>JGI24185J35167_1000422_pt1 | contig 19203 bp, 15 predicted proteins | sample YNPBryunderm2012_FD_35167 | JGI IMG/M metagenome (IMG submission 35167) | reverse complement strand
CCCACCCGCTCGGCGTCGCGCTGGGCGCGCCAGGCCGCCAGCCGCGCGCGTTGCTGGGCCTCGATTGCCGGGTTCACCTTGAACTTCGCTATGTCATGGTCAGCGGCGCCGTCCGAGACAAACGCATTGACGCNGACGATCAGGCGTTGCTTGGCTTCCACCTCGCGCTGGTAGCGATAGGCGGACTCGGCGATCTGGGCCTGCATCCAGCCGCTTTCGATTGCTTTCACTGCGCCGCCCATTGCGTCAATCTTTTCAATCAACGCGCAGGCGCGCTGCTCGATTTCATCGGTGAGGTATTCGATGACGTAGGACCCGCCAAGCGGATCTACGGTATCGGCGACGCCACTCTCGTAGGCGATGATCTGCTGGGTGCGCAACGCAGTGAGGGCGGCCTCGGCAGAGGGCAACTGGAGCGCCTCGTCCCAGCCATTGGTGTGTAGGCTTTGCGCGCCGCCGAGCACGGCGGCCAACGCCTGAATCGTGACGCGGGCGACGTTGTTGATAGGCTCCTGCGCGGTGAGCGTGCTGCCGCCGGTCTGGGCGTGGAAGCGGAGCATCCAACTGCGCGGGTCGCGCGCGCCGAACCGTTCGCGCATGAACTTGGCCCACAGCCGACGCGCAGCGCGGAACTTGGCCACCTCCTCCAGGAAGTGGTTGTGCGCGTTGAAGAAGAAGGTGAGCTGGCCGGCGAACTCGTCCACGTCCAGGCCCACCTTGAGCGCAGCCTCGACATACGCGATCGCGTTCGCCAGCGTGAAGGCCACCTCCTGCACCGCCGTGCTGCCGGCCTCGCGGATGTGATACCCGCTGATGCTGATCGTGTTCCACTGCGGCACGTGCTGTTTGCAGAAGGCGAACACGTCGGTGACCAGCCGCATCGAAGGGCCGGGCGGGAAGATGTATAGCCCGCGCGCGGCGTATTCTTTGAGGATGTCGTTCTGGACCGTGCCGCGCAGCTTGCGCAGCACGACGTCCGTGCCGGCCTGCTCCTTGGCCACCGCGATATACATCGCCAGCAGCACCGCCGCCGGTGCATTGATGGTCATGCTGGTGCTGACCTGGTCGAGCGGGATGCCCGCGAACAGATCGCGCATGTCGTCCAGCGTGCAAATGCTCACCCCAACCTTGCCCACCTCGCCCGCTGCCAGCGGGTCATCGGCGTCCAAGCAGAGCTGGGTCGGCAGGTCGAAGGCAACCGAGAGGCCCATTTGACCCTGGGCGAGCAGATAGTGGTAGCGCGCGTTGCTCTCTTTGGCTGTGGAGAAGCCGGCGTATTGGCGCATGGTCCACAGCCGTGAGCGATACATGGTGGGGTGGATGCCGCGCGTGAATGGATATTCACCGGGGAACTCGCCGTGGCGATCGGCGCCGGTTTCGGGATCGCCAAACACCACGTCTAGGGGAATGCCGGAGGGCGTCTCGAAGTGCGATAGACGCTCCGACGTGCGCTTAAGCGCAGGTTGTAGTGTCTCGCGCTCCCAGTCTTGGCGGCTGCGCAGGTGAGTGGTCACGAAGACAATTTTAGGTCTCATCCGCAGAAGGGTGTATTTAGAGTGCGTTCACCAACAGGGACAATCCCCCACCAGGCTACGCTGCTGGCGAAGGCGAATCCATAGAGGATGGGCGACGGTCTGCCGTCGCCCACCCAGCGTTTTGCCCCTATACATGAATGCACCCCCGACCAAGGCAAGCTCTAAAATCTACCCACAACTGGGCATGCTTATCCCAGCAAGGGAGCGACTGGCTGTGTGGGGCGCCGGCCTGATTGCAGGCGCACTTGCCCTCATCTGGATCGCACATCCGGCCCAGGCCAACGGGGTGGTCGGCGATGGCACGCCGGCCAGTTGCACCGAATCCGCCCTGCGCGCGGCGCTGAACCACGGCGGCGTGGTGACCTTTCGCTGCGGCAGCCAACCGGTGACGATCACGCTCACCGGCGAGCTGCGCCTAACCCGCGACGTTGAGATAGACGGCGGCGGCCCAGAACAAGGCGGGCGCATCATCCTAGATGGCGGCCATCGAACGCGCTTAATCTGGCTACAGAATATCACCTTGACCTTGCGCAACCTCACCCTTGTGCGCGGGCGGAGCGACAAGGGCGGCGCAGTGCGCGCGGTCGGCTACAGCGCCCGCGTCGTCGTTGACAACAGCATCTTCCGCGACAACGATGGCACCGCTGGCCCAAACGAAGCCGGAGGCGGCGCTATCTCCATGCACTACGGACAATTGCACGTAGAGGACAGCCTATTTGAGGACAACCGCGGCATCAACGGCGGGGCCATCTATAACCTGCGCTGTCCGGTCACCATCCTGCGATCCGTCTTTCGTCGGAATAGCAGCGCGTATGGCGGCGTCGTCGCCAACTTCGGCTTCGGCGGGGCGGTTTATAACGACGGCGCGGGGCGGCCCGGGGTGGGTGGGCGCGTGGTGATCCACGATAGCCTCTTCATCAGCAACACGGCGCGCAACTTCGGCGGCGCTGTTTACACCTATCTGTATTACCCAGATAGCTCGGAGATCGCGCGCAGCCTGTTCTCCGGCAACGTCGTGTTGCTGAGCAACGGCCGGCGCGCCAGCGGCGGCGGGTTGATGCACCACAACGGGCCGCTCTCGCTGCGCGATAGCACGTTTATCAATAATCTCTCGCAGGACGCGGGGGGCGCCGTCCTCGTCGCCCAGACGACGATCACACCGGGTTGGAACTACGCCCACCTGACCAACCTGACCGTCGTCGGCAACCGAGCCGACTCGCCGGACGACAGCCTGGGCAGCGGCGGCGGCCTGTTCTTCAACGGCGGACAGGTGACGGTCACCAACGTCACCCTCGCCGACAACTACGCCGACCGGTTTGGCGGCGCGATCTACAACACCACCGCCAACGCAGCCGACGTCTTGTTGCGCAACGTGATCATTGGGCGCAACCGACTGGGCCGCGTCCACAGCTCGGCGCAGTGCGCCGGCGCGCTGCGCGGCGCGCCCAACCTGCAAAGCCCTGGAGATGGTGCGCCTTGCGTCAGCGGCATTGCGCTGGCCGACCCGGGGTTGGATGCCGCGGTTGGGTATCACGGCGGCGCGCTGCCGACTTTGGCGCTGCGCCCCACCAGCCCGGCGATAGATGCCGGCGCCGACTGTCCGCCATTCGATCAACGCGGCATCCCTCGCGTCGGGCGGTGTGACCTGGGCGCGTTCGAGTACCTACCGCCCCGCGCGTTCATTCCAACAGCATCCCGCAACACCCCTTGATCTCAGGACCATGAACTGGATACACTTCAACGAACCCCGATCTGTGTATGCCCTAGTCGCTCAGCCCGAAGGGGCATGCCTGGCCGCCACCGAAGCCGGCCTGTGGCGATTCACCGCTCAGGCAGGCCGATGGCAGCCCACAGCGCCACAGATCGCCCAAGTGGGGCTGACCGCAGTCGCAGCAGACGGCGATCTTTGGCTGGTCGGGTCAAACGGCGACATCGCCCGTTCAACCGATGCCGGCCAGACGTGGCAACTTGCCCATCTGCCGGCCAAAGCGCGCGTGCTCGGCCTGGCCATCTCGCCGACCTTTGCGCGCGACGGCGTCGCCCTGGCCGCCACAGCCGAGGACGGCGTGTTGCGCAGCGCTGACCACGGGGTTACGTGGCACGCTTGGAACTATGGGTTGCTGGACTTGGCCATCAACGCGATTGCCTGCTCGCCGAACTTCGGCGAGGACGAAGTCTGCTTCGCAGCCAGCGACTACGCCGTGTTCATGAGCGTCAACGGCGGACGCGCCTGGCAGGCGTTGCCCTTGCCCATCGAGGTCGGCCCGTTTGCTGCCCTGGACATCACGCCTGAGGGTCAGCTATACGTGGGCACAGAAGGCCATGGGCTTTGGACAGCCATGCCGCCGTATGGAGAGTGGCGGCAGGTCGCCGACCTTCCTGCCGCTGAGGTCAACTTCATCCAGGCCGGCTGGGCAGCGACGACGGAGGGGGTGTTCGCAGCGCGCGGGGGGACATGGCGCAAGATGTTGGATCGCGCCGATGTCTTGTGCCTCTCGGTGTTGGACGATGGAACGGTCATCGCAGCGACGGCCAACGGCGGCCTCTGGCACGCGCGAAGTGAAAAACCCTGAGGGGGTCGCCCTCAGGGTTTGTTATCAAAGTGCGCTTCGTCTTTAGTCGCCGTAGCCTGCGCAGCTCCCGTAGTCCTTGTAGGCGTCAACGGCCTTCTCCGTCGTTTTGGCTTGCTCAACGGTTTTGGACGCATCCTGTGCCTTGGTCACGTCCTTCGCTGGGATGGGTTGCTTGGCTGGCGCTTGGGCGGCGTCGTTCGGCATGCTCAGCGCCGGCAGCGTCGCGCGATCCTCGGTCGCAGCAGGAAGCACGACTTCCTGGGCCGGAGAAATGCTCAACGGCTGCACAGTCAGACCGTTTGGCCCCGTCACGATCTGGCGGCTGCTCACAGCGCACGCTGTAAGCACCAACGCAGCACCAACGCCGGCGGCGATCACCTTAATCACTGGCTTGCTCTTCATGGTCAATCCTCCCTCGGTCATCGAAAAGATAGCTGGATTATATGCGTTGTCCGAGGTTTGTCAACCCTTTGTGCTAAAAAGACACAAAGGGGGTCAACCTAGGTAATAGGTCATGTGCTGGAGGTGGAGGGCGGGGTCTATGTTCTCCACGCGCACGTGGTCAGGAAGCATCAGGTTGAGTGGCGCGTAGTTCAGAATGGCCAAGATGCCCGCCGATACGGCCAGCTCGGCCACGGACTGGGCAGCCTCGGCTGGCACGGCGAGCATCGCCAAGCGCACGCCATGCGCGCGCACAAACTCCGGCAGGGTGCGCACGTCGTGCACGCAGAGGCCGGCGATGGACGTGCCGATCTTGGCCGGGTCGTTATCGAACAGCGCGCACACCCGAAACCCATGGCTGGCGAATCCGGGGTAAGCCGCTACGGCGCTGCCGATGTGGCCTGCCCCAATGACCACAATCGGCCACTCTCGATCTAAGTGAAGGATGCGACGCAGCTTCTCTCGCAGTTCAGATACCGCATAGCCCATGCCCTGCTTGCCGAACTCGCCGAAATGCGAGAGGTCCTTGCGAATCTGGGCTGAGCTGATGCCCAACCACTGCGCCATTTCTTTTGAAGAGACGAAGGTTTTGCCGCTGCTCTGCATCGCTGTGAGGGCGCGCAGATAGAGCGGCAAGCGCGCGACAACGATATCAGGCACGGGCTTCGTGGACATGCCGTATAAACATACATGCTAACACAGCGTGATAATCACAGGTGCATTCATCCGCGGGGGGGCAACCGCCTGCCAACCTTTCCCGCGCGCAGAGGCAAGAAGGAGAGCATCGCCCCTTGGCGACGAACGCACCCGATAATCACAGTGTGCTGATCGGGATTGACGCGAGTCGCGTCACCGGCGTGCGCCTCACCGGCACTGAACGCTACGCGCGCGCTGTTATCGGCGCGTTGATGGCGCTGGCGCCGCGACATCGCTTCCGCTTGTATCTGCGCCAACCATTGGACGAGGAGGGGTGGCCCAACGAACAATCTGTGGAGCGGATAGTGCTCACCCTGCCGCGCCTGTGGACGCATCTCGCGCTGGGGAGGGCGCTGCTGGCCAGCCCGCCGGATGCTTTATTTATCCCTGCCCACGTTCTGCCGTTCTCCTTTGCCCATCCTGGGCTGCGCAGGCGCGTTCGCAGCGTGGTCACCATACACGATGCCGGCTACCGGCACTTCCCGACGGCACACCCGCTCGCCCAACGCCTGTACCTGGACCTCAGCACCCGCTTTGCGTTGCGCTTCGCCGGCGCGGTCGTTGTGGACTCCGAAGTCACGCGCAGTGACCTGCTGCGCTTCTACGGCCGCGCTGCTGAGCAGGCGAAGATCGTCGTGGCCCACCCTGGACCGCTCCCCTTGCCGGCGATCAGCGAAGCAGAGGCGCAGTGCATCCTGGCCCGTTTAGGGCTAACGGGCGATTCTCCCTACGTCGTACACGTCGGTACGCTACAGCCGCGCAAGAACCTGCGCCGGCTGATCCGGGCCTGGGCGCGCCTGACGCGCGATCCCGGCCTGGCCAACGCGCGGCTGGTGCTTGCCGGTGGTGCGGGATGGGGGCGCGAGGACCTGTGGGCTGAGATCGTCGCCGGTGCGCAGGGCGCAGTGATGCTGACCGGCTACGTGAGCGATGCGGAGAAGGCTGCCTTGCTGCGCGGCGCACGGGCGTATGTGTTCCCCTCTCTCTATGAAGGCTTCGGGTTCCCCGTGCTGGAGGCCCAAGCAGCCGGCTTGCCGTTGGCCTGTAGTCGCACGCCGGCGCTCCTGGAAGTCGCCGGCCAAGCCGCGCTGTACTTCGACCCGTTCGACGAAGTAGAGATGGCTGCCGTCCTGCGGACGATCATGACCGACGAGGCCCTGCGTCGCCATCTGGTCGCTGCCGGCTGGCACAACGTGCGTCGGTTCTCTTGGCAAACCTGCGCCCAAACCATCCTATCACAGCTCATATAAGTAATACGAAATACGAAATACGCAATACGAAATACGCAATATGCCCTCTTCTCTCCTCTCCCCATTCGCTGCTGTCGTCCTGGCCGCCGGCCTTTCCTCGCGTTACGGCGGCGGCATCAACAAGCTGCTCCTGCCATTTAAAGGGAGCACAGTGATCCGCTGTGTGGCCCAGACTGTCCTGCGTGCAGGGGTGGGACAGGTGGTGGTCGTCACCGGCCACGCACGCGAACAGGTCGAGGCGGCGCTTGGCGACTTAAGCCTGCGCTTTGTCTACAACCCGCACTATCAGCGGGGCGAGATGTCCTCCTCGATTAAGGCCGGCCTGGACTGGCTGGGGGAGACGCCGGCTCGCGGAGCGTTCATCGTGCCGGGCGATCAGCCCTTGCTGCCAGAGTGGATCTTTTGGTGTTTGGGCGAGGCATTCCTCAACGGATGTGGGGGCATCCTGGCGCCGCGCTACGGGACGCGGCGCGGGCATCCGGTGTTGCTGGGGCGGATGTGGTGGCCGGCTGTGCAACACCTGCCGGATGGCNCGCCCATCCGCGTCCTGCTACAGGCGCATCCTCAAGCTGTCGCCCATATCCTTGTAAACACGGACGCAATACTGCTCGACGTGGACACGCCGGAGGCATATCAACAGGCGCTGGCGCGCGCAACCGCGTCAGGCTGATCTCACGCAGAGGCGCAGAAACGCAAGAAATAGGTATCGCAGCATCCTTGGCGGCTTTTGGTGAACGCTATCATGAACACGGGAGTGCTTAACTTTGGGGTGACTTGGCTTACCGACTTTTAAACCGCCGAGGCGCGGAGAGATAACCTCTGCGTCCTCCGCGGTGCGTGTTTCTCGTATCACCTTCAAGTGGCGCACTCTCCCCCAGCGTCAGGCGTGCTAGACTTGTTGCCCCGCCGGGGTCGTATCCGGCCAGCCGGCGCGGGATAAAATGCATGTGCGGGGCGGTGGCGAAATGGCAGACGCCGAAGACTTAAAATCTTCTGCTGCGAAAGCAGCGTGTGGGTTCGAGTCCCACCCGCCCTATGTCTCACTGCTCAGTTCGAGCAGCCGGAGCTGGCTGTTGATGAGCGGCTCGCCGGGCTTGGGCGTGACGAAGACATAGCTACCATCTGGACGTAGCTCGCGGGCCTTGACATTATCGGCCAATCCCAGCTCCAGCACCTCGGTCTTGATGCGCTGGCGAATCGCAGGGTCTAGGATCGGATAGACCGTCTCCACGCGCCGGTCCAGGTTACGCTCCATCAGATCGGCGCTGCCGACGTAAATCTCCTCAGCGCCGTTATTCNGGAAGTAGTAAACGCGGCTGTGTTCCAAAAAGCGGCCGACGATGCTGACGACGCGAATGTTCTTGCTCAGGCCGGGGATGCCCGGACGCAGAGAACACATGCCGCGCACCAACAGGTCCACCCTCACACCAACCTGCGAAGCGCGGTAGAGGAGTTGAATCATGGCCGGGTCCACGAGCTGATTGACCTTGAAGATCAGATGTCCCCCGCCATGTTCCTGATGAAGGCTGATTTCGCGTTCGATGAGTTCGCTCAGGCGTTGGCGCAAGGAAACAGGTGCCACCAGCAGCCGGCGATAGCACTTTTGCTTAAAGTAGCCGGTGAGGTTGTTGAATAGCTCGCTGGCGTCCTGGCCGATCTCNGGNTTGCAGGTGAATAAGCCCAGGTCGGTGTAAACCCGCGCCGTGTCAACGTTGTAATTGCCCGTGCTCAGGTGAACGTAGCGGCAGATCTCGCCGTTCTGCTCGCGCCGGACCACGAGGCACATCTTGGCGTGCACTTTGTAGCCGGGCAGGCCATAGACCACGTGCACGCCGACTTCTTCTAGCGCGCGCGTCCACTGGATGTTGTTCTCTTCATCGAAACGCGCCTTTAGCTCGACCAGTACGGCAACCTGCTTGCCGTTCATCACGGCTTCCTTCAACGCCTCGACGATGGGCGAGTTCTTCCCAACGCGATACAGCGTCTGCTTGATGGCCAACACGTTGGGGTCGCGCGCAGCAGCGCGCACAAACTCCACCACCGGCGTGAAAGCATCGTACGGGTGATGCAGGAGCACATCGCCGCTGCGGATGCGCTCAAAGAGGTCCTGACCATTTGCCAGGTCTGGCGGCAGGCGCGGATTAAAGGGCGGATCCTTTAGTTCCGGTATGGGCAAGCGGTGCAGCTCCCAGAGACAGCTCAAGTCCAGCGGACCTGCCAGGTAGAAGACATCCTGGGCCGAGAGGCCCAGGTTGTGTTCGAGCAAACTGCACACGTCCTCCGGCATATCGTGGACGACCTCAAGGCGCACCACACGGCCAAAACGGCGGTCTTTTATCGATCGCTCAACTGTCGCGCGCAGGTCGTTGGCCTCGTCCTCTTGGATCTCAATGTCGGCGTCACGGGTGACGCGAAAGGCATAGGTGCCGATGACCTCCTGACCGGGGAACAGCGTATCAATGTGCGCAGCGATGATCTGGTCTAGCCAGGTGAAACAGCGGACGCAGTTGTCGTTGTCCTGGCATTGCGTAAGCGAGACGAGGCGCGGCAACGAGGGCGGCACTTTCACCCGCGCATAGTGCAGCCGGCCGTGTTCACCCTGTATCACCACCGCCAGGCTCAGGCTCAGGTTGCTAATGTGTGGGAAGGGATGCGCNAGGTCGATCGCCAGCGGGGTGAGGATAGGGAAGACATGGCGATGAAAGTAGCTGCTGGCCAGCGCGCGTTGCTCCTCATTCAGCGCATGCCAGTCAAGGACGCAAATCCCGCGCGCCATCAGCGCCGGCTTGACGTCTTCCTGCCAGGTGCGCAGGTGCTCGGACTGCAAGGCGCGCACGCCCTGCATCACCAGCTCCAGGGTCTGCGCGGGGAGCATGCCCTCAGGCCCCGCTTGCGTCACATCTGCGGCNACCTGATCGTGAAGCCCAGCGACGCGGATCATGAAGAATTCGTCTAGGTTGGTGGCGAAGATGGCTAGGAACTTCGCCCGCTCCAACAGCCGATTGGTCGGGTCTTGGGCTTCCTGCAAGACGCGACGGTTGAACTCCAGCCAGCTCAGCTCACGGTTGATCAGGTTCGTCATGCGGTCTCAGAAGGCGTGGTCATTCTAGTCAACGTAGCTCAAACGCGCGAGTTTTACACTAGGATACACTCTTGACTTGGGCAGCACGAGAGGTGAGCACAGTTTCGGTAGGGTATGGAGTACAAAGATTACTACAAAGTGCTCGGCGTTGATCGCAACGCCGATCAAGAGACTATCAAGAAGGCGTTCCGCAAGCTGGCCCGCCAATACCACCCCGACGCCAATAAGGGCGACAAGAAGGCTGAAGAGAAGTTCAAAGAAATCAACGAAGCCTACGAGGTGCTGGGCGACCCGGAGAAGCGCAAGCTCTACGACCAGATGGGCAACAGCTACCGCGCCTATCAGCAAGCCGGGGGCGACCCGCGCAACTACGACTGGAGCCAGTGGACTGGGTTTCCCTTCAACTTCGGCCAGGCTGGTCGCGCTTACCGAGAAGATATTGACCTGGCGGAGTTTATCCGCGAGATTTTCAGCGGCCAGCAGACCGTTCGCCAACCGCGCGACTTTGAACAAGGCGTGGAGATCTCATTGGAGGAGGCATATCACGGCACGTCGCGGCTGATTGAGCGCAGCGGCCAGCCGACCATCGAGGTCAAGATCCCGCGCGGCGTGAAGACCGGCTCGCGCATCCGCGTGCGCGGTCAGGGCGGCAAGAACGCGCGCGGCCAGGCCGGCGACCTCTATCTTGTGGTCGAGGTCAAACCGCACCCAATCTATGAACGAAGGGAGGACGACCTTTACCGCGACATCCAGGTGAACGCATTTACGGCCATGCTAGGTGGGGAGATTGTGGTGGATACGCTGGCCGGCCCAATCGCCGTGAAGGTCCCCCCTGGCACGTCGTCGGGCACGTTGATCCGCCTGCGCGGGCGCGGGATGCCTAAGCTGAACAAGCCGGATGAATACGGCGATCTCTACCTGCGCGTGATGCTCACCGTGCCCACCGACCTGACGGAGAATGAGAAGAAACAATTGGCCGAGATCGGCCGCCGCTACCTCGGCCGTTGAACTCATAGCAAAAACGCAAACAAGGAACTCGAAACCATGGCACTTCTGGGAATTGACCTCGGCACGACCGCCGTAAAGGCATTGCTGATCAACGAATCTGGCGAAACGCTCGCCAGCGCCACCGTCGAGTATCCGCTTAGCACGCCACAACCGCTGTGGAGTGAGCAGGACCCATCGGACTGGTGGCGCGGCAGTGTTGAGGCCATCCGACAAGTCCTGGGAAAGTCGGGCATCCCTGGCTCGGCCGTGCGCGCCATCGGCCTCAGCGGTCAGATGCACGGCCTGACCTTGCTTGATCGGGATGGAAGGGTGCTGCGGCCGGCCATCCTCTGGAACGACCAGCGCACCGCTGCGCAGTGCGAGGCCATGATTGAACGCGCGGGTGGGCCGGCGCGCATGCGCGCGCTCGCCACCAACCTCCCCAATCCCAGCTACACGGCTCCCAAATTGCTCTGGGTGCGCGAGCATGAACCGAATCTCTATGCGCGCATCGTCCATGTGCTGTTGCCGAAGGATTACATCCGCTATAAGCTGAGCGGCGAGTTCGCCACCGACGTGGGTGACGCCACCGGCATGGCGTTGCTCGATGTGCGGCGTCGCACCTGGTCGGATGAGCTGCTCCGGCTGTTCGATATCCCGCGCGCGTGGCTACCTCTGTGCGCCGAATCGCACGTGGTCACCGCGCGCGTCAGCCAGGCTGCCGCTCAGGAGACCGGACTGGCCGCCGGCACGCCCATCGTCGGCGGCAGCGGCGACCAGCCTGCGGCTGCGGTTGGTTTGGGTTCGGTGCGCGAGGGCATCGTGAACGTCACCCTCGGCACGTCGGGCGTGGTCTTCGCCTCCGTAGAACACTATCCCCAGATGCAAGACACGGCCATCGAGCTGTTTTGCCACGCCGTGCCGGAGACTTGGTTCTTGATGGGGGTCATGCTCTCCGCCGGCGGCAGCTTGCGCTGGCACCGTGATGTAATCGCAATGGACATCCGGCACTCGCCTCGGTAAACCACAATGGCGATGCATACGACGCGCTGTTAAGCAGCGCGGCAACCATCCCGATCGGGGCGGAAGGGTTGATCTTTCTCCCCTACCTGACCGGTGAGCGCACGCCACACCGCGACCCGCTGGCGCGCGGCGCATTCGTGGGCCTCACCTTGCGGCATACTCAGGCGCACCTGGCCCGCGCAGTCGTGGAAGGGATCAGCTTCGGCCTGCGCGATTCGATTGAGCTGATGCGCGCGCTGGGGCTTAAAGTGAGCGAGGTGCGCGCCGCCGGCGGCGGGGCGCGCAGCGCCGTATGGCGGCAGATGCTGGCCGACATCTTCGAGGCAGACATCACGCTCGTGAACTCCACCGAAGGCGGCGCGTTCGGGGTTGCGCTGCTGGCCGGCGTGGGGATCGGTCTTTGGCGGGATACGCGCGAAGCGTGCGACGCGGTCATCCGCGTCACCTCGCGCACCGCACCCAGCGAGGATCCCACCGTGCGCGCACGCTACGCCGAGGCATACGCCCGATACCGCGAGGCCTACCCTGCGCTCAAACCGCTCTTCAGCCGATTGTGCGGATGACAAAACGTCGGGCCGCTGCACCGTGCGGCACATGGCGCTCCCCGATCACGGCCGATTTGGTCGCCGGCCAGAGCGTCCGCCTGAGCGAGGTGCGCATGGACGGCGACGCCATATATTGGGTCGAGGGTCGCCCAACCGAGGGTGGGCGCAACGCGCTNGTCTGCTGGCGCGATGGCCTCGCNGTGGATGTGCTGCCGCCCGCCTTCAGCGTCCGCACGCGTGTCCATGAATACGGCGGTGGGGCGTTCCTGGTGCACGAGGGGACGATCTACTTCTCCAACGACAAAGATCAGCGCCTCTATTGTGCACGTGCTGGCGCGGCNCCTTACCCGATCACGCCAGAATCCGCAGCCAAGCTGCGCTACGCCGACGCGACGATGGACGTGCGACGACGTCGCTTGATCTGCGTGCGCGAAGATCACAGGTCAGGCGCCCCGCCGGTCAACGCGCTGGTGAGCGTGCGCTGCGATGGCGATCCTGAAGGAGGCACGGTGCTATGGNCTGGGCACGATTTCTGTGCTTCGCCGCGCTTCAGCCCCGACGGGACACAACTGGCCTGGTTGGCCTGGGATCACCCCAACATGCCTTGGGATGGCACGATGCTGTGGTTGGCCGACGTGGCCGAAGACGGCTCGTTGACCAACCCGCGCCACATCGCCGGCGGCCGCGACGAATCTATCTTCCAGCCCGAGTGGTCACCCGATGGCCGATTGCACTTTGTCTCCGACCGGAGCGGGTGGTGGAATCTATATTGCTGGCAGGCGGGTGATAGCCGTGCCCTCCGCCCCATGCCCGCCGAATTCGGCGATCCGCAATGGGTCTTAGGGATGCGCACGTATGCGTTTGTTGGCCCCTCGCTCATCCTGTGCCGATACACACAGCAGGGCAGCGATGCGCTGGTCCTGCTCGATGGCGCGTGGCGCGTGATCCCGTCACCATACACGGCCATCAGCAGCATCAACGCCAGCCAAGGCTACGCCGCCTTCATCGCGACCTCGCCCACCCAGCCACCGAGCGTCGTCCGGTTGAACCTGGCCACGGGCGGATTCACCCTGCTGAGGCGGGCGAGCGATGTGCCCATTGATCCCGAGTACATCTCGATCGCGACCCCCATCAGCTTTCCCTCTGCCGAGGGCGAGGAGGCGTATGCCTTCTTCTACGCGCCGAAGCACCTCGATACCACTGTGCCCGATGATGAGCGCCCGCCGCTCCTGGTCCTCTGTCATGGCGGACCGACCGGCGCGACGCATTGCGGGCTGAACCTGAAGGTGCAATTTTGGACCAGCCGCGGGATCGGTGTGCTCGATGTGAACTACGCTGGCAGCAGCGGGTATGGTCGTGCCTATCGCCGGCGCCTGAACGGGCGATGGGGAATCGCGGATGTGGACGATTGCATAGGCGGCGCGCGCTACGCCATCGCCCAGGGCTGGGCCGATCCGCAGCGGCTGATGATCGCCGGCGGCAGCGCCGGCGGATATACCGCGCTGTGCGCGCTGGCTTTCCGAGACGTGTTCAATGCCGGCGCCAGCTACTACGGCGTGAGCGACCTCGAAGCGCTGGCGCAGGAAACGCACAAATTTGAGTCGCACTACTTAGATGGGCTGATCGGCCCTTATCCTGCCTGCAAGGAGCAATACCGCGCGCGCTCCCCGCGCTACTTCGCCGACCGCATCCGCGCGCCGGTGATCTTCTTTCAAGGACTGGATGACCCTGTGGTGCCGCCGGCGCAGTCCGAGGCGATGTTCAGGGCGCTGCGCGACAGGGGCGTGCCGACAGCCTACCTGGCCTTTGAAGGCGAACAGCATGGGTTTCGCAAGTCGGAGCATATCCAGCGGGCGTTGGAAGCTGAGCTTTACTTCTATGGGCGCGTGTTCGGCTTTCAACCCGCCGACCAGGTGGCAGCGGTGAAGATCGAGAACCTGGATGAAGCCGCGCCATGTTGACCGCTGAATTGGTGCGCGAACGCGCGCTGGAGATGGGCTTCGATCTGGTGGGCTTTGCGCCTGCCGGCCCTGCGCCCGGCGCGGAACAGTTCATGCGCTGGCTGAGCGCCGGCTACCACGGCCAGATGGCCTATTTGGCCCGCGCGCCGGAGCGACGGTTGGACCCGCGCCAGGTGCTGCCCTCCGCACGCACCGTGGTCATCGTGGGGATCAGCTACGAGACGCTGGCTGTGCCGATGGCGCTGTTGACCGATCCCGCGCGCGGGCGCATCGCGCGCTATGCCTGGGGCGCAGATTACCACGACGTGATCACGCCGGTGCTGCGCGCCTTCGGAGAGTGGTTGGCCAAAGAGTCGCGCGCCTACGTGGATACCGGCCCGGTGCTGGAGCGCGCCTGGGCCGAGCGCTGCGGCTTGGGCTTCATCGGCAAAAACACCTGCTTGATCCACCGCAAGCGCGGGAGTTACCTCTTCCTGGGCGCTGTGTTCATCAGCGAAGCGTTGGCTGAGGAATCAACTGATGGACAGCGGTCAGGGGACGAACAGTTCTGCGGATGCGGGCGCTGCGTCCGCTGCCTCATCGCTTGTCCGACCGACGCCTTCCCNACAGCCGGCGTGCTGGACGCGCGCCGCTGCATTTCGTACCTCACGATTGAACTCAAAGACAGCATCCCGGAGCCGCTGCGCCCGCTGATGGGCAATTGGGTGTTCGGCTGCGACGTGTGCCAGGACGTTTGCCCGTATGTGCGGCGCTTCTCGCGGCCCTCGTCCTCTCCTCTGGCCAGGGCCTTCTACCCGCCAGATGTCAACCGCGTTGCGCCGCGTTTGCTCGACCTCCTCCAACTCGACCGGGCTGCGTTCAATCGTTGGTTCAAGGGCACAGCGATATTGCGCGCGAAGCGGCGCGGCCTGGTGCGCAATGCCTGCGTCGCCGCCGGCAATTGGGGCAGCGAGGAGGTGCTGCCGCTGCTGCGCCGCCTTTTGGAGGACGAAGAGCCTATCGTGCGTGAACACGCAGCCTGGGCAATCCGAACGATCACCCAGGGGAGAGAGCAGCCCATCATTCGCCCGGCGACTGCAAGCAACTGATCGCGCGCGCCAGGCGGGTCAGGCAGGTCTCGCGCCCGAGGATGGCCATCGTGGCGAACAAGGGTGGCGTGACTGGCTTGCCGGTGACGGCGTTGCGCACGATGGTGAATAGCTGGGTGGGCTTAAGCTGAAGCTCGGCGCACAGCGCGCGCATGGCCTGCTCCAGCGGCGCATCCTCGAACGGCTCAAACGACTCCACTAACCGATAAGTCGCCCGCAGCGCCTCCAGAGAGGATTGGCGATCCATCTTCGGGCCGATCAGGGCATCCATCGGCGGCGTGGAGATGTCGGCGAAGAAGAAGTCAACCAGCGGCGCGGCATCGGTGAGCTTCTTCAGGCGTTCCTTGATGTGCGGCGCGATCTTCAGCAACAGCTCGCGGCGAGCGGGCGAATCTATGCAAATGCCGGCGCGCTCCAAAAAGGGGATCAGCCGCTCTGCCAGATCTGCATCGCTCAGCCTGCGGATGTGCACGCCGTTCAGCCAATCAAGTTTGTTGTAGTCGAAGGTTGCCGGCGAGCTGCCCACGTGCTCTATGGAGAACTTGGCGATCAGCTCATCGCGGGTGAAGACGTTTTGTTCGTCGCCGCCCCCCGGCGCCCAGCCGAGCAACGCCAGGAAGTTAATCAGCGCTTCCGGAAGATAGCCCTGGTCGCGGAACTCGAACACGCTCTGCGCGCCATGGCGCTTGCTGAGCTTTTTGCCGTCGGTGCCGAGCACGTTGGGCAGATGCGCCCAACGAGGCTCCGGCCATCCGAAGTAGCGATAGAGCAGCACATGTTTTGGCGCGCTGGGCAGCCAGTCATCCCCCCGCAGCACGTGAGTGACGCCTTGGAGATGATCGTCCACCACCACAGCCAGATGATAGGTGGGGAAACCGTCCATCTTGAGCAGCACCTGGTCGTCCACCTGAGCGTTGTCAAAGGTCAGGTGACCTCTGATCAGATCGTCAAACTCGGTTTGACCATCCCGCGGCAGCACGCGCATGCGAATGACGTGCGGCTCGTCGGGTCTTACATCCGTGCGCAGGCGCATCTCCTCGCGGAAGACGAAGGTCTGCCCGCGCGCCTGGGCCTCGGCCCGCATGCGGTTCAGTTCTTCCGGCGTCTCAGCAGCCCGATAGGCATAGCCATGCGCGACCAGCCACTCAGCCCACTGCTTGTATAGGTGTAGGCGCTGAGACTGGACGAATGGCCCTGGGATGCCTTTGTATTCGCCATCGTCCAGCGCGCCGGGATAGTCCTCGTTGCTCGGCATGGCGCGCAGCTCATCGTGATCAGGCCCGCCGTCCAGGTCAATGCCGAGCCAATCGAAGGCTTCGAGGATGCGGCGAGTCGCGCCGGGCACGTAGCGCTCCCGATCGGTGTCCTCGATGCGAATATAAAACTCGCCACCCGTGTGCCTGGCCAGCAGCCAGCTAAAGATGGCGGTGCGGACGCCGCCGATATGCAGCTCGCCGGTTGGGGATGGCGCAAAGCGGGTGCGCGCTTTAGCGGTCATTCCTTCAACCAGACGTCGCCGGCGCGTTGATAGCTAATCAGCTCCTCTGGTTTAAAGTAAAGCGCGATCTCGCGCGCGGCAGTCTCAGGGCCATCGCTGCCGTGCACGATATTGCGCGAGATGTCCAGTCCAAAGTCGGCGCGGATGCTGCCCGGCGCAGCTTCGGTCGGGCGCGTTGCGCCCATCGTCTGGCGGGCCGCCGCGATCGCGTTTGGCCCTTCCAGGCACATCACGACCACCGGCGAAGAGGTGATGAACTGCACGGTGCCCTCGAAGAAGGGCTTGCCGCGGTGCTCCGCGTAGTGCGCCTCGGCAAGTTCGCGGGAGATCTGCATCAGCTTGAGGCCGGCGATGCGCAGACCGCGCGCTTCAAAGCGCTTGATGACTTCGCCCACCAGCCCGCGCTGTACGCCGTCTGGCTTGATGATGATAAGCGTCCTTTCCATGGTGAACAGGTGTGTGCTCCTCTGAAAGTTTCCAAGGCGGGATTATCGCTTATCGGCTGCCAAAGTCATCGCGTGACGGTAGGCCTCTAGCGCTGCTCCCAAATCTCCTTTGCGCGTGTAGGCCATGCCGAGCAATTCATATACGGTCCGGTCGGCCGGCTGCGTCGCCCGCATCTGCTCCAACTCGGCGATGATTCGGTCAAGTTGGTCGGCATGCGCGTGGGCGATCGCCTGCTCATAGCGCGCGACAATCTGTTGTTCGCGCGCGCTTGCTACGGGGATCGTTCTGGGCCGGCCGAGGTCGGCGGCGCGCCTCGAGCGCTTTAGGCGCTGTCCAGCCGGTTGCTTCATCTGGATGGATAACCTGTCGAACTGTAGATCTTTGTTCGCTGCCGGCCCATCGGTTGGTGACTCCTCCGCCAACTGCCACTCCAACGGCACCAGTGGCCCTAATGCTTCTTCCTGTGCATCACTCGGCGCATGGCCTTCTGAGGGAGTCATCGTTGCCTGCTCGTCTCCCTGGACGGATGACGTGCGACCGGCCATCGCAGTCGCGGGGCGGTCCGGCAGTCTTGGCACGACGGTCGAGGCAGCAGCCAACGTCTCCACCCACTCTGCCACCTGCTCGGTATCTTCGCCGGCCTGAGCCGCCGACGCTTCCTGGGCGATCAGGGTGAATTCATCCCCCAGCAGCGCTCGGGTGTGGCGATGATCGGGGTCGAGGCGGGCCAGCGCGCTGAGATGAAACTCAGCAAACCCCGCCGGCCCAAAGCGCTTCCAGAAGGCCAACAGCAAAGCATGCGCGTTCAGACAGTCCGGCAGCTCATCGAGGATGACCTGACACGTCTGCGCAGCCGAGACATATAGCCCCCAACGCCACAGCGCCTGGGCCAGGCACACGCGGATATCCAGCCGCTCCGGGGCGCGTTCGGCCAGGCGACGCAAGAGGGCTATGCTCTGAGCAAGCAGGCCGGCGTCCAGATAGTCCAGCGCTTCGCGCAGCGAACTGCGTACGGGTGGCTCAGATGCAGGGATGAACTGCGCGAGCGCCGGCTCTGCCGGCAGATAGTCCAGCGCCTGACGTGCCAGTCGCATCGCCTCGTCATGCTGGCCGATGGCGCTCAAGGCGAGCGCGCGCTGCTTCATCGCCTCGGCGTCTGCCGGCGTGATGTCCAAGATGCGCGCGTAGGCTTCGGCAGCCTGGAGAGGCTGATTTAGCATGCGAGCGCGCACCTGCCAAGCGCTCAATGCGTCTGGGTGAGCAGTCAGCAACTCCTCGGTCAGGGCAAGCGCGCGGTTATACTCATTCGCGCTAAACGCGCGTTCTGCTTCTGCTAGAAGCTCAGCAAAAGCCATCTGACCGACCATGTGCGTGCAGTGGCCAAGCATTGTAAATCACCAGCCTGCCAGACCGGCAGGGGCTGGCAAGTGTGTTCACGCACGGGGAAAGTCTAATCTCACGCGGAGAACGCAAGAATAAAGAGCGCAGCATCCCTGACAAAAGCGGCGCTCCCAGTCCGCATTATCGGCGAATCCACCCTCTAGCAGCATCTATAATCCAGGCAGTGGCCTTCACAGTCAACGATATTCAGGACCTTCTCCGCCTCCTACGTGAGCAGCCGGAATGGCTGGGCGAGGTTCGGCGCGTTGTGTTCACCGAAGAGCTGCTGGCGCTGCCGCGCGAGCTGGCCGAGTCCCAGCGACGCACGGACGAGCGCTTTGCTGAGCTGGCTGAAGCGATCAGGCAGTTGACCCTGCGCTTCGAGGAGGCCCAGCGGCGCAACGATGAGCGCTTTGCTGAGCTGGCTGAAGCGATCAGGCAATTGACCCTGCGCTTCGAGGAGGCCCAGCGGCGCAACGATGAGCGCTTTGCTGAGCTGGCTGAGTTCCANCGCCGCGCGGAAGCGCGCTTCGCTGAGCTGACTGAGGCGATTAAGCAGCTAACCCTGCGCTTCGAGGAGGCCCAGCGGCGCAACGATGAGCGCTTTGCTGAGCTGGCTGAGTTCCAGCGCCGCGCGGAAGCGCGCTTTGCTGAGCTGGCTGAGTTCCAGCGCCGCGCGGAAGCGCGCTTCGCTGAA
>JGI24185J35167_1000418_pt1 | contig 19300 bp, 18 predicted proteins | sample YNPBryunderm2012_FD_35167 | JGI IMG/M metagenome (IMG submission 35167) | reverse complement strand
CTCTAATCGAAGACCTGAAGTTAGGTTTAAAGTATCTTAGGTCTAATCAAAATGTATTTGTTATTATATTGATGGTAGCAATAAATAGCATATTTGGTATGCCCTATACGGTATTTATGCCTGTATTTGCGAGAGATATATTTAAAGTGGGGGCTCGTGGTTTGGGTTTTCTGATGGCTTCAGTAGGTATTGGTGCCCTTATTGGCGCACTGGTGGTAGCTTCTATAGGATGGTACAGAAAAAAGGGAAGGATATTATTTGTCGGAATCTTTTCATTTTCGGTATTTTTGATCATCTTTTCACTCTCAAAGAGTTATGTTTTGGGACTTTTGATGTTAATCTTGACCGGATTCTTTATGATTATGTTTACTGCTACTGCCAATACACTTGTGCAGACTTACGTTAGAGATGATATGAGAGGAAGAGTGATGAGTATCTATACGACATTCTTCGCTGGAATGGCTCCTTTTGGAAGTCTACAGGCAGGAGCTATATCCAGTAGGTGGGGAGTCTCTACTGCAGTATTCCTAGGAGGGGTTATAAATCTATTTATGGCAACTTTCATACTTGTAAGATTCAGAAGTATCAAGGATATGTAAGGGATTAAGATGTATGTATCTTTTTTATTGGCATTTTGGGGTGGAATAATATCGTTCTTTTCCCCCTGTATACTATCCCTTATACCCGTGTATCTATCTTATATAAGCGGGGTCTCTGTATCTCAACTGGTCACCTCTAGAAAGGCAGTATTGGTTAAGGTACTGATCTTTGTCCTTGGATTTTCTACCTTTTTCTCCCTCTTGGGTGGTTCAGCCTCTATGTTAGGAAGCTGGCTTTTAGTCTACAGGGATCTGTTGAATAGAGTTGGGGGAGTAATACTCATAATATTTGGGGTCTCCTTTTTGGGCATTTTAAAGATCCCTTTTTTGTACAGGGAAACGAGGATAACCCTGAGGGCTACTGGGGGGTATCTTGGGGCTTTCCTCTTGGGTTTTGTCTTTGCTCTGGGCTGGACTCCTTGTGTGACTCCAATCCTATCTTCGATATTCCTCTATGCCACCAGAGAGGAATCGGTATATAGGGGTATACTGTTACTCTTCTTTTATGCCCTTGGAATAGGTTTACCATTTATTTTGGTTGCTATTTTTATTGACTCCTTCCTGAGAAATACGGCAAGGATAAAAAAGGTCCTTCCTTATGTCTCATTTATAAGTGGTATCTTCCTTATTGGAATGGGCTTACTTATGGTTTTTGGCAAGATGCTTAGTCAAATCTTCTTTTCTTGACAAAGATTTAACTAAATGGTAAACTGTTTTATGTAAAGTTAGCACTTAGACATATAGAGTGCTAACTCAGGGGATGATAAATGTTATGCTTACTGAGAGGGAAAAGATTGTTTTAAAGGCGATTGTAGAAGAGTATATAAATACAGGGGAGCCTATAAGTTCGAAGGTGGTGGCATCTAAATATTGTCCCTATGTGAGTTCTGCTACCATCAGAAATGATATGGGTATTCTGGAAGAGATGGGCTACATAACACAGCCTCATCCTTCTGCAGGGAGAATACCCAGCCCAAAGGGTTATAAGTATTACATAGAGAATATGCTGGTCGATTGCACACTCTCCCCTCAGCAGAAGATGAGGATAAGGAAGATACTGTCAAATCTGGAGTCAGATATAAGAGACCTCAGAGAGATTATAGGGACCACATCCTGGCTTATTGCTCAGTTCTCAAAGCTCCTGGCATTTTCTTATGGTCCTATATCTTCCGGGAAATTTGTCAAGAAGCTCTGGCTTACCCCCATAGACGAAGATAGCGTACTTTTGATATATATGACAGAGACGGGGGATGTTGACCATAAGGTTATACATACAAAGTATAATCCCCTTAACCTCGAAAGACTCTCCAACATAATCTCCAACAAATTAGAAAAGGAGAGTATTGAGAAGATAGACCTCAAGGAGATATTAGCGCTCCTTCCCGAGGAGGANTCTCTGGTAAGAGAAGTGTTTGCTTCTTTGAAGGAAGAAGGGTATTCTTATGCGGAGTCCCATATAGAAGGAACAGATTATATAGACAGGATACCAGAATTCAATGATCCGGAGACACTTAAAAACCTTATCAATATAATAAATAGAGAAGAACTGGTAATAGAGCAGATAAATGCTGCTATAAATTCCGGGAGTCTATGGACGAGCATCGGAGAAAAGGGGAATCTTACCTTCGTAATAGTGCCATATTTTGCCAAGGATCTCCCTGTTGGAGCAGCAGGAGTTGTTGGTCCCATAAGGATGAATTATAGATATGTAATACCCCTTTTGAATTACATAAAGAATTGCATATCAGATATGTTAACGATTCGTTGGAGGTGAATATATGGAAGAAGAACTCCTCTCGGAGGAGAAGGAAAATCTGCCTGCAGAAGATATAGAGCTTGTCAAACAGCAGTATAAGGAATTGGAAGATAAGTTTTTGAGACTTGCGGCAGATTTTGACAACTATAGAAAGAGGATGGTAAGGGAGATAGAAGAACTTAAAGATGTAATAAGAGTGGAACTTATAAGGACATTACTCCCTATATATGATGATATAGAGAGGGCTTTTTCTTCTATCCCAGAGGATACAGATACCGAAATCAGAGAAGGGATAGGGATGGTTTTGAGGAACTTTCAAAATTGGCTTTCAGGTCAAGGGGTTAAGGCGATAGAGATCAATGATAAAGTCTTTGATCCCAGATATCATGAGGCGATAATAATCGAAGAGAGTAGAGATATTGAAGAGGATAAGATTGAAGAATTAAGAAAGGGTTATCTCCTCAACGATAGAGTTATAAGACCTACTATGGTAAAGATTATTAGAAAGGTAAAGGAGGGAGAGTAAGATATGGCTAAGGTTATTGGGATTGATCTAGGTACCACTAACTCAGTATTAGCCTTTGTTGAGGGGGGAAAGCCGACAGTTATTCCTAATGCGGAAGGGAGTAGACTTACTCCGTCTGCGGTGGCTTTCACGCAGGATGGTCAGATACTTGTAGGGCAGTTAGCCAAGAGACAGGCTATACTCAACCCTGAAAGGACCATCCTTTCTATAAAGCGTCATATGGGAACTAACTATAAGGTCAGGATAGATAATAAGGAATATACACCCCAGGAGATCTCTGCTATGATCCTTAGAAAGTTGAAGGAAGATGCGGAGGCTTACCTTGGGGAGAAGGTGGAGAAGGCGGTTATAACTGTTCCTGCCTACTTCAATGATGCTCAGCGCCAAGCCACAAAGGAAGCAGGGATCATCGCTGGACTTGATGTAATAAGAATTATAAACGAGCCTACTGCTTCTGCTCTGGCTTATGGACTTGATAAGGAGGGTTCTCAGACGATACTTGTCTATGACCTGGGTGGTGGAACATTTGATGTATCTATCCTGGAGATAGGAGAAGGGGTATTTGAAGTAAAGGCCACAAGTGGAGATACTCATTTGGGTGGAGATGATTATGACCAGAGGATAATGGAGTATCTCATAGAAGAATTTAAGAAGAGAGAAGGAATTGACCTGAGCCAGGATAGGATGGCTCTTCAGAGGCTTAAGGAGGCTGCTGAAAAAGCCAAGATAGAGTTGTCTACTCTTATGTCTACAGAGATAAACCTTCCATTTATAGCTGCTACCCAGCATGGTCCAAAGCACCTGAGTGTCACTCTTACGAGGGCGCAGTTTGAGGCTATGACTAGAGACCTCACTGAAAGAACCAGAGAACCTATATACAGGGCTCTTTCTGACGCTAAACTCGATCCTTCCAAGATAGATAAGATACTGTTAGTTGGTGGTTCCACCAGAATGCCAGCGGTTCAGAGATTGGTGAAGGAGATATTTAATAAAGAACCAAGAAAGGATATAAATCCTGATGAGTGTGTTGCATTGGGTGCAGCTATTCAGGCAGCGGTACTTGCCGGAGAGATAAGGGATATTGTTNTGCTTGATGTTACACCACTTTCACTTGGTATAGAGACACTTGGAGGAATATTTACNAAGATAATAGAGCGTAANACCACTATTCCTGTGTCTAAGAGCGAGATATTTACCACNGCTGTTGATAATCAAACGTCTGTCGAGATACATGTGCTCCAGGGAGAAAGGCCAATGGCAGCAGACAACCTCTCTTTAGGAAGATTCATACTGGATGGAATTCCTCCTGCACCAAGAGGCGTTCCAAAGATTCAGGTGACTTTCGATATAGATGCCAATGGTATTGTCCATGTATCTGCTAAAGACCTTGCCACAAATAGGGAACANAGGATAACGGTAAAGGGTGGTACAGGACTATCCAAGGAAGAGATCGAGCGTATGATTAAGGAAGCCCAGGCTCATGCAGAAGAAGATAGACGGAGGAAAGAAGAGGTAGAGGCGAGGAATCAGCTCGATGGCCTTATATATACAGCAGAGAAACTGGCAAAAGATGCTGTGGGTAAAGTAAGTCAGGACCTTATAGATAATCTTAACAAGACCATTGAAGAGGTAAGGTCTGCAGATAAGACAGGAATAGACAAGATTAAGGAGTTGACTAATAAATTGAATGATGCTATATATAAGGTATCTACAGAACTNTATGCTAAGGCAGGTACTCAGCAGTCTTCCAGCAATCCTTCTGGAAGCCAGCAACAGAACCCTGGAGGAGGGACTATAGATACCGAGTATAAGGTTCAATAACTATGCCTGGTAAGGATTATTACGAGATATTGGGAGTGCCAAGAGATGCCTCCCTTGAAGATATAAAGAAGGCATACAGGAGATTAGCCAAGCAATACCATCCTGATATAAATAAAAACGACCCACAGGCTAACGAGAAGTTTAAGGAGATAAATGAGGCTTATGAGGTCTTGAGTGACCCTCAGAAGAGGGCACAGTACGATCGATTTGGAACCATTGACGGGGATTTCTCCTCTTTTGGGGGTCAACAGTATACTACTGACTTTGGTGGATTTACGAATATCTCAGATATATTTGGTGATCTCAGCTCTACTCTGGATGATTTTATAAAGAATTTCTGGGGTAGAGAGAGGACTCAGACGACTGAGAGGATACCGAGAAGAGGTTCAGATATAACAGTCAGTTTAACTATTGACCTTGAGGATGTACTTACCGGGATTGAGAGAGAGTTAGAGATAAATAGAAGAGAAGTCTGTGATCTATGCAAAGGGAGTGGTATAGAACCAGGTAAACAGCCAGAGAGATGTCCATATTGCAACGGAACAGGAGAGATAAGGTCTTCGCGTTCTACTCCATTTGGTCAGATAGTGAATGTTATGACCTGTCCCTCCTGCAGGGGGACAGGTAAGATAATTACAAATCCCTGCCCACAGTGTAATGGAAGAGGCTTTGTCTCTAGGAGACGTAGGGTTATGGTAAAGGTACCTCCTGGAGTAGAGGATGGTACCAGGCTCAGATTAAGGGGGGAGGGTGACGCCGGAATTAACGGAGGACCCCCTGGAGATCTGTTTGTCTTTGTGAAGGTTAGACCTCATCCTGTCTTCAGGAGATTCGGAGCGGACCTGGAATATGAGGCGGTAATAGATGTATTTGATGCCGTCCTGGGAACAGAGATAGATGTCCCTACTCTGGAGAGGACTACCGAGAAGTTAAATATCCCTTCGGGAACCCAATTCGGAGCTACTTTCAGGATAAGAGGGAGAGGGCTTCCGTTTATCAACAATGGGGGCAGGGGAGATCTTATAGTTAGAGTAAAGATAGAGGTCCCTCAGAGATTGAGTGAGAAGGAGAAGGAACTTCTGTTAGAGATAGCTAACCTGCGTGGCAAAAAGATTAATGGGAAGGGTGGAAAGTCTTTTTTTGAAAAAGTAAAGAATGCATTTGGAGGTTAATTGTCGAGATATTGGGTAGAGGTAAGCATAATCTATAATAAGAAGTCTTTCCCTTGCCTGGATCTAGAGGATATAATCTCTAGTAAATTGTGGGATATTAATTCCTCCGGGGTAGCTATAGATTCTTCGAGTAACTATGTGAGAATCACGGGGTATTTCCCCCTGGATGCCCTTTTCTATAAAAAACTGGAAGAACTCAAGCTCTCTCTGGGTGAATATATCCTTTCAGGGTTGAAGTTTAGCTTCAATATATCTGAGGAATCGGAATGGCAGAAGTTTGGCAGGTTTGAGCCATTCCAGATCGGGAAGTTTTTTGTCATACCTGATGAGAATAATTATGAGCTCCAGAATGGATTGATTCCTATCTTCATAAAACCCGGGATGGCTTTTGGAACTGGGCTTCATCCAACAACAAGGATGTGTATAAGATTACTTGAGACTCTCCCGTTAGAAGGTAAACTGGGTATAGATGTAGGAACTGGAAGTGGCATATTGGCTATATGTATGTTAAAACTTGGTTGTAAAAGTGTTATAGGGATAGATAATGATCTTGTAGCAATATCTGATGCAAGAGAGAATGCCATTAAGAGCGGAGTTGGAGATCGTTTAGACCTCAGGTTGGGAGATCTACTTAATGACTATAATGGTGAGAGGGTTGATGTGATTACTGCTAACCTGCTCCCTCAACTTATGCCACCACTCTTTGCTAAGGCTTCTTCCGTCTTGAATCAAAATGGATATCTTATAGTAAGTGGTTTCTCTGAGAGCGAGGATGGAGAGGTTATAGAACTTGCCCGTTCTTTTAACTTCTCACTGAAGAATAGGCTTGTGGAAGAGGGATGGTCTGCACTCCTTTTCGCCTATGACACTCCTTAGAATCTTTCTGGAGAATGCCCATACAACTATCAGGGTTTCTGATAGAGAGATTCTCCGTCATATCTCAGCAAGGAGACTTTCTGAGGGCGATGATCTGATAGTCTGTGATGGAAATGGGAGGTCTTATATATACAGGATTAGAGAGAAGAGTTCAAATAGTCTCCTGATAGAGATGGTAGAACCTGTAGACTTCTCTCCACCGTCAAAAAATGTCATATATGCTCAGGCTCTTCTAAAGCCAAAAAAACTTGACCCTATAATCTCTTACAGTACACAGCTAGGGGTGAAGACTTTTGTCCTCTTTATATCCAGGAGGTCCTCCATACAGGACCTTAGCGTAGTAGAAAAGAGGCTGGATAGATTGAGAAAGGTAGCCAGAGCATCTGCGGAGATATCTATGAACAGGGTGCCAGATATAAAGATTATACCCGATCTTTCGACACTCTTGGATCAATTCATTACATATAAACCACTTATGCTTTATGAGAATGCTCAGGAGAGGTTAACCCTCGATTGGCTTAAGAATAACGATATTAGAGATATACTTTTCATCATAGGTCCAGAAGGAGGATTTGAGGACGAAGAGGTTGAACTAGTAAGAGAGAAAGGCGGATATATCCTTTCACTGGGAGAAAGGATATTGACCTCTGAAGTGGCGGGTTTTGTTGTCTTATCTCTTATTCAATTTGGGATCTGAGTTATGAAATTTCGAATATATACCTTTGGTTGTAAGACCAATCAGTACGACTCTGAATATCTCAGAAGGATCCTGGTCAACTCTATGGAGGAAGCCAGTGAGAGAGAGACTCCGGATGTTATTATTGTCAATACCTGTTCGGTAACACATATAGCAGAGAGGAAGGCTAGGACATTGATCAGGCATCTTCTGAGGACTTATCCCAACGCCAGGATAATAGTTACCGGATGCTATGCAGAGAGAGACCCCAAGGGGATAGAAGCACTTGGAGATCTTACAGTAGTTGGTAATAGCGATAGAGGAAAACTCTATGAGCTGTTTTCTTCAGACTCGAGCCCTAAGATATTACCCGTAGAGAAAGAAAAGAGGGTAAGGGCTTTTGTAAAGATCCAAGATGGATGTGATGATTTCTGTTCTTACTGTATAGTACCATATGTAAGAGGTCCTGTCCGTTCCAGGAATACTAGGGAGATTCTCGATGAGATTAAAACCCTGGGGGATCTTGGTTATCCTGAGATAGTGCTCACCGGTATACATATAGGGAGATTTGAAGACAATGGGATTCGGCTTCCCGATTTAGTAAGACTTATTTATAGAGAAGTCCCTTCTATAAAAAGGATCAGGCTGAGTTCTCTGGAGCCACAGGAAGTAGACAGAGGAATTATAGAACTTTTCGATGAAATTCCCAATCTGTGTCCCCATATTCACCTCGTGGCTCAGAGTGGTAGTAATAGGGTACTCAGAGATATGAAGAGGAGATATACAAGGGAGGAGTATCTATCCCTAGTTGAAGGGTTCAGATCGGTAAGAAACGATATTGAATTTACCACAGATATAATAGTTGGTTTCCCTTCTGAGGATGAGAGAGATTTTGAAGATACAATAACTCTGGTGAAAGAGGTCGAATTTATTAAGGTCCATATATTTCCTTTCTCTCCCAGACCTGGGACTGAGGCTTTTAATCTCAGACAGATAGATAAGAGGGTTGTTAGAGAGAGGGAAGCAAGGCTTAGGGATGTAAGTTTGGATGTAGCCTGTAATAGACTTAGGCGTCTTGTAGGAGAGAACCTAGAGATACTGGTAGAAAGATCTTCCGGCGGTACTGCAACTGGGCTGACAACTACCTATATCAGGGTCTATTCTACTATATCTTCTCCTGTTCCGGCAGGGAGCTTATTGGATGTTCATATCGAAGGGCTGGATAAAAGAAGAGATAGTATAGTCCTTAAGGGAACTTCTTAGAGCCTTGTGAATGTTGACTTTCCGACCTTTAGTGATATAATCCTATGTCTAGGTGATGTATTATGCCTGAAAAGATTAAAAATGTAGCAGTAATAGGGTTAGGAAGGTTTGGTTTTTCGCTGGCTGTGAACCTACAAAAGCTGGGTTGTGATGTATTAGCCATTGATAGTGATGCAGACGTTGTAGAGAATATAAAAGATAGTATATCCCAGGCTCTGGTTTTAGATGCTACCGATGAGACTGCTCTGAGAGAGGCAGGTATAGGTGATATGGATGCTGTATGTATCTCGACCGGGAGAGATCTACAGTCAAGTGTATTAACTGCCCTCATAGTTAAGAAGCTTGGGGTAAGATATATCCTAGCTACTGCAATAAATGACTTACATAAGAAGATACTGGAGAAAATCGGAGTAGATCTGGTCGTCCTTCCTGAGAAGGATATGGGAGCTAGGATCGCCTATCGATTAACTCATCCTACTATTCTCGAGAGGATAGAAGTCTCTCCTGATATAGAGATGATAGAAATAGACCCTCTCGATTGGATGATAGGAAGACCTCTGGCAGAGATAGATCTACCAAGAAGGTATAATGTAAGGATATTTGCTATAAGACGTGGAAATATAACCATTACAGAGCTTACCGGAAGTACAAAGATACTTAAGGATGATAAGATATATATTTATGGGAAGCATAGTGCTATAGAGAGATTTGTGGAGCATTAGTTATGCAGAGAGAAAGTAATCCCTGGCGCTTTATAGTCCTGAGTTTTCTTTTTATAATCCTTGTAGGAACATTTCTTCTGATGTTACCATTCTCTTCCCGCTCCGGAAGATTTACCGATCCTCTTACTGCTCTTTTTACAGCAACTTCTGCCACATGTGTCACAGGTCTGGTGGTTGTTGATACCGGGACATACTGGTCTCTCTTTGGGCAGATCGTTATCCTACTCCTTATACAGTTGGGTGGTATAAGCTATATGACTCTGTTGAGCTTTGTAGCCCTTTTACTTCGTAGACAGGTATTTTTGCATGAGAGGATTCTTCTCCATGAGACCCTTAATACCTGGTCGATCAGAGGAGTTATGAGGCTGGCAAGGTTGGTCCTTTTTACAGTGATCTTATTTGAAGGGATTAGTGCAATTTCCCTCTTTTTAGTTTTTGTAAGAAGTTATCCAGTTATCACCTCTATAAAATTTGGTGTCTTTCATAGTATTTCTGCCTTCTGTAATGCCGGCTTTGATCTCTTGGGGGGCTTTAGGAGTTTTACCGGATATGTCGATAATCCTCTCCTGGTATTTACTGTAACCTTTCTTATCATCTTTGGAGGTATAGGGTTTATAGTTATATATGACCTCAAGAGTAACCACTTCACCTGGAGGAAGCTTACATTACATTCTAAGCTGGCAATATTGACCACAATTATCCTGATAGCCTCAGGGATGCTAGTTATCTCCATCTTAGAATGGAAAAATCCCAATACCCTAGGTAATCTTTCTATAAGAGGAAAACTCCTGGGGGCATATTTCCAAAGTGTAACTCCAAGGACCGCAGGTTTCAATACTGTTAGTATTGGGGGGATGCATCCTGAAACATTACTCTTTATCATACTGCTTATGTTTATCGGTGCGTCTCCAGGTGGTACCGGAGGAGGTATAAAGACGGTGACATTTGCTGTCCTGTTATTTGCGGTAAGGGCTACCCTTATGGGTTACGAGAATGTTGAGGTCTTTGGACGCAAGTTATACTGGGATTCCGTCAGAAGAGCCTGGGCTTTATTCTTTATGTCGTTAGGGCTTATCTTTGTGAGCTGGTTTATACTCTTATTAACCGAGAACTTTCCTCCTCTTAATCTTCTTTTTGAGATAACTTCAGCCTTTGGCACGGTTGGCTTGTCAACTGGAATAACCCCGGGTCTATCTCCTCTTGGGAAGATAGTAATAATACTGGATATGTATCTTGGAAGAGTTGGTTTGGTGGTTTTTGGTTTATCTCTCTTGTATCCTTTAAGGAAAAAGGCTCATATAGAATTGCCTTATGGTGAGGTGAGTATAGGATGAGATTCCCTTGGCAGTATAACAATCTGAACAGACCAAGTCAGTATGGAGTGATAGGAATTGGTAGATTTGGTACATCTGTAGTTGAAACGTTGGTAGATTTAGGTTATGAGGTACTTGCCATAGACCCTGAGGAAAAGAATATCGAAAGGGTAAGAAATATAGCTACTTATACAGCAGTTGTTGATGTGACTAATGAAAAAGAGCTAGAGGAGACAGGCATTACTAATGTTGACGTGGCTATAATCTGTTTATCTGATTTGGAGATGAATATACTTGCCACTATGATAGTTAAAGAACTGGGAATAAAATACATAATTGCTCGGGGATTGAATGACAATCATATGGAAATCCTCAAGTTGATCGGTGTAGACTGGATCGTATGTCCGGAGAAAGAGATGGGAAGAAGAATAGCCCAAAAGATGGCTATCCCGGGTATAACCGACCTTATGGATGCCATTCCTGAAGCCAGAGTTATTGAGATTACTCCCACCCCTGACCTTATTGGTAAGAAGATCCACGATCTCACACTTACCACCAGGGGAGTTCTGGTACTTGGTATAAGGAGAAATGGTAGCGCTATAGTTGTTCCCAGCCCTGAAGAGCTTATAAGACCAAACGATAAGATATACCTCTTTGGTCTTCCTTCTATCCTTGAAGATTTTATAACCTAGTGGTATTATTTATATGAGGATGGCCTGTACCGTAAAGGACTGGACCATCTGATGATTGTCTGATAAAAAGAAAAAATTCGTCCGGTACCATATCGGACTGGAACGGAGGTGTTTTGGTATGCGTATATCTAACAGGGAGATCGCTCTAGGTGGGTTATTTGGAGGTATCATATTGCTTCTTGGATTTTCTTATCTAGGTTATATTCCAGTTCCCACTCCAGCTGGTGCAGCTACTATTATGCATATACCGGTGATAATAGCAGGCTTACTTCTTGGACCCAAGTTTGGAGCCATAGCAGGTACACTGTTTGGCCTTTCTGCCCTCTACTATTTTCTGAGTATAGCCCCTCCCTGGGTTCTATTCCCTGCGAGACCTCTTATAGGGGTCGTTCCTCCCCTTGTATACTGGGGGATATCCAGGGCGCTTGGCAGAAGGGAAAGGGTATTTGTCAGGTGGGTATCTCTTGCTGTTTCACTATTACTTTTGGTTGTCACCTTGAAATTAACCTATGACAGATTGGGCATTAATTTCTGGTTTATCCTCCTCTCACTGTTACTGATCGTTGTAGTTGTCTTCTGGATAAGGAGCTCTGATCCAAAGATAGTTTCCCTCGCAATAGCTTCATTCCTGGGGAGTATGACCAATACCGTAGGGACACTGGGATTGGCAGTAATATTTAAGGTTTTTCCTGTTGGTACAGCCATTTCTGTTGGGATCCTCCAGGGTATCCCAGAGGCTATACTGGCTGTGGTTATATGCACTCCGATAGTAATGGCTCTGGAAAGGAGAGTTAGAGTATGATAATAGCCATAGATGTTGGAAATACCAATATAGACATTGGATTCTTTCAGGGGTACCGACTGTTGAGACACTTTGAACTCTCTACCAATAGACAGGCTACCAGTTATGAGTATGCACTTAACCTTTCCTGGCTTATAGGTAATAATAATCTGAAGTCGGATGATGTCGAGGGAGTTGCCCTATCATCAGTTGTACCGCCTGTGACTCTGGAATTAGAACGTGCAATAAGATATCTATTTGGAATAAAACCATTTATAGTTGCCCCCGGTATAAAGACCGGTCTGATTATAGATGTGGAAAATCCTAAAGAGGTAGGTTCAGATATAATATGTAATGCGGTCTCTCTGGTGGAAGACTATAGAATATCCGGGATAGTGGTGGATTTCGGTACTGCAATCACTGTTGCCGGGGTCAAAGACAGGAGATTACTCGGGGTAGCGATAGCCCCCGGGATATGGACTGCTAGCTCTGCACTATGGGAGAGGGCAGCAAGGCTCTCTCCCATAGATATATTCAATCCCCCGGAGAGCGTTCTTGGCAAGAATACCGTCACTGCAATGCAGTCCGGAATAATATATGGGTTTGTAGGACTGGTAGATAAGCTTGTCTCCCTGGAGCTGGAAGAGATGAAGATAGAACCATTTGTTATAGCTACCGGTGGCTGGTCTGAGAGAATAGCCAAGTACTGCAGTACAATAAATCTGGTAGATCCGTATCTAACCCTTAAAGGCTTGTGTAGATTGTATATGAAGAATATCTAGCCAATTGACTTTTTCCTTCCTTTTCATAAAATATAAGAGTGGATACTGGGGTAGATAAAATAAGGAAGAGATGGCGAGAGTCGATTCCTCTTAGAAACATAGCATTACTCTATGGTGAGATAGCATTTATCGGGGTATTAAATGGTACTATAGGTGCTTATCTCGGGATATTCGCTATAAGACTTGGGGCTTCCAATACCATTATTGGTCTTATGTCATCTCTACCTGCTCTTATAACCGTTCTCCTTATGTATCCAGCTTCCCAGCTGGTGAATCTCTGGAAGGACAAGATAGAGATAAACAAGTGGGCATTTTTATTCACAAGGATTCTCTATCTCCCTTTAGTATTTGCTCCCTATCTTCCTCATCCGGCATCTTTTATACTCCTGATTGTCACCTTACTGGCTATACCTGCTACATCTGCTAATATCGCCTTCAATGTTATGTTCATCGACCTTGTGCCTTCTTATCTGAGAGCCACTATCCTCTCCAACAGGAATATGCTCCTGATGTTTATACAGACATTAACCTCTACATCCGTAGGATATTTTCTCGATAGAGTCAGATTTCCTGTAAACTTTCAGATTGTTATGTTTATTGGATTTGTCTCCAGTATGTTAAGTCTTTATCTTATGACCTTTCTGAAGCCGATAAGAAAATTTAGCAGGGACCAGAAAACTTCTATTGACTGGAAGAAGATATTTTATTCGATAGGGACGCAGTTTAAGGATATAATTAATATCTTTGAAGAGGATCAAGCCTTTAAGAGGTTTCAGTTTGCCACATTTATATTCTATCTGGGCCTCTATATCCCTATGCCTTTATTTGGTATCAGGATGGTAAGAGAACTGCACTTTTCCAATTTTGTCATAGGGCTAACATCCACCTCTAGCGGATTAGCGATGGCACTCTCTTATCCATTTTGGAACAGACTCGGGAAGAGGATAGGGGTGAGGAATGCACTATTCTGGAGCAATATAGGTATTGCCCTCTATCCTTCNCTCTTTATTATGCTTAGAGGGTCTTCCGAGATAATATCCCTTTCAGCTTTAGGGGGATTCTTCAGNGCAGGGTTCAGTATATTTATGTATATGGCACTCCTCATCTTTCTACCTNCTGAGAAGAGGGCAGAATATCTGGCGATAAATGGAGTCATCTCCAATGTAAGCCTTACTGTAGGTCCTATAATAGGGACACAGCTATCAAATATTATGGGTATATCGCCTGTATTCTTTATAGGGACGGTGGTCAGAATACTTGGAACGTATCTCTATCTCAGGAGTATCCCAAAGAATGAGTTTCGCTAGGTTCCTATCTCCCAGCTCTCCAGATATCTCTTCTGCTCTTCCGTTAACTCATCTATCTCTATGCCCATAGTTAGGAGCTTTCTTCTGGCTACTGCCTTATCAATCTCCATCGGGACATTTAGGACTTTTGGAGGAAGATTTTTCCCCTCTCTTACCAGGAATTCCACCGCTAATGCCTGGTTAGCAAAACTCATATCCATAACACTTGATGGGTGACCTTCTGCACAGGCTAGGTTTAGGAGTCTTCCTCTAGCCAGTAGGTATAGTCTTTTCCCATCCGGGAGTGTAAATTCTTCCAGCTCATCTCTTATCATTCTTCTAGAGATAGATATCTCCTCTAGTCCCTTTACATCTATCTCCACATCAAAATGGCCAGAATTACCCAGTATGGCACCATCTTTCATAAGATAGAAGTGCTCTCTTCTTATCACATTTATATTTCCGGTGACGGTTACAAAGATATCACCATATCTTACCGCTTCTCTTATTGGCATAACATCATACCCGTCCATAGCCGCCTCTAAGGCTTTTATATGGTCGACTTCTACCACTATTACTTTGGCGCCCATACCTCTGGCTCTACTCGCCAGTCCTCTTCCACATTGTCCATATCCACACACAACAAATACCTTCCCTGCCAGTAGTATATTTGTAGCTCTCAATATACCGTCTATTGTACTCTGTCCTGTGCCATATCTATTATCGAAGAAATGTTTGGTCATAGCATTGTTTACTGCTATTACAGGTATCTTTAGTTGGTTTTTCCTTTCCAGACTTAAAAGTCTGTTTACTCCGGTGGTTGTCTCTTCAGTACCACCTATCACATATTCTCCAAATTCGTCCCATCTCTTGTGTAAGACTGCAGTTAAGTCTCCTCCATCATCCATAATTATGTGAGGCTTTGTCGAGAGGACCATCTCAATATCCCTATAGTACTCATCGGTGTCTATTCCTCTTTTTGCAAAGACACGCGCAGTCTCTTCTTCTGCCAGAGCTTCTGCAACCTCGTCTTGAGTGCTTAACGGGTTTGACCCACACAGGGCGATTTCTGCTCCGCCTGTCCTGAGTGTTCTTGCCAGGACAGCTGTTTCTGCTGTCACATGGAGACACATACCTATCCTTATTCCAGCAAATGGTTTATCCCTGTTGAAGTCTTCTCTCAGAGAAACCAAAACAGGCATCTGCCTTTCTGCCCATTCTATCCTTAATCTCCCTTTATCCATCTACTCCTCCTTTTTTCCATATATCTGTAAAATATATCTTCAGGATGATTTTTATCATAGCTGCTATAGGAACCGCCAGTATAACACCCCAGAATCCCAGGAGTTTTCCAAATACCAGGAGAGAAAATATAACCGTTAGTGGATGTAAGCCCATAGTCTTACCCATAACATTTGGTACCACAAAGTGCGCCTCCAACTGCTGAACAACCAGATACCATATACTAACCTCCAGAGCCTTCCATGGAGAAATTGTCAGTGCTACTATAATCGCTGGTATGGCTCCTATAAATGGACCAAGGTAAGGGATTATCTCTGTAAATCCGGCTATAATTCCAAGAATAAGGGGATAATTTACTCCAAGTATCCATGCCCCAAGGCCATCCGCCAAACCCACGAAGAGGCAGAGGATAAGTTGAGCCTTCAGAAATGATTTAAAGCTTGAGTTTATCTCTTTCAGTGCATTGAGGGTTTTGTCCTTGATGTTTTCCGGTATGATACTTATAAACCACCGCTCTATGTTTTCCATATCTATCAGGAAATAAAAGTTCAGGACTATAGCCAGTATTAGTGTAAATATGGAATTGGTAAGGCTTATTATAAAGTTGAATGACTTAATCCCTATATCAGATAGATAGGATTCTATCCTTGGCTGTATAGAAGCCAGAAATGAATCCACCATTTTTTGCATTGCTGGATTTGTCTGGAACATATCCTGAAGGTGTTTCAGCCCGTCTGTCAGGACATTATAATATTTGGGTATATCCTTTACTAAAGACATAATTTGATTCCCCAATACTGGTAATATCAGGATGAGAAGAGTCACTACAGGAGTTATTATCATTATATAGAAGATGCCGATAGCTAACCCCTTCTTTAGTCTTAACTTACGGGCAAGTTTTGTAACCGACGGATTTACCACATAAGCAAGTGCACCGGTAATAAAAAACAGTATGACTATACTCCTTATCTCATATATAAACCAGATAAGAAGGAGAATACCTAAAATCCAGAGGAAATTCTTCTGCCAATCTTTCATTTCAAGGTGGCTCTTATAAAACCAGAGAAAAGGGGATGAGGTCTGTTTGGCCTGGATGTGAATTCTGGATGAAACTGGGTGGCTATAAAGAACGGATGGTCTTTTAATTCTATTATCTCGACGAGATCTCTTTCTTTATATATACCACTTACCACAAGCCCATTACTCTCTAGTATACCTCTATATTCATTATTGACCTCATATCTGTGACGGTGTCTTTCTACTACATAAGCCCTGTTGTAGAGTCTAGATGCTAATGTCCCTTCTTTAAGTTCACATCTATATCCTCCCAGCCTCATCGTTCCACCCATATTTTTTATCTCTCTCTGCTCTGGTAAGAGGTCTATTACAGGATGAGGTGTCTTGGGGTCGAATTCAGTACTGTTTGCTCCTTGTAGATTACATACATTTCTGGCAAATTCTATCACCGCACACTGTAGTCCCAGACATAGCCCCAGGAAGGGTATCTTGTTTTCTCTTGCGTATCTTATAGCTGTTATTTTACCCTCGATGCCTCTCTGCCCAAAACCTCCAGGGACTAAGATTCCATCAACACCCTCGAGGACCTTAACCCCCTCCTTTTCAACAGATTCGGCATCTATCCATTTTATATTTACTCTAGCACCTTCCCATATTCCGCTGTGCTCTAGGGCAGAAACGACACTTAGATAGGCATCTTTTAATCCTATATATTTACCAACAAATCCTATGGTTACACTTTTTCTCAGATTTTTCGCCCTTTGTACCAATTCTTCCCAATCTTGAAGCCTGGGTGTTCTATCTTCCATCCCAAGGATTTCAGTTATGATATTACCTACCATTGATCGCTCGAAGTGTAATGGTACTTCATAGATACAGTCCATATCCGGGGCATCAATAACCGCACTGGAATCTACATCACAGAATAGGGCTATCTTATCCTTTACATCTGGAGGTAGTTCCCTGTCTGTCCTACATATGATCATATCTGGTTGAATCCCGATACTTCTCAGCTCCTTTACACTGTGCTGGGTGGGTTTTGTCTTTACCTCCCCAGATGTCTTCAGATAAGGAACCAGGGTAACATGTATATACATTACATTCTCTTTACCAATGTCCTTCTTTAGCTGTCTTATAGCCTCTAGAAAAGGAAGCCCTTCTATATCTCCAACCGTTCCTCCAACCTCTACTATGACTATATCATAATCCTTTTTACCCAGGCTGAGTATCCTCTCTTTAATCTCATTGGTAATATGAGGTATTACCTGGACAGTACCTCCCAGAAATTCCCCCTTTCTCTCCTTGTTGAGTACTGACCAGTATATTATTCCAGCGGTGACATTATTTTCTCTGGTCATATTTGAATCGATAAACCTTTCATAATGCCCCAGATCCAGATCCGTCTCCGCTCCATCTTCTGTGACAAATACCTCTCCATGCTGGTATGGGTTCATAGTACCGGGGTCAACGTTTAAGTACGGGTCCAGCTTTTGTATAGTAACCTTAAAACCTCTTGCCTTTAGCAGACATCCTATAGAGGCAGCGGTTATTCCCTTACCTAAAGAGGATACTACTCCACCAGTTACAAATATAAGCTTCATATCTTTAACAGATAGACCTCTGTAGATTTTGGAAGTGTATCGGGGGTTATCTCAAGCTTGTTATCTTCTATCTTCTTGACTGGATAAGAGATGTTTTTGAGGAATTCATCTACCGGCTTTATACTCCAATCCTTCACATAAGTAGTCTTATAGTGCATCGGTATGGCTATCCTGGGATTTATATCTTTTATAATAATCTTTGCCTCTTCCGGTTCTATAGTGTAGAATCCGCCAACTGGTACAAGCAGGATATCTACTTCACCTATAGCCTTTAACTGGGTATCATTTAGTATCTCTCCCAGGTCTCCAAGATGACAGACCCTTAACCCCTCTGCCTCTATAACAAATATAGTTATCTGACCTCTCTGTGCCCCTCTGTTTTTGTCATGGGCTGCTTTGATCCCCTTTATCTTTATACCACTGTATGTAAATTCCCCCTGATCTTTTACTACGTAGGGATTACCCTTTACCCTCTTTACCGCATTATGATCAAAGTGATCATGCGAGACAGTAACAATATCTCCAGTGAGTTCTCTCACAGGATATGGGATCTCTTCACCAAAGGGGTCGGTTACTACTGTACCCAGAGATGTCTTTATAGTAAAGCATGCATGCCCATTATATTCTATCCTCATAATCCTCTCCTCCTAAAAGGTCTAATAGATTCTCTCCACAAAGATCTGGCTTCCAGGAGACTTCTAAATCTTCCAACTCTTCTTTAGAGGTTATACCACTGAAAACTATCCCTGTTTTACAACCTAGCCTTTTTCCTGCTATCAGGTCTGTTTCTATCCTGTCACCTATAAGGATGACCTCTTCTGGGTCCCTGATATCGAACTGAGTTAATATAAGTTTCAAACCCACTATTTCCGGCTTACCAATCACTACAGGTTGCTTCTTGGATGCTGTCTCCACAGCCTTTACAATACTCCCTCCTCCAGGGATTATGCCATTTTCGGTAGGAAACGTTGGGTCTATATTCGTTGCTATAAACCTAGCCCCGGAAAAAATTGCCTGCTGGGCATAGGTAAGTTTCTGAAAGTTAAAATTCCTGTCCATCCCAACTATAACATAGTCAATGGGAGGTTCGTAGTTCGACCAGAAGAGATTCTTAAATCCAAACTCTTCCAGTTCAAAAACTATTCCCTCTTCTCCTACAATAAAGATCCTAACAT
>JGI24185J35167_1000412_pt1 | contig 19492 bp, 19 predicted proteins | sample YNPBryunderm2012_FD_35167 | JGI IMG/M metagenome (IMG submission 35167) | reverse complement strand
CGCGAGGCTGTCGCATCGTCCGTCAGGGCGATGTCGCAGGTCATCTCCCGGCCGATGACAGACGGGTCGGCCTTCACCGGAAACACGGCGCCCGCGTACTTCCCCGCCATTCCCACCAGTTTGGGCCCGGAGGGCGCGGCGGCCGGCTCCGCAGGCGCAGCGGGCGGCGCGCCCGGCGCGCCCGGAGCGGGTCCCACCAGGTCAGGGTCCAGCGGAGGCACTGCCGCGGGAGCAGCCCCGCCCGCCCCGGGCACGTCCTCCTCGATGGGGATCCCCGCCTTCTCCAGCGCCGAGCGCAGGGTCATCCGCCGGTTCCTCAGGACGATCGTCACGATGGCCACCGCCGCGGCCAGCAGGATGAGCGCCACCGCCGCCTGCAGGGCCCGGGGAGTTGCTGGCGCGGGTCTTTGCTGTTCCCGCGCATCTTCCGGTGCTCCGGGTGCGGCGGACGCGGCGGCCGTGGGCACATCCCCCGCCAGGACCACCTCCGCCTTTGCCTCCGGCTCCTTGCGATCGCGCTCGAGCCGGATCTCCTGCGTCACCCGCACATCCCCGTAGCGCACTTCGATGACCGCCTTCCCCTGCGCAACACTGTGGAACACAGCTTCCCCGCCGTCGCTTTCCGCCAGCAGGCAGGTCTGCTCTTTTCCCGTGCTGTCCTTCACCCGGACAAAGGCGGCCGCCACGGGGTCCCCGGAGCGGCCCGTCACCTTCACCTTGAGGCGGTGGACCGTGGAGAAGTCCGCGTCCACCAGCTCAACTTCTCCTCTGGCCGCCTCTTCCAGCAAGATGGCGGCGGAGTTGCCGGTGCGGCGGTTCAGGACGTAGAGCGTCCCCTCAGCCTTCTCCAGGTCCTTCGCAGCCCACTCCAGCCGCGCGCCTTTCGCGAGCAAGGGGCCTGCCGCGACGATCCCCCGGGCATCCTCCACCCACCAGACCCACTCGCCCGCCGATGGGAGCAGCACCTTGCCCGTCAGACCGCTCCCGGAGGCCTGCGCAGCTGCCGCCTCGTCCTTCGGCGCGCCTTCCGGAGCGGCGCGCCCGTCAGCATCCGGCCGCTTACCGGAGGGCGGGGAGGCGGTCGAGTCCGTCTGTTGCCCGGCCGGCGGCGCCGCCGGGACTCCGGCGGCCGCCACGAACAGCAAAAGGAACGCCAGCGCTGCGATGCTCCAACGCAAGACCGGATTCATTGTTCCAGCAGCTCCTGTTCTACACCCCCGGCAGCCGCTCGTTCAGGCGGCGCCAGCCTCGCGGAACGCCTCGGGGATGGCCTTCAGACAGTCCGTTGCGGTCAGGGAGATCTGCGTCACCCTTTCCGCCGCGATGTCCGCGGCCCTCCCGTGCAGCCAGACCCCGGCTGCAGCCGCGTCCACCGGTTCCAGCCCCTGGGCCAGAAGAGCCAGGATCATCCCCGCAAGAACATCGCCGGACCCTCCCTTGGCCAGGCCGGGATTGCCCGTCAAATTGAAGAAGGAGCGTCCCTGCGGCTCCGCCACGATGGTGTGAGCGCCTTTCAGGACACAGACGACCCCGAGGTCGTCCGCGGCGCGGCCGGCGGCCTCCAGCCTGTTGGACTGCACCCAGGATGCTTCCGTTCCCAGCAGGCGGGCCAGCTCGCCGGGGTGCGGGGTGATGACTCCGAGATGCCCCTTGCCGGCCAGCAGGCTGGCCGCCTCCTCGCCCAGCGCGAACAGGGCGTCCGCGTCCAGGACGAATCTGCAGTCCAGCTTCGGGACCAATTCTCTGACAAATCTGATCGTCTGCGGCTCGCGCCCGATCCCCGGCCCGAGTCCCACGGCCGTCCAGCGCCCGGACTGCTCCAGGAGGCTCCCCAGATGCGCCGGAGCGAGCGCCCGGTCCCCGGAGTCTCCGAGCGGCAGGGTCATCGCCTCCGTGAGCCTGGCGGCCAGGATGGGTTGGACGGCTGCAGGACAGGCCACCGTGGTCAGTCCCGCGCCCGACAGCACGCACGCCCGCGCCGCCATCTCCGCGGCGCCCGTCAGACCGGGAGAGCCCGCCACCAGCAGGGCGTGCCCGTGATCGCCCTTGTGCGAATCGCTCCGGCGCTCCGGCACCAGCCCGGCGACCATCGCCCCGTCGATGAGATGCTTCCCGGCCGGCGCGTGAAGCTCCATCAGCGGAGCGGGGATGCCAATGTCGGCCACCGTCACGGCCCCGGCGTGGTCGGCGCCCGGGTAGAGAAGAAGCCCGACTTTGGGCGCGGCGAACGTCACGGTGACGTCGGCCCATACGGCATTGCCGCACACCTCGCCCGTGTCCGCGCTGATGCCGGACGGGATGTCCACGGCGAGCACGGGAGCATCCGCCGAGTTGATGACGTCCATCACCTCGCTGATGCGCTCCATCACCTCGCCCCGGATCCCGGTGCCGAGCAGCGCATCGATGATCAGGTCCGCCTGCTCCAGCGCGCGCAGCTCGGACACTTCCGGGACGTCGATGACGGGAAGCCCGCGGCGCACCAGCGCCTCGTAGTTGAGCCGCGCCTCCCCCTGGAGCCTGCCGGGGTCCCCGGCCACGAACACGGTGCACTCGTAGCCCCAGTTCGCCAGGTGCCGCGCGGCCACGAACCCGTCTCCGCCGTTGTTGCCGGTGCCGCACACCGCGCACACGCGCATTCCCGGGCGGCCGGAGCGTCCGGCGCGTCCGCGGCCGAGTTCATCCAGCCACGTCAGGGTGGGGGACGGGATTGCCGCCGGCTCCCCGCCCGGGCTGCCCTGCAGGATCCGGTCGGCCACCAGCGCCACGGCGCGGCCGGCCATCTCCATCAGCTGGACGCCGGTGACGCCGTACTCCTCGAACGCGCGCCGGTCCATTTCGCGCATCTCCTGCGCGCTGAGAACCCTCATGTCCGCTGTGCCTCCCGTGCGAGAGCCGGTCTCGCCGGACGCGGCGCCTGGCAGCGCCCCGCTCCCGGCCGGACCGCGCAAGGGGGATGTTCTGCGTGCTCCGTGCAGTCTCCTCTCCCCCCGCTCAGTATACCCGCCGGGCGGCCCGGGACTTCAGCGGCGCTCGACGATGGCGACCGCCACGGCGTGGCTCCGGGAGTGAGAGATGCTCACCAGCACCCGTGCCCCTTCGGCGGCCCGCGCCGCGCGGCCGTGCAACACCGCTACCGGCCGCCCCGACGCGTCCGCAAGGATCTCCACCTCGTGCCAGCCGAGAGGCGGTCCGAGCGCCTTGGCCGCCGCCTCCTTGGCGGCGAACCGTCCGGCGTAAAACGGGACCCTGTCTTCCCGGACGTTTGCCAGCTCCTGCTCGCGCCGGGTGAAGACGCGGTCCACCGCGGGCTGGCCCAGCTTCAGAAAGGCGCGCATGCGCTCGATCTCGAGAATGTCGGTGCCGATGCCCGCGATCACCGGCGCATGGCTCCCGTGCGATGGTGCCGCCCTGCCTCCCTGCTCACTCCGAGACCGCGCGCCGCCGCCTTGAGCGCTTCGTACAGGCGTGCCATTCCCTGCTCTTCGGAGAGGTCGCGCCAGCGCAGCGAGGGGTCCGCCTCCACGGATGTCTCGAAACGGAACACTGCCGGCCCCACCTGTATGGTGTCCCCTTCGCGCAGGATCATCGCGCCGTCAACCTCCCGGGCGTTCACCCGGATCGAAAGCTCCGGCCTGTCCACAGTCTTCTCCAGGACGAACCCCGCATCCGATGCGCGGATGCGGCAGACGGCGTCCCTTCCGTCGCCGCCCACCGCCACCGCCCCGTTTTTCCCCCGGCGAAAGGCGATGCAGTTGGATTCGGGTGCGGTGAAGGCGAACATATGGCCGAATCCGCTTCCGCAGGAGACCGTGGTGAGCCGGACCTCCCTGGCGAAGAGCATTCCGGCCCCCGTTATATTCAGGTCTGAAGCCATTTCTTTGACAGTCGTGCTCCGGTGCCGTCCCCGCCTGCGGGGTGGCCGCGGAAAGGAGCCGCGCCGCTGCCTCTCGCGCGTCGCGGACCCGCGCAGACCGGCCTGCCGTTTTCCGCAGGGCGTTTCCACAGCCTGCGGCGAAGGGCTGGCCCTCTTTGCAGCGGCATTCTACTACAATCCGGCAAGTTTTCCACAACCTGTGGAAAAAGGTGTGGAACAACGCGGTCGCGGGTGCTCGCGTGAAACTTATACAACGTCTCTGAAACGCTGTTGAGAGGAAAAGGCGGCGGGGAACGGCCTGCAGGCCGCCGGCTCAGCCGCCGGACGCCCGGACCGGTTCCGGATTTCCGGGCCGGGGCAGGCCGACATACGGGGCTTGGACCGCAACCGCTGACGGAACGGCGAAGAGGACGCCGCTGTCCCCGGCAGCCAGATTCAGGGTGACGCTCAGCTCCATCAGAGCACGGGAGTCGGCTTCTCCGTGCGCCCGGAGCCCGTCCAGCCGGGACCAGGAATAGACCCGCCAGCTCCCGTCACTTACTGCCCTGCCGGGCTGCGGCGGAAAGGAGACCGGCCGCCCAAAATGCGGCGAGTCCAGGTTTCGGACCGTGACCCAGATTTCGCCCGAAGCCGAGCGGAACTCCAGCCGGTCCGGCCGGGCGGTGCCGCCGGTGATGACGGCCTCTGCCAGCGCCCGGAAGACTCCACTGTCCGGAAATCCCGCCGGCCGCTCCGCGGGGGGGATGCATCCGAANAACAGCGCCCGCATCCATCCCTCCGGGGTGGCCGGACCCTCCGCCGCCACGGGGCGCGTCCCCGCAGCCAGGCGGATTCCGGCTATGCGCTCGGAGGACGCGTCCGCCGTGATCAGGCCGGCCATCTCCAGAGCCGGGCTGGCCGGGTGGTTTGCGCGAGCAGCCAGCAGCAGTCCGCGTGGTTCGATGCGCTTCCGTGCCTCGCACAGAAGCTCGGCCGCCGCAAGATGGTGGGGGAAGAAGGGGTAGGGCGGCAGCCGGCGGTTGCGGTCCACCCGGTTGGCGTCCGGGCCGGTGTCCGCCAGCGCGCCNGCCCATCGCCCGGCATCCAGTGCGTCCAGCGCCGCGAGAGCTTTTCTTCCAAGGGAGAACCGCGGGCTGATGTTCGCCTTCCACCCTCCGCGCCAGGGCACAGGCTGTCCGCCGGGCGTCAGGATGAGGCTGTCCCGCAGCGCGGGATCGGGGCGAGCGTCCGGTCCGGAAGGCACCGCCGCCGGAAGCTCGAGCAGGGCCGCTCCACCCCCGCTCCCGGCGTCCGCGCAGATAAGATAGGCGTCCTCCCCGGCGCTGGGCCCGGCGCGCCCTACGGCTCTGGCGGCGCCTGCGGGGCCTGGCCGGAGTCGGGAGGGGTTGAGGGCGAGGAACCAGTCGCGGTAGATGTCCGCCCAGCGCGTCCCCTCCGGAGCTACGCCGACAAAGAAAGTGTAAGGGCGGTTCCAGTCCGCGCACAGGCTCAGCGGGGCGGCGTCCCCGGCGCCGCCTGCGACCCCGGAAAGAACCGGCGCGCGAACTCCACCCTCCCCTCGCGGTGGAAACGGATGGCAAAGGCCGACGCCGGATCGCACCCGGCCACCAGAAAGCCGGAAGGAACCTGCGCCGCCACCACCGGCAGCAGCAGCTCGGCGTCCGGGCGGGCCAGGTGCATCTCTGCCGTTCCCCAGAAGGCCGTGAGGCCTTCCCCGGGCATCTCCCTTTCGAACGGGAGCAGCTCGTCCCCGTCCGCCGCGAAGCTGATGAGCCACGGGTGCTCCACCACGCCTTCGCGCTCGAACGGGAAATAGAGGTACACCTGACGCTCCGGCCCGGCAAGGCTCCGGACCTTCACGCGCGCCTCCACGCGGGGAGGGGGCCCCTTCGCCTCCAGTGTCAGCTCCGCCTCATAGCCCAGCGAGGAGCGCCAGACCATCCGGCCGGAGGAGCCGTCCGCCCGGATGGACACCGGGGTGAACTTCTCCTCTCCGGAAGGCTCCAGATCCGACTCCGGACGCACGAAGGATCCCACCTTGCGTCCGCTCTCATCCAGGACCGCGATTGCGGAACGCTCCGCCCGCAGCCGCAGGCCCGCCGCGGAGCCAGAGACGGAGACGGCCGGATGCAGCAGCAGCGCTGCTGCCAGGAGAAGGCTGGCCGGTAAGGTTCTTAGAGTCAAAGCCGGCGCTCCGCAGTACCGTTACGCGCGGGATTCTGGCTGGTCCACAGAGGGCAGCAGTCCCTCTATGTCATTTCGGGAGATGCCGGCAATCTCTGCAGTCTTGGTGCGGGATGTCTCGCCGGAGACGATCCGGATGCGGGATTTCGGAACGCCCAGCGCCCGGGCCAGAGCTTCCACCACGGCCCGGTTTGCCCGCCCTTCCGCCGGCGGCGCGCTCACGCGCACAAGGAGCGTGCCATCGGAAGCCAGCGTCACGCTCTCGCGCGAGCTTCGGGGCGTGACGCGCAGGGTCAGGCGGACGGCGGGATCCTCATCGCGGCTCATTTACCCCGGACGATGCGCCGGTAGACGCGATCGGCGTCGCTGCCGGTCTGGTAGATGGCCTGCCCTGTCCCGGTCAGCGACTCGAAGGAGACGAAGCTTTCGTTGCGGACCCGAAGGATTCCGTTGTCGCCCTCGTCGAACCGCCGGAACTGCCCGGGCGTCATCGAGAAGGTGAAGGTGCGCCCGTCCTCGGCGGTGAACTCCACCAGATGATGCGCCACCACCCGGTCGGCGTACTGCAGCACGAAGTCCTCTTCCTCGTAGCAGCGCGAGACGGATGCCCGGAGCGTCTCGACGGGCGCGCGCTTCTCTTTGCGCCACGTCCGCAGGGACTGGATCGTAAAGTAGATGAGCGCCAGCCACAGCCCGAGGACGGCCAGGGCGAAGAACACGGCAAAGATGGCGCGTACTAACTCCACCGGCCGCCCCCGGGCCGGGACTGCGGAGCGGTCCTGTGCCTGTTTCTGTATATGATCCTGCTCAATTGCTGTACAATGCTATCCGCCTGAGGGGCTTCCGTCTCCTCCGCGGCGATCGTCTCCGCCGTCCTGGCCTCCTGCGCGGCGGAACTCCCGGCTGCCTGCTCCACCAGCTGCAGGTCCCGGACCCGCTCGCCGGTCTCGGCGGCAGCCACGTCCTCGGCCGGCATCGCGACCACGCGATCGAACCTGCGCCGCTCCAACCATTCCAGCAGGTCGCGGGCCGCGCAGCGCAGAGCATCCTCCAGCTCGTCGCGGCGCTCCTGCAGCCGCCGGATCTCGTTCAGCAGGTCCTGACGCTGCCGGTGGGCCTCGGCGTTCAGGCGCTCGGCCCGGGTCTCCGCCTCGCGAAGGATGGAGTCCGCATCGCGCCGGGCGCTTGCCTGCACCTCGTCCGCTGTCTTCTGGGCGAGAAGCACCGCGTTGTTCAGCGTCTGCTCCATCTCCCGGTAGCGGGCCACCTCGGCGTGCAGGCGCTCGATCTGATCCTGCATCCGAGCCCGGTCCCGGGCGCTCTCCTCGAGTTCCGCAGCCAGTTCCCGGAGCAGGTCGTCCACTTCCTGCGGACGGTATCCCCGGAAGCTGCGGGCAAACTTCCTGTGCGTCAGGTCAATGGCCGTTATCTTCATGATACACGCCTCCCCTGTCTGGGTCACACTCCAATCGTCCGGACCGGCGTCGCCAGGCTGGCCAGCAGCCGGATCAGGAATCCGATCAGAAAAAACACGATAAGCGGAGTAAAATCGACGTAGGCGGTCTTTTCCGGGGGGATGATCCGGCGCAGCGGCCGGAGCACGGGTTCGGTCAGGTCGTCCAGAAGCCGCACGGCCGGATGATACCGCGGGATCGACGGGATCCAGCTCACCACCGCTCTGGCGATGATGATCCACTGATACACCTGCAGAAAGAGGATCAGCAGTCTCACTGCTCCGACAGCTCCTTTGCGCGCCGGGCGGCGGCCTGAACGGCGCCGATCAGGGCCGGGCGCAGACCGCCCCGTTCCAGCTCAGCGATCCCGGCGATCGTGGTCCCGCCCGGGCTGGCCACCTGATCGCGCAGCTGGGCCGGATGCTGCCCCGAGCGCATCACGAGGTCGGCCGCCCCCGCGCAGGTCTGCGCGGCAAGCTTCAGAGCCACATCCCGGGGCAGCCCCTGGCTGACGCCGCCGTCCGCCAGCGCCTCGATCACCGTGAAAATGAACGCCGGGCCGCTTCCGGACAGGCCCGTCACCGCGTCCATCAGCCTCTCCTCGACAATGACGGTGATGCCCACGGAGCCGAACAGCCCCTCGGCCAGCTCCAGCTGTTCCCGCGTCACGCCCTCCCCGGCGCAGATCGCCGTGGCCGCGCGCCGGATGGTGGCGGGCGTGTTGGGCATCGCGCGGATGATTGCCGCCCCGTCCGGCAGCGCGCTCCGGAGGTCGGCGATCCGCACCCCGGCGGCGATGCTGATGAGCAGCCTGTCCGGGCCCATCTCCGGAGCCAGCTCCCGGGCCAGCGGGCACGCCAGCGCCGGCTTCACGCACAGCACGACGGTCCCCGCCTCGCGCGCGGCCGAGGCGGCGTCCCGGCAGGCCCGGATGCCCGTCTCGCGCTGCAACGCCTCCAGACGGGAAGTGTCGGGGTCGAAGGCCAGGATGTCCTCCGCCGGCCGGAAGCCGGACTCCACCACGCCGCGCACCAGCGCGCCGCCCATGGCCCCCGTTCCCAGGAATGCGATTCTCATGGTGACCTGCCCTTCCGGTGCACGTCCGGACCGGGAGAGTCTCAGTTCCCCGAGAACAGGTTCTTCTGGCGCGGAGCGACGTCCTCGACGTCGATGACCATGTTGCTGGGCGTGAAGAAGAAGACCTTGTGGCCCACCTTCTCCACGTATCCGTCCAGCGCGTAGATCACCCCGTTCAGGAAGTCGATGATCCGCTCTGAGAGCTCCGGGCTCGTGTTCTCCAGGTTCACCACCTGCGGACGGCCCTCTTTCAGCCCGTCCGCCGCCTGTCTGGCGGTCTCGAAGCTCTCGGCGGCGTGCCAGACGGACACCCGGTTCACGCGCGCCGAATGCATCCTCAGAGGGACTCCCTTCCTGCGTTGCGGGCGCGATTCGGGGACTTCCTCGTCCTCCTCCTCGGCGGCCATCCCGAACCTGTCCTTCAGCCGGTCCCAGAGACCTCTGGGCTCGTCGAAATCATCCAGCAGCATGTCGTTCATCTCGCGGTGAGCGCTCCCTGACGGCCGCGGCGCGAGCCGCCGGCCGGGATGTCGTGACTGATCAGCCGTACGCACGGGCGAGGATGCACGGGGGCTGTCGTCGTCCCGGCTTTCAGGATCCTTCCTTTCCGGGACCACTGGTCCGTTCGGGGGTCTTTCCGCATCCGGCGCCCGGATAGGAGCAAGGCGCCCGCAGCCGCCCCCGTTTCTTCAGAGAAAGGGCAACAGTACGGCACTATTCTACACCCTTGCGTCCGCCTCCTGCACCCGGATGCGGCGATTTTTCGTCCGGAGTTTGCCGAAGTTGTGCTGCCCGGCCGCCTAACGCGCCCCGAACACCGCCGTGCCGATCCGCACCATCGTGGATCCCTCAGCGATGGCGGCCTCGAAATCTGCCGACATCCCCATCGAGAGGACTCTGCGGTTCGCCGGCGGCAGCGTCTCGAAGATCTCCCGCAGCGCGGCGAAATACGGGCGCACCCGCTCCGGGTCGGCAAGGAAAGGGGGGATGCCCATCACTCCCAGCAGCCGGAGCCCTTCCTCCCGCAGCACGGCTTCCGCCACTGACGGGACCTCCTCCGGAGCCGCCCCGCTTTTGGTCTGCTCGCCGGCCACGTTCACCTCGATCAGAACATCCAGGATCCGGCCGCGCTCGCGGGCCGCCCGCCCCAGCCGTCCCGCAAGCTTCACGCTGTCCACAGACTGGATCATATGGAACAGCTCCGCCGCCCGGGCGGCTTTGTTCGTCTGCAGATGCCCGATCATGTGCCAGCGCGCGCCGGGGCCGGCCAGAGGCACTTTCTGCGCCGCCTCCTGAACGTAGTTCTCCCCGAAGTCCGTTGCTCCGGCTCCAGTGCCTCCCGGACCAGCTCCGCCGGCTTTGTCTTCGACACGCAGACCAGCGTGATCCCGGAAGGATCGCGTCCCGCTCTCGCGGCGGCACGCGCGATCCGCTCCCGCACGCGCATCAGGTTATCGCGGATGGTGCTGTCGCTCATCTACGGCTCCGGGACGCCTCCCCCCTTGCGCCCCGCCCGGGGGCGGCCACTCATGATAGCCCGGCAGCTCCCCGTCCGGCAAAGCAAAAAAGGGGGCGTATGCCGCCCCCGGATCCAGGTCAGTTGCCGGTGCCTGCCGCAGGGCTCACGCCCACCAGGCCGCGCCGAGCTTCTCCGTAATCAGCATCGGCTTCAGGAAGTTCACCGCCTTGAGCAGCCCCTCCCGGGCCGACATCAGGCTGTCCTCGTGCTCGATGGACAGCACGTGGTCGTAGCCGGCCAGCCGCAGCTCCGAAATGATGTCCCGCCACACCGAAGCGTCGTGGCCGTANCCGATGGTGCGGAAGATCCACGAGCGCTTTGACTCATTGGCCATCGGCGCTTCGGGGTCAACATAGTTCTTGGTGTCCAGCACGCCGTTGATGGACGTGTTGGCCGGGTCGATCCGGCAGTCCTTGGCGTGGAAATGGAAGATGCAGTCTTTCAGAGTACGGATCGCCAGCACCGGATCCATTCCCTGCCACCAGAGGTGGCTGGGGTCGAAGTTGGAGCCGATGTTGTCGCCGCAGGCCTTCCTCAGCCGCAGCAGGGTCTCCGGGTTGTACACCACGAAGCCGGGGTGCATCTCGAAGGCCAGCCGCACGCCGTGCTCCCGGGCNAACTTCGCCTCCTGCTTCCAGTAAGGAATGACCTTGCGCTTCCACTGCCACTCCAGCGTCTCCAGATAGTCCGGAGGCCACGGGCAGGTCACCCAGTTCGGACGCTTTGCGGTGGGCGAGTCACCGGGGCAGCCGGAGAACCCGATCACCGTGTCCAGTCCCAGCTTCTCCGCAAGCAGCACCGTCTTCCGGTGGGTGTCGTGGTGCTGCTGGGCGATCTGCCGGTTGGGATGGATGGGGTTGCCATGGCAGGAGAGCGCGCTGATGACCAGGCCGCGCTTCTCCACTGCCTTGAGCAGGTCCTTGCGCGCCCTGTCATTCTCAAGCAGCTCGTCCGGGTTGCAGTGGGCGTTGCCCGGGTAGTTGCCCGTTCCCAGCTCGATGGCTTCCACGCCGTTTTCGGCAAGAAAGTCCAGCACCTGCTCCAGCGGCTGGTCGCTCATCAGAACCGTGAATACACCGATCTTCATTGTTGCCGATTCCTCCCCTGATCTTGCCGGCCCTGAGGCTGGCGGGTCAGGCGATCCTGACCATCTCCCCTGTCTCCGCGGACCGGTAGATGGCGTCCAGGATCTTCACCACGTCCAGTCCGTGCTCGCCGGTGGCGAGCGGCGTCCTGTTCTCCCTGATGCAGTCCACGAAGTGCCGCGCCTCCGCCTGGTGCCCGTGCACCGCCGGCGCGTGCGGAGCGATGTCCACCTGATGGCCGTTCTCCTCCGTGTAGATTCGCAGCGGCTCCAGGTCGGCTCCTCCTTCAGTGCCCATCAGCGTCACGTAGAAGCGGTCGCGCTCGATGTTGGACGCCCAGCTCGCCTCGAGAAACACCGTGGCGCCGTCGGAAAACTTGACGATTGCCGCCGCCAAATCCTCCACGTCNTACTTTTCGCCGCCCGGCATCCGCGGGCCAAACTCCGCATAGGTGCTTCCATAGGCCGCCACCGGCTTCGGGTTGCCCATCAGATACATCGTCAGGTCCAGCACGTGCACGCCCAGATCGATCAGCGGGCCTCCGCCGGACATGGCCTTCGTGGTGAACCAGCCGCCCATNCCGGGAATGCCCCGCCGCCGGATCCAGCCGGTCTTGGCGTAATAGATCCGGCCCAGCCGGCCCTGGTCGATGTAGGTCTTCAGCACCTGGGTGTCTCCCCGGAAGCGGTTGTTGAAGGCCATCATGAAGATCTTCCCGGCCTTCNTTCCCGCCTCCACCATCTTGCGGCCTTCTTCGGCGCTGGTCGCGATGGGCTTCTCGCAGAGCACATGACAGCCGGCTTCGAAGGCCGCGATGGCGACGGGGGCGTGCAGGCTGTTCGGTGTGCAGACGCTCACCCCGTCCAGCTCCTCCTGCTGGAGCATCTTCTCGTAGTCGGTGTAGACGCGGGGGACGCCGAACTCCTCCGCAATCGCCTTCGCGCGCTCCTCGTTGATGTCCGCGATGGCGGCGATCTCGGCGTCNGGGTGCGTGCGGTATCCCTCCAGATGCAGCCGCCCGATCCCCACGCCGACCACGCCGACCCTCACTTTGCCGTCCCTTGCCCGGTCTGTGGTCATCTCAGCGCTCTCTTTCGAGCCTCCTGTCGGTGATGTTCTGTCAGCGGTTCCCGGCCGCCCGGCGGACGGGCCGCCGNAGCGGGTCCCCCGGATTGTAGCACCGGGGTGGGGGGCTGTCCACGCGAAAGAGGCCCGGAGCTTCTCGGGCTCCGGGCCTCCGGGACTGTCCCGGCCCTCCTGCGGGCCAACGCGTCACGCCGCGATAGGCTCTTTCTTCCGCTCAGCCGCCTGCGACGGCGGGTGCCCGGCTTCCACGCGCACCAGCAGGTCGGCGAAGTTGCCCGCGTCCTGGGGGAAGCTGGCGAACGTCAGCGTCCCCCGCAGCGGGAANAGTTCCTGCCCGGACGAGGCGTTCATTGTCTGGACGATGCCCTGCAGGCGCTCGCAGACCGCGGCCGCCTGCGATCCGGTGTGCGGCAGCATCAGGGCGAACTGGTTCGCGTCGTAGCGTGCCACCAGGTCCGCCCGCCGCACGCGGGCCCGGATGGCCTGCCCCAGCGCCTCCAGACGCTCNTCGGCGGTCATCGGCACCCAGCCGCCGTGCGAGTCGCTCCGGTATTCCAGCGACATCAGCATGACCGCCACCGGATAGTGATGCCGCGTGGCGCGGGAAAGCTCCTCCTCGAGGCGCGCAAGGAAATAAGAACGTGTGTAAAGACCGGTCGCCGGGTCCGTGATGCCCGAGATCTCTTCCGCATCCACCTGCCCGCCGCGCCTCTGGAGGGCCCGGAGCTGTACCTGCACCTCCTTGAGGTCCTCCGTCGTGAGGATCTTCTTCAGCTTGCGCGTGGAGTTGCGCAGGATGTGCGACACGTAGTTGCAGGAGATCCCCAGTTTGCGCGCGATCTCCGTCTGGTTCAGGTCGCGGAAGAAATACTCGTGGATCACCCGCTGCTCCACGTTCTTCAACCGCTCCACCGCGGATTCCAGCACGATGCGGTCCTCGATCGGAAGCTCGAAGGTCTCATACTGCCGCGAGCGCACTTTCTCCATCTCGGAGCTGCCTGAGGACCCATCGTCCCGCTCTGCGTCCAGCGAGCCGACCTTGAAGACATCCCGGGTGGTGAGCAGCGAACTGACCTCCTCCTCCGAGATCTTCATCACCTGGGCGATCTCGGCCTCCGTGGGCGCCCGCCCGTACTGCTGGGCCAGCGACTCGATCACCCGCTGCATCCTCTGATTGAGCTCCTGCAGCCAGGCCGGCTCCTTGATGATCTTCCCCTTGTCGCGCAGGTAGTGCTTGATCTGCCCGATGACGAAGTGCGTCGCATAGGTGGAGAATTTCACCCCCTTCGAGGCGTCGAAGCCGTCCAGCGCCGACATCAGCCCGATGTAGCCTTCCTGCACAAGGTCTTCCACCGGTTCGCCGGCTCCGGCGAAGCGCCTCCCGATGGATTCCACCAGGTTCCTGTACTGCAGCACCAGCTTGTCCCGGGCGCGGGTGTCGCGCCGGGTCCTGTAACGCTCCAGCAGATGCTGGATCTGCTCTTCCGTGAGTCTCGGTCTCTGGGCGTTCTTCATTCGATACTCGTCACAATCTTGAAGATCGGAGCCATGATGGAGATGGCGATGAAGCCCACCACCAGGCCCATGAAAACGATCAGCAGAGGCTCGATCATCGAGGTGAGTCCTTTCACCGCGTTGTCGACCTCGTCGTCATAGAAGTCCGACACCTTCACCAGCATGTCCGAGAGGCGTCCGGTCTCTTCGCCGACGTCGATCATATGAGTCACCATTGCGGGAAACACACCGCTTGCCGCCAGCGGCGCGCTGACCTTCTGCCCCTCCCGGATCGAGTTGCGCGCGTTCTCCACCGCCTTCGCGATGACGATGTTGCCCGATGTCTCACCCACGATCTCGAGCGAGCGCATCATGGGAACACCGCTTGCGATGAGCGTTCCGAAGGTGCGCGCAAACCTGGACACCGCCATCTTCTGGACCAGCTCTCCCACCACCGGAAGGTTCAGCTTCAGTTTGTCGTACTGGTAGCGTCCTCCGGGCGTGCTGAGGATCCAGCGGATGCCGAAATAGCCGCCGATCGCGAAACCGATCGGGATGTAGATGTAGTTGCGCAGCATGTCGCTCATCGCAAACAGCATCGCGGTGGCGGGCGGCATCTCGATGTTCATGGAGGCGAAGATCTCCTTGAACTTCGGCAGCACGAAGACGAACAGCGCACCCACCATACAGAACGCGAAGATGAGGACGATGATGGGGTACATCATCGCGCTCTTGATCTTGTTCCGGATCTCCTGCTCCTTCTCCAGAAACTGAGAGACGCGCTCCAGGATGGTGTCAAGGATGCCTCCGGTCTCGGCCGCCCGGATCATGTTGACGTAGAGCTTGTTGAAGACGTGGGGATGCTTGCTGAACGCCTCGGTCAGGCTCATCCCCCCTTTGACGTCCCGCTTGGCCGTCTCGATGACCTCCGCCATCACAGGATCTTTGGTCTGGTTTCCCAGGATCTCGAGGCACTTCACGATGCCGATGCCCGCCTCGATCATCGTGGAGAGCTGGCGGGTGAAGACGACAAGCTGTTGCAGCTTGACCTTCTTGCCCTTCCTGGCCGGCCTGCGGGGCTGGGCGGCCGACTTCGAGCCTCCGCGCGTCCTGCGGATGCTGACGATATGGTACTGCTGCTGCTGGAGACGCGAGATGACCAGATTCTCGGACTCCGCCTCGATGGAGCCCGTGACGGTCTTACCGGATGCGTCCACCGCACTGTATTGAAAGACTGCCATCACCGTTCTCCAAGGTAACGCTCGAGATTCTCCGGGTCGGTCGCGTGCAGCTTGGCCTGCTGCAGCGAGATCAGGTCGAGGGTCGCCAGCTCGGCCAGCGATCGGTCCATCGGCTGCATCCCGAGGTTGGTCCCCGTCTCGATCGCGGTGCCGATCTGGTGCGTCTTGCCTTCGCGGATCAGGTTGCGGATGCCGGAGGTGGCCACCAGCACCTCCACCGCCACCACGCGCCCGCCTTCCCGCATGGGAAGCAGGAGCTGGGAGATGACGGCTTCCAGCGTGTTGGAGAGCTGCACCCGGATCTGCTCCTGCTGATGCGGCGGGAAAACGTCCACGATGCGGTCCACCGTCTGCGCCGCGTTGCGGGTGTGCAGCGTGGCGAACACAAGATGCCCGGTCTCCGCCAGGGTGAGCGCCGCGCTGATGGTCTCCAGGTCGCGCATCTCTCCCACCAGGATGACGTCCGGATCCTCCCGCAGAATCGCCCGCAGGGCGTTGTGGAAGGAGTCCGTGTCGGAGTGCAGCTCGCGCTGCGTGACCATCGCCCGCCTGTCCCGGTGGAGATACTCGATCGGGTCCTCCAGCGTGATGATGTGGACCGAGCGGTTCTGGTTGATGTGGTCGATCATCGCGGCGATGGTGGTGGACTTTCCGGACCCCGTCGGTCCCGTCACCATGATCAGTCCGCTGGTGGTCTGGGTAAGCTTCCGGAGCACCGGGGGCAGACGCAGTTCGTCCATGTCCGGGATCTCGCTCGGCACCAGCCGGAACGCCGCCTGATAGCTCCCTTTCTGACGGAACACGTTGACGCGGAAGCGGCAGCGGTCGCCCATGGAGTACGAAAGGTCCAGCTCGCGCTCCGCTTCCAGGCGGCCCACCTGCTCGCCGGTCAGGATGTCGTAAACAAGCCTCTGGATGGTCCGGGCGTCCAGCGGCTCATAGTCGCTGCGGACCAGGCTACCGTCCACGCGGAAGACGGGCGGCAGCCCGCAGTGGATGTGCACGTCGGATGCGCCGCGGAGAAGTCCCTCTTCGAGGATCTCGTCCACGTGCACCCCCTCGATGGGCCGCATCCGGGCCTGTTGACCGTCCCCGTGGGTGCTGTGCCCGAACAGGCGGATCTCTTCAGTTTTTTTCTCGAACGGAGCGCTCAATTCGCTTTCAGCCCCGTCGTCCCAGGCGAACGCTTGTGCCATTGCTTGTCTCCCGCCAGGCCGGAGGGCTCTCTGGCATCTCCGGCCGCAGCTATCGTGCCGGGGCGCTACCGGCCTCAACCACCTCGCAGGTACCGGTCGAAGTTCTCCGGATCCACCGCGCGCATCCGCGCCTCCTCCAGGCCCACCAGCCCCTGCAGGTGCAACTCGACCAGCGCGCGGTCCATCGGCTGCATCCCTTGAGCCTGGCTGGTCTCCAGCAGGGTGTTGATCTGGTAGCTCTTGCCTTCCCGGATCAGGTTCCGGACGGCGGATGTGGCCACCATGATCTCGTGCGCGGCCACGCGGCCGCCTCCGTTCATCGGGAGGAGCAGCTGCGAGATGACGGCTTCCAGCGTGTTCGCAAGCTGCACCCGGATCTGTTCCTGCTGATGGGGGGGAAAGACATCGATGATGCGGTCGATGGTCTGCGCCGCGCTCCGCGTGTGCAGAGTGCCGAACACCAGATGCCCGGTCTCCGCCAGGGTGAGCGCCGCGCTGATGGTCTCCAGGTCGCGCATCTCTCCCACCAGGATGACGTCCGGATCCTCCCTCAGGACGGCGCGCAGGGCGTTCTCGAACGAGTCCGTGTCGGAGTTCAGCTCCCGCTGGTTCACCATCCCCACCTTGTGCCGGTGAAGGTACTCGATGGGGTCCTCGATGGTGACGATGTGCACCGGCCGGTGCGTGTTGATGTAGTCGATCATCGAGGCGATGGTGGTGGACTTGCCCGCGCCGGTCGGACCGGTCACCAGGATCAGCCCGCTTCCGCGGTTCGTCAGCTCCTTGCAGATCGGCGGGAGGCGCAGCTGTTCCATCGTGGGGATCTCGCTCGGCACCACGCGGAAGGCGGCGCCCAGCGAGCCCCGCTGCCGGTAGACGTTCACGCGGAAGCGCCCCACGCCGGACAGGCCGTAAGAGAAGTCCAGCTCCCGGCTCTTTTCCAGCCACAGGATCTGGTCTTTGTTCAGGATGTCGTAGATCATCCGCTGGATCTGATGAGCTTCCAGAGGGGTGAAATCCATGCGGCACAGGCGTCCGTCCACGCGCGCGCACGGGGGCAGACCGACGGTCAGGTGGACGTCCGATGCCCCTCTTCCGACCCCTTCCCGCAAAATCTCGTCCACGTGAAGGGTCTCGGTGTCCCGCCCGGAAGCCCGGTACTCGTCCGCGTCGCTGCCCAGAGGATCCAGGTTGAACGGGCCTCCCCCAGGCGCCTGGCGGCCGGGTTCGTCATCGTCTCTTCTGAATGCGTAGAGCTGTCCCATTGTCCTGTCTTGTCCGTTGTGTGAGCGGCGCGCCTCCGGACCGTCCGCCGCTGTCCGGCCGCGGCGCGCCGGTCGCTAACCTGTGTAGATCACCCTCAGGGACTCCTCCAGCGTGGTGTGGCCGAGGAGGATCTTNTCCATNGCGTCGTCGCGCAGGGTCTTCATGCCCTGCTCGATCGCCGCTTCCTTGATGGCGTAGGCCGATGCCCGGGCCAGGATGAGGTCCCGGATCTGGTCCGTGATGGGCATCAGCTCGTAGATGCCGATGCGGCCCTTGTATCCGCAGTTCTTGCAGTTGGGGCAGCCGCGGCCCCGGTAAAACGTGATCTTGGAGTTCGGGTCCAGCTTCATCCCCAGGCGCTTGATGGCGTCGGCGGGCGGGGTGTAGGACTCCTTGCACTTCGGGCAGATGGTCCGGAGCAGTCTCTGGGCCAGCACTCCGATGACNGCGGAGGCGATCAGGAACGGCTCGATNCCCATGTCGATGAGGCGGGTGATCGCTCCCGGCGCGTCGTTCGTGTGAAGGGTGGAAAGCACCAGGTGCCCGGTCAGGGCGGCCTCCATCGCGATGAGCGCGGTCTCGTGGTCGCGGATCTCTCCCACCATGATGATGTCCGGGTCCTGGCGCAGCATCGTGCGCAGCCCGGAGGCGAACGTCAGCCCGGCCTTCGGATTCACCTGGGTCTGCGTGATCCCTTCCAGTTCATATTCCACCGGGTCTTCCAGGGTGAGGATGTTCTTCTCCCCGGTGTTCAGTTTGGCCAGGGCGGAGTAAAGGCTGGTGGATTTGCCTGACCCGGTCGGGCCCGTCACCAGGATGATGCCGTATGCGCGCGTGATGATGGATTCGAACAGCTCCAGCGTCTGGGGCAGGAACCCGAGCTTGTTCAGGCCCACGTGGATGCTGCTCTTGTCCAGCACGCGCATGACGATCTTCTCGCCGTAGACGCTGGGCAGGGTGGAGACGCGGAAATCGAAGTCGCGGTCGTTGATGCGCGCCGAGATCCGCCCGTCCTGCGGGGCGCGCTTCTCGGCGATGTCCATGTCCGCCATGATCTTGAACCGCGAGATCAGCGACGCCTGGGCCTTTTTGGGGACCGTCATGACGTCGTGCATGATCCCGTCGATCCGGAAGCGGACGCGCAGCTCGTTCTTCTGCGGCTCGATATGCAGGTCGCTCGCGCCGTCGGCGATGGCCCGGGAGATGATCAGGTTGCCCAGCTTGATGATGGGCGCCTCCTCCGAGAGCTCCCGCAGCTGCTCGATGGAGACCTCTTCCTCCTCCTTTTCCGACCGCTTCTCGATGTCGATGCGGTCCTCGTCGATGTCCTTGATGACGCTGGACACCACCTCGGAGACATCCGACTCCGAGCGGTAGGCCCTGGTGATGGCCTGCAGGACGTCGTCTTCGGCCGCCATCACCGGCTCGATCTCGCATCCGGTGATCACCCGGATCTCGTCGATGGCGTAGATGTCCAGCGGGTTCGCCATCGCCAGCGTGATCTTGCCGTTGTTTCGGGCGATGGGGATCACCTTGTAGCGTCGGGCGATGGACTGCGAGAGGAGTTTGACCGTGTCCGGCTCGATCTGCTGGTCGGCCAGTTCGACGTAGCGGACCCCCCAGTGCTCGCTCAGGCAGCGGACGCGGTCCCGTTCGGTGATCAGACCCATGCTCACCAGGACGTCGCCCAGAGACTGGTTGGGGCCCAGCTGCGCCTGCTTCTCCTGAGCCTCGCGGAGCTGCTCTTCCGTGACCAGTCCCTGCTTTACGAATGTCGCGCCGATTCCTCGGAGCTCCATGGGTTCGTCTACGTCCCTGTATCCTTGCTCTGTGGCCCGTCCGGGGGCCGTCGGTGAATGTGCGGTGCGGATCTGTGTCCGCAGTCATATGGTCGGCACGCACGGGGCCCGGGCTTTCCCCCGTGAAAGTGCCGGTTTTTCAGGTCCCGGCTCCTGTGCCGGTCTCAAGGGCTCGCCGCGACGGGGACTCCAGCTCCCCGGATGCTCCCCGGAGTCC
>JGI24185J35167_1000402_pt1 | contig 19821 bp, 17 predicted proteins | sample YNPBryunderm2012_FD_35167 | JGI IMG/M metagenome (IMG submission 35167) | reverse complement strand
GGCATTTCCCTCGCCGCGACTGGCCTGGCTCTACGAGCCGAGAGCCTATGAGCATCTGCGGGATGCAGCCTTGAAACTGCCAGCCGCTTTCAGTTATGCGATGGACGTGGTGGCTGATACCCTCCGAAACCTTCTATCCCCTAAGGAATGGGAGGCTATGTACAGGAGGCTTCTACGCGCAGGACTCCTAAGCCGCTATCAGCGAATCCTATCGCAAGCCAAGGCACAGGGCCTGCCGGAACCGCACCTGATAGCAGCTGAGAGCACCATAGTCCGAGCCCAAGAGCTTCACGCGCGCTTCCTCTTCGCCGAGAAGGTGGCTCTGGAGATGGTTATAAGACCTCTCTTTAAGGCCCGCACCCCACAAAGCCACGCCCAAGCCCTCCTTTATGCGACGCAATATGCCGCGCTCATCAAGACCATAGGCCCACCAGACCCCGATGAACGCCTTGACCTCGCCGACGAGCTCAACAGTTTAGCCTGGACTATTTACGAAGAGGTAGAAGAGCCCCGGGCCCTTTGGATGGCCGTCTACTGGGCTAAGGAAGCCCTCTCCTACAACCCCGATGACTGGCAAATCTGGGACACGCTCGGTGCTCTGTACTACAAGCTCAAACGCAAAAAAGAAGCCGTAGAAACCCTCGCCAAGGCTATTGCGCTGGCTCAGGCCAAAAACCTGCCAGAAGAGAGCTATCAAGAGACGCAGGAGCTTCTGCAGAAGGCCCAGGCCCTGGAGTGAAAGGGGGATTTACCGAACATCCTACAGCCTTTACCGCTCACAGGGCAAACNTTCTCTGAGGGACCTGCCACGGGCTTTNTCAGCGACTTTCCCCGCTACCCCTACCTTTGTCTTATGCAGATGCACCTGGAGACTATCCCCGGCTACGAAGGNGAACGGCTCTACACGGCTTACTACCCTGCGCCGGCTTTGTCAGCCCGAGGTACTGTCCTGTGGGTACATGGGTATGCCGAGCATAGCGGCCGGTACCTCCCCCTCATCCAGTACCTGCTGGAGCTGGGGTGGCATAGCATAGCCTGGGACCTGCGGGGCCACGGGCGCTCCACAGGACGCCGAGGCTACGTCTCCGACCTCGAAGAGTATCTCGCTGATCTCACAGCGGTATGGACCCACTGGCACCCGCGCGTTCCACAGCCTATCGTGCTCTTTGGCCACTCGCTGGGAGGGCTGATTGTTTTGCGCTATCGGCAGAAGTACGCCGCTCTCTGGAAACCCCGTCTCACCGTCGTCAGCGCCCCCCTCATCCAGCTCAAGGTCAAAGTACCTGCCTATAAGCGGATTCTGGGCGAGCTGGCGGCGCGCTTTGTCCCTACGCTCAGCCTCCCTTCTGGCCTAAAGCCCACCGATCTCACACACGACCCCGCCGAAGCCCAGGCCTACGCCAACGACCCCCTCGTTTTCAAGATCGCCACCGCCGGGTGGTTCGCCGCCATCCAGCGTGCGCAAGCCGACCTCTGGAAAGACCTTCCCCGCCTCACCGACGAGGCCTTCCTCTTCCTCATCCCCGAAAAAGACCCCGTATGCGACAGCCAAGCTACCCACCACTTCTTTGACCATCTACCTACCCCCCACAAACACCTGCTTGCCTACCCCGAGAGCTACCACGAACCCCTCCACGAAACCTTCCGGGAAAAAGTCTTCCAAGACATCGCCAACTTCCTCCAAAGCCTATGATAGCCTACATCCACTGGGAGGTATCACCGGAAGTTTTTTCTTTAGGGCCTATCACCATCCGCTGGTATGGCCTCCTCTTTGCCTCGAGCTTCCTGATCGGGTACTATCTCATGCAGGCCATTTACAAACGGGAAAATAAACCCCTCGCTAACCTGGATGCGCTTTTATGGCATGTTATTTTAGGAACGGTGATTGGGGCACGGTTAGGGCACTGTCTCTTTTACGAGCCGGAATACTACCTGAGCAACCCCGTCGAAATCCTCAAAATCTGGGAGGGCGGGCTGGCCAGTCATGGGGGCACTGCCGGGGTCTTTCTCGCGCTGTGGCTGTATAGCCGGCGGCATCCGCAGGAGCCTTTTGGGTGGCTGGCGGACCGCCTCACCATCCCCACCGCCCTCACCGCCACTTTCATCCGCTTAGGCAACCTCTTCAACTCCGAAATCTATGGCAAAATCACCACGCTCCCGTGGGCGTTTGTCTTTGAGCGGGTGGACCCGCATCCCCGCCACCCCACGCAGCTTTACGAAGCCTCGGTTTACTTCATGCTCTTTCTTCTGCTACGCTACCTGTATCGGCGCCATTTCGCCTTTTATGAGAGGCCCTATCGTCCCTTGGGTCTTTTCCTGAGCTGGGTCTTTGGCTGGCGCATGGTGATTGAGCTCGTCAAAGAGCCGCAGGCCCCTTTTGAGGCTGAGCTCCCGCTCAATATGGGACAGATACTTAGCATACCCCTTGTCGGGCTTGGCCTCTACCTGCTCCTACGCGCCGCCAGGCCAACCTCCGCCGCTAAGCGATAAAACTTTTTCTTTACTTTGGGGGTGGTGCGTTGCGGAATATCTTTATTCAGTATCCTGGGTGCCCAAGTCTGGATAGGCGCTGGCTTTTCTCCCCAGCAGGGCCTTACGGGGAAAGACACCGTTTTCCGCCTAACGGGCGCCTCCCAGCTTTTCTGGGTGGAGTACAAAACTTCTACTCGCCTACCCTGGGATACGCTCTGGGTGATTCTGCGCACCCCTGACAAGGTACAGGGGGCTTATCGCCTCTACCGAGTCAAAAACAACCCCCTTCTCTACCGCGGGCAAATCCGCGTCCGCACCGCCTCTATTTATTTGGCAATCATCATCCCCCCGCGGGAATATCGCCAGGTTCTGGGCCGCAAGCGCTTTTACATTACTGATGCAGCGCATCCCACCATCGCCAGCCTCCGTAACAAAGCCCAGGCCCAGACCGCCCAGGCGCAGCCCATGGATTTAGGCGAGGTGACCCTTGAAAACCTGGATATCCCCACCGACGCCCTCCTCTCCACCCCCGAAAATCTCCCCGATGTAAAGCTGGATGAACCCCTCCTGGAAGAAGACTCTCTGGACTTGGACATGCCCGATCTGGATAGCGCAGACACCGAAGAGGACGCCTTGGACCTGGATGACTTTGGCGACTTAGACGACTTATGATCAGCCCGGCAGAGGCCGCCCGCCTGAAAAACTTAGAACTTATCGCCCGAACCATCGTGGAGGGCTTCCTGATTGGCCTGCACCGCAGTCCCTTCCAGGGTTTTTCGGTGGAGTTTTCTGAGTATCGTCCTTACCAGCCCGGTCATAGCTTGGACCAGATTGACTGGCGGGTGTTTGCCCGAACTAACCGTTTATACGTCCGCCGCTACGAGGAAGAAACCAACCTCCAGGCCTACCTCCTCATAGACACCAGCGGTTCGATGCGATATCCCACCACCGCCGCCCCGAAAAAGTTAGACTATGCGCTCTTTCTATCGGCGGCGCTGGCTTATCTGCTCATTCAGCAGCGGGATGCGGTGGGTTTGTATCTATTTGATGAGCGAATTCGGCAGTACCTTCCGGCGCGCGCACGGCAAACCTGGCTACGCCGTCTCTTTCAGGCCTTAGAGCCTTATCGCAACGCCTCCCCGGAAAAAGCCCCTACCCTCTTACCCCAAGCCCTCCACCAGATCGCTGACCGCCTCAAACGTCGCAGCCTCCTCATCTTGCTTTCCGACTTCTTCCTCGCTGAGGAGGACCCCGAACTGCTTTTGCAGGCTATTGCCCGGCTGCGCCTGGCGGGTCATGACCTCCTCCTGATTCGCATCTGGGATGAGAAAACCGAAAAGTACTTTCAGCTCCCTACGGAGCCCCTGCATCTCCTCAGCGCCGAAGATGCCCATCAGGTCAAAATCCACCCCATTGAGCTCGCTCCCCTTTACCAAACCTACATCACCACCTACGAAGAGAAACTCCGGCGCTTCTGCCTGGGGCTGAAAATCGATTATCTTCCCATAGACTTAGGCACGTCTTTCTTTGTGCCACTATACCAATACCTTCTCAAACGCGCTCGCCTCTTATGAGTCGCTATCACGATACTTGCCCAGCAAAAATCAACCTCGGCCTGCACATCCGGGGCCGCTGGCCCAATAGCTATCACCTCTTGGAAACGCTCCTGATTCCCTACCCCGCCCTTTACGACGACCTGGAAATCCAAGTGCGCCCGGGCCATGATCAGATAGACCTGCATATTTCGGGCGAAGTGCCCCCCCCTGACGAGGAAAACTACCTCTCCAAAGCCTACCGCTACCTCCAAAAGGCAGCTGGAAAGCCCCTCCCCGCCCTGCGCGTGCGCCTACATAAGCGCATTCCAGTCAGTGCCGGACTGGGCGGCGGCTCCAGTAACGCCGGCACCTTCCTGCGGCTCTTCCACCAGATTTTCCCCGACCTCCTCTCCCCAGACAAGCTCCACGACGTCGCCGCCCAGATCGGAAGCGATGTGCCCTTCTTCTTGCACCGCAAGCCCATGATAGCCACTGGCACCGGCACCACCCTCACCCCTTACGACATAGACCTCTCCCGCTATCAGATTTACCTGCTGACGCCGCCCGTCCCCTGTTCTACCCGCTACATCTATCGGGGCCTCTCCTCCAATAGCTGGAGCCGCACCTCCATTGTGCCTATTCTCCAAGAACCTATCGAGACCTGGAAAGAAACCCTCCACAATGACCTGGAGTCCGTTTCTTTCTTGATTTACCCGACGCTTCTAACGTATAAAAATGCTCTTTACGAGGCCGGCGCTGTGTATGCCAGCATGAATGGCAGCGGCAGCAGCCTCTACGGCATCTGGAAAGCAAGTCAGTAGAATATCAAACCCACAAAAACCCCATAAAGGCCCTCCCTAAAAGCAGCCCAAGCACAATCATTACTACCCTGCGGTGGTAAGCTTACTCGCATGCACAGACTCCCCGCTTTTTTTGACATACCCTCAGCTAAAGCATTGCGTATATCCAGCAGCTTCGATACAAAACTGCTTAGGCGCCCTGTTTGAAACGCCACCAGAGAAATATCGGCCCGGTTTATTCGGCTTTACTCGTCGCGCTCCGCTCTGCCAAGGTCCTCACAATGCCACAGGACGTTTCGCCGAATGAGGAGAGGCATGCCCTTTTGCTCATCCTGGGCGGCTTTCCAGGCTTTTTCTACGAGGCGGGCCTTGAGCTCGGCCTGCTTTTCCCAGCGGGCTTTATCCCGCTCCCGGTCAAAGAATCGCCGCCCCTCCACAAAGGTCATCCGCACCTGACTATATACACTCAGCGGCGTAGGCTTATCCCATAAAACCACATCGGCCATATACCCTGGCTTGACGTACCCGCGATTGTGGGCAATACCCAGTGCCTGCGCCGGATACACCGTGACCGTGCGCCATACCTCAATGCTATCTATCCCCAGCTCCCGGCCCCCATACCGAAGGATCTTGGCCGCTTCTTGATTGAGGCGGCGGGCCATTTCGGCATCATCGGAGTTGATACAAACTATAACACCCTTGCTGAGAAGAAGGGCAGCATTATGGGGGATAGCTTCAATGACTTCCATTTTATACGCCCACCAGTCGGAGAAGGTTGATGCAAACGCACCATGGGCTTTTAGCTCGGGGGCGACTTTGTAGCCTTCCAGGACATGGGTGAAGGTGCGAACCCGAAACCCAAAGCTTTCGGCCAGGCGTATGAGCATGAGGATCTCGGACTGGACATAAGAGTGGCAGGTGATGAAGCGCTTACTCTGGAGGATTTCGGAGAGGGCTTCCAGGCGTAGGTCGCGCCGCGGCGCAATCGGTCGGGGCCCTCGGCGGTAAGCAGAGAGGGCCTTCTGATAGGCNTCCCACTCGGCCTGATAGCGGCGTGCCCGCTCAAAAGCATCCTCGATAATTTCCTTCACCCCCATGCGGCTCTGCGGATAACGAATCGTATAGGCTTCGCCCCAATTGGACTGCTTGACATTTTCTCCCAGGGCGAACTTATTGAAAGGCGGCGCATCGGGAATTACAAAAGAGTCAGCCGGCCAGCCCCAGCGGAGACGAATGCACGCCGACTGCCCCCCAATAGGATTGGCCGAACCATGCAGGAGCTGCACCGTCGTTACGCCTGCNGCCAGATGCCGGTAGATATTCACATCGGTGGGCTCAATCACATCCCGGATGCGCACTTCNGCTGTGATGGCCTCGGTCGCCTCATTAACCCCGCCCGTAATCGCAATATGGGAGTGCTCATCAATGATNCCGGCGGTGAGTGCGCCGCCCGCCGCGTCAATAACCGCCGCCCCTGCAGGAGGGGTGAGGCCTCTCCCGACAGCTTGGACCTTACCCCCTGAGAGGAGCACATCCGTCTCGGGTAGCACACTATCGCCCGTCCACACCGTGGCCCGACGNATCAGCACCACCTCTACCGGCGGCAGCGCCTCATAACCCCATAGGCCGTTGGGGTATGTACGGCGGCTAATAAGGCTATCTTCTGACAGGGACGGAGGGGCTTTCTTGGGCGGCGGCGCCTGCGGTAAGCTCACCCGACTAAACCCAAACACCCTACTCTCCCCCTCCAAAGGCAAGAACGTGAGCACCCCCGAATCAGGCGCAGCTAAGTGAATATGAAAATTCCCCTGCACTACTCGGCTCGGCAACCGTCCCTCATACCAGCCAAAGGCCGACTGATAGGAGACTTTTACAACAACAGTGTCGGTATCTCGGATGAGTTTCGCTTCAACGGGGGGGTAGGTGCCAGGGAAGGACCACTTCCACTGCGAGAGAGGATGCGGCAGAGAAGTCTGCAGGACGTAAATGCCCGCGAGGAGTTGAGGGGGTACGGGCTGGAGCTCATACCTTTCGCCAGCGACCCAGGTCTCCAGCAGCTGGGCGCTCTCCGTGTAAAAAGTGTCTGAGAAGACGATGAGGTTGGCGTAGGCGTTGGGGGCGATAGTGCCGAGGTCTTTGAGGCCGAGCCAGTCGGCATTTGCCCGGGTAAGGAGCTGCAAGACGGTATCGGGGGAGACGCCTGTGCGGATGAGGGTGCGCAGGTGTTTCCAAAAGGTCTCGGGGTCTGGGGCGCCGTAGCTGGTGAGGAGGAGGTGATACCCCTCTCGGAGAAGCCATTTGAGGCGGAAGGGAGCAGTCTCCCAACGTTTGAGGGCTTGCAGGGGGAGGTCAGCGTAGAAAGTCGGGCTGTGGGCGGGAGGCAGCGTCGGCAATGTAACGGGCAGGATATAAGTACCCTCTCGCGGGAGGAAGGGAGTCCATTCCCATTCGTAGCCGGTGGCGCGCAGGGCCCACTGGAGGGGTCCTCCTTGCTGCCATTCCCGCATGAGGTTGGCTACGCGGAAGGCATCTTCGGGGGCTTCGGCTACCCAGCACCAGCGTAAAGTGTCTTTCCAGAGGGTCATTAGGCGTTCCAGGGCGATATTGGGGGCAGCGTCTGGTGGGCGCTGCCGATACCAGAGGTAGTCATACAGGACCTGCCGCGCCAGGGCAATCGCCCCCATAAGGGAACTGGGATAGTCCTGGGCGAGCGCGCCTTTGTCAAAACCGCCATGCAAGATGGGCGGAGCAGGCAGGAGCTTCTGGTCTTCGCGACGCCGGTCTATCAGGAGAAAGGTGGCACCCGTACCGCGTAAGATGCCCAACGTTGGCGCCGTATGCGCCACTGCGAAGCCCATCTGGCGGAGGGTAGCGGCTCGCTCCGCATCATAACGAAAGGCTGTATCGGCCGAGTAATCCAACCACACGGCGTCATTGGGGTAAACAAAGGGAGCCCGGGTGGGTTCGTACTGGGGAAAGCCATGCCTACCCTCGCTTTTCTGCCTGAGGCCCATATTTGTCCACGGCTCAATAAAAGCCGGATAGACCCACACCCGAGTGGGATAGCGGCGGATGGCATACCCCGCTGGAATGCGTACCCGTGCACTTTCGCCCACAGCTACGACCCGCCCCTGCTGAATGAGAATGGTCGCCGGACTCACCACTTTGCCTGGGCCCAGCCANGCCGAGACGCCTGTCAGGGCTATCCGACCGGGCTGGCCTTCGGTAAGGCCCTGGGAACGGTAGACGGAGCGCCCCTGCGCATATACGTAGATGGGCAAGAGCACTCCCCCAAGCTGAACCCAGAACCGGAAAGCAGACATGAGGCAAATATAGGCTGCATCGCGACCTTTGTGCGGGTCACCCATTGAACAGCCCGATCGGGTTAGGAAAGAGAAGGGCGAAAGAGGGCTTTGGAAGAGCTTATGGGATGTATGGGGGTGGCCCAGAGCGGGGGTTGGGGCTGAGGATTAGTCTATGCGGGGTGGGACGAACCACTGTTCTCGGAAGGCGAGGCCGATGCTGAGTTGCCAGTAGCGCTCGGTCAGGCCAGCAGCGGGCAGGCGGCCATACTCGCCGGATAAGTAGCAGACAGAAGCACTGCGCGGAAAGGCCCAGCCCAGCCCCAACGTAGCCGCATATAATCGCCCCGTAGTATACGGAAAGGTCTGCAGGTAAGCACCGGCCTGGTAGCGGAAGCGTTTGTAAAAGGCCGGGGCGCGGGGGTCGGGGAGCCATTCTATTCCCAAGCGCAGGTCCCAGCTGGGCCTACCGGAAGCAGGCCAGAAGCCCGACCATTGCCAGGGGGGCGGCGCCTCCATGTAGCCCCCTTCTACACCGCCCATCCAGTTTTTTCGCCCTAAGGCGACACCCGCCCGATAATGCGCTGGATACCGGCCCAGCTGCCCCTCCTGAAAAGCAAACGTATCCGCTATCACACTGGTGAAAGAGAGGTTCTTCTGAAAGCTATACAGGTAGCCTCCTGAGAGGGGGGCCTGAAAGCGATAAGAAAGGCCCACCTGATACCAGAGACTGCCCGTAGAGTCCTGATAGAAAAGCCCCAGACTGTGGAGAAAGGCTTTGAAGCGCAAGGTAGTCAGGAGGTAATCCGGAAGGGACTGGGTGGCGAGTTGAAGCGTCTGGGTACGTTCGTAGGTGCCCCGCAAGTAGCCGAAGTGATAGCCGAGGGCGAGGCTTTTCCAGCGGATGGCCATCTGAAGGTAGGCCTGGGAAGCTGTACCCTGGAGAGCATCTGTCGCAGCGTAGCGAATAGGCTCCCGAACCTGGTAGGAGCTGTAATAGCCGCTCATGGCTTCTGGGGCGAGGCCCATGGCCAGCCCCCAGCCTTTACCGTTGGTGAAGGAAAGCAGGAGGTTTTGCAGGCTGCCGGTGCCGACGGTGGCACGGTTAGCAGCGCTTTTGAGGGTGGATTGNCGGCTGTANGCGCTAAAATCCACCTGGGTACCCCGCAGGTGCGCGCTGTGGGCAGGCTGGNAAGGCAGGCTCATNCCTAATCCCACGGTGCCTAAGCGCCCCATTCCCGCCTGACTGGATGCCGTCTGCGGATACGTGTAGCCCCACCCGTAGCCGCTGTAGGGATTGAAGGAGAGCTGGGCCCAGAGGAAGCCCGTGAGCGTTAGTCCCCAAAGAGAAACCTTTGCCAGTGCCACACGCCAATAAGGGTTAGGTTGGGGACAAAGGTAAGCGGCTGGGGCAAGTGGANNTGAAAGAGGGGGGCTTCGCCGCCGCTGACGTAGAGATGATAGGTGCCGAGGGTGCTGCGGGCAAGGGCGAGGTGATGCAGGATTTCGGCGAGGAGGCCCCGAAAGGTGCCTATCCAGATGGCTTCTGGCGTAGTGGTTCCCCATGCGGGGAGCTCCGGCAGTGGGAGCCGCAGCGCAGGCAAACGGCCCGTATGCCGATGCAGCGCCCGCTGTCGGAGAGCCATCCCCGGCGAAATAAAGCCCCCCAGATGCTCACCCTGCGCATCTAAAACATCCCCCGTGAGGGCTGTTCCGAAACTCAGATAAACAAGGGGCTTGGGTGCTGTGTAAAAGAGCGCCACGAGGGCGGCGCACCGGTCTGGCCCGAGCGTAGGGGCATATCGGGTCGGAAAGGGCAGCCCATCCGTCGCTTCCAGAAAGCGGCCGCCCAGCTCGGTCAGGAACGTTTTCCAGGTGGGGGCGTTCCGGGTATCTATCGCATAAAGGGGCAGCTCCGNATAAGCCATTCGCCAGGCGTAGAGTTGCNGTCGAGTACGGAATACGTGCACCTCTNTAATCTCTCCTGCCTCTACGAGGGCGGCCTTGACTCGGCTATTGCCAATATCTACGACCAGGCAGGCGGCCATACAACTTCTACGAGGTGGCCTTCCGTAGAAAGCAGACCGGTAGGCGTCTCAATGAGGAGGGTGCCATCAGCCCGCCATGCAATCAAGCTGCCCTCTACCCGCTCTCCCTGGATGCGAAAGGGGCCTTTTCTCCAGAGGCGCTGCGTGAAAGTCGCTTCTACCTGCGTGGGAAGGGCGGTTAGCCATTGGCGATAGTGGGATTCAAAAGCATCCAGCACCGCCTCCATGGAAGGGGGAGGCTCACCGAGGCTTTCGATGGTGGTGGCGGAGAGGTCAGGGGGAAAGGGCGTGTGGTAGACGTTGAGACCGATGCCAGCAAAGGCTGCCTCCAGGGTGGAGCCGCNCCANCGGGCNTCGATGAGGATACCAGCTACCTTGCCGGAAGGCGCATAGAGGTCGTTGGGCCATTTCAGGAAGAGGGGGGCGCTACACCAAAGGGCGACAGCATCGTAGAGGCTGAGGGCGATACGGGCACTCCACAAAGGAAGGGCTTCTTGGGGCCTGTCCAAGAAACTAAACGGCAGGCTTTTACCGGAGGGGCTTAGCCAGGGGGTACCTTTTCGGCCGTAGCCTGCCGTTTGCTGCGTAGCCCACACCAGCGTCGGTGGCCTGTCTGGCTGCGCCGCATACAAATCTTTCAGGTAGCGCTGCGTAGAGTCTACCTCTGGCAAATGAATCCGCTCAAAGTACCTTACCACTGGTAGCAAATCGGCGCTTCGTCGTAAGGGCGCTTTTCTCTTAGGTATATCCGCAGTCCACGGGGCAGGAGCGTATCAGAGGCAGAGAGGTGATTGTTAGTTAGGAGCTCAGATAAGGGGACTTTGTAGTGGTGGGCGATGGCTTCGGGGGTCTCGCCCTGCTGGACGATGTGGATGGTAGCTTTTCGAGGGGGCACAGTCAGGATAGGGCCATCCCCTGTGTGGAAGGGGTTCCATCGGTGGTATTTGTCTGGCAGGGGATGCGGTGGGGGATAAGTCCATTCGATGCCGAGGGTGGGTTCTTTGGCGAGGGGGAGTTTAGCAATCTGCCCGGGCCGGAGGGTAGAGAAGCGAGGGGGCGCAGTTTTTGTAGAGGCTGCTGGCGGGGACGCAGCAGGGGCAGAGCTCCCTGGCATAGCCGTACTGGATTCTTCAGCCTTTGGCCTATCTGGCAAGGCGGGTAATCCGATAGAGGGATACGCCTGATTCCCTAAGGGCGGCGGGACGAAAAGGGCCTTGAGCGGCTCCTGCGGCCGCTCAGTGGGGAAAGAGTCCGCAGGAACGTAAAAAGTCACCGGTCGCGAGGCGGGGAGGATGGGCTTAAGGAGCCAGGGATTGAGTAAGAGAAAGGAGTCCGGCGAGAGGCCGTACTCCGCAGCGATTTCGTGGACGGGCTTTTGGGGGCCGATATAGGCCCGCGGCTGAAGGGGATACAAGCGCTTCTGGATGAGGGACTCGAAGACGATTTTGTGGGCGATGGCCCGTATAGCATACCAGTGGCTGGTGGGATAGACGCAGATTTCGTCTTTGCCTATGTAGGCTGAGTCGATGTACGGAATAGCGCCCGTACCGCCTTCGTAGTAGGCGATGATGGCGAAAAACCAGTTTCGATGGCGCAGGTACTGTTTGGCAAAGTAAAGCGCGGCGCCGGCACTCGAGCGAAAAAGATGGCGCCTTTCATCGATGGTGTCATTGATGAGAAGGCCCACTTCCCGAGCCGTGTAGTCTTTAAGCTGCCAATAGCCAACAGCCAGAGAACGGGAGACAGCATAGGGGTTTAGGCGGCTTTCCTGAATAGCAATGTATTTGAGGTCTTCGGGCACGCCGATATACTGAAGGGCTTCTTCGATGTAGGGCATGAGGCTTTCGGCGCGGGCGACTAAGGCCTGCAAAGTGGGAGGATGCTCGTAAAGTTTGACGATATAGGTCTGAATCGCCTTTTTGGCCTCGGGGTGGATAGTGGTGCGCATGCCACAGAAAACCATCTGGTCTGGCACGGGAGGCAGCTCCCACGCATACCCAGCCAGAACCAGAAAACCCAGCCACCTCATCGGATAGCTGATAGGGCCTGCTGATGGAAGTATAGGCGTACGAGGCGGATTTCTTCTTCGGTGTAGTCGGAGCCCAACGCGCGAATGGCTTCTTCCAGGTCGTCGGTCTCGGCCTGCATGAAATAGTCAAAAGCGTCATCCAGCCGGTCAGGGTCCAGCATTTCTTGTACCGCATAGGTGATATTGAGCTGGACGCCCGCCTTGAAGATGAGCATCTCTATACGATCTATCAGCTCTGACAGGGAAATCCCCAGCCGCTCCGCGATACGTGCCAAAGGAATCCGCCGGTCTACACTCTCAATAATCTCTACCCAATCCGGCGTACGGCGGGTAGCAGTCGGCACGATTAGCTCCGGCGGACGCTCAATGTCATTTTCCTCCACGTACTTCCGGATAAGGTCTACGAAGGGCTGGCCAAACTTTTTGGCTTTGACGGGGCCGACGCCGCTGATTTTTTCCAGCTCTTCCAGGGTAATAGGGTACCTTGTCGCCATCTCCATGAGCGTTGGCTCCTGAAAGATCACATACGGCGGCACCCGGCGGGTATCCGCAATCTTTTTACGCAGGCTCTTAAGCATGTCCAGCAGGACAGGGTCGTGGAGGGGTTCGTCATCCACAAAGAGCTCTTCCCCTTCCCGAGGGGTGCGGTCGTAGGGTTTGTAGAGGGAAATGGGGGTGGGGTTTTGGAGCCAGGCTTGTCCTTTTTCGGAGAGGAAAACGAGAGTATAGTCGCTCGGGTCACGGGCAAGGAGGCCCTCCATCAAGATCTGTGCTGCATAGGCTTTGAGGTCGTCTAAGGAGTAGATTTTGAGGGCTTTGAAGGTGGGGAGGGTCTGGCCAGCGATTTCGGTCAAGCTACCCCGTACATGTTCCAGCACTGGCAAGAGCGGATATTTCCCCAAAAGGGCATAGCTTTCCAGGATGGGTTTGACGATGTTTTGCCCATCGAAGCTATCTTTGGGATAGCGGCAGTTGTCGCAGTTGCCGCAGTGGTCGTGCGGGTACTCTTCGCCGAAGTAGCGCAGGAGCATTTTGCGGCGGCACTGGCCACTTTCGCAGAAGTAGGCTATCTCTTGCAAAAGAAACACTATCGCTTCCCGCTCGCTGGCGGGTTTGTCTCGGAGAAAGCGGTCTAACTTGATAATATCGTTGTAGTCATAATACAGGATGCAGTCGGCAGGTAATCCATCCCGACCAGCCCGGCCAGTTTCCTGGTAGTAGTTCTCAATGCTTTTGGGCACATCAAAGTGAATGATAAAGCGCACATCGGGTTTGTCGATACCCATGCCAAAGGCGATGGTAGCGACGATGACTTGGACCTCCTCACCGAGGAAGGCGTCCTGGTTTCGGGTGCGGGTGGCACTATCCAGGCCAGCATGGTAGGGCAGGGCTTTGATACCATTGGCCTGGAGGGTTTTAGCGACCTCTTCTACCCGCTTACGGGAGTGGCAGTAGATGATGCCGGATTCGCCCCGGCGAGCCCGCACATATTGGACGATTTCTTTGAGGGTGTGCTGCTGAGAGCGCTTGGGCGAAATCTGATAGTAGAGATTGGGCCGGTTGAAAGTGGTTCGGAAAATGACGGCATCTGGGATTTCCAGGTTTTCCAGGATGTCAGCCTGGACGCGGGGGGTAGCCGTAGCGGTTAGGGCAATAATAGGCATGGGAGGGATGCTGCGGAGGAATGACCGGATGCGGCGATATTCCGGACGAAAGTCATGCCCCCACTCCGATATGCAGTGGGCTTCGTCCACAGCGACGAAGCTGACCCGCAGCTGCTGTAAAAGCTCCTGAAAATGGTCGGTAGCGAGGGTCTCCGGGGCTACGTAGAGGAGTTTGATCCGGCCACTCAGGCAGGCCTGGCGCACTTCCTCCTGTTGGGAACGGGTAAGGCTGCTATTGAGGTAGGCCGCAGGGATGTCATAGGCCTGCATCTGGTCGACCTGGTTTTTCATCAGGGCGATCAACGGGGAAATAACGAGCGCCGTGCCTGGCATGAGAAGCGCCGGCAGCTGATAACATAGCGACTTGCCGGCCCCGGTGGGCATGATCACCAGAACATGACGCCCCGAGAGGAGCGTGCGAATAATCTCTTCCTGCGGCCCGCGGAAACTGGTATAACCAAAGTACTTTTCCAGAGCCGCACGCAAATCCAGAACCTGAGAGGCTTGCTCCGACATAGGCGTGTATGCTTGTACCTTTGCCAAAGATAAGCAAAAAAGCCCATGCACACGGAGTTGGCTCGCTGGGTCCTCCAAACGGAAGCGCAGGCTATTTTACGGGCAGCGGAGCGGATAGGACCCTCCTTTGAGGCCCTGGTAGCGACGATCCTGGAAATGCCCGGCAAGATTATCGTAACTGGGATCGGGAAAAGTGCGCATATTGCCCGAAAGATTGCCGCCACGCTAAACTCCGTGGGGACGCCGGCGGTCTGGCTTCACGCCGCCGAAGCGCTTCATGGGGATGTCGGAATCGTACAGGCGGGGGATATCGCGCTGATATTTTCCAAGAGCGGTGAGACGCCGGAGGTGAAGGCGCTCCTGCCGGTACTCCGGGAACGGGGAGCACGCATAGCGGCTTGCGTGGGAGACCCCCAGAGCACGATCGCCCGTCAGGCCGACTGGGTGATAGACCTTTCCGTAGAACATGAGGCTTGCCCGCACAACCTCACGCCCACAGCTTCTACGACGGTGGCGCTGGCCTTCGGGGATGCGCTCGCCATGACCCTCATGAAAGCCCGCGACTTTGGCCCCCATGACTTTGCTGCGACCCACCCCGCCGGCGCCTTAGGCAAGCGCCTCACGCTGCGCGTGCGAGACCTCACCGAACCGCATTTGCCCGCCGTCCCCGCAGATGCCCCCCTGCAAGAAGTGCTCATCCAAATCACGCAGGGACGCAAAGGCGCCGTGGCTGTCTTGAGCTCCGATGCCCCCTTCCTGCGCGGTATCATCACAGATGGGGACATTCGCCGGGCCCTCGAAAAATATTCCCTCCCTCAGCTCTTTACCTACAAAGCCCTCGACATCGCCACCCCTACCCCAAAAGTCGTCCAAGCCAATCAAAAAGCCTACGAAGCCCTCCAGCTGATGGAAAAGTATAAAGTCTCTCAGCTTATCGTCTTGGATGGCGAAGAGCCTTATGGAATGATCCACTTTCATGATATCATTCGGGAGGGTATCCGATGAAAATCCATGGCGTGATATTAGCAGGTGGAATGGGAACTCGCTTCTGGCCCGTGAGCCGAGCGTCCCAGCCCAAGCAATTTTTAGACATATTAGGTGTGGGCCGGAGCCTTTTGCAGGCGACTTATGCTCGGCTACGTCAACGGCTATCTCCTAACCACATCTGGGTTGTAGGGGCTCAGATGCATGAGGCCTTACTTCGTGCCCAGCTGCCCGAATTGCCAGCAGACCACCTTCTCTTAGAACCCCTTCAGCGCAATACCGCCGCCAGCATCCTCTGGGCCGCTTCGCACCTCTACCACCACGACCCAGAGGCAATACTCTGGATCGTACCTGCCGACCACTACATCCCCGACGAAGCCCAGCTCCTCGCCCTCATGGATAGGCTCTTTTCCCAGTGCAACCTCCAACGGGGTATCTACACCATAGGCATTCGACCTACCTCACCCCACACGGGGTACGGCTATATCCAGTACATCCCTTCGCCTGAAAGCAGCAGTTTCTGCTATAAAGTAAAAACTTTTACTGAGAAGCCCTCCCGTGAGCTGGCCGAACTTTTTTTACAGAGTGGCGACTTTCTGTGGAATAGCGGAATGTTTATCGCCCAGGCGGCTACGCTTCTTCGAGCCTATGAGAAACATGCCCCAGAGTTATATGAACTGCTGGGGGAAGCAGGGAAAATGGGTGACGAGCAGCTGCGGGAGCGTTTCCAGCAGTGCCCCGCCATTTCGTTTGACTACGCTATCATGGAAAAGTACGAAGAGGTACATGTGGTGGAAGGGCAATTTCGGTGGTGGGACTTGGGCAGCTGGGAAGCCCTATATCAGGTTCTATCACACGATGAGGCAGGCAATGTTCTAAATGGTCAGATTTTCGCAGAAAACGTGAGAGATTGCTTTATTTTTAGCGCCTCTGGAAAGCGACTCTTGTATGCTGTTGGGCTACAAGGGTATTTAGTGGTGGATACAGCGGATGCGCTGTTGATTTTGCCTCGCTCGCAGGAGCAGCATATCAGGGGGATTGTGGGACGGTTGCAAGCGGAGGGAAAGGCAGACTATCTGTAAGGCCTTTCCCCTGCGCAAAGTCGGAAGAGCAGTTATCGAAAGGAAAAAGTCTCTAAAAAGCGGGTGTTATAAGTGCCCTTCTGGAAAGCCTCGGTGCGAAGAATCTGCTTGAGGATAGGAATGGTCGTTTGGAGGCCCGGGCCTTCTATGATGAACTCATCCAGCGCACGCAGCATCTTGTTTATCACCTCTTCCCGGGAAAAGTCAGCCACGATGAGTTTAGCAATCATGGAGTCATAGTGGGAAGGAATGCGATAGCCCGCATACACATGCGTATCCACGCGCACGCCGTGGCCGCCGGGCTTATGAAAGTGCTCAATTTTTCCAGGTGTAGGACGGAAATTATTGTAGGGGTCTTCGGCATTGATGCGCACTTCCATGGCCCAGCGGTTGCTGGGAAAGTAGTGCCTTCCAGAAACAGGGACGCCCGCCGCTACCTTGATCTGCTCTTTGATAAGGTCAAAGAAGAAAATCTCCTCGGTAACCGGGTGCTCGACCTGGATGCGCGTGTTCATCTCCATGAAGTAGAATTCGCCCGTATCCTGATCAAAGATGAACTCCACAGTGCCGGCGCTCTCATAGTTAATAGCTTTAGCCAAGCGGACGGCAGCATCGCCGAGTTTTTCGCGCAGCTCAGGGGTAATAGCAGGGCTCGGGGCTTCTTCAATGAGCTTCTGGTGGCGACGCTGGATGGTACAATCCCGCTCCGATAAGTGCGAGACATTGCCGTACTGGTCGCCCACCACTTGCACTTCAATATGCCGGGGGTTTTGGATGTACTTTTCCATATAGAGGCCGTCATTGCCAAAAGCGGCCTGAGCCTCGGCCCGAGCGATATTCCAGGCATCTTCTAAGTCTTCAGGCTTCCATACGACACGCATGCCTTTACCGCCGCCGCCGGCTGTGGCCTTGAGGAGGACGGGATAGCCGATCTCCTTAGCGACTTTCTGGGCTTCGGAGAGGCTGGCAAGTACCCCCTCAGAGCCGGGCACCACCGGGACCCCCGCCTTCTTAGCTGTGGCTTTTGCCGTGGCTTTATCCCCCATGGCCGCTATCGCCTCCGGCGACGGCCCGATAAACTTGACCCCGTAATCCGCACAGATCCGCGAAAACTTTTCATTTTCTGACAAAAACCCATAGCCGGGATGCACCGCATCAGCGGCGGTTACCTCTACCGCCGACATAATGGCGGGGATATTGAGGTAGCTTTCCTTGCTGGGGGGCGGCCCGATACACACCGCCTCATCCGCAAACCGCACATGGAGACTCTCCCGGTCCGCCGTGGAATACACCGCCACCGTGGATATCCCCATCTCTTTGCACGTCCGAATGATCCGCAGCGCAATCTCGCCACGGTTCGCAATCAAAATCTTCTTGAACATCGCCTTATTCTATGGGTTCTACCTCAAATAAGGGCTGGTCGTACTCCACAGGCTGGGCATTTTCCACGAGAATGCGCACGATTTTTCCGCTCACTTCGGACTGGATTTCATTGAAGAGCTTCATGGCTTCAATGATACAGACGACCTGGCCCTTTTGGACGATGTCACCAACCTGCACATAAGGGGGCTTTTCTGGGGCAGGCGCCCGATAAAAGGTACCTACCATCGGGGAGCGGATGTAGACGGTATTCTTCTTAGGAGGCTCGGGCGAGGCGGCTTTGGCGGGTTCCGGCGAAGGGGCCACCGACGTAGCTGACATCGCATGCACCGGCAGGCTCACCTGCACCGGGGTCGCCGGCGCCGAAACTACCACCGGTGCACCTGCCCCACGCCGCACCGATACCTTCCATTCTGGCCCCTCAATCGTTACTTCCGTAAAGTCGCTCTTGCTGACAAATCTCAGCAGCTCTAAGATATCTTTCACCTGCATATCTTTTAGCCTTTGACCCGTTCCACGTATTCTTTTTTCCGGGTGTCAATCTTGACCTTATCCCCCGCCTCCACAAAGAGGGGGACCTTAATACGCGTCCCAGAGGCTACCACGGCATTCTTCATAACGTTAGTGACGCTATCCCCCTTCACGGCCATTTCGGCCTCTACCACTTCCAGCACCACAAACTGCGGCAGCTCTACAAATAAAAGCGTATCCGTATTCGCATCCCACAGCGCCTCACAGACCTGATTTTCCGTGAGAAACTCCACGCCCCGTATTTGCGCTTTCGGCACCGGAAACTGCTCATACGTCTCTGTCTCCATGAAGTAATACACGTCCCCCTCCTGATACAAAAACTGACATGGGCGGCGCTCCACCCGCACCGGCTCTATGCGAGTATTAGAGGGGAAGTTTCGCTCAAAGACCCTCTCCGTGACGACATTTTTCATCCGGGTATATACATAGGGGTTTCCCTTTCCGGGCTTCACATGCTGAAACTCTATCACTTCGTACAGCTCGTTATCCAAGCGCAAAATCATCCCATTGTGGATATCTACCGCCTGTGCCATCTGTGCAAAGATGCGAAAAGTAGGGCATAGCGAGGTGATACCTGCCGCTATAAAACCCTTGGGGGCAGCAGGCGAAATCCTGCCGCCCCCAAAAGGCTGCTCTGCGCAGATAAGTCTTAGCGGGCGTGGTCCAGCTTGATGAGGCGGAGGGTTTTCACTTCGCCACCGAAGGTTACATGGGCATTGTAGTTGCCGGCGGCAACCTGGGCGAGGATAGGAGCGAGGTCAAGCTGGTGCGCACCAGCGGCGAGCGTCCAGCTGTGCTGGGCTACCATTTTGCCTGCGGCATCATAGAGGGTGAAAGCCAGCGTCCCTTCGGCGGGGATATTGACCAGTAGGCTTCCTTCCGAGGTGATGGGATTAGGCTGGAGCTGGGCGGAGAAAGCATCCCCCCTGGAAGGGAGCATGGCCTCCACGATATTGGAGTAGCGCACATTGCCAAAGACATCATGCTGCCCGACCTGATAGAAATAGCGGGTATTGGGCGCGACATAGGCATCGTCATGCATGTACTGCATGCGGCCTTGTTTGTCTACTTGCGCGATGCGGGTAAAGGTGCCATTTTCAGTCTTGCGGTAAAGCTCATAGCCTAAGATGTATTCGGCTTCGGGCTGGGTGATATTCCAAGTGAGGCGGATGGCCTGCCCCGCCGGCGCAGCACTCAGACGGAGCTCATCCGAGGGAAGGGGCGTATTTTCACTGGCATGGACTGTGGCGACAAAGGGGGTACCATTCGGTCCCATAGGAGGATCCTGATTGAACGTGCGTCTTACATTGAAGCCGATATTACTGCCCTCACAGTTATTCGGAGGATTCAACCTACCACTGGTAGGGTGCTGGTTGTATCCTACGAAACAAAGGTCAGAGGGACGGTTACCGAAGAAAGGATCACCGGGAGTACCAGCGTTTGGACATTGAGCACCTGTCAGGACATTCGTGACGACT
>JGI24185J35167_1000398_pt1 | contig 19861 bp, 16 predicted proteins | sample YNPBryunderm2012_FD_35167 | JGI IMG/M metagenome (IMG submission 35167) | reverse complement strand
CTGAGCGCGATGCACTTCCTGGCCGAGAACGCCTGGGAGAGCGCGCAGGTGATCGTCTTCGCCGGCTTGGTGCGCGACCCGGCCACCGGCGGCGACGACACACAGGCGCGCGGCGGTGTGGCCGTGTTCACGCTGGACGAGGTGGGGGCCTATATCTTCCCGCCTCGCCTGCTCCCCGCGCCGATCTCGACGAGTGCGTTGCGGGTGGTGCGTGCCGGGGGTGGCATCTTGACCCTCAGTGATGGCGCGACACTGCTGCGGTTCGACGTCGCTGCGCGCGCCTGGATAGAATGACGCGCAGCCAGCATGAAGAAGCGCGACCTGCCCACCAAGGTCTGCCCCACTTGCGGTCGGCCGTTCACCTGGCGCAAAAGGTGGGCGCGCGACTGGGAGCGCGTGATCTACTGTAGCGAGCGCTGTCAGCGCGAAGCCAGACGACAGCGCCGCCGAGGCCATGCTCAGCGCAGGGCTGAGCCGGCCAACGACCTGCCCTTCCAGCGCGTGCGGCCAGTGTAGTGCCAGCGCATCGAGTTCAGCAGGATGCCCATCCCGATGACGAACTGGGCCGGATACAGCAGCCCAACCCACCAGGGTTGACCGATGCGCCAGGCGACCAGCCCTGCGTCCAAAACGGTGAGCGCCACGGCCAAGATCGCCGGCCAGGATGGCTGACCAGCGAGGATGCTGACCAGCGCGGCGACCGGCGGCCAGACAAACAGCCCAACACAGGCCGCGAGAAAGGCCAGGCTGAGCGGGAGCGAGCTGAACAGGATAGCAAAGGCGTTCTTCGAGAACCCCTCCACCACCTCGCGGAAGCTGCGATACATCCGGCAGCTCACCCAGTCTCCGTCAATGAGCGCGATGCGCTGGCCGTGTTGCTTGAACAGCCGACCGAGCGCCACATCGTCCAAGATGGCGCTGCGGATGGCATTGTGTCCGCCACAGGCGAAGTAGGCATCGCGGCGCACCAACACATATTGGCCGATGGCCGCAGCGTTGAGCAAGCGGTGGCGCCTTTCGAGATAGACGCGCCATTGCGAAAGCACGTTGTAAATCAAAGCGAAGCCGGCTGGCACGAACAGGCGCTCGCCCCAGCTCGCCATGCGCTGTTTGGGGATGACCGAGAGCAGGGCAACCCCCAGGCCCTGGGCGCGCGCAACGCCGGCGCGGATCGAATCGGGCCGATGCACCGTGTCCGCATCCACGAACAGCAGCCACTCACCGCGTGCGTGCTCGGCCAGGATCTGGCAGGCGCGGCTTTTGCCGTTTACGCCCGCCGGCAGCGGGCTATGATGATGAAGGACGCGCAGCCTGGCGTCATCCCTCGCCATGCGATCCAACAGCGCGCCGGTGGCATCGCTTGAATCGTCATCCAGCGCGACCACCTCGTAGCAAGGATAGTCCTGCGCGAGCAGGGAGCGCACACAAGCCTGAATATTGGCCTCTTCGTTGCGCGCCGGCAGCAGCACCGAGACCATCGGCGTATCGGCGACCGCGCGCCGCGCGGCCCAGCGGCTGAAGCCAATGTTGGCCAGCACGTTGGCCAAACCAACCAGCAACACGCCGATGACCAGCGACCAGCCCCACGTGGTCTCTGTGAGCAACATGTGAACACCCTGTGGAAGATGAAGCGCTTTTATCCGCCGGGCATGTTGACAGCCGCCGATAAGCTGGGGATGAGACGCGACGGCTCGCTCGATACAATCGCCTGTCCATGGTTGAGACGTTCGTCGCGCCGCCGCACAGCGTTGAGGCCGAAGAAGCGGTGTTGGGGTCGCTGCTGATAGACCCAGAGGCCATCACGCGCGTAGCCGGCTTCCTGGCCGTCGAGCACTTCTATTTGGTCAAGCACCGTTGGATCTACGAGGCGATGCTGCGCCTACATGAGCGGCGCGAGCCGATTGACCTGCTCACCGTCTCGACTGAGCTGGCCAACCACAATAGGCTGGAGGAGGTTGGGGGCGAACCCTACATCGCCCAACTGACCAACGCCGTGCCCACCGCGCTCAACGTCGAAGCCTACGCGCGCACGGTGGAAGCGCTGGCCTTGCGCCGGCGCATGCTCAACGCCGCCAGCGAGATCGCGCGCTTATCGTATGACCAATCGCTGCCCATCGAGCAAGTCATCGAGCGCAGCGAGGCAGCCGTCTTCAGCGTCACCGAAGGGCGCGGCGACGGCCACATGGTGCCCATCCGCAAGGCGGTCAGCGACTTCTTCGAGCGCCTGGAGTATCTGCACGAGCACCGCGGCGAGCCGCTCGGCATCCCGACCGGCTACCACGACCTGGATAAGCTCACCGGCGGCCTACAGAAGGGCGATCTCATCGTCATCGCTGCCCGCCCGGGCGTGGGCAAGACGTCGCTGATGCTCAACATCGGCTACCATGCAGCGTTCAAGTACCGCCAGCGCGTGGCTATCTTCAGCCTGGAGATGAGCAACGAGCAACTGGTCCAGCGCTTCATCGCCAGCGAGACCGGCATTGATTCGCAGCGCTTGCGCACGGCGGAACTCAAGGACGACGAGTGGGGGATCGTCACGCGGGTGATGATGCGCATGTCGGACCTGATGATCTTCCTGGACGACACGCCATCGCTCAGCCCGCTTGAGCTGCGGGTGAAGGCGCGCCGCATTTACCAGGAGTATGGGCTTGACCTGATCATCGTGGACTACCTGCAACTGATGACGGGCGAGGACGGCAGGCGCAGCGAGAATCGCGTGCAGGAGATATCGTATATCTCGCGCTCACTCAAAGCCATCGCGCGCGAGTTGAAGGTGCCGCTGATCGCCGGCAGCCAGCTCTCGCGCCTGGTCGAACAGCGCAGCGATAAGCGTCCGCTGCTCAGCGACCTGCGCGAGAGCGGCAGCATCGAGCAGGACTCGGATATCGTGCTATTCATCTATCGGGATGAGTTGTATAACCAGGATACCGAGTTCAAGAACGTCGCTGAGATCAGCGTGGCCAAAAACCGGAATGGCCCGACGGGCAAGGTGATGCTGTTCTTTGATAAGCGCTTGACGTCGTTCAAGAACCTCGCCAAGGAGAAGATAGAGCTTTAACAATGAGCCAGCGCATCGCCAACTTCATTGCCCAAACGCTCGCCCAAGGTGGACGACCTGGCCGAGCTTAAGGTCAGCTTGGTGGCGCTGGCGCTGCTGGACCAGAAGATAGCGCCGGCGCCGTTCGTCACGGAAGATGAGCTGATGGCCCATCCGGCCATCTTCGAGGGGTTGAGCTTCCCAGCGATCGCGCTGCGGCCCGCGCTTCAGCGGGCGGTGGCGCGCGGCACGCTATTGTGCGTGGAAGAGGGCAAACGGCGCTACTTCGCCAACGACGACGCCGGCCGGCGCGCCGTGGAGGCCATCACCAGCGCAACTGCTCAGTTCGCCGGCCCGCCCCAGCCACTGCTGAGCTTTCTGGCGCGCGTCGCGCGCGAGATCGAGCGATTGGAGGGGATCGAGGTCTACCAGCCGGCGCCGGACGACTTGACGCTGCTCGAGGAGTTTCTGGCCCGCGGCTACAGCGAGGCAGAGATCATCGCCGGCGTGAACGAGGCCTTGCGCGACTTACGACCGCCGGGCGCGCCGCCGCGCACGCTGCGCTTCTGCCTGCGTCGGTTGGAAGCCCAGCCACCAGCCGCACCGTCGGAGTATTACCGCACGATCATAGCCGGCGCGTCCGCGCTGCCCGAAGGAGATATCCTGCCTGCGCGAGCGCTTGGGCCGTCTGCCCGACGGGCGGGAGTATCAGATCGTGCGCAGCGCCGCCGGCTTATTCGGCGCGCACGCCACCTGCCAGACGCTCAGGCGACTCCCTCCTTCGCAAGGCGTTGAGGGCCTGCTCGCCCTGCTCTTCGAGCAAGAGGAGGCTGCCTTGGCCTTGCAACGCTGTCACGCCGCAGAAGAAAAAGCCTTGCGCGAGCTGATCGCGCTGTACGAGGCATCNTTCGGTCTGCCGCCCACGGCGACGATCGTCGAGGAGATGCGGGCGCTCTGGCNAGAGATAAACGATCCGACGCTCTGGCGAGCGGCATTTCGCTACGCCGCCGAGCGCAACAAGCGCAGTTGGCCATACGTGAAGAAGCTGTTGCGCCAGCCCTCGCCCGACCTGTTCGTGCCGGCGCCTGTGAACGAGGCGGCCAGCTTTGCCTTCGAGGAATACAAACGCCGCGTGAATCGCATGCTCGATGGTCACGTAGCGGCGCAGATCAACGCGCTGGCCACTCGGATTACCGATCCAGCCCACTGGCGGGCAGCGTTCGACAAGGCGGCAGCCGCCAATGCCCTGCGCTGGGACTACATTAGCGCCGTGCTGGCCGATGCGCCGCCTGATAAAGGAGCGAACGATGGCAAGCGAACCTCGAGGACCGTTCGGCGGGAGCGCACCTTCCGCCGCAAGCAGGTTGAATACACCGATGAGCAGCGCGCAGCCGTTGAGGAGCGTGCTCGCCGCGCGCTTGAAGCCGAGCAACAGGCAGACGCCTGACATGGAGCACGTCTCGCGCAGCGACCCGGATGCGCCGGTGGAGCCGCGCGATGGCGGGGTGAACTGTCCTACCTGCGGCAACAAGCGCTTCATCTTGGACGCCGCCGGCAGCCTCAAGCCATGCCCCGATTGCAACGTCGCACAACGCTGGAAGGTCCAGGCGTTGGCGGCCTTTGCCTCGCGCAGCAAGCTGACCCAACAACAGACCTTTCTGAACTTCCGCACGACCTTCAACGGCCAGGAGAACCCCGTGTTGGTCCAGTGCCTGCGGGCGGCTGAGCGCTTCGCTGCGCATCCGGAGGGCCGCTGGCTGGTGATCTGGGGCGAGCGGGGCAGCGGCAAGTCACACCTCTGCGCAGCGGTGGATAATCACCTTACCCAAGCCGGCATCCCCTCGCTGTTCATCACCGTGCCCGACCTGCTGGCCGCCCTGCGCCAAGCGATTGACCTGCAATCCAACACCGAGCAGGAGAGCTTCACCGGTCGGATGAACATCTTCAAGACCGCCACAGTATTGATCCTCGACGATCTGGGCGCGGAACAGTCCTCACCTTGGTCTGAGAGTGTGCTGTTCGAGATCCTAGACTACCGCTACCGCAACCGCCTGGCGACGATGATCGCCACCAACGTGCATCCCGACGAGTTCGACCCGCGGATCGCCTCTCGGATGCAGGACACGGCGTTGTGCACGGTGGTCGAGAACGCCGCGCCGGACTATCGCCGCCGACCATTGTCCGAGAAACGATGAGCGCCAAGCTATGGGGAGGCCGCTTCCATGGTCAGGTCAGCGACCTGATGCGGCGCTTCAATGATTCAATCGCCTTCGACATTCGCCTGTGGGAAGCAGACATCCGCGGCAGCATCGCTTATGCCCAAGCGCTGGGGCGCGCCGGCGTGATCAGCCAGCAAGAAGCCGAGGCGCTGGTGCGCGGTTTGGAGATGGTGCGCGCCGAGTTCGCCGAGGGCCGCTTTCAAGTTCAGCCCGATGACGAAGACATTCACACGGCTGTGGAGCGCCGCCTGAAGGAGCTGGTCGGCGAGGTGGCCGGCAAGCTGCATACCGGCCGCAGCCGCAACGACCAGGTGGCCACCGACCTGCGCCTATTCGCCCTGGATGGACTGCGCGACGTTCAGCGCGCCCTGTGCGAGGTTCAGCGCGCGCTGCTGGCCCAGGCTCGCCCGCACGTGCACACCCTCATGCCCGGCTATACCCATCTACAGCGCGCGCAGCCGATCAGCTTCGCGCATTGGTGCATGGGGTATTTCTGGCAGTTCGCGCGCGATGCCGAGCGGATGGACGACTGCGCACGCCGAATCGCCATCATGCCGCTGGGGTCGGGCGCGTTGGCCGGCAACCCTTTTCGCCTCGACCGCCGGTTTCTGGCCCAAGCGCTGGGCTTCCCGGCGGTGACCTGCAATGCGCTGGATGGGGTGAGCACGCGCGACTTCGTCGCCGAGCTGCTGTTCTGCTGGGCGCTCTTGGGGGTGCATCTCAGCCGGCTGGCAGAAGACCTGATCGTGTATTCGTCCGCCGAGTTCGGGTTTGTCACTTTCGACGACGCCTATGCCACCGGCTCTAGCTTGATGCCGCAGAAGAGAAATCCCGATGCGATGGAGCTGGTGCGCGGCAAAGCCGGTCGGCTGATCGGCGACCTGATCTCGGTCTTGGTGGTGCTCAAGGGCCTGCCGACGAGCTACAACAAAGACCTGCAGGAGGACAAACCGCCGTTATTCGACGCGCTGGATACGCTCGCGCTCGCCCTGCCGGTGGTCGCCGGCGCGGTCCGCTCGCTCAAGGTGAACGTTGCGCGCATGCGCGCTGCGCTCGACCCGGCGATGTTGGCCACCGACGTGGCCGAGTATCTGGTGCGCAAAGGGGTGCCGTTTCGTCAGGCCCATCACCTCACCGGCCGAGCGGTGGCGCTGGCCGAGGCGCGCGGCGTGCCTTTGAATGCGCTGCCCCTAGCGGATTGGCAGGCCATCTCGCCGCATTTCGAGGCCGATGTCCTCGGCGTGTTTAACTTTGAGCGCTCGCTTGCCTCGCGCGATGTGGTCGGCGGCACCTCGCCGCGCGCTGCCCGCGCTCAAATTCGCCAGGCCGAACGCTGGCTGAAGAAGAGGCAATGCCAGTCTGACGAATAGGAGCACCCCTTGCCTCGGCCTATCCTGAAAAAGCACGTGATCCGCCGACGACCCGGAATGACCTGAATGGCAATCTTCGGGACGAGGCGCCTGTCTGTTGCGTCATTGGGTGCATTCACAGCTAGAGGCAGAACCTTGGGTAGGTGACGGCAGTGCCGTCGCCTACCCTCTATAAACTCACCTTCACTGGCAGCGTAGCCTAGCTGAGGGTTGCCCCGATTGGTGAATGCACCCGCGCCGGATGGCGCGGGTTGCGGCTGCGCCGCATGGGCGCCCGGATTATCCGCTTTGCCCTTCGCGCATCTGACGTGCCAGGGCTTCAATATGTGCCGGCGTTGTGCCGCAGCAGCCGCCGATGATCGTTGCTCCTAGGGCGCGCCATTCGCGCGCAGCGTCGGCATAGTCGCCTGGAGATACCCCACCCTCCATTGTCCACTGACCGCTTTCGTCCATGCGCCCGGCGTTGGCATAAGCGCCGATGGGAATATCAGCAGGAACGAGCGCTCGCAGTTCCCTCACAGCGGCAGCGGTTTGCGAGACAGGGAGGCAATTGATGAGCACGGCCTGGGGTTGCCAAGGCAGCACAGCATGCACAGCATCGCTCAGCGATTCGCCGCTGAGGAGTTGATTCTCAGCGTTAAGCGTAAAGCTCACCCAGGCCGGCCTACCGGTGGCTCGCGCAGCGCGCAAGGCAGCCACGGCTTCGCGGATGGTATTTTGCGTCTCGATCAACAGCAGGTCCGCGCCAGCGTCCGCTAGATAGTTAGCCAGGATGGTATGTTCTTCTAGCAGATCGGCTTCGTCTGGCACCAGCTCTGGGGAGTAGCAATCCTCGACCGGCGCGATGCTGCCTGCGATCAAGATTTTGTCTGGCGCTGGGTGAGCCTGGCGGGCACGTTGGGCCAGCGCGACTGCGCGGCAGGTAAGCTCGCGGGCGCGATGAGCGATGCCAGCTTTGCGCAGTGCGCGGAGGTTGGTGCGAAAGGTGTTGGCCGTGATCACCTGCGCGCCCGCCGCGAGGTACTCACAGTGGATGCGTTCGACCACGTCCGGCGCGGCNTCNAGNGCGATGGCTGACCAGAGGGGCAGCTTGGTATTCACACCGCGCCGCTCCAGCTCAGTCCCCATAGCGCCATCGAGGACGATCATAGCGGCTAGATGGCGATGGAGTCAGGCTTCTTCATCATCTTTATCGTCGTCACTGTTCAACGCAACAATGACGCCAAGCGCGCTGGCGCGCGCCTTCGCATCGTCTAAGATAGCAGAGCCACCAACGGCGGCGCGCACGGAGTAGCCAAGCCGGCGCAGCAACTCAGCGCGCTGATGGGCGCGCTCGACATCATAAACGTCAACCACCCAGGAGATTTCCACCGCCAGATACTCCTCGCGTCGCTCATCCCCTTTGCCAGTCACTCCCAAAAGCAACAGATCGAGTTTGTTCAGCGCCTTCCATTCTTTGGGCGAGAACACGCCGCACGCGTATGCCTCGTCCACGCGGTCTAGGTCAGTGAGATTAAGCACGCGCAGCTTGCGATATTCGCGCCAGAAGAATGCACCTGGGTTCAGCCGATAACGCTGCTCGAGCATAAAGCCTTTGAGCATCGCGACATCTTTGCTGAGGAGCTTGTATAGCTCCGCGAGCTCCGCTACTATTCTTTGTGTCTCGGTCAGCGCGCCGGCCAGTTCCTCGATGCGCGCCTCGGTGCGCTTCTGCGCTTCGGCCAGTTCCTCTATGCGCGCAGACAACGCTGCGATCGCTTCGGCCATCGCTTGCTGTGCCCTCGCAAGTTCCTGAACAGCCTGGGGCAGGTTGACGAACTCTTCTGTAAACAGCGCGCGGCGCAGTTCGTCTCGCAACTGTGGATTACTGTTCAACAGTTGGATGAGGTCGTTAAAATCACTTATCGAGAACGCCATGCGCTTACCTCACGTTGAGTATTATCGCACCGATTCTTCTGGCTCAATCGAGACATGTACGACGTAATCGTAGTCGGCGCAGGCCCCGGCGGCTCTTCAGCGGCATACTTTCTGGCCCAGCGTGGCCTGCGCGTGCTGCTGCTGGACAAGGCCGACTTTCCCCGCGATAAGACCTGCGGCGATGGTCTGACGCCCCGAGCGGTGGGCGTATTGCAAACGATGGGCCTGGCCGACGAGCTGCGCCGAATTGGCCACCTCATCCGGCGCTTCGAGGTGTTTGCGCCGGATGGTCGTTCGACGGGCGACGCGATTGCCATCGGCGCGGGGCTGCCGGATTACGCGCTCGTGGTGCCGCGCTTGCAGCTAGACGATCGCATTCGACAACGGGCTGTGCAGGCCGGCGCGCACTTCCAAGCCGGCGTGCACGTTGACGACGTTCGGGTCGAATCGGAGAATGGCGCGGCGCGCGTTCAGGTATTGGGTGAGCGGATGGGCCGGCGCGCCGCGTTTTATGCCCAGATGGCCGTTGTCGCAACAGGCGCCAACCCGCAATTGCTGCGTCGCCTTGGTTTGCTCTCGCGCTCGCCCCAGTTTATCGTCGCAGCGCGCGCTTACTTCGAGGGCGTGAACGGATTGAGGGATGCTTGGACGTTGCACTTCGACGGTGCGCCGTTACCAGGCTATGGATGGATCTTCCCGGTCGCGCCAGATGTGGCCAATATCGGCGTGGGCTACTTTCGACATGCACGCGCTGCGTCCGCCGTGCGGCCCTTCGAAGCGTTCATACGGGGTTCGGCCTTGCGCGCACTGCTCGAAGGCGCGCGCCAGTGTGAGCCGGTAAAGGGCTATCCCCTGCGTGATGACTTTCTCACTTCGCCGACCTACGGACAGCGCATTCTGCTGGTGGGCGAGGCCGCCGGCTTGGTGAACCCGCTGACCGGCGAAGGCATTGACTACGCGCTCGAATCCGGTCAGGTCGCAGCCGAGCACGCCGCAGCGATGATAGCCAGCGGCGACTTCAGTGACCACGCCCATGTGGCCTACGACCGCGCGCTGCGCGAGCGCTATCAGGCCTTATTTGCCTTCTGCACCACTGTGCGCACCTGGTGTGTGCGACCGTTCATGCTCAACTTGCTGGTCCGCATGGCAAACCGTCGGCACGACCTGCGCCGGCAGCTCACGCGCGTGGTGCTCGGCGGCGCACCGGTGCGCGGGCGGCTGACACTTCGGCGCGCAATGCGCGCCTTGCTCGGCATCTAGATCGTCTTGCTTTCTGCGGAGGCGTTGAGCGCCCGAAGCTGGGCGCGCAAACGCTCAATTTCACCGCTATCGTGCTCGTTGTATCTGAGAAGCTGACGCTTGCGTTGTGCCAGCTCACCAGCCAGATGCTTTAGCTGAGCGCTGAGCTTGAACGGGGGCGAAGTGCGCTGCCCGCTGAGCGCTGCGTATGCCTGTGCAGTGATGACCTCCGGTACCTCATCGGCCAGATAGGTCTTNAACATCTGGCGGTCGTTGTAGCGACTGACTACTCGCAGGCCAAGCATGAGCGCGGCGAGCAGGNCATAGTTNATCAGCGTGATNAGCAGTGAGCCGCCCTCGGTTGCTTCACCCAGGACAACGGATGCGTTGTGAATGGCGTGAGTGACGATGGCTGCTGCGCAGCCTAAAATGATCGCCAGCGCTCCTAAGACGGGCGGGCTGTGGCGAGCGAACCCAAAGCCAATGCCGATCAGCGATGTATAAAATCCGTGAAGAAAACCGAACACGATCACCCGCAGGAAGAAGAGGCGGGTCCATTCTTCGATGTTCTGTGTGCTGCTCAGGTAAATGATGTTCTCGATATAGGCGAAGCCAAATCCCACGGTGGAGCCATATACGATGCCGTCCACCCAGCCATCGAATTCGCGCCGCCGCCAGAAGAATAAGGCAGCCACAGCTAACCCCTTAAACAGCTCCTCGCTGACTGGCGCGAGCACGATGGCACCAATGCTCTGAGACGCTTCTTCTCCTAACAACGCTGCTATTGGCAGGCCAAAGATCACTTGCACAATCAGGGCNAGCATGGCAGCCGGCAACGCACCCCAGACAAACGCAGCAACCAGATACTTTGTTGGTTCTTGTTCAAAGCGGTCAACTCCCCGCACCAGGCGAGCGTATAAGTAAGTGGGCAGCGCGACGACCAGCGCTGAGATCCAAACAGGCACCATAACAACTTGTAGAATCCCTCAAGGCTCGACAGAGCCAATTTACAACCACGGGAGATTGTATCTTGCAAGTCTTGGAATCAGATTCGCCACCAGCGCGCTTGATTCGGGCCAGCGAGATCGCTCAGTATGTTTACTGCCCACGCGCATGGTGGCTGAGCAAGATTGTAGGTGCGCCGTCGGCAAACACCCAAGCGCTGGCCGCCGGCACGGCCGCTCATCATCGCCACGGGCGCATGGTATGGCTGTCGCGTGCGCTGGTTGCGGCGTCCGTGGGCGCTGCGCTGATGGCGCTGGTGGTGGTGATCCTCAGTTTGCGATAGCGATGCGTGGGGCGTGGCCAGGCCGATTATTTATTTCGATGCTGCTTGCCGGTGCCGTAGCGTTCGCGCAGCCAGCAGTGGGCGAAAGCAAGCGACCACCGCGCGTGATGGTGGCGCTGGTGTTTGGGCAGTCTAACGCTGGCAACTGGGGCGAAAGCCGGCGCATCGCCGGCCCGCGCGTGTACAGCTTCTTCCGTGGCCGATACGAGCGGGCGCGCGACCCTTTGCCTGGCGCAGATGGCCGAGGGGGCAGCGTGTGGACGCGCCTGGGCGACAAGTTAATCGCAGCCGGCCTCTACGACCGTGTGGTGTTTGTGCCGGCGGCGATTGGTGCGACAGAGATTGCCGAATGGGCACCTGGTGGCCGGCTGCATCAAGATTTGCTGCGCAACGTGCGCGAGGCACGCCGCGCGCGCTTGGTCTTTACCCACTTGCTCTGGCATCAGGGCGAGAGCGACGCTGTCCTCGGCACAGCGGCTGAAGACTATCAAGCCCGTTTTTTAGCTCTCCTCGCTGCAATTCGCGCGTTGGGCGTAGATGCGCCAGCCTTCGTTGCAGTCGCCACGCGCTGTGGCCAATACCCGCCCAACGAAGCAATTCGCAACGCGCAACGTGGCTTGGTCAATCCCGCGCTCGGCATCTTCGCTGGCCCCGATACCGACCAGCTCGGCCCAGAGTATCGCTATGATGGCTGTCACTTCTCGGATCAAGGCCTTGACACGCATGCGCAGATGTGGCTGGAGGTCATTCGTGCCCACCACGCCGGCAGCTCTGGTTAGAATCGCCAGCCTATGCGCCTCAAGCGTTTGATGCTCAACGGTTACAAAACCTTCGCTGCTAAAACCACATTTGAGTTTGGCGAAGGCATCACGTGCATCATCGGACCGAATGGCAGCGGCAAAAGCAACATCGCGGATGGCATTCGCTGGGCGTTAGGGGAACAGCAATACTCGCTCCTGCGCGGCAAGAGAACCGATGACATGATCTTCGCCGGCAGCGCTAAGCGCCCGCGCGCGAGCATGGCTGAGGTGGTGCTCACCTTCGACAACAGCGACGGGTTCTTCCCAATCGCCTTTAGTGAGATCGAGATCGGCCGGCGCGCCTATCGCGATGGCAGTAATGAGTACCTGCTCAACGGCAATCGCGTGCGCCTGCGAGATGTGAGCGACCTGCTGGCGCATAGTGGCCTCGCTGAGCGCAACTACACGGTGATCGGTCAAGGATTGGTGGATGAGGCGCTTACCCAGAAACCCGAAGAGCGCCGTGCGCTGTTTGAGGAGGCCGCCGGCATCACCGTTTACCGCGATCGGCGCGAGGATGCGCTGCGCAAACTGGAGGAGACGCGCCATAACCTAGAGCGCACGCGCGACATCCTGAGCGAGATCACCCCTCGCCTGAAGCAACTCGAACGGCAAGCGGAACGCGCGCGCCAGTATCGCGCCCTAGCCGATGAGTTAAGCGGGCTTATCCGGCTTTGGCTGGGGCATCAACACCAATGCATCCAGCGCGCGATCCAGACAACCCTGCTGGCCCAGCAAGCAGCCCAGAACGCGCTGGCCGAGCTGGAGGCACAGCTTGCCGCGTTAGAGGCGCAGGGCCAAGCCTTGCGTGCGTCGCATCAAGCGTTGCAGGCGCAGCTCGCCGAAGCGCTGCCCAGGCGCGATGCCGCGCGCCAAACGGTCGAGACGATAAAGCGCGACTTGGCGGTTGCGCGCACCCGCGTGACGGGCTTGGAGGAACAAGTTGCTGAGGCTCAAGCTGAGCTGGATGCGCTGGATAAGACGATGCAGGCGTTGGCCGAGCGCGCGGCCGAGGCTGAACGCGCGCTGACCGAGGCGCAAATGGCGTATCAGGCCCGTCAACATGAGCTACACATCGCTGAACAGCACTCTGCTGAGCGTCGCCGTGAGCATGCCGAGCTGGAGGAGCGGCGAGCGCACGCTCAGCAGCGCTTGCGCGCAGCCGCTGACAGCACCCAAGCGGTGAAGAGTCAGATCGCTGCGCTGCGTGCCAAGCAGGAGGCGCTGCGTGGGCAGCTTGAAGCACTGGCGCAGCGCGCGGCTGAGCTGGGCGCCCAGCGGGAAGAAGAGGTGGCGACCCTGAATACCCTTGTCATGGCTGTTGAGCGCGAATCTGTTCAGGTCAACCTGTTTGATGCCCAGCACGACGCTGCGCAACAGGCGCTTGAGCAGGCGCGCGCCGAGCTAGANCAGGCACAAGCTGCCCTGGCTGCTGCTGAGGCAGAAGAGCGCCTGAGCGCGCGCTTTACCTTATTTGCTGATATGCGCGCGCTGGCCGCGCGCGGCCTCGATGAGCTCGCGGCGGCTGCCGAACAAGCCGGCTTGCCTTTGGTGCGCGGCGTGCTGGCCAACCTCATCCGAATTAACCCTGACGATCAGAAGGCGGTTGAGGCCGCGCTGGGCGAGCTGTTGGGTGCGGTTGTGCTCACATCCGTTGATCCTGTAGAGGGGGAAGCGAGCCTCAGCCACCTGCGTGCCTGGTTGATTGAGCAGACCAGTGGCCGCCTGTTCGTGCTGCCGATGCATGCGTTGCGCCTGAATGGAAAGTATGAAGCCGATGAGCGCTTCCTGGAAGATCAGGTGCGGCAACAGCGCGCGCGGCCGCTGCGCGAAGCGATTCAGTCTCCTGATTGGCTAGCGCCGGCGATGCGGCTGCTCACAGCCTACAAGTTCATCACGCCCACCTTAAGCGCGGCGCGCGCTCTGGCCGCGCAATTGCCGCTCGGCGGTCTGTGCGTTACTCACGATGGTGAAGTGGTTCACCCGACCGGCGCGCTATCGCTGCCTGCCGGCGCTCGCTCCCCCATCATCTTGGGTGCCGAAGCTGTGCTGTCGGAGTTGCCCGACCATGAGGCGATCAAAGCCAATTTGGAACGCACCCGTCAGGCGCGTGAGCGCGCCCAACGCACCTTTGAGCTGGCCCGCATGGAGCTTGAGCGGAGCGCCCGTGCGCGGGATAGCTTCGCCCACGAAAGCCAGCAGCGCCGCCGCCGAATTCAAGACGCCCACCAAAAGATCAATCTGCTGGAGGAGTCGCTGGCTGCGCTGGCAGGCGACATTGAGCACGTCGAGGCGCAGATCGCGCAGATTGACCAGGAGATAGCGGAAGCGGAGGCATCGCTCGGCCAGCACCTGGCAGCGTTGAACGACGCGCAGCAAGCGCTCGACGCTGCCGAGGCCGGCTTGCGCGAGCAGTCGCAAGGNGAATGGACGACCTTGCTGAGCACGGCCCAGGCTGCGCTCGCCACAGCGTCTTCTGAGTTACGAAGCGCCGAGTCTCTGCACCGCGAGCGCCAGGCGGCCTATGCNGCTGCTCAGGCGCAGCGCGCCTCGCGCGCCCAGCGCCTGAGCGAGCTGAAAGCCCAACTGGTGGCAGCGCAGCTTTCGCTCGAGCAGCTCACCGCACAGGCTGCCGAAGCGGAATCGCACTGGCACGCTGCCGAAGCGGCTATCGCGCCGCTTACCCACGACATTGCCGCGCTCGAAGCGCAGCTTCGCGAGCTTGAGGCGCGTCAAGATGCCACAGAACGCGCGCTGCGCGAGCAGGAACTACAACTGAACACTCTGAACCTGGAGCTGGCGAGACACAACGATGAAATGGAGGCGCTCTATCGCCGCGCGCTGGAGGCGTTGGCGTGGGAGACGGACAGCGAGGAAATCTCTGTAGCGACCGATGATCAACGTGCGCGCGTTCTATCCAGCTTACCCAGCGCTGAATCGTTGCCGGAAGACACCGAAGCGCGCATCGCCCAGTTGCGCGCCCAAATCAAACGCCTGGGCGCGATCAATCACGAAGCCCAAGCCGAATACGAAGCCCTCAACGAACGCTACCAGTTTCTCACAACCCAGTGCGATGACCTAGAGAAAGCTTCCGCTGCGTTACAGCAGGTAATCGCTGAACTCAACGATGTGATGAAAGACACCTTTCGCCGCACCTTTGAAGCTATTGCGGATGCCTTCCAAGTTGCCTTTAAGTCTTTGTTCGGTGGTGGTCAGGCCCGTCTTAGCCTGGTGAATGGCGATAACCTGGACGCATGCGGAATCGAGATTCACGCCCAACCACCCGGCAAGCGTCCTCAATCGTTGGCGCTGCTGTCCGGCGGTGAACGGTCGCTGACCGCCGTCGCGTTGCTGTTTGCGATTTTGCAGGTGAAGACCACCCCGCTGTGCGTATTGGACGAGGTGGACGCCGCCTTGGACGAAAGCAACGTCGGAAGGTTCCGCGCTATGCTGGAAATCCTGAGCGACCGCACGCAATTCATCGTCATCACACATAACCGCGGCACGATCGAAGCCGCCTCCACGATTTACGGGATCAGCATGGGCGCCGACGGCGCGAGCACGACGCTCAGCCTGCGGTTGGAGGATGTAAAGTAAGTCTTCTGCCTATGGCCCAACATCGTTCGCGCGTTGTCGTCATAGGTGCCGGCATCGGCGGGCTAAGCGCAGCCATTAGCCTGGCCGCGCGCGGCGCGCATGTCACCGTCGTCGAGAAGCTCAACAGACCCGGCGGCAAGATGGGGGAGATCTGCGCGGCAGGCTTCCGCTGGGATACTGGCCCTTCGGTGATCACCATGCGGCACGTGTACGAGCGATTGTTCCGCTCGGTTGGCCGCGACCTCAACGACTACCTTGAGCTTGCCCCGCTTCATCCGGTCACGCGCTACTTCTGGCCCGACGGCACGGCGATTGACGCATGGATGGACGAGGCGGCGATGTATGAAGCGATCCGGGGCACGTTTGGCCCAGAAGACGCCGATGGCTACCGCCGCTTTATGCGCTACGCACGCCGCCTGCANGAAATCGTCGGCGGCCCGTTCCTGTATCGCCACAAGCCGGGTTGGCGCGACTTGCTCTCCTTGCCGTTGGCCGACGTGCTAAAGATTGATGCCCTGCGCACGATGCACCAGGCGATTAGTAGCTACTTTAAGTCCCCGCATCTGGTGCAACTCTTCGACCGCTTTGCCACCTATAACGGGTCATCGCCGTATCGCGCGCCGGCGACGTTGAACGTCATCGCTTATGTGGAGATGGCCCAGGGCGCATGGTATCCAAAGGGGGGAATCTTTGAATTTGCACGCGCATGGGAACGCTTGGCGAATGAGCTGGGGGTGGAGATCCGCTATGGCGAACCGGCCCAAGAAATCTGCGTCCAGTCCGGCGCTGCTTGCGGAGTGCGGTTGGCCAGCGGCGCTGTTTTGTCGGCTGATGCGGTGGTGTGCAACGTGGACTATACGTGGGCGCAGCATACATTGCTGCCGGCGCGCGGACACCGGCGCGCCGGAGCCTTAGAACCCTCTTGCAGCGGCTTTGTGATGCTGTTGGGCGTGCGCGGCGAATTCCCTCGACTGGCCCATCACAACATTTTCTTCACCGCGGATTACCCCCGTGAATTCGAGGATATCTTCGAGAGGCGCATCGCTCCTAGTGACCCGACGCTCTACCTTTGCATCACCAGTAAAACCGACCCGGATCACGCGCCGAAGGGCTGTGAGAATTGGTTTATCCTCGTCAACGCGCCGGCGCTCAGCGAAGCGTTCGATTGGTCCTCGCAAGCCGAGCGCTATGCGCAGCACGTGCGGACGCTGCTGGCGGCGCGGTTGGCTTGCGCCGGAATCACCTTCTCGCCCTCGGAAGCGGTGCTCCTGGAACATCGCCTGACGCCGATGGACCTGCAGGCGACCTATGGCGGACATCGCGGCGCCATTTACGGCTTTTCGTCTAATACGCGAGCGACAGCGTTCATGCGACCAGGCAACCGTGATGGCCGAATCCGCAGGCTGTACTACGCCAGCGGGAGCGTGCATCCCGGCGGCGGCGTGCCGTTGGTGACGCTCTCCGGCATGGCTGCTGCCGCGCAGGCGGCGCGCGACTTGGGCTTATAGACGGGTGTCTGCTTCGCCGGCCTCGATGACCTCGCCATTGATCGCTGTGTCGGTAAGCTCACGCACTTCGCCCGTCTCGCCGATCACGTAAAAGCGACGGCGGGGGGCCGGCAGGTTGAACTCAGGCGGCGCGCTCAAAGGCCACGGTTGGGCGTTGAACTGCGTCTGATGATTGGTCGGTGGCCAGTAGGCCGGCGGGAGGGGCGGGGCGTGAACGGTTGGCCGCGGCAGATCAACGCGATCGTCGCGCCGGCGCAGGACGATGGCCACTGTCAGCAGCGTTGAGGGCACGGCGACCAGCAAGCCGATAAACGCCCCGCCCAACAGCGCAATCGTCACCTGGTCCACCCGCGAGCCGACGAACGCCGCGAATACCACGGCAAACAGGATCAGGCTAACGGCGAACACTCTGCTCATCTTCTCCATCGCACGTTCCTCTCCTAGTTGGGCATGGCTGCTTGAAAGCGAATGACGCGGCCGGACGTCACAGCGATGAAGTCACCGCTGCCCAGCAGTCTTTCNGCACCGCTGCCGCTGATGCCGGTGGCAACGCGCGCGTCTTCGGCGGACACCACGCGACCTACCAGCCGGAGCGGTAAATTGGCCTTGAGCAGGGAACCGACGACTTTGGCCGAGGGCTTCTGCGTGCACGCGATGAGATGAAAGCCGGCTTCGCGTCCGCGCTGGGCGATCCGCGTCAGCAGGTCAACGACCACATTTCCACCTGTCTGTACCAGGTCAGCTAGCTCGTCCACATAAATTGCCACGCGCGGCTGTGGCTCAACTTGGGTATTGCGCTGCTCCATTACTGTTACGGCGCGCGTGAGCGCAGCGATGGCTTCCTCAGCCGTGTGGGCGATGTTTAGCAAGCGGTGATGCTCAGTTGCGCGGATGAAGGGTGATTCCTGGCTGCGTTTTGGGTCAATAATGACAAGGCCAAAACGGCTGGGACGATGATTCTGGCACAGGCTGAGCAGGATGGTATGAGCTAATGAGGTCTTGCCAGATCCCGTGGCCCCAGCGACCAGAATGTGCGCCACGTCTGGCGAGGCCAGGCAGGCCAAGAGCGGTGCGCCGTCTTCGGCCAAGCCCAGTACTGCTGTGTATGGTGGGATGTCCTTCAGCGAAGCCATAAGGGCGGAGAGGCGCACGGGCGAGCGCGCCGTACGGGGAATCTGAACGGCCAGATGCGAACCTTGCTGCGTCACGCGCACATTGGCGTTGCCGAGCGCAAGCGCCAGATCAGCTTGCAGCGCTTTGACTTGGTTGACCCTGGTGCCGGGCGCGAGTTGTAATAGCATCTCGATAAATCCCGGCAACACTCTGCCGCCGACGACCGCAGCCGGCGCTTTGCGTTCTCGGAGCACAGCTTCTATCTGATCAGCAGTGTGATACAGCTTGCGATACATCCCAGCATCACCCTGTAGAACATTTGGTCTATTGGAAGTCATTATCTAGAACATCTGTTCTGAGTCAAGGGGGATTCACGAAATCTGCGGGTATTTGGGAAAGCGGGGATTGTGCTTGTGATAGCAGAGTGAAGCATCTTCCGAGGGATGCTTCAGGGCGGGCCGCTTCCCCACTTCCACACGCATGGGGAGCGAGACGGGAACATGTTTCCCTCTTTTTGCGCTGGGAAGCATGCGCTGGGCTAGGGCTGCGCATCCTTAGCTGATCTGCGACAGCTCCGATCAGACGCGAGTTTAGATTCTTCGCCTTGCTCAGAATGACAGGGTGAGACAGGGCGCTTGGTGACTCCCCGTGCGCTATGTATCGCCCCAAATCGTGAATGCACCCAGCGCATCGGGTGCGTTCACCAATCCGTGAATCAGGCGGCTGGGCGACTACCAGGAATGCTGCGCTTTCTACTTCTCTGCGTTCTCCGCGTCTCCGCGTGAGATTAAGCGTGCCCCCAGCCATGAATGCGCCCAGCACATCCCCTTAAGTTGAGTCCCTACTACAATCTGAATCGTTCATGTCGCCCGTTGCTCAGTGTGCCCCGCTGATCGTGGATGCACATCTAGATATCGCTTACAACGTTCTCTACGCCGGGCGGGACTATCGTCGCTCAGCGCACATGGTGCGCCAGGAGGAACAGAATAGCCAACACCAACGGCGGTTTGGTCAATGCACGGTGGGCCTGCCAGAGATGATCCGCGGGCGAGTTGGCTTGTGCTTCGGCACAATTTTTGTTGAGCCTCACGCGCGTCGCCTGAGCGATAGCCTGCCGGCCTATCGCGACGAACACGAGGCCCATCGGCTGGGCATGGCGCAGTTGGATTTCTACCGTCGTCTGGCCGACGAAGAGCCGCACGTGATGTTGGTGACAAATCAGGTCGAGCTGCGGGCGATATGCGCGGCCTGGGGCTTGGAAGCCTCCCAATCGCCGTTTCTCGGCAGCGCAGTGCGCGCGCCGCATCCGGTTGGCATAGTGCTGCTCATGGAAGGGGCCGANCCGATCNTNGAGCCAAAAGAAGTAGAGCGCTGGTANGAACTGGGCCTGCGCATTATCGCTCCCGCGTGGGATACCACGCGCTACGCCGGCGGCACGTGGAGCGGCGGACGATTGACCAAACTTGGCCGCGCGTTGCTCAGCGTGATGGCCGAGTACGATGTCATCCTCGATGTCAGTCATCTCAGCCACCAAGCGCTCTTCGAGGCGCTCGACGCTTTCGAGGGCCAACACGTCATCGCCAGCCATAGCAATCCTTATCGCTATGCGCCAACGCCGCGCCACCTGCCGGACAAAGCCATCGAGAGGCTTGCAGAACGCCGAGGCGTGATTGGGGTTGTGCTCTACAACCGCTTTCTGAAGAAAGAGTGGAGTGGTCGCAAACATGATGTGACGCTGGATGACGTGGTGCGGATGATTGACCACATCTGTCA
>JGI24185J35167_1000395_pt1 | contig 19921 bp, 24 predicted proteins | sample YNPBryunderm2012_FD_35167 | JGI IMG/M metagenome (IMG submission 35167) | reverse complement strand
CTAAATCGAATATGGGAAGCGGCCTAAAAATAACTCCTCCTCACCTACATCCGTCTAAGGCCCCCTCTTAGCCTTCTCCTCTCTTCTCTTCTTTAGCCTCTCCCTCCCTCACCCCTACGTATCCAGACCCTCGGTTTCTACACATTCCTATTTCCCTTACCCAAGAGCCCTCACCTGCCGCTAGATAGTTTTAGGCGAATGTAGAGAGAAATCCGTAGAGAGATTGAAGGCGAGATGGGTGAAGGTCAAGACCATAGGGGAGGCACTGGTTTTCTTCTCCTACCTTTGGCCCTATGGAGGCTACTTCCTACCGGTCTGCGGGATGTGGGGAGGTGCGGGAGGAGCACATAGGGAGTCGGGTGAGGGTTTCGGGTTGGGTGCGGCGGGTGCGGGACTTAGGGCGGTTTGTATTTGTGGACCTTAGAGACCGCAGTGGAATTGTTCAGCTCAGGGCCCTGGAGGGTTCGTCCTTTTACGAGAGGCTGAAGGATTTAGGGCGGGAGTGGGTGGTTTTAGTGGAAGGGACGGTACAACGGCGAGAGAGCCCGAATCCCCACCTGCCCACGGGGCAAGTGGAGATTGAGGTGGAGGCGCTGACGGTGCTAAATACCTCCGAGACCCCTCCTTTTCTGATTGAGGATGAGACGAATGCCCAGGAAGAGCTGCGCCTGCGGTATCGCTACTTGGATCTGCGGCGGCCTATCCTTCAGCAGCGGCTTCTTTTCCGGGCCGAGATGGTTCGCCGCATCCGGGAGTACCTGCGTGCCCATGGTTTCGTGGAGGTGGAGACCCCGATGCTGATCCGTTCGACGCCGGAGGGGGCGCGCGACTTTCTGGTGCCTTCCCGGCTCAAACCCGGGAGTTTTTATGCCCTTCCGCAGTCGCCGCAGCTTCTCAAACAGCTCCTCATGATCGCTGGCCTGGATCGCTACTACCAGATTGCCCGGTGCTTCCGGGATGAAGACTATCGGGGTGATCGCCAGGCTGAATTTACCCAGGTAGACTGCGAAATGAGCTTCGTAACCCAAGAGGACATCCTGCAAACCTTTGAAGGCTTAGTCCGGGAAGTCTTTGAGAAGATGCTGGGTGTGAAGCTGGGGCCTTTACCCCGTCATGCCTATCGAGAGGTAATGCAAACGTACGGTTCGGACAAGCCCGACTTGCGCTACAGCCTTCGTTGGGAACGTCTCTCAGACTGGCCTGCCCACGCGCAGATCCCTTTCCTGGCTGGGAAAACGCTCCACTGGCTCTGGGTAGACGGCGCAAAAGCTTCCCGCCGCCTCCAGGATGAATGGCAAAGTATTGCTAAATCGCATCAAGCGACGCTTGCTGTGGTCCAGAAAACTTCAGCGGGTATCCAATCTTCGCTGAATAAGTTTTTGCCCCGTGAGACGGACTGGGTAGGGCTGCCTATGGGGGCGGAGGGCATAGGGCTTCTGGTGGGCCTGGAAGGCGAAAAGTATGCGGTACTGGGGGCCTTGCGCAGTGCTGTGATAAAAGACCTATCGCTTCGGCCGGAGCGAGACTGGGCGGTTTTATGGGTGGTGGATTTTCCGCTCTTTGAGTGGGATGCGGAAACCGAGCGCCTAACAGCAGCGCATCACCCCTTTGTCCATCCACATCCGGAAGACCTACCGCGCTTAGAGACGGAGCCTTTACGCGTGCGGGGCCTCGCCTATGACCTCGTCATCAATGGCTATGAAATCATGAGCGGCAGTGTGCGGTGTCACACCCCGGCGCTACAAAAGCAGGTTTTTCGGCAGCTGGGGCTATCGGAAGCCGAGATGACCGAGAAGTTTGGCTTTCTCCTGGAAGCATTGTCGCATGGGGCGCCACCGCACGGCGGCTGTGCGTTTGGCCTGGATAGATGGGTCATGCTCCTTACCGGTGGCGAGAGCCTGCGGGATGTCATCGCCTTCCCGAAAACCGCCAGCGGGGCTGACCTGATGCTGGGCGCACCAGCCCCCCTCGACGAAAACCAGCTCAAAGAAGTGCTCCGGTGGATACAACCACAGGAATAAAACCCTTTTCTCCGAGGGAGGTCCCAAGCGGCCCGGCGCAGAAGGGCGCCTACGATAGGGATCAGGTCTTTTAGCATAGGGGTGGTACCTTTGCAAGAGGATGTCCCGAAGTGCGTTAGCGCAGCTTGAGGCGGCCTTTCGGCGCAATGGGTATGAAGTGCGTTATGTCAAAGGCTCTTTTCGCGGAGGAGCCTGTCGGGTGATTGATAAGCACCTGGTGGTTATCAACGCGCTTTATCCGCCGGCTGGACGGCTGCGCCTGCTATCTTCTGCTGCAGCCATGATCAAGGACCGCCTGAACCTCACCCCCGAAGAAGAAGCCCTCATTGCGCGCTACGCCCTGTGAAGGACTCCCTCGCCTACTGGCATAATAGATTTCGCTATCACCTCTGGCATTTTAGGGCGCGTAAGGGGCTCTTCCAAGGCGCTTATATCCTGTCTTACCATAGCATATCCAGCCATCCTTCCGATCCCCTTGGGCTTCGGGTAAGCCCTCACCACTTTGCCCAGCAGCTGGAAGTAATCCGAAGTTATTTTGAGCCGGTTCCCCTCTCAGAGATCGTGCGGCGCCTTCGCCTGCAAAAGCCCCTGCACAACCTCATGGCGCTCACTTTTGACGATGGCTATGCGGATAACCTCTGGACCGCTTGGCCTCTATTGGAGAAGTACCAGGTGCCTGCGACGGTGTTTGTAATCACCGGAGCGGTAGAAGGGAGCCTCCCCCTTTACTGGGAGGTTTTGGCCCAAGCGCTTCTAAGTCCTGCACAGCCCCCCTCTTTTCCTACTCATCTGCACATAGATACCTTGCGCTATTCCCTTCGCACCTACGGGGAGCGCTTGAAAGCCTATCAGACCCTTCGCCAAAAGCTGACGAGTCTCTATGGTGAGAGACGATTGGCGCTTCTGCGGAAGATCACAGAAAGCTTAGGGTGGGAGGGTAGTCCGGATCCAGCTGTAAGGTCTTTGACGCTTTCTGAGCTGCAAAAGTTGGCAAGTTCTCCTCTGATAGAGATTGGGAGCCATACGGTGTCGCATCCCCAGCTGGATAGATTGCCGATTGAGCGGGTGCGATGGGAGGTGGAAGCATCCAGGCGAGAGCTTTTGGAGTGGATAGGCGGTGAGGTAAGATATTTTGCCTATCCGTATGGGCGGGAGAATGGGCAGCTACGGAGAGCGATACAAGCGGTAGGATATGAGGCGGCTTGTGGAACGAAAGCAGGAGGGGTGGTGGAGAGAAGCGATTTATTTTCACTTCCGAGGCTATACGTGGGGGATTGGTCGGGGGAGAGGTTAGCGCGTTATTTGGGTAAGTGAAGAGCCAGTCCATGTCCTGCGTATTTTTGTCCTAAATGGAAACGCATTGTCCCCGTCCCAGAATAGGTCGGCATAGAAATGGCGCCGGGTTTGTCGTGCGTTCTTGGGGAAGGTTAAGATTGCGTAGGTGGTGAAGCTCCTTTTTTTAGGGACGGGTACCAGTCAGGGCGTACCCATGATCGGCTGCACCTGTCCTGTGTGTCAATCTACCGATCCGCGGGACCAGCGCCTCCGCTCATCTGTGGCCCTCTTTTTCCGGGATAAGGTCTGGGTTATTGATACCGGGCCAGACTTTCGCCTGCAAGCCCTGCGCTATCGCCTCCCCACCGTAGATGCGATTCTTTTCACCCACGCCCACAAAGACCACACTGCCGGCCTGGACGATGTGCGCCCTTACAACTACCTCCAACGCAAACGCATCCCGCTGTATGCCGACCCTTTGGCGGCGGACCAGCTCAGACGGGAATTCAGTTATGCCTTTGGCGAAGCGAACTATCCGGGTGTGCCGCTTTTGGACCTGTGGGAAATCCACCCCTTCAGTCCGTTTCAGCTGCATGGGGTGGAGGTGTACCCGCTACTCCTGTGGCACTACAAATTGTCTATTCTGGGATACCGGATAGGGGGGCTGGCCTATCTGACGGATGTAAGTCGGATTCCAGACGAAACCTGGCCCTACCTGCAAGGATTGGAGGTGTTAGTCCTGTCAGCCTTGCGGCGAGAACCCCACATTGCCCACCTCCACTTAGACGCCGCCCTTCACATCGTGGCCCGCCTCAGGCCCAAAAGCGCTTACTTTACGCATATCAGCCACCTGATGGGTTTGCATGAGCAGGTGCAGGCGGAGCTGCCAGAGGGGGTTTTTCTGGCGTATGATGGACTGGAAATCACCCTCTCCGACCCCGCATGAAAGTTTGTATTTTTGTTTGGATATGCGCTGGATAGGGGCCTGGATGGCGGCTCTGGTTTGGGCACAGGGGCCTTTAGGCCTGACGGTGGAAGGTTACAGGCGGGGGGACCACTTGCGCACAGAACACACGTGCGATGGGGCCGATCTCCCGCCTACCCTTTCCTGGAAAGCCGCCTCAGGGGCTAAGGCGTATCTGGTGTGGTTTTACGATCCGGATGCGCCGGTGGATACTTTTACGCACTGGCTGGTGGTAAATTATAATGGTACGCAGTTGGGTCCTGCTCAGCGGCAGGTGGGCCAGCCGAATGACTTTGGGAAGGTAGGCTATGGTGGGCCCTGTCCGCCCGCCAAGCATGGGGCGCATCGGTATGTATTTCGGGTGTATGCGCTCTCTCAGCCGCTTAAGGTGGGGCCGACCCACGGCTGGAAAGACATTCAGTCCCAACTCAGTGGCAAGGTTCTGGCCGTGGAGGAGTACGAGCTTGTCTATCAGCGACAGCGGCGCTAATGCCCCGACGCATCCCCAGGTACTGGCCTTTGGGCTAGGGCTCATTGCTGGCGGCGTAGGCCTGCTTTTTCTGATTGGCCTGTGGATTAGTACCTCTCGGGAGATTGCCCTTTGGGAAGCCCTGGGAGAAGGAAACTTCAGCCGCTGGCGCTTTTATGATGGGCTTTATGTAGGGTGGGTGTATGGGTTTCTGGGGGGGCTCCTGCTACTAACCGTAGGCGTGGGTTTCTACTGGCTTGGGAAAATCAGTGGTGGGATAGGCAGCGTGGAGATGGCCCTGCGGAACCTCTTAGAGGGACGTCCGCTCTCCGGCTTAGGTAGCGAAAAGCACCCCCAAGAAATCAGCGCGCTTCACACGGGTCTGGAAGAGCTTGCCCGTTTTCATCGGCGCTTAGAAGCCCTTTTGCGGGGGGAAGTTTCCCCTTCGCCGCAGGATGAGGCGCTCTCACCGCACTTGCAGGAGATCCTTCGGGCCCTGCAAGGGCGTTTCCTCCAGGCNGCGTCGCAAGAGCGCTTTTACCAAGCGTGGAAAAATGGGGCCTTGAAGCTNTTAGACTGGGCGTACAGCTTACCNGATGAGAAAGCCTATTTGCAAAGGGCGGTTTCCTGGCTTACGGAACAGGCAGGGGGGTTCATCGGCGGCTTTTATCGGCTGCGGGGGCGCCAGCTTGTACGGGAAGCTGGCTTTGCCTACCCGGCCGGCGCACCGGACACCTTCCAGGTTGGTGAGGGATGGGTCGGCACCATTGCGCAGACTGGCGAGGCCCTGTGGCTCTATCCCGTCTCCGGCCAGCCCCTCATGGGCGAAGAAAATCTGGCCATGGCTTTCCTCCCCGTGATTGCCGGTAATCAGCTGCTGGGTGTGTGGGAAATGGTCGCTTTTAGCCCCTGGCCAGATGAAGATAAGCAGCTTATAGAAGGCTGGCTGACCTTTTTGGCTATTGGTATCCTCTCCTTCCAGCAAAAGGCTCAGGAAGAAGCCCTTCAAAAAGCCCTGAAAAACGCTCAAGAATTACAAAGTCAGCTCGAGAGCCAGGTAGCAAACATGACTCAGAGCCTTCAAATTATCCAGCGTGAAAAGGAAGACCTCGAAAAGCTCATGCAGCAGCGGGAGCAGCAGCTTATCCGCCTCGAGACGCAGCTCCATGAGCATAAGACGCGGGAAAACTTCATTCTGGAACATTTGCAGGAAGTCGTGGTTTTCTTTGAGGCTTCTGGACGGGCACGCGCTATAAGCCCCTCTATCGAAAATCTCCTCGGCTATAAGCCCGATGAACTGGAGACTTTTTTCCGCTACATTGCTAAGGAGGATGCCGAAAATGTTGCTACGTTCTTCCGAAATATCCAGAAAAATCCTAATGAGGCGCTTTCGGTGACGTTTCGTTATCGGCACAAAACTGGCGAGACGGTCTGGTTGGAGCTACGGGCCTACAACCGATTGCAGGACCCTACCATAGGGGCCATTGTGGGGTTTATCCAGGATATTACGGTACGGGTAGAGTTTGAGCGGCAGTACCGCACCCGACTCAAATTCCAATCGCTCGTGGAGCATTCGCCAGACCTGATATGGCGCCTGGATAAAGAGGGCAACTTCCTGTATGTCAATCCGGTGATTGAAGAGTATACCGGCTATCCACCCACGCATTATATCCGGAATAGCGTTTATTCGGTAGGTTTCTCTATAGATGAGGTGCGTTTCTGGCGAAGATTTTTGGATAGTATCTTTGACTCCCTGGAAATGAAGACGGAGGAGATACGGTTTCCTTCGGTGTATGGGGAGCGGCGAATGAGTGTGCGGGGGATACCGGAGCTGGGGCCGGATGGGGCGGTAGAGACGGTGGTGGTGCTTTTGCAAGACATTACCGAGCTGCGGGAAGCGCAGGAGCGTCTGCNCCGCCAGAAAGAAGAGGTGGAGCAGCTCAACATNTTATTNAGAAAGCANAAGCGTGAGCTGGAGGAGAGGAACCGGGACATCATGGAGAGCATTACCTATGCGCGGCGGATACAGGAGGGGATTTTAGTGGGGGAGGAGATAGTGCGGCGGTATTTTGCNGATGGATTTGTTTTGCACAAGCTGCGGGATGTGGTAGGCGGGGATTTTTACTGGGTACGGGAGGTGGATGGGCGGGTGTACGTGGCGGTGGTGGACTGCACGGGACATGGGGTGCCGGGCGCGTTCATGGCCCTATTAGGGAATACGCTCTTAGAGGGGGCGATTCAAGATCGGCGCTTGTGGGAGCCGGCCCGTATTTTACAGGATATGGAGTATCGCCTTCGGGAGATGCTCGGCGCCGGTGAAACGCCCGACGGCATGGATGTGGCCTTATGTGTGTTTGAGCCGGAACGGCGGGTGTTGCATTTTGCTGGGGCGCACCGGCCACTCTGGTTTTATCATGGGGGGCGATGGCAGCTTATTTCAGGCTCGCCTGCCGGCTTGGGTGGCGCCGCCTGGCTCGAACCCCACAAGGTCTTCACCACGCATACCTTTACGTATGAGCCGGGCGACCTGGTCTATCTCTATTCGGATGGCTANTTAGATCAGTTTGGCGAAGAANCCGGTCGGCGACTGGGACANCGGCGTTTCCGGGAGCTTATCATGGATTATGCTTTCCTCCCCATGGCTCAGCAAAAAGAACTCTTGGAAAGTTTCCTCCGACAGTATCAGGGTAGCCTCCCGCAGACGGATGACATTACCGTTATGGGTTTGCGTTTGTAATCTTTGCCTATATTTGCGGTGGTTATGACTTCTTCGGGGGTAGAGCTACTACACAGTCCAGCCCTTCAATACGCGTATCCCTTGTACCGCAACATGCTGGATAATAGCATTGTCTTTATGTATCATGGGCCTATTACCCCTGATATTGTAGTGGATGTACTGGGTATCGTAGAGGAGCGTCTGGAAGAAAGTGGAGAAGAGCGTCGCGTGAGCAAAAAGCTCTTCAATATCATGGTAGAGTCATTTTCGCTGACAGATGAGGGGAAGGCCAATGAATCCATCCTCCTGGTGCGGCGTCTGCCATACCTGTATTCCGTGAGCATTGGCCGTCGGATCCGCACGGCCTCCGTCTATGAGGTTCGGTCTTATCTGGATACCGTAAACCTCATGACCGACGAACAGATTCGCTCAGAATACTATCGCCTTCTCAATGATTCTGAGCCTAACAGCCCTATCCTCGTAGGCGGACTTCCTGCCATTAGCATCTTGGACTTAGCCAGGAAAAGCTGCGGCTATTTGCACTATAACTTTGAGTACCTGGACGATGACTATAGCTTTTTTAGCTTGGAGGCCAGAATAGATAAAATGCAACAAAAATGTTAGCCATATGGAAGCTTTGCGAATAGAATCTACCCACAAAACGCCACGCGTGATCCTGGACCCGGAGAATGGCATATTTGAGTTCTCCGGCCGCAGCATTCCGGAAGATGCTCTGGGCTTTTATAAGCCTATTTTTGAATGGTTGGATGAATATGCTAAATCCCCCTTGCCTATAACCCACGTGCGCTTTGACCTGGAATACTTTAACACCAGCAGCTCTAAAAATATCTTAGAAATCCTCAAGCGCCTGGAAGCTATTCATACCAACGGCCACGAAGTGCGCGTAACCTGGTATTACGATGAGGATGATGAGGACATGGAAGAAACCGGGCAAGACTATCAAGCCCTTCTCAACCTCCCTATAGAACTCTCTGTAAAAATCCAGTCATAGAGGCCTATGAGCATGACTTATAGCTACTACAAAAACATGCAGATCAACAACATCATCTTCGTCTACCAGGGCGAGGTGACAGCTGATCTGGTGTCGTCTATTTTACAAATGATAGAGAATAAGCTTGAGGGGGAGGGCGAAGATAAAAAGGTAAAGAAGCGGGTTTTCAATGTGATGGTCGAGTGCCTGCAAAATGTGTATCACCATCTGGATGCGCTGCCACCAACTGACCCCAATAATCCCGTAAAAGATAAAACGGCTCTTCTCATGATCGGGAGAGAAGAGAAGGATTATTTCATCATCACCGGGAATCATGTGCTCAATGATAGGATTCCGGAGGTGAAAGCTCGGTTGGATCGGATCAATCGGGCTACAAAGGAAGAACTCAAGCAGTTGTACCAGGAGATTTTGACGGGTGGAGAGTTTTCGGAGAAGGGGACGGCCGGGCTGGGGATGATAGATATCGCCCGTAAGTCGGGGCAGAAGCTGGGGTACGACTTCCACCCCGTGAATGATAAGTACTCCTTCTTCAGCTTGGAGGCTCGCGTATCCCGAATCCCGGATAAAGGCTAACTTTGCGGCAGCCATGCGAAATCTCGTTATTGAGCCTACCTCCAAAACACCCAAAGTTATCCTCAACGCTGACCTGGGCATTTTTGAAATCTCCGGACGCAGCATCCCAGAAGACTCCATAGGCTTTTATCGGAAAGTCCTCGATTGGCTGGATGAATATTCAAAGAGCCCTCTCCCGGAAACCGTATTCAAGTTCCACTTAGAATACTTCAATACCAGTAGCTCCAAGGTGCTCCTGGATATTTTCCGGCGTCTGGAGCGGCTTCATAAGGCGGGGCATAAGGTGGTGATCCGCTGGCTCTACGATGCCGATGATGAAGACATGGCTGAGACGGGACAGGACTACCAGGCGCTTCTGGATGTGCCCTTTGAGCTGGTGCCCGTATAAAGTTTGTACTTTTGCCTCGTATGGAAACCGAAGGTCGTCGCAAAGTAGATGAATTCGCTGAGGAAAGCCGCATCCTCGAAAATGCCCGGCTAAACCTCGCCAAAATAGACTTGACATCTGAGCAGTGGCGCCAGCAATACGAGGCGCTCGTGGAAGCCTATGCCAACCTCCTGGAAAGCGCCAGGGTCCTCACCCGAAACTCCGACCGCCTCCAGCGTAAGCTGGACGAGGCCAACCGCAAGCTTGAAATGCAAAATAAGCTCNTGGAGAAAGAGGCCGAAGAGGCCCATCTCAAAAGTGAAAGCGTCCTTCAGGTCAATAAGCGGCTCGCACAAGAAAAAATGCAGTTNGATACTCGCGTCAACCGAGTTCAAATGGCTTTGATCATTATGGTAGCGGTCTTGACGGTGGTGATTCTCTTCATGCTATACTACCTGATATTTGATCCGGAGCGGGCTATTCGCCTCATGCAGGAAATGCGAAAGTAAGTCGTCTCTCTGGGCAGCCCGGTATGTGGGCTTTTCTACCTCTCTTGTTTTGTTTGAGCGATTCGGTGAGGGGACTCTCCTATTCGGTGCATCTGATAGAAGGGTCTCCCACCTTTGGAATGCAGGTGCGGGTACAGGGATCTGATAGGTTTGGCTGGCTCGTATTGTATCGGCGATTGCCGGGGGCACAGGGCTGGACGGAGGTACAGAAAGTATATGTGGACCGTTGGGTTTTGCCTAAGGTGTATAGCTTGCAAGACGTGCAGCGAGGAGAGGTGGGATGGGCATACCGGGTAGTTTGGCGAGCCGGTAGTCAGGAAGAGGAGCTGGGGGTTTATTATCCCTATGGGCGACTGCCTGAGCCTCCAAAGATTCACCAGGAAGAGACCGGTAAGCCGATCTTGCGGTGTGTCTTCCCGGAATCGGGTCATTATCTGGTGCGCGGGTATAATAGTTATGGGGAAGAGGTATTTACGTTCTCTGTGGAAGTTTCCAGCGCCAGTGTGGAAAGGTACCGCCTACCTCCCCTGCGGAAGGGGCGCTATCTGGTGCGCCTGCTGGTGCCTGAAAGTGGCGTATCTTTGGCGGAGACGGTCGTAGCCTTATGAAACGTGCAGCTGTTTTAGGGGCGGGTACGATGGGGGCCGGAATCGCCCACGTTTTTGCGCAATATGGGTACGAGGTGGCCTGGGTAGAAGTAGACAGAACCCGTTGGGAAAAAGCCCGAGCCGTAGTGTCCCAAAATGCCGAACGCCAGGTCAAAAAAGGAATCCTTACGCCCGACGCGCGAGAAGCCCTGCTTGGTCGTCTCACCTTTTATGAGCAGGCCCAGGAAGCCGTTCAAGGCGTAGAAATAGTCGTGGAAGCGATTCCAGAGGATGTGGCACTCAAACTGAACGTCTGGAAAGCGGTGGGAGAAGCCGTAGCGCCCGAGACGATTCTGGCGACGAATACCTCTTCTATTTCTATTACACGGCTGGCGGCGGCTGTGCCTCGGCCTGAGCGCTTTATTGGCATGCATTTCATGAACCCGGTGCCTGTCATGCGCCTGGTAGAGGTGATTCGGGGCATCAGACGGATGAGGCTACGACCCAGAAGGTCGTTGACATAGCCAAGGCCCTCGGTAAGGAACCGGTCGTGGTGCAGGATTATCCGGGCTTTATCTCCAATCGGGTGCTGATGCCTATGATCAATGAGGCGATTTATGCGTTGTGGCAGGGGGTGGCTACCCGAGAAGCCATAGACACCATCATGAAGCTCGGCATGAATCATCCCATGGGCCCCTTAGAGTTAGCCGATTTCATTGGGCTGGATGTGTGTTTGGCGATTTTGCGGGTGCTGTATGAGGGGTTTGGCGACCCCAAGTATGCCCCTTGCCCCCTCCTGGTGAATATGGTACAGGCAGGCTACTTGGGGCGAAAGACGGGACGAGGCTTTTACGAGTATAGCTGATGCGATTCTGGCGCTTCGTGTGTAATCCCTACGCGGAGAATACCTACTTGATTGCGGCGGGCCGGGAAGCCTGGCTGATAGATCCGGGCTTTTACACCCACTCTGAAAAGCAGCACTTCTTAGAGGTTTTAGAGCAGGAAGGGCTTGAACTTCGCGCGATTTATCTCACCCATGCTCATATCGATCATGTTTTAGGGGTACGGTGGGTGGTAGAGCGCTTTGGGGTGCCGTTATATTATCATGCGGCGGAGGAGGTAGTGTATCGCCATGCGGGGGAGTGGGCTATGATGATGGGATTGCAGTATGAGGAGGGGCCCGAGGCGACCGCGTATGTGGAGGAAGGGGAGCTGCTATGGGGTGATTTGCTGGTGCAGGTGCGCCATGTGCCGGGACATTCCCCTGGCTCGGTGGCCTATTACTTTCCAAAAGTGGAGCGGGTATTTAGCGGTGATGTGCTCTTTGCCGCTGGGATTGGGAATTATCACTTACCTTTGGCCGACTACGAGACCCTTATGCGTAGCATCGTGGAAAAGCTCCTTCCCTTAGGAGAGGTCGTCGAAGTATGGCCTGGCCACGGCCCCAGTACAACCATTGGAACCGAAAAGGTCTCCAACCCCTTCCTGAAAGATGCAATCTGAAATAGAAAAGCGCGATACCCTGGTCGTCTATCGCCCCATGGAATCCGTGCTAAATGCCTCTCATACTGTGCAGCTCAAGTCTGATTTTGCGGTGCTGACCCACACCACAGAGTCTAAACCGGTCGTAGTTGACCTAAGCCAGGTGCGTTCCATAGATAGTTCGGTTTTGAGTGCGCTGCTGATGCTGCGGCGCCTCTTAGAAGGTCAGGGGCGCTCCCTGGCTATAGTAAGCGACCAGGATGCCGTCAAAAGTGTATTCCGATTATCAAAAATGGATATGATTATGCCGCTCCTACCTACATTAGAGGAAGCGTTGGCATACTTTAGCCAACAGGAGTTAGCGTTGATGCCCAAAAAGGTAGAGGACGAACCAGAGACAGAGGAAGACTTCGAAGAAGGGGACGAGGAAGAGTGGGATGAGGAAGATTGGGAAGATGAGGATTGGGAGGATGAAGAGTGGGAGGATGAAGAGTGGGAAGATGAAGAGTGGGAAGATGAGGACTGGGAGGATGAAGAGGCGGAAGAGGACGAGGAAGATTGAGTAAGGCGGTCTTTTCGGTGACGGTCCTGGGGACGGCGAGTGCGATGCCGCTTCATGGCCGTCACCATGCCGCCCAGTGGGTGCAATATGGCACCCAACACTTCCTGATAGATTGCGGGGAAGCGACGCAGTATCAGATCCTGAAGTATGATTTGCCCTGGTCCCGGCTGGTGGGGATATGTATCTCACATCTTCATGCAGACCACATAGGGGGGCTTCCGGCTCTTCTCACCACGTTGCACTTGCAGGGCCGGACGCGTCCAATCTATGTGTTTGGGCCGCTGGGACTCAAAGCCTACCTGGAAGCTACCCTCATGGGCACCTACCAGGTATTACGTTACTCGCTTTATGTGGTGGAGGTTTGGCCCGGTAAAGAAGCGATATGTCTGTGGGATGCGTCGGGCCTCCGAATCTGGGGGTTTGCTTTGCGGCACGGGGTGCCAACGGTTGGATTTCGCTTTGCGGAATTGCAGGCCGAGCGCCGGGTAGATGGTGCCCGGGTGCAAAGCTTAGGCCTTTCCGGTGCAGACCTATCCCAGCTGCGGGAAAAAGGCGCCATCGACTGGCAAGGCTCCCGCCTCACCTGGGATGATATTACCCTGCCACCCCCGCCGCCCCGTTCTTACGCCTATTGTAGCGATACGGTCTATGATAAGCGCCTGGTGGAATATGTTAATGGCACAACCATGCTGTATCATGAGGCGACATTTCTTTCCAGTCAGCAGGAGCGGGCGCGGCAAACTTTTCACGCAACGGCACAGGAGGCCGCTCGCATAGCCGAAGCCGCCGGCGTACAAACGCTCCTGATTGGGCACTTCTCCGCCCGCTACAAAGACCCCCTCCCCCTCCTCCGAGAAGCCCAGGCTACCTTCCCGGCGACCCTATTAGCCGAAGAGGGGAAAACCTACATAATAGACCATGCATAGCCGAGAACAGACGCTTTTCGTCATACTTACGGCGTTTTTTCTCGGAAATGCTCTGATAGCTGAGTTTATCGGCGTGAAGATATTTTCGTTGGAGCGGATATTTGGCTTAGAGCCGGTGCCGATTAGCCTTTTGGGGCAGCAGGGGCTGACGCTCTCGTTGTCGTCGGGGGTGATTTTGTGGCCGTGGGTGTTTATTGCTACGGACTTGATTAATGAGTACTTTGGGCTGCGGGCGGTGCGGCGGATTTCGTTTATTGCGGCAGGCGTGATTGCTTATGCGTTTTTGATGGTGTATATCGCGATGATGCTTCCGCCGGCGGATTTCTGGGTATGGCGGGAAGTGGCTGGCGAAAAGCTTCATATGCCGACGGCTTTCTCGGCTATATTCGGGCAGAGTTTGTGGATTGTTGCAGGTTCCCTGACGGCTTTTCTGATTGGGCAGCTTGTAGATGTGGCGAGTTTTCACTGGCTACGACGACTGACTAAGGGGCGCTGGCTGGCTGTGCGAGCGACAGGGTCTACCCTTATTTCGCAGTTCGTGGATAGCTTTGTGGTGCTGTATATTGCGTTTTATTGGGGTGCAGGGTGGAGTTTCGCACAGGTAACGGTCATAGGGCTATTGAACTATGCCTATAAAGCGCTGGTAGCGCTACTCTTGACGCCGGTTTTGTATGGGGTGCATGAGCTGATAGACAGGTATTTGGGGCCAGAGCGCGCCCGGGCCATGATAGAAAAAGCCGCCCGGGAAAGTGCCTGGCGCCTGAGTATCCCCCAGGCCAAAGTCTCCTGAGGGGTGAAGAAACCCCGGTCAAGTGATGGGGCCTATCTTATAGGCGGGGGAGTTGAGGAGCTTGGCTTTATTGAGGAGGTGCTGTATGCTGACCCGGAGAACGCCCAAGCCATATCGCACACTACGCGGAAAGTTTATCGAAGAGGCCTCGGGGAAGTAACGCGTGGGGCAGCTCACCTCACCGATGCGAAAGCCAGCATAAATCACCTGCGAGAGGAACTCGTTATCAAAGATGAAGTCGTCGCTATTATACTGCCAGGGGATGGCGAGGAGGACGCGTTTGTGATAGGCGCGGTAGCCCGTATGGTATTCGGAGAGTTTGGCGCCGAGGAGGAGGTTTTGGAAGAGGGTGAGGGCGCGGTTGGCGATGTACTTGTAGAGGGGCATGCCGCCTTTGAGGGCGGTGCCGCCCAGAATACGTGAGCCGAGCACCACATCATACAGCCCTGAGGCAATCATGTGCGCCATGACCGGGAGGAGTTTGGGGGTGTATTGGTAATCGGGATGGAGCATGATGATGATATCGGCATTCATGTCCAGGGCGGCGCGGTAACAGGTTTTTTGGTTGGCGCCGTAGCCGCGGTTCTCGGGATGGACGATGATGTGACTTAGGCCGAGTTGGCGGGCAATAGCGACCGTCTCATCCCGACTGGCGTCGTCCACCAAGATGATTTCGTCGACGATGCTTCGGTCTATTTCCTGGACGGTTTGCGTGAGGGTAGCGGCGGCGTTATAGGCGGGGAGGACGACGACGACCTTGTGGTTGTAGATCACACTTCAAAGCGGATGCCCTGGGCGAGGGGGAGGGAGTCGCCGTAATTGATGGTGACGGTTTGACGGCGCATGTAGGCTTTCCAGGCGTCGGAGCCCGCTTCGCGGCCGCCGCCAGTTTCTTTTTCGCCGCCGAAAGCCCCACCGATCTCTGCGCCGGAGGGACCAATATTGACATTGGCGATACCGCAATCAGACCCAGTCGGCCCTAAAAACCGCTCGGCTTCTTGGAGGCTGTCGGTGAAGATACTGGACGAGAGCCCTTGCGGTACATTGTTTTGCATGGCGATGGCCTCGTCCAGGGTTTTGTAACGCAGCACATAGAGGATCGGGGCGAAGGTTTCTTGCTGGACGATGGGCCAGTGGTTTTGGGCTTCTACGATGGCGGGGACGACGTAGGTGCCACTTTCGTAGGAGGGGCCACTTAGCACCTCACCGCCGTAGAGAATGCGGCCCCCTTCGGCTTTGACGGTCTGTAGGGCCTCCTGCATCATCGCTACGGCAGCCTTGTCAATCAGCGGGCCAATCAGCGTGTCAGGATTGAGCGGATGACCGATTCGCTGGCGAGCCTGCTCGTACACCCCGATGAGGCGCTGGATAAACTGGTCGTAAATGCTCTCATGGAGAATCAGCCGACGTAAAGAGGTGCACCGCTGGCCGGTAGTGCCCAGCGCAGCAAAAGTTACGGCCCGGATAGCCAGGTCCAGGTTAGCCTTCGGGGAGACGATGATAGCGTTATTGCCCCCGAGTTCGAGGAGGGTGCGGCCTAAGCGTTTGGCGACGGTTTGGGCGACGGAGCGGCCCATGCGGATAGAACCTGTGGCCGAGATAAGGGGCAGGCGGGAATCCGCAGCCATCTGCTGACCCAGGGTAGCATCCCCGACGACCAGACTAAATGTGCCTTCCGGGACCTGGTAAGCTTCCATGACTTGCCGTAAAAGCGAAAAGATAGATAGGGCACTAAGAGGGGCTTTTTCACTGGGCTTCCACAGGACAGCATCGCCGCATACGGCGGCAATCAGCGCATTCCAGCTCCAGACCGCTACCGGGAAGTTGAAGCTCGTGATGACCCCTACCACGCCTAAGGGGTGCCACTGTTCGTAGAGACGGTGATGCGGCCGTTCCGACGCGATAGTAAGCCCATAAAGCTGCCGAGAGAGCCCCACTGCAAAGTCCGCCATGTCAATCACCTCTTGCACTTCACCCAGAGCCTCCTGGTAGGTTTTGCCCATTTCGTAACTCATGACTTTGGCGAGGGCTTCCTTATGCTGGCGCACCAAGTCCCCAAAAGCCCGAACTACCTCCCCCCGCTTAGGCGCNGGANTCGTCCGCCAGACTTTGAAGGCTTCTACAGCTTTTTCTGCGACTTTTTCATAGGTCGCGGGGGATATGTGCTGCACGGTGGGGAGGGCTGTACCATCTGCGGGGGAATAGCGCACAGGGTAGGTCCCTTCCGCATCGGTGTAAACTTCACGACCGGTGGTAGCGCCGGGATTCTTATCCCCGAGGCCGAAAGGTTTCAGTAAGTCGAGCATGCTGACGCTTGCTGTAAAGGCGCTCATGGCGCTACAAAGGTAAGGGGATTTTGGGGTGGGGGCGTGTGGGGTTTATAGGTGCCAGTAGGCTTTGAGCCATTCCAGGAAAGCCGGCACGCCTTCGCCGGTTTTCGCCGAGACCCAGCCCCAGTATAATGGCTCAGGAAAGGCCTGGGTTAAGAGCTTTTGCTGATGATAGCGCTCCTTCTGCGAAAGGGAATCTACNTTATTGGCGAGTATGACGAAGGGGAGNTTATGACTACCCAGCCAGGCTACCCATATCTGGTCAAGCTTCTGAGGAGGGATGCGGCTGTCTATGAGGACGCAGGTGAGGGGCGNCTCCTCTTTGAGGAAGTGCTCTGTGTTTTTCAGCCAGAGGAGACGTTTTTTTTGGTCTACTTGGGCGTAGCCGTAGCCGGGCAGGTCTGCCCATAGCCACCCCTCCTGGGCAGGGTAGAGCTGAATCTGGCGCGTGCAGCCGGGTTTTTGGCTGACGCGGGCTACAGGCCTCCCCAGCAGGCGATTGAGTAAAGAGGACTTGCCTACGTTGGACCGGCCTGAGAGGGCGACGATGGGCTTTTTTTCAAGGATGGGTCGCATGGCTGCTATACCGCTCCCCCGCCCGAATGTACAGACAAAACCGATTAGCCGGCGGATAAGGNAGGCAAATGAATTTGGGATTGTAAGCGCAGTAGGGGAAGTACGCCCGGTTGAAGTCAATNATTGCGGAGTCGCCTTTCACGAGAAGGGGCACATAGCGGCCCCCCNCGTAGGTTTCACCGGCAGCGGCGGTAGAGTCCCAGAAGGCCACATAGGGGTTTTCGCCNCGGCTATCGCCATAGACGGTGAGGATAGCGGGGCCTTGGCAGCTATCTAAGGTGGGNAGGTTCAGGTATAGCCGTCCGACTACTGGCAGGAGGGAATTAGGGTCACGTTCGTAGCGGCCCCGCCTGCACCATTCTGCTTGGGATGGATAGTAGGCCAGCCCCGAAAACATCTCTCGCCGCTCCGGGGGGATGGGCGAGTTAGGCGCTATCCGAAAAAGGCTGTCCTTAACCTGGCGCTCTCGTTGCAGGTTGGCTAAGTACAGACTTTCTGCTTCACAGGAGACCGGTTGAGTCTGATGCGGGCGCTCTCNGCTCGGCCACCATAAGACCCCAATCAGCACCACGGCGATGAGCACGGCCAGCCACTGCCATGAGAGAAAAGGCCGCATACTTAGTCTAATCGCAGCTTTTCCATCAGGCGCNAAAGNGGCTTTGTATAGAGCATGGTGTAAAAGTGGAGATTTTTCACACCGTGATTGAGAAGGTCCATCGCCTGGTGGTAAGCCCACTCTATGCCGATGGCTTGGACTTCGGTATCGTTTTTGGCCTGCAAAACGGCTTCAGCAAGAGGCTCCGGGATGGTGATATGAAAAACCTTCGGGAGGTTGTAGAGATGGTCGCGTTTCGTGAGGATTTTGAGGCCGGGGATAATCGGGATAGTGATACCCAGCTCGCGCGCTTTGGCTAAGAATTCGTAGTAGTAGCGGTTGTCGAAGAAGAGTTGGGTAATAGCGTAGCCGGCGCCCGCATCCTGTTTCCGTTTGAGGTTGAGGAGGTCAAAGTGGAGATTGGGCGCTTGGTAATGCTTTTCCGGATAAGCGGCTACCCCCACGCAGAAATTGGTCGGTTCGGCATCGGTGAGTTCGTCCAGGTAAATGCCCCGGTTCATGCCCATGATTTGTTCCACGAGCTCTACGGCGTAGAGGTTGACGGTGCGGTCGGGACGGGGGGGACGGGCGTATTTTTCTTCGCCTTGGAGGGCGAGGACGTTTTCCACGCCGAGGTAGTGCAGTTCTATGAGGGCGTCTTCGGTCTCTTCCCGGGTGAAGCCATGGCAGAGGAGATGGGGTACGGGTTCAATGCCGTATTTGTACTTGATGATGGCCGCTAAGCCGAACGTTCCTGGGCTGCGACGGCGCACCCGCCGCCGATACGTCCCGTCAGGTTGCTCCTGCCAGATGGCCTCTGCGGCATGGGAAGTGATGTTGATGTAGCGTGGCCGATAGGGTAATAGGCTCTCCACCGCCTGGTGGAAGGCTTCGACCCGCCCGCCACGGCGGGGGGGAATAATCTCCACGCTTATAAAAGGTCCCGCTTCCCGTTCAATGATCTCTCGGACGTGCACGCTCCAAATTTCGCCAGATTTCCGCAAAGTAGGCCCTGGCCGTCCGCTCCAAAAAGTCGGTTTCCTCTTCCGAGTCCTGATAGGGCAGGGGCTGGATAAGCTCATACTGAGGCCACCCTTCCGCATCTGTACCTTGCCGCACGGCATAACTCCGCCATTCCAAGAGTCGCCACACCCCCAGCATAATCAGGTCCTGTTTAATGACTTTCTCCGCTCCCTCGGGCCAGTATCCCAGGACATCCACGCCGATCATGAGGAGCATGCCGTCCAGTTTTGGCGCTACGCCATACCGCTGGCGAAAAGCTTCTTCAAAGTCAATCTCTCCCATGGGGGGTAGGGGCATTTAGAAAACCCGTTTCGCGGGGGCGATAGGCTATTTAGGCTTTTTCGTAGGTGCCGAATACACGGTCCCAGAGCGTGGTAGTTACGCCGAAGCGCTTTTCGGGTGTGCGGTAGTGGTGGAGGTAGTGGTTTTGCCAGAGGCTTTTGAGAAGCGGGTGCGGCGGCTGCGGGTACTTATGAATGGCGTAATGGGTGTACTCATACAGCAGATACCCCAGCCCAAAGCCTGCGAAGAAAGGCCATACCAGACTCCACCCCCAGACGAGATAAAAGAGCGCCCACAGCACTACGGCGATGGGGAAGGTCACGAAAGGCGAGGCGGTTACGAAGCGCAGGTCATTCGGGATGTCGTGGTGAGCGCCATGAATGAAGTTATGCCATCGCTGGATCCAGGGCGAGTCTTCTACATAGTGCAGGATAAATCGGTGCAGCACATACTCTGCCAGCGTCCAGGTGAAAGCCCCGCCTACAAAGAGCAGGGCCGCTTGCCAGAGAGGTACCTGCAGCCTAATGAGGGCATACCAGAGTCCTGCCACGATGATCGCCCCATAAAAGGCCCATGCGATATGGGTATTGGTTGCTCGGTACCGGCTTAGCCACTCCCACGGCTGCCGGAAAAATAGTTGTGGGTAGGTGAAAACGTTGCGACGCGGTTTGCCAGCCATGAGGCAAATATACAACTTTCTCCGCATAGACGACTCCCCCGGGGTAAGGGTGGAAGGAGGGGGCAGAGAAAAGGGAACCCTCAACTCGTTGAAAATCGTTACTTTTGCTAAATGGCAAGTGTCCAAGTCGTAACCCGGGGTGGGGCCTTCCTCATTCAGGAGACCCCGAGCGAAGCCGTATTC
>JGI24185J35167_1000391_pt1 | contig 19999 bp, 16 predicted proteins | sample YNPBryunderm2012_FD_35167 | JGI IMG/M metagenome (IMG submission 35167) | reverse complement strand
TCTCTTCAAGCTGATGGAGCACAACCCCGCTTGGCGTCTCCTGTTGGCGCAGCTTGGGGGAATGTGGCTGGTGGCTTTTCCGAATTGGGGTAACACAAGCTTCATTTTTGCCAGTGCGGGCAGCAAAAGCCATGCTGTAGTAAGGTGTGTGGGATGCGGGTGCACCTGGTGGCCGTGCAAACCGAGGTTCGGGTTCAGACCTACACCACTGCTGAAAGCTTCAAGCAGTATGTGCTCGAGCGCACCCTGTCCGCTGTCCAGGGGCTGCCTGAACAGGAGCCCCGCCTGGTTGCCTTTCCTGAAGCCTTCGCTTTGCCGCTGCTATTCTGGCTCGATACCCCTCCAACTGTGCAAGAGGCCAGAACCAGCCTGCAAGCGGCACTTTGGCTGCTGCGGCAAAACTGGCAGGCTTCCCTAGGATCGGGAATCCTGAGCCCTGCGGTGTTCTATCATCTGCGGGCACCCAAGGTTTGGCCGGTGTACGAGCAGGCTTTTCGGGAAGCCGCCCAGGCCGCCCATGCCTATGTCGTGGCCGGTAGCATTTTTAGCCCCCTGATGGACTCGGAGCCCGCTCGAGGTCTTCACGCCCAGGGCAAGCCAGTGTATAACCTGTCGCTGGTAATTTCGCCGCAGGGCACCATCCTGGGGCGTGTTCCCAAGGTTAACCTGACCCCGCACGAGCAGGGGGCTTTTTTGTCGCGGGGGCAGCCCGGCAGGCAAACCCTAAAAACCCGGCTGGGCACCATCGCCAATCTGATCTGTCTGGACGCTTTTCACGAGAGCCTGATCGAGCAGGCCGACGCCGCCGGGGCCTGGCTGGTGGTGCAACCCTCGGCCAATGCAGCCCGCTGGGAGGGGCCCTGGAGCGCCGATCCAGGTCAGATAGAGGGCGAGGTCTGGCTGCGCGAAGGACTGGCCCAAAAACTCCAGAAGCGAGAAAATCTTCGCTATGGCCTCAACCCCATGCTCAACGGACACCTCTACGAGCTTTACTTTGAGGGCAGGAGCGGCATCTACCAGGCCGGTGGGCCGCTGGCGCTGGCCCATGGTCCCGTGGGCGATACCTTTGTGCGCGCGGCGGTAGAACTGCCCGATAACGGACCTTCTTTTACCACCCGCTGGGCTTTGGGCTAAATTGGGGCCATGCGCCTCTCCAAAACCGATATCTACGCCTTTAAGGTCCTGGGCTACCTGGGCACCCAGCCCCTCGAGCGCTTCGTGGGCAGCGAAGAGCTGGGCCGGGCCACCGGCGTGCCCCATACCTACCTCATGCGGATTCTGGCCGCGCTGGTGGGGCATCATCTGGTGGTTTCCAAAAAGGGTCAGGGTGGGGGGTATGCCCTGCCCCGCCCGCCCCAGGAGATCAACCTGCGCGACGTGATCCGGGCCGTGGATGGCCCCATCGCCCCCCTGGCCTGCGTGAGCCTCAACTGGCCCAAAGCCTGTCTGGAGGAACAGCGTTGCCATGCCCGGAGTACCGTCTGGCTCAAGGTACGCGACGCCGTTTTGCAAAGCCTGGGCCAGGTCAGCGTGGCCGACCTGGCCGCCGACTTCCAGCAGGGGCTAGATTACTCGGAGTGCCTGGATCACCTGCTGCCCTCGAGCGAGCTGCTCACCCGCCGCTCGCCCAGAAGACCGTCATCCCGCTAAAGAGCAAGCGCTCTCGGAGCTGGGCCGTTGAAACCCGCCCAATAGATTATATTCTTTGTAATCTAAATCCGCACGACCCTGGTCTCCTTTGCCCTAAGCTATTCTGGTGTTGGGAGGATAAAGATGAGCTACGCCAACCCCGATGTGCTGGTCTCCACCGACTGGGTACTGGAAAACCTGGACAACCCCGAGGTGCGCATCCTCGAGGTCAACGAAGATATCTTACTCTACGACACCGGACATATCCCTGGCAGCCAGAAAATTGACTGGCAGGCCGACCTCTGGCACGATACCATCCGCGAGTTTATTCAACCCCATGAACTGGCCGCCCTGTTCGAGCGCCTAGGTATCTCCAACGACACCACCATCGTGCTGTACGGCGATAAGAACAATTGGTGGGCCGCTTACGCCTTCTGGTTCTTTAGCTACAATGGACACCAAAAGCTCAAGCTGATGAACGGCGGACGCATCAAGTGGATTCAGGAAAACAAACCCCTCACCACCGAAGTGCCCACCTATCCCAAAGGCTCGTATACCCCCGGTCAGCGCGATCCCAGCCTGCGGGCCTTCCGCGACGAAGTGCTGGCCCATCTGGAAAAGGTTAGGGCGGGTCGCGGTGCCTTGGTGGATGTGCGCAGCCCCGCCGAGTTCACCGGCGAAAAAACCCACATGCCCGAGTACCCCCAGGAAGGGGTGTTGCGCGGGGGGCACATCCCTGGGGCTAAGAACATCCCCTGGGCGAGCACGGTGAACCCCGATGGCACCTTCAAGACCGCAGAAGAGTTGCGGGCCATCTACGAGGCCAAAGGCATTACTCCAGACAAGGAGGTTATCGCCTACTGCCGCATTGCTGAGCGCAGCAGCCACAGCTGGTTCGTGCTCAAGCACCTGCTGGGCTTCCCCAAGGTCAAGAACTACGATGGCAGCTGGACCGAGTGGGGCAATGCGGTGGGCTTGCCCATCGAGAAAGGGCCAGAACAATAGCCCAGCTAGCGACCAGCTACCTCACGTAGCTTTCGTAGGCCCCCCTCGAGGTTGTAGACCAGCTCGTACCCTGCCGCCTCGAGGTAGAGCCCAGCCAGCTCGCTTGTCACCCCCCGCTCACAGACCAAGAGCAAGGGGCGGTCTTTGGGCAGATTATGCTTGCCCTGCTGGATCTCGTGCAGCGGGATGTGCAGGGCGCCCTCGAGGTCGGCATGGTTGTACTGCTCAGGTGGCCGCACATCCACTATCAATGGGTTTTCCTGAAGAAAATCCTCGAATAGCTCAGGTTTCAAGCTCCGCATAAGGCGATTCGGGGCAGTTGTCCCAGGTCTGCTCAATCCTCGAGTTCCAGCAAGGCCTCAGCCTGGAAGAGGTTGATACCGCTTTCTACCAGGGCCAGGTACTTCTCCATGCTGCTCACTTCCTCCACCTGCTCTTCTAAGAACCACTGCAGGAACTGAAAGCCGATATAGTCACCCTCCGAAAGGGCCAGTTTGGCCATGGACTGGAACTGCTCGGTTACGCTGCGCTCCCACTTGAGGGCTTGCGAAACCGCATCGGCAGCCCCCTTGAACTGAGTAGAGGCAGCTGGTATAGCTGGGAAGTTGAATTCCTCGCCCACATCCACCAGGAAACGCACGATCTTCATAGCGTGCTCTTTTTCTTCCGCAGCCTGCTGAAAGAACAGGGCTGCCCACCTGTCCAGGCCCTGCTGGGCAAAGTAGGTTCCGATGGCCAGGTATTGCTGGTGTGCCCCCAGTTCGTGGCCGATCTGCTCCTTAAGCTTTTGGGCCAACTCGCCCGATATCAAAGATCGCGTGGCTTTGGACATGGCTTACTCCTCACCCTTTGAGCTTATACGCACCAAGGAGCAGGTAAAGCAATCCTACAACACAAGCAGGTCTTCGGCCACTGAGCGGTCGCAGGGTTGCTGTTTATTTATGCTATTTTTGTGCAATCCTATGCGAAACCGGGTGGTCAGCGGTCTCCACAAGTGTTATGCTTTCCCTTCGGTATGCCTGCCCGCACCGACCTCAAAAAAATTCTCATCATTGGTTCCGGCCCCATCACCATCGGCCAAGCTGCTGAGTTCGACTACTCCGGGACGCAAGCCGTCAAGGCCCTCAGAAGCGTGGGTTACCAGGTGGTGCTGGCCAATGCCAACCCCGCCACCATCATGACCGATCCGGAACTTTCGGAGGGCACCTACCTCGAGCCCCTCACGGTGGAGTTCCTGGAAAAAATTATCGCTGCCGAGCGTCCAGACGCGCTCTTACCTACCCTAGGCGGCCAGACCGCGCTCAATCTCTCAATGGCGCTATACGAGCAGGGCATCCTGGAGAAGTACGGCGTGGAGCTGATCGGCGCCAACGCCGCGGCCATCAAGAGGGGTGAGGACCGCGAGGCTTTCCAGCAAGCCATGCTCAAGATCGGTCTGGACATACCCAGGGGCAGGATGGTGCATAGCCTGGAAGAGGGGCTAGCCTTTGCCCGCGAGGTCACCGGCTACCCGGTGGTGGTGCGGCCCAGTTTTACCCTGGGGGGTACTGGGGGGGGCATCGCCGAAAACGAAGCGGAGTTCATCGAAATTCTCACCCGGGGTCTCACACTCTCCCCCACCCACTCCGCCCTGGTCGAGGAGTCCATTGTGGGCTGGAAGGAATACGAGCTCGAGGTCATGCGTGACAAGAACGACACCGTGGTGATCATCACCTCCATCGAGAACCTGGATCCCATGGGGGTGCATACCGGCGACTCCATCACGGTCGCACCGGCCCAGACCCTCTCCGATGTGGAGTATCAGAAGATGCGCGACGCGGCCATCGCCATCATCCGCGAAATTGGGGTGGAGACCGGCGGTTCCAACATCCAGTTTGCGGTCGACCCTAAAACCGGCCGCATGATCGTGATCGAGATGAACCCCCGGGTCTCGCGCTCTTCGGCCCTGGCCTCCAAGGCCACCGGCTTCCCCATCGCCAAGATTGCAGCCTTGCTGGCGGTGGGCTACACCCTGGACGAGATCCCCAACGACATTACCCGGAAAACCCCAGCCTCCTTCGAGCCCACCATCGACTACGTGGTCACCAAGATTCCCCGCTTTGCCTTCGAGAAATTCAGCACCCTGCCCAACCTGAACCCCGGCGGCTTCTCCGACCGGCTGGGCACCCAGATGAAGAGCGTAGGAGAGGTGATGGCCATTGGCCGCACCTTCAAGGAATCCTTCGGCAAGGCCCTCAGGAGCCTGGAAGCCGACGTACGGGCCGAGTTTTCCAGCTATACCACAGAGGAGCTCGAGGCCCGGCTCTACCCCAGCCCCACGCGAATTTATGCAATTCTGGAACTGCTGCGGCGGGGCGCGCCGGTAGAGGGCCTCTACGACAAGACCCGGATCGAGCCCTGGTTCCTGCACCAACTCAAAGAGGTGGTAGAGGCCGAGCACCACCTCAAGACCAAGGGTCAGCTGGAGGACGCCGAAGACTGGCGTTATATAAAAAGCCTGGGCCTGTCCGACCTCCGGGTAGGCGAGCTGGTGGGGATCTCGGAGGCGGCAGCCCGTAGGCAGCGCCTGGCCGCAGGCTCCAGGCCGGTGTACAAGACCGTGGACACCTGCGCTGCCGAGTTCGAGGCCTACACCCCTTACCACTACAGCACCTACGAGCTCGAGGACGAGGTGCGCCCAACCTCCAAGCCCAAAGTGGTAATCCTAGGCAGCGGCCCCATCCGCATCGGACAGGGGGTGGAGTTCGACTACGCCACCGTGCACGCAGTCTGGGCACTACGTGATGCAGGTTACGAGACCATCATGGTCAACTCCAACCCCGAGACGGTCTCCACCGACTACGACACCGCCGACCGCCTCTACTTCGAGCCGCTCACGCTGGAAGACGTGCTTAATCTGGTTGAGCACGAGCAGCCTTTGGGGGTCATTGCCACCCTGGGCGGCCAGACCCCCCTCAAGCTGGCCAAAAAGCTCTCCGAGGCCGGGGTCACGCTGCTGGGGACGAGCTGGGAATCCATCCACAAGGCCGAAGACCGCGCCGAGTTCAACCAGCTCTGCTCCGAGCTGGGCATTCCTCAGCCCAAAGGCGCGGTGGCCCGTAGCCCCGAAGAGGCCCTCAAGCTGGCCGAGGCCCTGGGTTATCCCCTGATGGCCCGGCCTAGCTACGTGCTGGGTGGACGGGCCATGCAGGTGGTGCACAGCCCCGAAGAGCTCTACTGGTATCTAAACGGCATCTACGCAGCCCTTTCGGAGCGGCCCTCGATTTTGCTGGATGAGTACTTGGAAAACGCGCTCGAGCTCGATGTGGATGCGCTCTGTGACGGCAAGCAGGTGGTGGTGGCGGGCATCATGGAGCACATCGAGCGGGCCGGGGTGCACTCCGGCGACTCGGCCACCATCCTGCCGCCCGTCTCACTGACCCCCGAACAGCTCGAGACCGTCCGGGCCTATACCCGCAAGCTGGCCCTGGCGGTGGGGGTGAAGGGCCTGATTAATGTGCAGTACGCCCTCAAAGATGGCGTGATCTACATCCTGGAAGCCAACCCCCGCGCCTCGCGCACGGTGCCTTTCGTCTCCAAGGCCATCGGACACCCACTGGCCAAGTATGCCGCCCTGATCGCCGTGGGCAAAACCCTGGAGGAACTGGGCTTCACCCAAGACCCCACCCCCGGCTTCTACTCGGTCAAGGAGGTGCTCATCCCCTGGCTCAAATTCCCTGGGGTCATCCCGGTGCTNGGGCCCGAGATGCGCTCCACCGGCGAGAGCATGGGCATAGACACCGACCCCTACCTGGCCTACTACCGGGCCGAACTCGGCGTGGGCCAGCACCTGCCCCTTTCCGGCAAGGTGCGTTTCATTGGGGCCGACCATCTAAAAGCCGATTGGATGGCCGCCGGTTTCGAGGTCTGTGAAGGGGATTACGACCTGCTGGTGGCCCTTACCCCCCACCCCGAGTTGCGCCGGGCGGTGGAAACCGGCAAGCCCTTTATCACCACCCTCGAGGGGGCCCGCTGGAGCCTCGAGGCCATCCGCCGCGCCCGCAGCACCAGCCTGCCGGTGCGCTCACTGCAAGCCTGGCACATGGCCTAGGATGCCCGCACGAACAGCACCCCTGGTTGCGATTTCAGCCCTACTCGTCTGTCCATCGCTCGGTTCTATCATGCCCTTGGGATACAATACCCACCATGCTGGATTCCAAGACCTTGGCCCTGGCCCAAGATGCGCGCACACTACTGGCCAAAGGGCTGGACGCATTGGCTCGAGTGGGTATTCAAACCGAAGCGCTTCAGCAGGCCTTGCTGGACCTCGAGGGCCCTTTTTTGCTCGTGGTTGCTGGCGAGTTCAACAGCGGAAAGTCATCCTTGCTCAACGCCCTGTTGGGAAGCGACTTCCTGAAGGAAGGCGTAACCCCCACCACCGAGCGCATCCACCTNATCAGTTACGGCCCTGAAGCCAGGCTTCAGCCACAATCACCCGAGGTAGCACTGGTGGAGTTNCCCCACCCCCTACTCAAGGAAGTGCGGCTGGTGGACACCCCCGGCACCAACGCCATCCTACAACACCACCAGGTCTTGACCCAGAAATTCCTCCCGCGCGCCGACCTGATTTTGTTCGTGACCAGCGCTGACAGGCCCTTTACCCAGTCTGAAGCCGATTTCCTGGGTTTTATTCGCGCCTGGGGCAAAAAAGTGGTGCTGATCGTCAACAAGATAGACCTGCTCAGCGCGGCCGAGCTACAACAGGTGCTCGAGTTCGTCCGCAAGGGCGCCGACCAGACCCTGGGGCACGTCCCTCCCATCTTTGCGGTCTCGGCCCGCCGCGCACGAAAGGGCGAAGCGGCTTCTCATATCCCCGAGCTCGAGGCCCACATTCGCTGGGTACTTGCCCACGAGGCAACCCGGCTTAAGCTGGGCTCACCCCTGGGGGTGCTGGCCCGGCTCGCAGAAGAAGCCAGAGCTGTAGTGGAGAGCAGGATCAAGGAGACCGAGAGACAACTCGCTACCTGCCGTGAGCTGGATAACCTGCTCCAGCGCCACCAGGAACGCACCCAGCGCGACTTTAACGGGCAGGTAGCCCTGGCCCTTCAGTCCATCGAGGAGGTGCGCGCCAGGGGGGAGCGCTGGCTGGACGAGAAGGTGCGCTTCTCCAGGTTTCTCGAGCTCCTGCAGTCCAGCAAACTCAAGCAGAGTTTTATCGACGAGGTGGTCAAGGGTGCCAACCTAGCGATCGAGCGCCGGGTGCAGGGGGTCATGAACTGGCTGGCCAAACGCGACCGTGAACTGTTGGAAGACGCCCTCTCGCTGCTGCGTGAAGCCCCTGGGCTAGGGCACAGCCAGCAAACCGTGCCAGAAGAGGGCGCCATTGCTCAAAATCTGGAGGAGGCCCTGCGCTCCTTCGACCCCGAGGCCGAAGCAGCGCAGTTGCGCGACTTCATCCAGGAAAGCCTGCGTGGTACCGCGCTGGCCGAGGTAGGGGTTATGGGCCTGGGCCTGACCATCCTGCTGGTCACGCAAAAGATTGCCCTGGATATCCTGGGTATTTTCGCCACGGTGTTTGGGGCCATCCTAGCCACCTCCATTTTGCCCCGTCGCAAAGAAGCCGCAAAGGCCCGCCTGCGCGAGCGCCTGGCCGAGCTCAAGGGAACCCTCGAGCGAGCCCTACACGAGGTCCTAAACAGCGAGCTGGAGCGCACCCGCGAACGATTCCACCGCCTCTACCGCACCCCCTGCGCCCGCCTGGAGCACACCCGCAACAGCACCCTGGCTGAGCTGCGGCTAATCGAAGACCTGGGCCGAGAAGCGCTCGAGCTACGCAACCGCATGGGATAGCTTACCTACCCAAGCCCCCTCAGCGCGCCAGCAAGACCGGGCACGGGGCATGGGCGAGCACCTTCTGGCTCTGGCTACCCAACAGCAGGCCTTTCAGTTGGCCCAAGCCTCGGGTACCCATGACGATCAGGTCTACCTTGCGCACCTCCGAAACCCGCAGAATAGCCTCAGCAGGAGGCCCTTCCAACACCTCGGCTTCCAGCCGAGGCAGCTCACCCAGCAGGGCCAGGGCCTGGGCCACCACCCGATCAGCAGCCTCGGTGCGCCTAGAGATGGCCTGCTGTAAAAAAGGCTCCCCTAAGTAGTCTGGTATAGGCTCGTAGGTGTGTATCAAGTACAGTGAAGCACGGTACTGCCGGGCCAGGTCAGCAGCAACAAGGGCTGCTTTTTGGGCATGGGCCGAACCATCAAAGGCCAGCAAGATGTTTTCAAACATAGACCCTCCACTGGTGTTCAGGCTGTTTCCCACACTGTAGGCTTAGGGCGGCGTTACCGCAAGACGAAATCCCTAAATCCGCCCGAAACTTGGACATAGCGCCCTAATGCCCCGGCCCTGTTCATTTATCACAAGCTGGAAGTAACGCTTCACGTAACTTCATAATCTAGGTCACGGGTGAAAGCACCCTTCATCCAGCAAACCCGGAGGCAACTATGGCAAAGATTATCGTGGTTGACGACTCCCTGGCTGATCTCAAGCTCATCGAGCAGGCTCTTGCGCCCTACCATCAGGTGGTGCTCTGCCAGGGGAGCGAGGATGTAGAACAGCGCATCGAGGCCGAAAAGCCAGACGCGGTTCTACTCGACGTGGTCATGCCTGGGCGTAATGGCTACGAGGTTCTGCGCTCCCTGCGCCGCAACGAGTCCACCAAGCACATCCCGGTACTGATCATCAGCTCCAAAAGTGCTCCGACCGATATCGAGTGGGGCAAGCGGCAGGGTGCCAACGGCTACCTGACCAAGCCCTATACCCCTGAGGCCCTGCGTAAAGCGGTCCAGGAAATCCTCTAGACATGAACCAGATCGGCAAAACCTGGGTTTTACGGCTTGGCAAGCTCCTCTTGGGAGTGGCACCAAAGGCCTTGAAAGAGGTGCTGGAGGTGACACAGCTCACCCCAGTTCCCCTGGCCCCTCCACCCCTGCTGGGGCTTTTGAGCAATCAAGGCCGGGTCGTGCCTGTGTTCGACCTGTCTCCTCTGTTGCAGCTTCCCCCCATTGGCTCTGGCCTTGCCGCGCTGCTCGAGGCCCAAGGGCAGCCCATCGCCTTTATGATTGACGAGGTGGTCGGGCTTCGCAGCGACCTGTATAACGCTGTATCTCCTGGCCAGGCGCCGCTGTTCAGCGCAGTGGTAAAGGATGGCGAGCAAACCATCCATCTCCTGAACCCAAGCGGCCTGCTCGAGCACCTCACCACCCAGTTCTCGGCGGCTGCCCGCGCAGCAGCCATGCCAATCCAGGCCGGCTTGTAAGCCTGAGTCCAAAACTCACCTTACGAAAGGAACTCCTATGGAACCAACCCACCTTCCCATACGCCACGACCCACTGCTGGTTGTGGTCTCATTCCTGATTGCCATCTTCGCAGCCTATGCCGCACTTGCCATTATCAACCGTCTGAGGCAAACCCGCATCAGCAAACACTGGTTGTGGCTGGGAGCCGTTACCTTTGGGCTGGGGGTTTGGGCTATGCACTTTACGGCCATGACTGCCCTACAGCTCGAGGTGCTGGTTGCTTACGACCCCCTCATAACCCTAGCCTCCATGCTGTTTGCCATTGCCGGGTCTGCCGTCGCTTTCCAGATAGTCTGCCAGCCAAACATCGGCTTTAGACAAATACTGGCCTCCGGCTTTTTCCTGGGTGCGGGCATCGGGAGCATGCACTACGTGGGGATGTTTGCCATGCGCCTCGATGCCCAGCTCTCCTTCAACCCCCTGCTGGTGGTGGCCTCGGTGCTGGTAGCCGTGGTGCTGGGTACCTTCGGTCTGTGGGCCCTGACCAGCCCAGCTTTCAGCCGGCTTCCCTTCCGTCAGCTGGTTGTGGCGGTTATCACCGGATCGGCCATCCCCTTCATGCATTACACCGCCATGCTTGCCGTCCGCTTCACCAGCATCAGCAGCGAGCAAACCCACAGCATGGTCGCAAGCAGTGGTCTGCTTTCACTAAACGCCCTCCTGCTGTTTGCCGTGGCCGTACTGGGGCTGCCGATGTTCCTCACTTCGCTGCTTGATACCCCCACAGAGGTTCGGGAGGCTGAAACATGACAAAGCGCAGCTTCAAAACCGCCATCCGTCTCCCCCGCCGCCCCACTCGAACCGCGAACACACAGCTTTTGCCCACAGGCGGCCTGCTGGGATCGCTGAAGATCTGGCAGAAGCTCCTTCTGATCACGCTGACCTTTCTGGCAGCCGGCATTGTGCCCGTGAGCATTATCTTTTTTATCGGACAGCAGCAGAGCCAGCGTTCCTACAACCAGCTGCTAGGATACCAGCTTGCCCAGGCCCTTTATGGTACCCTCCAGCAAGTGCGCGAACACCAGCGCTCTGGTATAGATACCAGAATCCTGGGCACAAGACCCGATCTAACCAAGGAAGCCAGCGATGTGGATGCCGCCCTTAAGGAGCTCATCCAGCTCAACGAAAGCATGGAGGACCGCTTTGGTCTTAGCGATTCGCTCAGCGAAATCAATCAAGCCTGGGAGAGAGTTAAGAATCAAGGCCCGGCTGCTGGCAGCAACGCTTTCTACGAGATGCATCAGCAGCTCATCAGCCTAATAAANCAGTCGCTTGAGAAGCTAAGCCTGTCCTCAGGCTTGCTGCTGAACACAAGTACGGAANCATTCCTGCTCACCGAAACGGTTCTGCGCCAGCTGCCAGCATTGCAGGAAACACTGGCCGATCTGCGCTACTTGGGCATGGTGGTGCTCGTGCGAGGATCAGCCCTCATCTACGAACGGGAGCAGATGTTCAACCTGCTTAAGCTGCTCGGACGAGAATCGGAGCAAATCGAGAACGTCGCGCTGAGGATAGTGAGGGGTAATTTAGAACAGTCCCGCGATCTAGAAAGCCTCGCCTTTGAGACAGAAAAGCTTGCCGCTGATGCAGGCTTTGTTGATACGCTGGTGAACAACTCCGTACTCGATGCCGCCCGCAGCGGTCTTCGTCCGAGCGAGTACGCCAGCATTTTCGACGAAATCGACACCAGCGCCAGCGAGCTGGGCCAGAAGACCCTGCAGGCCCTGACCAGATCCACCCTGAACAGGGTACAAAAAACCCAGCAAGAGCAGGCCCTGCTCTTCACAACCACTGCCCTGGTTTTAGTGCTGGCCTTGGGCGTTGTGGGGGCGGTGGCCCGCTCGATTACCAGCCCGATAGGACAGCTTTTTCAAGCCTCCTTGCGCCTGCGCAAGGGCGACCTGGGGGTGCAGGTGCCGGTGCAATCCTCCGACGAGCTGGGCTCGCTGGCCCGCACCTTCAACGACACCGTGGCTCAGCTCAAGGCCAAGGCCGAGGCTGACGCCGAACAGCTACGTCAGAGCCAGCTTCTACAGGAGAACATCAGGGCCTTTCTGAACGTAGCCATGGATATCGCCCAGGGCGATCTAACCCAGCGCGGGCGCGTAACTGAGGATGTACTGGGCAACGTGGTGGACGCAGTAAACCTGACCGTCGAGGAGATTGCCCATCTGCTCAAGCAAGTACAGGCTGCCGCTGAGATGGTAAACCGGGGAGCCGCCGAGATGGCCCTGAGTTCTGCTAGGGTGCAGGAAAAAGCCGAATACCAGGCCGAGCTTTCGGCCCGGGCCCGCATCGAGGCCTTCGACACCACCGACTCCATTCGCAGCATGGCCGAGCAGATTGTGCAGGGCTCCGAGCTGGTGATGCAGGCAAAAGAAGCAGCGCTGGAAGGCCAGGATGCGGTGCAGAACACCCTCAGCGGCATGCAGAACATCCGGCGTGAGGTACAGAGCATTGCTAAGAGCATCAAAAGCCTCTCCGACCGCTCCTTGGAGATTTCCGAGGTGGTGGACACCATCTCGCGTATCGCCAAACAGACCAACCTGTTGGCCTTGAACGCCGCAATCGAGGCCGCCGGGGCGGGTGAGGCAGGTGCCCGTTTTGCGGTGGTGGCTGACCAGGTGCGCAAGCTAGCTGAAGACTCGGCCCGCGCTGCCCAGCGTGTAAGCATGCTGGTAAAAGGCATCCAAAGCGAGATTCAGGGCGTGGTGATCTCCGTGGAGGGTGGCACCCGCGAGGTGGAGCAGGGCTACCGCATCGCCACTGAAGCAGGCAGCAAGCTCGAGCAGATCGCAGCCTTGGCCCAACAATCCGCCGAGGCTGCTCGTTTTGCAGCACAGCTAGCCCAAGAACAGGTGATCCGGGTAGAAGAGGTGAGCGGTCTCGTACAGGACATCTACAACACTGCCCTCCAGACCGACCAGGAAAGCCGCATAAGCCGCCAGACCGCTGAGGAGCTGCAAGCCCTGGCCCAGCAGCTCAGCCGTAACCTGTCCCGCTTCCGGCTGCCCGCGTAAAGGGGAAGTATGGCATTGCAACGCGACTACCGCGAAGTGGAGGTCAAAAAGGCCGGCCCATTGGGAGCCCAAAGCCAAAGGCTACGGGTAGATGCCGAAACCCTCGAGGCCCCCTACACCGGTTTCTTTGGTAGACTCCGCATCCCCTACAAACTGGCACTGTTAATCGTTCCCTTGCTGTTTCCGATCTGCTATTTGTTGCTTACCCTGGTCGGCGAGCAGCGCAGCGACATCAACCTCGTGCGGGCCAGCAAACAGGGGGTGCTTTTCCTGCAAAACACCAGCGACCTGCTCAAAGCCATAGCCGATCACCGCAGCCTAAGCGTATCTACCCTCTCCGGCAACCAAGAGCTAGCAGTCGCGCGCACCTTGAAGGCCGAGGAGATCGGTCGCAATCTGCAGATGCTCGAGCAGATGAACCGGGCTGAAGGGGATCCTTTTAGCCTTCAAGAACGGCTTTCTACCCTCAGAACCCGCTGGGATACCCTCTTGGCCGTGAGGTATGGTCCCTCTCAAAGCTTCCAGGAGCACACCCAGCTTATTCAGGAGCTGCTTAGGATTCACGAGCAATTTGCCATTGGCTCCGGGCTGATCCTAGACCCAACTGCGCGAAGCTACTGGCTGATCGATTCGGTGGTTTATCGTATCCCGCTGGTTGTAGAAACCCTGAGCCAGCTACAAGGTATCGGCACCATGGTTTTGCAAAGCAAAAAGCTCACCCCAGAGCAAGAAAGGCGTCTAAATGGGCTGCTGGTTTCGCTCGACAACCGCAATGCAGGTTTAGGTGAGGTTCCTTCGGTTACTGCCTCACTCGAGCAATCGATGAGAAACGCTCTGAGCAACAACCCCCAGCTCGTTAGCGTCCTGGGTGAGGGAATGAGCCCGGCCAGGGCCATCACCGCATCGGCAGTGGAGCTGACCCGTCGGGATGTGTTGAGCAAGCGCTATACCCTTGAGCCCAGCTTGTACCTCGACCAGCTAAGCCGACCTATCGAGGCTCACTTCGCCCTGCAGAACGCGGCCCTGAACCAGCTCAACGATCTGCTCGAGGCGCGCTTGGCCCAGTTGGCCAACCAACAGACGCTTAGCCTGTTCATCGTAGCTGCAACACTATTGCTGTCGCTGTGGCTTATTATGGGGGTTGCAAACTCCATTCTAGCGCCGCTGCGAGAGCTGACCCNGGTGGCGCTAAACCTCGGGCAGGGCAATCTTTCTACCCTGGCTCACCTCCGCTCCAGCGACGAGCTGGGGCTGGTCGGCAAAACCCTAAACCAGTCTATCCTAACCCTGCGCTCCCTCATGGAGCAACAGGAGGCCGAACGACAGCGGGGCTTGCAGCTTCAGGAAAATGTGCGCCACTTCATGGCAGTGGCCATCGAGATGGCCCAGGGCGACCTCACCAAGCGAGGCCAGGTTACCCAGGATGTACTGGGCAACGTGGTAGAGGCGGTGAACCTAACTATTGAAGAAATCGGCCATCTGCTCAAGGAAGTGAAACAGGCGGCCGTATCGGTGAACGAGAGCGCCGCACAGATGGATCAACTCACCGCCTCCATTGCGGCTGGGGCCCAAGCGCAAGCCCGGGAAGTGAGCCAGGTGAAGAACCAGACCCACCTCGTAGCCAGCAGCATTCGTCAGATGGCTCAAAGCGCAGACAGCGCCGCCGAGGCCGCCGGCCAGACCCTCGCATCGGCCCAGCTAGGCCGCCAGGCCGTAACCCAGGCCCTCTCAGGGATGAACAGTATCCGCGAGGAGATACAGGCCATCGCTGAAAACATTGCTGTGCTGGCCCAGCGCTCCGCTGAGATCGAAAACATCACCAAAGTGCTCGAGGACTTCGCCTCGCAGACCAACCTGCTGGCCCTCAACGCTTCTTTCGAGGCTGCCGGAGCCGGAGCCGCAGGTCGCCGCTTCGCCATCGTAGCCGATGAAATTCGCAAGCTAGCTGAGGAGTCGGCCCGTGAAACCAGCCGGGTAAGCAACCTGGTGCAACAGGTACAGAGCGAAATTGGCCGGTTGGTCGCGCTGGTGCAAGAAGGGGTTCGTGAGGTAGAAAGCGGCTACAATACAGCTTACAGCGCCAGTGGACACCTCGAGGATATCGCCAAGCTNGCTGAACAGTCCGCCCAGCTGGCCCAGCAGATTTCCAGCCTGGTNCAAAGCCAGGTATCAGCGGTGGAACAGGTCGATCAAGCCGTACAAAAAATCACCCAGACCGCACAGAGAACCGAAATCGAGAGTCAGGCGGGCCGNCGGGCCGCTGAAACCGTGCGGCTGCTGTCCCAAACGCTTATCAAAAACCTGGCTCGTTTCCGCCTGCCCGAGCAGGAGGGAGCATGAGCACTGCCACCACGCCCGATCTGCTGCAGAGCTTCCTCGAGGAGGCTTGGGAGACTGTAGCGGTCTTCGAGCAGACTGCCGAGTTTCTGGCCATAAGGCGCCATGAGCCTCTAGTGGTTATGGCCCACCGCCTTAAAGGCTCGGCTGGGCTGTATGGCTTTCCCCAAATCTCCAACCTAGGTGCTCTAGCTGAGCGAATTCTAGAAGCTGCGCCCCGCTATACCGAGCCCCAACAGGCCAAGGTCATCGATTTCATGGCCCAGCTCACNGCGGTGCTGATCAACGCACTGGAAAACATCACCATCCAGGGCCAGGAAGGCCGAGTAGGCCTCGAGCTAGGCCATCTAGGAGCTGCGGCCTTGCTGCAGGAGCTCACCGCCCTCAACCCTGAGGCCTTTGCCAACGAGGACCTCGAGCCCCCAGGAAACACCCCCGAATCGGCCCAACCGGTTGGGGTGGTAGAGGAACTGCGGAGCTTCTATCTACAAAACAGCGATTTCTGGGAGTTTTTTGCCCCGGAGACACTGGAGAACCTCGATCGTGTGACTGGCGCACTGGCCAGCCTACAGCGCGGCGGTGAACACAGCGAACACCTGCGGATTTTATTCAGGGCTATGCATACCGTGAAAGGAGCGGCCTACTCGGTGGGCTGCAAGCCCATCGGGGCCTTGGCCCACCAGCTCGAGGACCTTATGGTTGCGGTGCGCGAAGGCCACAGACCCTGGAACAACCAGGTGGAGCACCTCATCTCGCAGGGCGCACAGGTACTGGGACAGATGATCGCGGCAGCCGAGGGCAAAGATCCCTCCGCCGCACAGGAGCTCGACAACAAACTTTTTGCCCTGCAGGGCCAGCTGGCCCAACTGTTGGGGCAGGCAGCCCCAGCGAGCCCCCAGGCACCTACCCCTGCTGCTGTCTCGTCTGTGCAGCCCGCCCGCCCTAGCAGCACCGCATCGGTGCGGGTGAGCCTCGAGCGCCTCGATGCCTTGCTCAATCTGGCCGGCGAAGCCCTTGCAGCCCGCTCACGCCTGGAGCTGCTGGCCCAGCGTTTCGAGCAGGTGGATCAGCTGTTGGAGACCGCCCGTCAGCGGCTCTTGCGAACCACCGCCGATTTCGAGAGCCGTTACCTCAACCCACGCCTCTCCCCAGCACAGGAGGCCTGGACTCCCCAAGCCCAGAGCACCCTGGGCAAAACCGTACAGGAGCTCTTTAGCGAGCTCGAGTTTGATCGCTACAACGACCTCAACATCCTGGCCCGCTCTATCCAGGAAATGACCAACGACCTGGCTGAAGTGCGCCAGGCCCTCAGCGAACAGGTCAAGGCCTTCCGTCAGGAGACTGAGCACTTCAACAAGCTTTCACAAGACCTCCGCAACGAAGTGGGCCGGGCCCGCCTGATCCCAATAGGCCGGTTTTACGCCCGAATCACCCGTCAAGTGCAGCAGATTGCTGGTGATAAGCAAGTACAACTGCGCTTCCAAGGGGAACAGGTCGAGATTGACTCAATGCTGCTGGATGGCCTTTCCGAAGCCCTGCTCCACCTGGTCAACAACGCCGTCATCCACGGCATCGAAAGCCAAAATGAGCGCCTGGCTAAAGGCAAAGCCCCCCAGGGCACCCTAACCATCCGCACCCAGCAACAACGCGGTATGCTGCTGGTGGAGATTGGCGATGATGGACGCGGCATCGACCTCGAGGCGGTCAAGCAAAAGGCGCTAGAAAAAGGGTTACGCACGCAGTCCCAGTTAGAAGCCATGCGCCCAGAAGAAGCGCTGGAGCTTATCTTTCTTCCCGGTCTTTCTACCGCCTCGGTGGTTACCGATGTTGCCGGGCGCGGGGTAGGCTTGGACGCTGTCGCGGCCACCGTCCGCCGTTTGCGCGGCAACCTTACCGTGGAAACCCATAGCGGCCTGGGTACTACCTTCCGCCTACGAATTCCGCAAAACCTAGTAGTTTCGGACATCCTGCTGCTGCAAAGCGGTGGGCAGGTCGTCGCCCTTCCCCGCGACAGCCTGGTTACCTTGCTGACAGCACCAGTAGGCCAACAAGAGGTGGTCTACGAAGGCGATCTTATCCCCGTCAAGCCGCTGAGCACCCTTTTGGGCCTGCCGCCGGTAGAACAGGAAGAATACCCTTTGGCAGTGGTAGAGGATCAGGCTGGAGGCCTGGTCGCTCTAGCAGTCGAACGCTTCATCGGTTTGCAGCAGGCCCTGGTCAAGCCGCTTACAGCTCCTCTTTCCGAGCTACCCCACCTCGTTGGGGCCACCCTCGCAGCCACCGGTGAGGTGATCCTGGTGCTGAGCCCCCGTGGCATTCTGAGCCTGAGCCCTACCATACCCACCCAGGCTCGCAGGAAAGAGTCTCCAACCCAACGGCTTCCGGTGTTGCTGGTAGACGACTCCCTATCGGTGAGGAGGGTAGTGGCCCAGATGCTACGCAAGGCCGGTCACCAGGTGGTTACAGCCTCGGACGGGCAGGAAGCCCTCGAGCTGCTGCAACAACTACCTTTCTGTGCCGTGGTGACGGACCTCGAGATGCCCCGTATGTCTGGGTTCGAGCTCCTGGAGGAGGTGCGGCGCCGTCCCAACCTGGCCCATCTGAAAATCGCTGTGCTAACCACGCGCGCTTCGGCCAAACATCGCGACTTGGCCAGCCAACTTGGTGCAAACGCCTATCTGACTAAGCCCGCGGACGAGGTAGAATTAGAGCGGTTCTTACAGGAGATATAGGCATGCCCCGTACGCAAAAGGAGTCTTTCCGATGAAAGCCCTGATCCTGACCGGTCAACCCAAGCGTGGCATCGCGCTAAAAGACAGCTTCACGCTGTCGGGATTTGACGTCCAGGTCGAGGACAGCGCCCTCTATGCCATGACACTTTTAGAACGCCACCGCCCCGATGTAATCGTTAGCACCGCTTCCCTCAGCGATCTATCAGGGGCAGAGTTCTTTGAAATGGTGCGCGCAGACCCACAACTTGCCCGGGTTCCCTTTGTTTTGTTGACTAACCAAAGCCCAGCCTGTATCGGTGAGCTCGATCTAATCCTGCCCACCGAAACACCTGCGGCCGAAGTGGTTCGCAGCGCGTACAAGCTCATCCTCGAGCTCACCCGCAAAACCCATATCACCGAACCCGACCATCCCCACGGTATCCAAGGAAACTTGGGCGACATGAGCCTGTTCGAGCTGGCACAGTGGCTGGCCAAATCAGCTAAAACGGGCAGGCTGCGAATTGAGGTTCAAGGTGAAAACGCCATCTGGCTCTTCAGCAAAGGCCAGCTCATCCACGCCGAATACGCTGGCAAAAGCGGCGAAGACGCAGTGCTGCATTTGCTGCTGCAGGTTGAAAATCAGCCTACCGGCCGTTTCCATTTCGAGCCCCTGGGTGAGGCTGATTTCTTTCTGGAGCCTGTTACCATTCGCAAAAGTACCGACCAGCTCTTGCTCTCCCTGGCAGTCGAAATGGATCACCGCCAGCAGCGCCTCAACTAAAGGGGCTGCGGGTCTCCACTTGGCCTCCTGCCAAGTAACCGTTAGAGTGAATCGGCGCCCGTCATGGTTACACATCACCGGGCCTGGTCTGCATGGGCACTACCATTAGAGGAGTTATGCGAGGAGCCAAGGTACTCGTCGTTGACGACAGCACCAGCGTACGGAAGGTGCTGGAAAAGCTGTTGTCATCCCGCGGTCTGGTCGTTACAACCTGCGAGACTGCCGAGCAGGGCCTAGAGGCGGTCAAACAGAACACCCCCAACCTGGTCATTGCCGATGTGGTGATGCCTGGTATGAGTGGCTTTGAGCTATGCCAGATGGTCAAAACGCAGGCTTCTACCAAAAACATTCCAGTGATTCTGATCTCTGGCATTATCAATGAGGATGTGGTAAGCCAGGCCCACCAAGCCGGGGCCTTCGATGTGGTTTCCAAGCCCTTTACGCCCGACGACCTTTTTCCCAAAATCGAGCGGGCGCTCAACACCATCTGGTCTTCACCTCAGGCTGTAGGGTTGATGTCAGAAGCATCAACTCCGCCTCTCCCAACGACTCCTTCCGACGTTTCCACCCAGGTAGTTTCCGAAACTCACAGCTCGCCCAACCGACAAGTCCTGCTGGAAGGGCTGCTGCCCTTCATAGAAAAGCCTGAAGTTGAAGCCGTTTTGGTTATAGACAATGCAGGCCAACTGCTGGACTGGCGGGGTCAAACCCTAAACGAGCCCGATTTGCTTGCAACATACATACGCACCCTCTTATCCATCAGCAACGTGCTGGGAGAGAAGTACCACCTTTCCTCCATCCAAAGCCTGAGCCTCGAGTACCCCGGTAAGACCCTAATCATCAACCGTATTGACGATAGGGCATCGCTGGTACTCGTGCTACGCGGCACGGGTGGAACTGGGGTGATTCGCTACCTGGTTTTGAAACAGATGCCACAGCTCAAAGCCGCGCTGGGCAACTAGGCCAGAAGGACAACGGCTTTTTTATCCAGAGCAGCGCGCCCCGGGAAAGGCCAGTACAGTGCGAGGCTGAAGTGCGAGGCGAGCGAGCTCAGGCACAAGGGAGTTTGCGGTCTGCGGGGGGCGGGTATGTGCTCGGACAACCACAGGTGAGACTCTGAGTGAAGCAAAATAGGGGAACCACTTTTAGGAAGAGGAGGTTCCCCAGATGCAGCTTACCAC
>JGI24185J35167_1000377_pt1 | contig 20223 bp, 10 predicted proteins | sample YNPBryunderm2012_FD_35167 | JGI IMG/M metagenome (IMG submission 35167) | reverse complement strand
TTCGGCTAAAATGTTACCCGGCGGGAAGGAACTTGGGCTCCCACGCAGTTTTCTCCAACCACCCAGGCTATGCCCCCCGCCTATATCCCCAGCAGTTTGGCCGTTACCAGCCACTGGAGTTCCCCCTGACCAAGCTCTAGGGCCTTTTCAAAGCGGACCAGGGCCACCGCCCCCTTGGCAAAATGGATCAGGCTTTGTCCCCGGCCGATCAAGGCGGCACAGAATACTTCGATATCCGGAGCATGCCCTACCCAGGCAATGGCCTGATGGCGGCCAGTTTGGGAGGCGGTCCATTCTGCCAGGGGATTCAGACAACCACCGGGCGCTAGCTCCTCATGTTCGACCACCGTCGGGCCTTGCTTTTTCAGCACGTTGGCAATTACCTGGGCCGTCTGCCGAGCACGAACCAAAGGACTGGTAACAATCAACGTGGGCTGAAACTGGGTTTGGGCCAGCTTCCGCACCAGCTTGGCAAACCGTTTTCGGCCTTCCGGCGTCAGCGGTCGCTGGGAATCGTCCGGCCAACGGGCCGAATCCTGCTCTTCGGCCCAAGCATGACGTACAAGATAAAGCTCCATGACGCCACTCCTGGGACCAGGACCGATCCGAAGCGCCTTCCTTGTTATTTTGGCAAAAAAGTCCGGAAAACCAAGCCACTGCCGGCCCATGTCTTTTTGTTTTATGTGTTTTCCTGGAGAGCACCCCTATCCAGACGCCGAGAGAACTCTCGGCGGAACCCCCCGCCGGCCCACTTTTTGTAGTTTGACTGTATCTACCCGCCCGGCCCCCTACCAGATGGAGGGGCTAACAATCGGATCGAACACCACAGATTGTGGGTTGTTCCCGGTGATACAGTCAAAGTAGTTTCACGGAGGGTGATCGGCTTGTTGGGGACAGTAGGTTAATCTTCGGGAGGCCAGCGGTCAAACGGTTGCCTCTTTTGGATGGACTTATAGCAGTCACAGGAGGGGTGCCCATCCCCTTTTTCCTTCCCACTTTTCCGCATACAATACCTAAAATGCCAGGAAGGGGCCTAGCGGGACTGTTTCCCCGGTCTTGGCCCTTCGGGGTTATAGAGGCTACCTATTGCTAGGCCCCCACCGAGGGTGATAATTGGGCCTGGTGGATCCAGCCAACCTATCCGAAAGGAGCAGAACTTGAGCGATTCCCCTGGGGAAGCCATTTTGGCGTTGGAAGACGGGCGTACTTTTCGGGGCCGGTCGTTCGGAGCGCCGGGCGAATGCTGCGGCGAACTGGTGTTTAATACTTCGTTGTGCGGCTATCAGGAGATATTGACCGATCCCTCCTATGCCGGGCAGATTGTTACGATGACTTATCCGCACATCGGCAACTACGGGGTCAACCGGCACGACGTAGAATCCCGGCGGATTCAGGCCGTGGCCTTGGTGGTACGGGAGGCCTGTTCGGTTCCGAGCAATTGGCAGTCGGAAATGACCCTGCCGGAATACCTCCGCCAAAATGGGATTGTAGGTTTGGATGGCGTGGATACCCGGGCAATCACCCGCCATATTCGGGAGGCGGGAGCGATGAAGGCCGCCATTTCCACCCTCGGCCGATCCGAAAAAGAGGTGGTGGAAATGGCTCGAAATTGGCCGGGGCTGGTGGGCCGAGATATGGTCCAGTATGTTACCCGTTCGGAGCCGGAAACCTGGCCCTCCCCTGAAAATCCCCGCTTCCGGGTGGTGGTCTATGACTTCGGCGTGAAAAATAGTATCCTTCGGTTTTTAGCCGACAGCGGCTGTCAGATTACCGTGGTTCCGGCTTATACCCCGGCCGAGGACGTCCTGGCCCAAAAGCCGGATGGGGTCCTGCTGTCGAACGGTCCGGGCGACCCGGCCGGTCTGACCCGGATTATTCCCGAAGTGCGGAAACTGATTGGCCAGGTGCCCTTGTTCGGCATTTGCCTGGGGGTGCAGGTGTTGGCGTTGGCCTTGGGCGGCAAGACGTTTAAGCTGAAGTTCGGCCACCGGGGCGGCAACCACCCCGTTCAGGATCTGACGACCGGACGGATCGAAATTACCAGCCAAAACCACGGCTTCTGCGTGGATATCGAATCCTTGCCCAAGGACGAACTCGAAATCACCCATCTGAACCTCATCGACCGCACGTTGGAGGGGTTCCGGCATCGGCGATTACCCATCTTTGCCGTCCAATTCCACCCGGAAGGGGGTCCTGGCCCCTATGACGCCACCCATCTGTTCCAACGGTTCGCCTCGATGATGACCCAAGGCACTCCCGCCTAAAACACCGGTGGGTCCCCACGGCCGGAAGACCGATAACCTCACCAGATAGCCGTAGGGTCCTGAAATAAAGCACTTTTAACCAAAGGTTTTATCCCTAATTACGGAAAGGAGCGGCTATGGGATGCACACGTCGACACTTTTTAGCTGGGGCATTGGCAGCAGGGGCATCGGGCTTGTTCGGCGTCAGCGGATCGGTTGCCCAAGGAACCGCAGCGCCGGCCCGTCCAAAAATTACCAGCGGGACCGATCGAGTCTCCTTGGGACGGACCGGGCTGAAACCCACGGTGCTGGGCATCGGCACCGGCACTCGCGGCGGCAGCGAACAACTGGCCCTGGGACAGGAAGGATTTGTTCGCCTGTTCCGCCATGCCTATGAGCGGGGCATCCGATACATTGACACAGCCGATATGTATTCGATGCATCTGTTTGTCCGCTTTGCCATTCAGGGCTTGCCCAGGGAGGAATTGTTTATTTTGACAAAAACGATGGCCAAGCACCCCGAAGTGGCCAAGGCGGACATCGAACGCTTCCGCCGGGAACTCCGCACCGATTACCTGGATTGCATCCTGATGCACTGCATGACCAAAGGAACTTTTCCCGTCGATATGCGCCCGGTCATGGACGTTCTCACCGAGGCCAAACAAAAAGGCCGAGTCCGTGCTATCGGGATTTCCTCACACGGTATGGACCCCCTTCGGGCTTCGGTCGATTGCGACTGGATCGAGGTCCAACTGGTCCGGATCAATCCGTTCGGCCAAAACATGGACGGCAAACCAGAGGAGGTCCTGCCCATCTGTCAGAAAATCCATGCCACCGGCCGGGGAGTGCTGGGCATGAAAATCTACGGCGAGACCGGCTACGAAAGCCGAGAAAAACGCCTCCAGGCCCTCCGCTATGTGCTCCAGTCCGGCGTCGTCGATGCCTTTACCATCGGCTTCAGCAAACCCGAACAGATCGACGAAACCCTAGAGCTGATCCGCCAAGCCCTCACCAGTGAGCAAGCAGGCTAATAGAATAAGTTGGACCCAAATGCTAGGTTGTACATTTTAACCCAATCAGGGCACGATTTTAGCCCAATGGAGGGAAGATGTGGCATTCCTGCGGAAGCAGGAATCCAAGTTGCTTTCTGCCTGCTTCTATTTTGACTGTCTCTGCCCGGCCCCCCTACCAGTTGTAGGGGCTAAGAATCGGATCCAACACCACAGATTGTGGTCAGCGTTCCGGGGGATACAGTCAAGCTATGTTCCAGCTGGGTCGAGGGAAGCAGATAAGCCAGAACGTTCTAAACGATTTCCTTCAAGATGTGCAAAGGCCAATGCTCCCTCCCAGGAAAGGCCGGAGACGTGGGAGCCTCCTTGGTGTAAAATGGGGTTCCCATGGCGTGAACTAGTAGTCTAAACCATGAGTTTTTCCATCCCCTCGGGTACATCGGGTTTCCCTGCACCCGCCCGATTTGTCGTCGGCATTGACCTGGGCACGACCAATTCAGCCGTCTGCTATGTCGATACGCTGGAGTCGGCTTGGGAGATTCGGACCTTTCGGGTTCCCCAGTTGGTAGCTCCGGGCCAGGTGGAAGCCAGGGAAATTCTGCCCTCGTTTCATTATCAACCCGCTCCTGGGGAGTTCCCGGCCGGCGCCCTTCGGCTTCCGTGGCATACCGAGGACCCCGAATATGTGGTGGGCTTTTTTGCCAGGGATCATGGCGCCCTGGTGCCGGGGCGGCTGGTGAGTTCGGCCAAATCCTGGCTCTGCCATACCGGGGTGGATCGCACCGCGGGCCTGCTGCCCTGGCAAGCAGCCCCGGATTGCCCCAAAATTTCCCCTATCGATGCCAGCGCCCGTTACTTGCGTCATATCCGCCAGGCCTGGGATCACCACTTCCCCGAGTATCCCTTGGCCCAGCAGGATATCGTCCTTACCCTGCCGGCCTCGTTCGATGAGGTGGCCCGCCAACTGACGGTTCGGGCTGCCGCAGCGGCGGGCCTGCCACGGGTCGTCTTGCTGGAAGAACCTCAGGCCGCCTTTTACGCCTGGATTTATGCTCATCGGGAGGATTGGCAGTGCCGGGTCCAACCCGGCCAAAAAATCCTGGTCTGCGATATCGGCGGCGGCACCACCGACTTTACCCTCATCCGGGTTCGCCTGACCCAGGACGGCCGAATCCAGTTCCATCGGGTTGCCGTCGGGAATCATTTGATCCTGGGCGGCGATAATTTGGACCTGGCCCTGGCCCACCATGTGGAAAACCGCCTCCGCCACCACCCCAGCCAACATTCCCAGGTTTCAGGCCCACCGACCGGTTCCATGGCCGATTCACCCAACTTTCCGCCTCACGGGCCCCAGGAACTGGACAGAGCAGAGGCCAAGGATAGAGGGGCCGAGGGGCATCGCAGCATTTCCCCGCCTGAAGGACAAGGAGGCCTGGGCCAACAGAAGGCGGATTTTTCCGATACGGGGCGGCCTTCTGGCACACGCCTTACCCCCCGCCAGTGGGCTATTTTGGTGGGGCTCTGTCGGCAGGCCAAGGAGGTGCTTCTGGCGGAAAATGCCCCGGAGCGATATACGTTGACCATTCCGGGGGCAGGAACCCGACTAATCGGGGGGGCTATTTCGGTCGAACTGACCCGCCAAGAAGTGGAAGAAGTCCTGATCGAGGGATTTTTCCCGAAGGTCCCGTTGGATGCCAAACCGGCATCCCGAAGGTCCGGGTTCCAGGAGTTTGGATTGCCGTATGCCCCGGATCCTGCGGTTACCCGCTATTTGGCCGCCTTTTTGACCGCCCATCGGTATGTAGCCCAGGAGGAAGAGCAGCAGGCGGGAGGTGGGGATTATGACCCGGCCCGGCCGGACATTGTGCTTTTTAACGGGGGGGTGTTTTATGCGCCGACGATTCGGCGGCGGATTATCGAGGTATTGAGCGACTGGTTTAGCCCTCGTAGAGGTCAATCTGCACAAAATACACTATATACACTATATACACAATCTACACAAAATCATTTCAAACAATCTGCATCATCTACACAAAATACATCGAATAGAGAACCCTCTGGTCCTGCTAACCTGCCCCCTGACGCGGAATCGACATCTCCTCCCAGCCTATCCGAGCTTCCTCTCCGTCCTTCCGACGTCTCTTCCAACGTATCCGGGTCCTCTTCCAGTCCGCCGCCTGGGCCGAACGATGTTTCTTGCCCCCCTGGAGGTCCCCCGACCCGGTGGGAACCGATCGTGTTGGAAAACCAGCGCCTGGACTTGGCCGTGGCCCAAGGGGCTGCTTATTACGGCATGGTGCGACGGGGCCACGGGGTGCGGATTGCCGCCGGCCTGGCCCGCACCTACTATGTGGGGGTAGAAAAACCGGACGTCACCGGTCCCCTTCAGCCCACCGCCATCTGCCTGATCCCCGCCGGGGTGGAACCAGGCCAAGAAATCACCCTGGCCACCCATCGGTTTCAGCTCCGGTTGGGCCAACCGGTGGAGTTTCCACTATATTTTTCCAGTACCCGGCTCACCGACAAACCGGGCGACCTGGTTCTCATCGACCCAGAACAACTCACCCCGCTGCCGCCCATCCGTACGGTGCTTCGCTCTCGGAAAAAAGCGGAGACCGGCCTGCTGCAAGTTGTTCTCCACGGCCAACTTACGGAAATCGGCACCCTGGAGCTTTGGTGCACGGAGTCGGAAGGCCGACATCGCTGGCGATTGGAGTTCGACGTGCGCAGCGCCACCCAGACCGATCTTCAAGCCCAGCAGTCCACTGCGGAGGCCGAAGGCGTGCTGGAGGAATCGGTCTGGCAGGGGTGCCGGGAGGCCATTCAGGCCGTCTTCGGCAGCCAGGGACAGGCCAAACCGGCTGCCCTTGTCAAGCAATTGGCCCAGGCAATCGGCACCGGCCGGGACCAATGGCCTCCCACGCTGCTGCGGCGGATTTGGGAATTGCTCATGGAGGTGGAAGCCGGGCGCCGTCGCAGCGAGGCGCACGAAGCCCGGTGGTTGAATTTGGTCGGCTATGCGTTGCGGCCGGGCTATGGCATGGCGGTGGATGATTGGCGGGTGGCCGAGACGTGGCGGCGACTGCAGGGCAAACTCCATCACCCTACCCCGGCCTGCCGGATAGAGTGGTGGGTCCTTTGGCGCCGGATTGCCGGGGGGCTGGCGGCCGGGCAGCAGCAGGCCTTGGCTGATCCCCTCCTGGCGCCGCTCCGGGCCGTCTATCGGCAACTGACCACCAGCAAACAACCGGGCAAAGGGGCCGACCTACCGTTCGGCCCCCATGAACAGGCCGAAATCTTTCGCCTCCTGGGCAGCTTGGAACGCTTGCCGCTGGCCCTGAAAGTGGAATTGGGCGGGATCTTACTGGAACTGGTGGGCCGGAAAAAATGGCAAGAATCTCGGGGAGCGATTCTATGGGCAATCGGTCGGCTGGGTGCCCGGCAATTGACTTATGGACCGCTCCATTTGGTAGTCCCGCCGGAAAAGGCAGCCGAGTGGGTGGATCGGCTTTTGCACAGCCCGGCCGAGGATCCCAACCTGGCCCTTGCCCTGATGCAACTGGCCCGCCGCACCGATGACCGGTACCGGGACCTGCCCGAAAAAAGCCGACGCACGGTGCTCCAATGGCTGGCCGACCACCAGGCCCCCCAGCATTTCCTGGTTTTGGTTCGGGACGGCGGCCTGCTGGAAACCGAAGAAGAGGGGCTTATTTTCGGCGAATCCCTGCCGATCGGTCTGCGACTGATCGCCGATGCCGCTCCGTGCCCGGCGGAGCCCACCGCCGGCGCCGATTCGACTTAACTTCTTATCTAACAAAGAGTTAAGACTTCTGTAAATTGCCAGGTGGGCAATAGCGAAGGCGAAGCAACCACCCAAAAGAGGGGATAAAAAGCCCTTTTCTAGGATGGTTTTGGAATCCGAAGAGGGCAGCTGGCGTCTATAATTAAAGGTAGGCTCCACGCACTACTTTAAAGCCGAAAAACGGACAATTCCTGGTACCCCTCCAGAGGGGCGTTCTTTTCTAGAGTATGCCTCCAGGGAGTTTGGCATGAGCGCCTCCCGCACGGTTTTACCGCCTCCTCCACCGGAACGTCCTTTGCCCAAGCGTCTGGCCGGCCCTGGGGAGCTGATCGACCAGCATATTCGGCGGACGCGTCGGCAGGTCAAATGGGTGGAGATTTTCCAGGGGCTATTGGTGTTGACGGTGGTGGGGCTGGCTGTGTTGTTGGGGGCGACGATGGCCGACCATTGGCTCCTGCGGGGCGGGCTGCCGGATGGGGCACGATGGGCCATTTGGCTGGTCTGGGCCGGTTGGTCGATCGGCTATTTTTGGGTCAAGGTGCTTCCGCTGATCGTCTATCGGATTCATCCGCTCTATGCGGCGCAGACGATCGAGTCGGCTAGACCGTCGCTCCGGAACAACCTGATCAACTTTTTACTCCTTCGGAACGATCCCCGCTGGGCGCCGGAGCCGGTGGTTCAGGCGGTGGAAGAGTCAGCGGCTCGGGAACTGGTGCATCTGCCGCCCGAGGGGGTGGTGGATCGGCAGCCGGTGATCCGGTGGGGATACGCTCTAGTGGTGGTGCTGGCCATATTAGCGCTGTACATTATTTTATCTCCCAAAAGCCCCTTGGTCTCGTTTAGTCGGGTGCTTTGGCCTTGGGCGGATATTCCGGCGCCCACCCGTGTGCGGATTGAAGCGGTCCAGCCGGGCGATACCGTGGCCCCACGCGGCGAACCGGTGCGGGTGTCGGCCGAGGTCCATGGCCTGGTCGAGGGCGAAGAGGTCCTTTTCTACTATTCCACGGCAGATGGGCAGATTGTCCGGCAGGCCATTCCCATGAAAGAGGACCAGCCAGGCCAAGGAAAATACAGTTTACCGATGGACAGTTTTATCGCCCGGCAGGATACCGACTATTATATCCAGGCCGGCGATGCCCGGACCCGAACCTACCACATTCAGGTGGACATTCCGCTGGTGATCACGGCGGAACGTCTTGTGTACGAATATCCATCCTACACCGGCCTTGGCCGGGCGGAAGTGCTCGGCCAAGGCGACATCCGGGCCATCGAAGGCACCAGAGTCACCGTCCACGCCTCGGCCAATCAGCCGCTCAGCCAGGCAGAAATCGACCTGGACGGCCAAGGCCGCTGGCGTCTGCCGATGCAGATTCAGGGGCAATCGGCCACTGGCCGGCTTCAGCTTCGGCTCCATCCGGAAGACCCGCAGCGGCCGGAGTATAGCAGCTATCTCCTGCGGGCACAGACGCTGGACGGACGTACAAATCCTCGGCCCAACCGGTATATGATCGAGGTCTTGCCCGACCGACCGCCCCGGGTAAGCCTCCGCCTGGGCGTGTTGGAGGAAACCCCTGAGGAAATCGACTTGCCCCGGAGCCGGGCCGTGGAAATCCACGTGGAAGCTGAGGATGCGGACTTCGGCCTGCGCCGGGTGGGCGTTCGGTTGCAGAGACAGGGGCAGATGCTGGACGTGCCGTGGCTTTTGGATTGGAAAGGTGGGGGCGGGGCCAGGGGCGGCGGTTCTGGGGACAAAAGTTCCCCTGTTCCGGCGTCTGATTCTGCCAAGGGAAAACCAGAGGGGCACCAGGGCCTCTTCCAGGCCAGTTGGCAGTTCCAGCCGGCCCAACTGGGCCTCAAACCGGGGGATGTGGTGGTGTACTGGGCCAGGGCGGAGGATACGAAATTGCCCACGCCCAATGTGGCCGAGACGCCCCGTCGGCGGATCGTGATCGTGGAGGATCCGCCTGGCCAACCGCCGCCGGAAGGGCAGCCGAGGGCACAGGCTGGTCCGGGTCCACAGGCCCCCGGTGCGGGCCAGCCGCCGGATATGCCTCCCAAAGAGCCTCCGCCAGACCAACAACAGCAAAACCCACAGGAAAAGCAAGGCCCCGGCCAACCCCAAACCAAACCAGAATCTTCGGAGCCCGCTCCGGCCGGGAAAGAAGGCAGCAAACCCCAGGCTGGCCCCCAGGGCAAAGCACCTTCCGAAGGTTCCCAACCGGAACAAGAATCCGGGCAGCCGCCTCCGGAGCAGCAACCGGCCGGACCCGGTCAAAACCAACCCCCTCAGAACCAGCCCGGTGAGAATCAACCCCGTGAGAAGCAGCTTGGTCAGGATCAACCCGGCCAGCATCAACCCGGCCAGAATCAACCCGGCCAGAATCAGCCCGGCCAAAACCAAACCGGCCAAGGCCAAACCGCTCAAAACCAGCCGGGTCAAAACCAACCCGGGCAAAACCCGTCGGGGCAAAACCAGCCGTCCGGATCGGCTCAACCTGGCCAAGAAAGGCCCCAGCCCGGACCGCAACAACCCGGCCAAGATAAAGCGGAACCTGGTGGGCAGCCCCAGCCCGGGCAACCGGCCACTCAGGAAAAAGTCCCCCCGGCCGGTCAGGAAAAAGCGCTGGCCGGTCAACAACCCGGCCAACCGGTGGGTCAGGAAAAGTCCCCACCGGTCGGTCAGGAAAAGTCGGAAGCGGGCCAACCCTCAGTGGGCCAGGAAAAAGCGGAACCCGGCCCCCAACAGCCCGGCCTAGAAGCGGAATCTGGGCAAGGATCGGATCAGGCAAAGCCCCAGCCCGGCCCGCAAACCCCCACTTCCCAAGAAAAACCCTCCGGTGCAGGGGCGTCCGAACGGATGCCATCGTCTGGCCAAGAGAGCGGTTCGGCCAAACCGGCGGGATCCTCCGCCGGTCAAGAGAATGCGTTCGCCAAGACGGAGCCTCCGCCGGGTGCGGAAACCGAAGGGGCTAAGTCGCCCCCAGAACGGGTGGATCCGGTGGCCAATCCGGGCAAAGCGTTTGAAGAAATCCTTCGGGAGCGTGACCGGGAGGAGGCATCCGGCAAACCGCCCGCTGCCAAACCGGAAGGCCAACCGGAACCGAAACCTGGCAGCCTGCCGGAAAGTGCATCCGGTACCCCCTCAGCAGCTAAACCTGGGCTACAACCGGAACCCCAGCCCGGCAGGAAACCGGAAGGCAAATCTTCTGCTACCGCTGAAAGCCAGCCGTCTGCCAAACCGGAAGGTGTAGAATCGGCTTCTGCGGCGGAGAAGGAAAAACCGGCTCCAGCCGAGGCCAAGCCGATCCCGGATCAACCGCAATCCCCCCAACCGGGGCCATCTGGTCAAGGAAAGACTTCCCCGGAACAAGGTCCGCCGGAAGCGCAAGAGGCCAATCAACCCCGGCCTGGCCCGGCTGGTCTGAAGCCGCCTGGCGGGGAGCTGTCCCAAGAGCCCCAATCTCCCTCGATCAGCCAAAAGCAATCGGATAGCCGGGGGGACCAGAGCGGGGATCGTTCCGGTGGGGGCCAGCAAGGCGGGGGTCAGCAGGCCCCCCAACCTGGGGCCGGTACGCCGGGTAGTCAATCCCCGGCCGAGCAGGGCAGAGGGGTTTCGGACCAACCCGGTCCTGGGGAGCAAACGAGCGGACCCGGCCAGCAAAAACCCTCGGCCAAGCCGACCGGATCAGCCGGCCAAGAGACCGGTCCTGGGCAATCGGCCGCAAAACCTGGATCGGCGTCGAAGCCTGCGGACCAACCTTCCGGCAAACCAACGGGAGCGGAAAAGACGCCTCCCGGAGGGGAAAAACCCTCTCCGGAAGAGCCTTCTGGGCAGATCGGCACGAAGCCGCCGAGCCAATTGCCCGAGGGGCCGACCCGACCGGGGGGCCGGTCGGAGCAGACGCCGCCAGGATCCAGGGGCAGTTCGTCGGAGACGCCGTCGGTCCATGGGGCGGGCAATCCGGAAACAGGGGGCCGGCCGGGTACCAGCACCGGTCCGGTGCTGCCCGATCAGCCCCTCCAGGGCGATGACCCCAATCTGCAGTACACCCGACAGGCAGTGGATATGGCGTTGGAGTATCTTCGGGATCGGCTCCGGGAGGGAGACCTTCGGATTTTGGAAAAACTCCGGTGGAGCCGGGAAGATGCGGAAAGTTTCCTCCGTCGGTGGGAGGAGCTGAAACGGCAGGCAGCCGAAGCACCGCCGGGCAGTCCGAAACGCCAAGAGCTGGACGAAATGCTCAAGAATTTGGGGCTTCGGCCCCGGGGGGTAAGCCGGGTGGGTGAACAGACCAAACCGGATGATCTGCGCAGGCTTCGGGAAGGGCGCAGCGTGCCGCCGCCGCCCGATTGGGCCGAACAATTCCGTGCCTTCCGCCGCGGCATCCGGGCAGAAGAATAACCAGTGTACTCTTTAGACTTGTTGTCTTTTGAGCAGCGGCCAGAAATAATTGGCCCTGTGCTTTCGGATCATCCTAAGCGTTTTGGCCCTCTGGGCTGATGTTCGCCGGACACAATCGGTTTCTGGCCTGAGTTGGAGACAATTTTTTACGGGTGGGCGGGTTGGTGGAAGGGGGCATTTCCGGCATGGCTGAAGCGGTCGGACCAGACCCGGGTGATGCCCAAAAACCGGTCGCCCCATTGTTCGGAAGGTTCGATTTCGCTGCCTTCGTGCCATTCGTTGAAGGAGGTGATCAGGATCCAGTCGGGCCGGGCGGCGATGGCAGCCTCCCATTGGAGCGCATAGGAATGGCCTTCAAACCGAGGGACTTGGAGACCGGGTTTGCGGATTTTTGTGTCGTCGTAGCCGGGGATGACCGTAAGGGTAGCGATTTTGTTTTCTTTTCTAGCCAGGGCCACCCAGCCGGGAAACGTTTTTTGGCACCAATCGCGTACCTCCTGGACATACCGGCCTTTCAGATGGCCGGCCGTGTTGTAGGTGTGGATACCGTCGAACAGGCGGGCGGCCTCCCGGCTCATCCGATCGCCGATCAGCAGAACGCCTTTGGGGTAATTTTGGCGGAGTTGGTCGATGGCTTTTCGCCAGCCGTCCATGCCCAGTTCGTCCAAGGCCCGGCCGTAAATGAATAGCACCGGTTTGCGCTGCCAGCGGAACCAGGCCGGATGGTCGGCGTAGGTTTTAAGCACTTCCAGCAGCTCCTGGGCGGCGTTTTCCGGGGTTTTTTTGCCACGGACGGTTTCGTAGTAAATCGTGACCTGCAGGCCGGCCCTTTGACAGGTGTCCAGGATGCGGGGCATGGCCCGGTCGGTGAAATCGCCCCGGCCCCACCAACTGACAATCCAGCCGTGGATGCCCGCCTGCTTGGACCACTCAGCATGTTGGGCGATCACCTTGGGATCATGGGAATCGTAGGCGCCCAGCTTGGGATAATTCGTGCTGGAGGCGATTTGCTTGTTCTCCGGATCGACGCCCTCCCAATGGCTCCAGCGCCCGCTGCCCTCAGGGTATTTCGGATTGCCATACCAGGGGTAGTAGAAGGTGAGCACCTTTCGGGTGGCCCAAGCGGGCGGCGGGGGCACCGAGGCCGATTCCTCCGCCTGCCCAATGCCCAGATACGCCCAAAACACCANCAGCCCACTTGCCCAACCAACAATCCTCAGCCGCTTCGGTTGCAAGATGGTTCCTCCTAGGATCAAATAGGATGAATTGAGTTCCAGCGAACCCTCTCCCTTTAAAACCAGGATGGAGTACGTTTCGGGCACAGGCGGTTCCTCAGAGGCTGGCCCGAAATGGATACTCGGCCGGCGACCCGCACCGTTGCCAAACCCTTCCGATTTACCAAAGTGCCCGTGGGATGGGATTTTTGGCAGTCTGGGGGCCGCTGGTTGGTAGTACATCTGGCCAACACGAATTTTCGGGACAGCCTTTCCGAGGATGGGAATGAGGCACGGAGGATCCCGTGGGTCAGGGCGGGTCATGCGGCGCCGGTCAGGAGCCAGAGCACTGCCATGCGGACGGCCACTCCGTTAGTTACCTGTTGCAAAATGGCCGACTGCGGGCCGTCGGCGACTTCGGCGGTCATTTCGACGCCTCGGTTGATGGGTCCTGGGGCCATGATGAGGATGTTGGGTTTGGCGCGGGCCATGCGTTGGCGGGTCATGGCGTATAAATGGACATATTCCCGCACCGAAGGGAACGGTCGCCGTACTTGCCGCTCAAACTGAATCCGTAGCAGATTCAGCACATCGCAGCGGGGCAGAATCTCGTCCAAATTATAGGACACTTCCACCCCCAACTCCTCCCACCGAGGCGAAACTAACGTGGAAGGCCCACAGACAATCACATGGGCGCCCAGTTTTTTCAGTCCCCAGATATTCGAGCGGGCGGTTCGGCTATGGGCGATGTCGCCCACCAACGCGACGGTCAGGCCTGCGACTTGGCCGCGAAGCTCTCGGATCGTCATGATATCCAGAAGTCCCTGAGTGGGATGTTCATGGGGGCCGTCGCCCGCGTTGATCACCGAACAGCGCACGTTTTGGGCCAGCAGGTGCGGGGTGCCGGGCGTCCGATGTCGCACCACGACCGCCTCGATCCCCATGGCCTCCAGGTTCCGGGCGGTGTCGATGACGGTTTCCCCTTTGGAAAGGCTGCTGGTGGCCGCAGAAAAATCCACCACATCGGCGCCCAAACGCCGGGCGGCCAGGCTAAAACTGGTTCGCGTCCGGGTGGAGTTCTCAAAAAACAGATTGCACACCGTTTTGCCCACCAGCAGCGGAATCCGGCGATGTCCCTCGGCCAGCAGGTGTTTGAACAGGGCCGCCTTATCCAGAATACAGGTGATCTCCTCGGCCGACAGATCTTCCAACCCTAGCAGATGACGCCGCCGCCACATGCTGGGATAGCCGCCAAGCCGATCGATCCACTCGATGGACATACGATTACCTTTGTGTGTGGCCAGGCCAACTCCGAACGATTCCCCTCTTGCTCCGAGGCTGTCCCGAGATTCCGTCCTTAGCCGGATGGACTACCAACCGGCGGCCCATGAGTGCCAAAACCCGCATCCAACTGGGTGTTTGGTAAATCGGACGGATGGGGAACCGGTTTGGGGCCACCCGGCTGCCCATTTCGGGACAGCCTCCCTGAAACACTCCCCAGAGAAGCCTTTCCCACCAACCGGTCTCCGGGCCAACCTCTTGTGGAATAGCATTTTAGGATGTTATGTCCGGCTCCGCAAGAGGCAGGGCGGAAGCCGGGCACCAACAACTCGGAAGGGGCCAAAAGAGAGGATAGCAGAGCGGCAAGGCCGAACCCGGACGCCAATGGCTTTGCAAGAGGCAACAGACAGGGTGGAAGTCGGACGACTCCGGCTCTCCCAGAGGCCAAAAGACAGACTGGCAGGGCCCACACCCTCCGCCAACGGATAGCGCTGATAGCACCCCCTCGTGGAGCAAAGGACCGGCACCCATGCCGACGGTTTTCCTTTCCCTAGCGGTTTTTTGACTGGATCCACCCGGCCAGGCCCCTCCAACTTATAGGGGGTAAAAATCGGCACGAACCCCACAGATTGTGGTAATTACTTCCGGTGGATACGGTCCGCCTAAATAGTTACGTATTCCTTTTTGGAGAAGGAAGATTAGGACGCTTCTATGCCACACACCAAAAGTGCCAAGAAACGACTTCGGCAGAACTTAAAACTTCGGACTCGGAATCGGGCCGTCAAGTCCGCTCTGAAAACACAGATTCGAAAAGTCCGGGAGGCGGTTGCGGCCGGCAACCTCGCCAAAGCAGAGGTCGAATTCCGGATTACCGCCAAAAAAGCCGACCAGGCCGCCGCCAAACGGATCATCCATCCGAACAAAGCGGGGCGGATCAAATCCCGGCTGGCCGCTAAAATCCGCACCCTGAAAGGCAAATCCGCTCCCACCGGCGCCGCTTCCCCCTGAGCTTCGCAAATCGTAGAGACACGAACTCCCTAGGTTTTCGGGCAGGGCGGGGTCCTTTCGTTTGGCGAAGACCATAGGCCACTGGCCGAACTTGCGGTTTGGCAAGGCGTGGTCTTGGCGGGGATTATTGGAACAAGACCTTTCTCCCTTGTTCCCCTGGCGGAATGGCTGCGGCCAATCTTTTTGCTACCAGACCACTTCGGGTTCCGCCTGCTCGGAGTCCATATGGACGGGCAGACGCCAGACGTGAGTGCCCTCTCGGTCGGTAAAATAAAGCCGACTTTCGGACGGCTGCAAGGTATCCCCGTCGGCCCACAGGGCGTAAAAATCGGGATGGGCGTTGACAGGCCGACGGGCGTAGGTGTGGTTAAACTGGCTGCTCCGGGTAAGCTGCTTTAGTTTTGTCCATGTCGCCCCTTGATCGGTGCTTTTCCACATGGCCATATCGCCGCCGGTCGTGTAGGGCTGTGGGCCGGGTTCGGTCGGGGCGATCAGCCGCCATGTGCCGTCCGGCTCAATATAAAGAGACCCAAAATCGTAGTTGTGGTCTGATCGGCAGACCTGGCGAATGACCCACTCCTGGCCGGTCCAATGGGCCGTATGCCAAATCCTAGGATCGCCGCCTGGGCCGGAGGCGTAATGTCGGCTGGTCAGATACAGGATCACCGGGCGCCCCTGGGCGTCGAAGTTCAAATCCTTCAGATACACAAGCCGCTTTTCTGCCTGATAATCATGCACCAGGGCCGGATTGTGCACCTGGGTTAACGGCAGGCGGAGCGGCTGTCCGTCCACGGTTGTCCACGTGCGACCGCCGTCTCGGGTTTCCAGATAATAGAGATTGGTTCGGGCGTTGAGGCCAACCGGTTTGGGATGATAGTTCAGGGCGGTGCCGATCCGGCCGTCTTGGCTCAGCCAACTGATCTGATAATGGCCCATTTCGATCCGGGCCAGCGGCTGCCGATCGCACCAGGTCCGTCCGTCGGCGCTTCGCCAAACAAATAGGCTCCGGCCGCCTTGCTCGTAGTGGGTGTGCAGAAAGCAAAAGCCTTGGCCGGGCAGATACCACGGCTGGCCGTAGGAAAAGTTCGTCTCCGCAATCCGCTCAAACCGGTCGATGGACAGCGGCCGGCAGCTTCGATGGATATAGGCGGGTCGACTTGTGCCGTGGGCATTGGAAAATACCCACAAATACCCTTCCGCGTCCAGCATCAAGGTCGGATTGTCATGGGCGTCGTCGGTCTTTTTGTCCAGTAGAATCCGAGGCCGGGGAACCGTCCGGGTCTTGTGGTCGAAATAGCTCACCATGTGCAAAAGCCTGTTGGCATCCGGCGCCCGGCCGCCGTAAACAAAAAACGTCTTGTTCGCCTTGGCTGAGTAATAAGCAATCGGTACATGTTGCTGAGGATACGTGGCAAACCCACCACTGTATTTATATTTATACGGATCGCCGGACGGCTGATTATAGTACCAGATGCCGCGGTATCCGTCGGCCGCCGGCAGAGGATCGGGCAGCCTATGCGTTGGCTTTGCCTCTTCTGAAGCCGCTTGGGCCTTAACGGCCAAAAGCCCTGTCATCCAGAAAGTACCCAGGAGGGGCAGAATGATCCGACTGATTTTTTGCCCCCGCATGGTCCCCATGCCCAATTCTCCTTCAGGCCCATTTCAGCCGGTTGTAAAAAGAGCCCTGGTATTTCGCTCCGGACCAAAAAACACTTCTACCCTTTTTGTAATAATTTAGCCGAAAGAAGTAATTCGGCTCTGGGAGGCGCTCGAAAGCCAGTGTGTCATTCCTGCGTAAGCAGGAATCCAGATGACATGGCTACTTTCTGGGCCTTTTACTATCTGGGTAACATTCTAGCCGAATGAAGAGGCGATGTTTTTCCCCCTCCTCTGGCGGGACAGTGTAGGGTGAGCGGGATTTCGCCGGCACAAGGAACCTGGATTCCCGCTTTCGCGGGAATGACCCAGCCGGGGCCTCCATTCGGCTAAAATGTTACGTTTTGCCGGACAGTGGTGCTGGTCGTTTCAAGCCGGCGGCGGTCAACTTGGCCCTGAGTTTCGGGCCGTTGGGTTCGGGCGTTTTCCAGGCCAGGTCCAGAAGGGTCTGTTGCTGGGCCAGGGCCTCCAACGCCCGACGGCACTCTTGGGGATGCCGCTGTTGGAGGGCGTCCCATAGGTCCAGACAAATGGCCAGGTAGGCGCCCCGAGCGTTAGCCACTGCGTCGGATTCCTTCAGGTCGGCCAGAATACGAGGGGTTAATTCCTGTTGGAGTTGGCGGAATCGTTCTGTCCAGTCGGGCAGAGGATAGACACAGGCCGGTTCCTGACAGCGGATGCGATAGACGGCCTTGTCATCTTGCTGGAGTTTCTGGCCGCCGTGGCGAACAATCAGGGTCTCTGCCACGCTCCCAATCCGCTGGGCAAACCGGGTGATGGTCTCGTCCTGGGGCATTTCGTCGCGGGTGGTATTGCGGTAAAGGTCCTTGATGTTCCAACCCTGCGACTGCATCCAGCGGTACCCTTTGATCACGCCGACAACCGTTCCAGCGGTGGCTGCATTACAGTCAGCGTCCCAACCGAAGTTGAACGCCAATCGGAGCGTCTGGACCAAATCCCCCTGGCCGTACAGGAGCGAAGCGATGATGGCTGCTGTGTTCAGCTCGTAGCCGTTACGATCCCGTGTTTTTCCGCCGAAACGGGTGTATTTTTGCTTCAGCAATTCTCGGGTTTTCCGCCACTGGTCGGGATATTGCTTGTGCCAGGCGACCACATCGTCCAGCACCTGGCACAGAACGCTTTTGCGGTCCAGGGCCTCCCGGCCCGCTTGGATGATCTTTTTCAGGTCGTCAGTCGTAAAGGCGGTGGCGATCATGGCGGTTAGCAGTTGGGTGGCTTGCAGCGGTTCGCCATCGACGGACACCCGGAGGAACGGGATGGCGGTACGTGCCGCCGTTTGCGGCATCGCAGGAGCGACCAGCCCAAAGGTTTCGCAGACGAACTGGCCGGCGATATTGAAATCGGACCAGGGGTTAAACGCCGGCTGGCCGGTCAGCGGGGGCTCCAGGCCTAGATTCATTAACTCCCTTGCAAACCGGTTGGCGCACCAGATACGCTGGTTGATGTGCTTTTTCCAAAGATCGGCAAGTTGCCGGGGCGTAGGCTCGAATATCTGGTGCTGCTCCATTGTATAGATGTAAACCCATTCCAGGTCGGTGTCGTCGTCGGTCCGTGCTCCCTGGGGCAGACCGGGCGTGTACTGCTCCACGTTTCCCGGCTCATCGATGTACTTCATTTCATGTGGCAGTCCGTTCAGATTGCCAAGCAGTTGTCCGACCAGCCCACCCATGATCTTGTCGGCCAGCAGGTCGGCCGGTATCTCCACGAACTGTTCCTGAGGGGCACTCTGCTTGTTTTCCGCCAGATAGCCCACCGGGATCACCGGCAACGGCTGCGTCCGAGGGTGCTCAACCGGGCGGTCTGCCGTGGTTCGGTCGGTTCCGGCAAGGATTACCGCCACCCAGGAGCCTTTGCCCGGCGCTTGGAGCGGAGCCTTGGCCCCCGCCGGGAGGCGGAACTGGCCCGCCCAATCCCCGCTGCGCAGATCGATCCACTTGCCGACCATCTGGCCGGAAAAGCCGGTGCAATCGACGCTCCCGCTGCCGCCATCGGTAAAGAAGAGGACGCATCCCTTGCCCGGCGCCGCGGCCGCGTAGGCCTCGTTCGGCTCTCGGTCTGCCAATAGGTCCATGGCAGGTTTCAACTCCCACCAAGGGATCAAGCCTTCGACCTTCCGGGCTGCCAGGATCGAGGCTTTGGCTTTTTCCGTGAGGCCCAAGCCGCTGTCCGGCCGATGAAACCGAACCGCTGCGGCTCCGCCAAGCAACAGGCGCCAAAATCGTTCGATGCCATCCTGATCCGTTCCATACCGACCGGTATCAGCTCCGTAAATTTTGACGCTATTGAGCGGCCAGGGGCGTTTGGCGATGTAATTCCGCACCCATTGGAATTTCTCCCAATGGAGATCTCCTTTTTGGTGATTATTTTGGGAGATATCGGCAAAATCGTACAGCTCGGGATGATCGAGGGTGCGTCGGTGCCGGGGGGCGGCCAAATCCCAGTCGTCCCACATCTCGGTTACATAAACGGTTTTGCCCGCCTTGCGGGCCTGCTGTTTAATATATTCGGCCCAAAACCTAGCCCATGCCTCTTCGCCCGATGTCTCATTATCAATGCAGTACAGCACATGGTCATACTGGAGCGTATAGGAAAGCATTTGATCGACAAACCTTCTCTGATAGGGAAAGACGACCTTGTTGTTCCTTTGAGAAGGCGTCGTGAAGAAAAACGGCTGTTTATTCGCTCCCGGATGGGCAGGATAGTGTTCCTCAAATCCCGACTCTGCGTAGGTGTAGTTCACGTTGTTTTTCGGGTTATACGGATGAAGCTCCCAGTTGTCTCGGGAGTAGTCAAACCGATCCCAGACTTCGATCTGAACAATAATATCGCGCTCTTTAGTCCATCGGAGGAAATTTTCAAACCGGCGCCAATACTCGTCATTCCACTGATTCAAATCGTACTTCCCGCTCGGGAGCTTTCGGAACGGATACACCTCAAAGCCTTTGTCGGGGCGGTCGCTCATGGTGTTTCGCACGTAATTGGCCCCCACGGCGACCATCTCGTCCAAATGTTCCTTTAAGTCGGGGATTTGGAACAGGTTATCGTCCTTGCTCCCACCGATCAGCAGGACCGGTTTGCCTTTGTACTGCCAGTAATAGGGATTCTTCGGCCAAGGTCGAATGCCGGTTTCCTGGCCCACGCTTAGGCCCACCAGTCCGGTCCAAAAGGCCCCGAGAACATACACGGACAGCAGGACTCTGGTTTGTCGTGTCATGAGCGTTGCTCCTCATCTGGATGAACCGTTCGGAAGGGAAGCAAGCAGAGTGCCGACTTCCTCTGTGTGGAATCTGACTGTCTGGGGTGTGACTGTCTGGGATGCGCCGTCGATGGTACGGGGTGCGAGGTCCGTTTTCTGGGATGCCACGTCGAAGGTCTGAGGTACGCCGTCGATTCTCTGGGGGTGCAAGGTGATGGTCTGGGTGGCGAGGGCGGTTCGCCGCCCGCAGTCCGCCTCCAGTACACCACGCCTCCTGCTATCATTCTATAGGAACCTCTGAATAATTCCTTCTTTTGGTGCTCTTGGGGTTTCGGCCCTTTCCGACGCTAGGCTTACAAGCCCTAGCGGGGCCGAAAGTCCCAAGAGAAC
>JGI24185J35167_1000335_pt1 | contig 21150 bp, 20 predicted proteins | sample YNPBryunderm2012_FD_35167 | JGI IMG/M metagenome (IMG submission 35167) | reverse complement strand
CCTCACCACCCGCCTCTTTCCCGGCCCATCCCCCCAGCCAATAGTCTTTTATGATCCTCGGCGGGGAGCGCCCGACCTCCCCACAGCTATTCCAGCCCTCCCCCTCTACCCCCTCGCNGAAACNTTACACGCCCTTTATCGGGACCTACACGTGGGTAGCCTCCTCATAGAAGGGGGCGCGCAGACGCTCCAGGCTTTCCTCAGTAGCGGTCTCTACGATGAGATCCACATTTTGACCCGGCGGACCCACCGCCCCACTCTCCCGGCAAACCCCGTCTGGGCACCTGTACCCCCACCGCATCTCCCCTTCCGGCACTACCGGCTCAGCCGCACCGAAACCGTCGCCGTCTATCGCCGGCCCATCACNTGGTNAATAGCCCGCCTCATTCCATTTTGGAATGCCTACGCCACCGCATTTGTTTNTACTTTTGCAATATGGCAAGCGCAACAGACCTGACCAAAGGCTGGCTACACACCACCGTCGGACGAAAAATCGTCATGGCCCTCACCGGCCTCTTCCTGATTACCTTCCTGGTGGTGCATCTGGCAGGCAANCTCCTCCTCCTCCGGAATGATGGGGGCGAAGCCTTCAATGCTTACGCCGAATTCATGAGCACGAATCCGCTCATCCGCATNCTGGAAGTGCTGCTCTTCTTNGGCTTCGCCATACACATCTATCAGGGCTTATACCTCGCCCTTCAAGCCCGNAAGACCCGCCCTACCCCCTACACCCTGCATAACCCCCAGCGAAATAGCTCCTTCTTCTCCCGTACCATGCCCATTTCAGGCTTGGTCATCCTTGTATTTCTCCTGGTNCACCTNCGGTCGTTCTTTGTAGAGTCGCGCATCTTAGGGAGCCCCTATACGATGTACGACCTNTGCAAAAATGCCTTTGAAAATCCCTGGTATTCGGGTTTTTATGTGGTGAGCATGGTGCTTTTGGCATTTCATCTGGCGCATGGGTTTTATAGCGGCATTCAGACGCTGGGGCTAATTCTCAATCGCCGCATCCAACGCATCGTGCAGTGGGTAAGTGCAATATTTGCCTTTGCTGTGCCGCTGGGCTTTGCGATTATCCCGATGTACTTCCTCATCCTAAAATACTTCTAAGCGTATGAGCACGACAACGATTGAAAGTCCGGTCATCACGACACCGTCGGTGATTACCTGGCGAGAAGGAGACCCGATTACGAATAGCAAGGTCCCAGGTGGCGACCTCTCTACCCGCTGGGCCAGACATAAGGATAGCCTCCGCCTGGTGGCCCCCCACAATAAGCGCAAACTGGAGGTGATCGTGGTAGGAGCAGGGCTGGGTGGCGCTTCCGCAGCGGCCTCCTTAGGCGAGCTGGGATACCAGGTGAAAGTTTTCGTCTATCACAACTCCCCCCGGCGCGCGCACAGCATCGCCGCTCAGGGCGGTATAAACGCCGCTAAAAACTACCGCAACGACGGCGATAGTATCTGGCGGCTCTTNTACGATACCATCAAGGGNGGCGACTTCCGGGCGCGTGAGTCCAATGTGTACCGCCTGGCCGAGGTCAGCGTGAAAATCATTGACCACTGCGTGGCGCAGGGGATTCCTTTCGCCCGGGAGTACGGCGGGCTGCTGGATACGCGCTCTTTCGGGGGTGCTCAGCTCATGCGTACCTTCTATGTGCGCGGACAAACCGGCCAGCAGCTCCTCCTCGGCGCTTATGCCGCCCTCCAGCGCCAAGTCGCCCTCGGCAACGCCAAAGTCTACCACAACCACGAGGTACTGGACATCGTCGTAGAAGACGGCCGCGCGCGCGGCATCATCGTGCGTAACCTCATCACGGGCGAAATCCACCGCGTCGCAGCCCATGCCGTCGTCCTCGCTACCGGCGGCTACGGCAACGCCTATTTCCTTTCCACCAACGCCAAACTTTCCAACGCCACGGCGACCTGGCGGGCACACCGGCGCGGGGCCTACTTCGCTAACCCCAGCTTCGTCCAAATCCACCCCACCTGCATTCCGCAGAGCGGCGAATACCAGTCCAAGCTCACCCTCATGAGCGAAAGCCTCCGCAACGACGGCCGCGTCTGGGTCCCTCGCAAAGCCGGCGATCCCAGACCCCCCCACCAAATCCCCGAAGAAGAGCGCTGGTACTACCTGGAAGAGTGGTACCCCTCCTATGGTAACCTGGTTCCCCGGGATATCGCCTCACGGGCTGCCAAGCGGGTCTGTGAAATGGGCTATGGGGTCGGTCCCACCGGACGAGCCGTCTACTTAGACTTCTCCGATGCTATCAAACGCTTGGGACGGGAAGTAATCTACCAGCGCTACGGCAACCTCTTCGAGATGTACGAGGAGATCACCGGCGAAAGCCCCTGGGAAACCCCGATGCGCATTTACCCGGCGGTACATTATACGATGGGCGGTCTGTGGGTGGATTACAACCTCATGACCAACATTGAGGGGCTGTACGCCATCGGAGAGGCCAACTTCTCGGACCACGGGGCTAACCGCTTAGGTGCCAGCGCCCTCATGCAAGGCCTGGCTGACGGCTACTTCATCTTGCCCTATACGATTGGCGATTACCTGGCCACCCAGCTCTTCGTCAAGCTCTCGACAGAAACAGCCGCCTTTGAGGACGCCGAGCGCGAAACTAAGGCGCGTATTCAACGTGTACTTTCGGGTAAAGGCACACGTACCGTGGATGAATTCCACCGTGAACTGGGGAAAATCCTCTGGGACCACTGCGGCCTCGCCCGCAATGCCGAAGGTCTCACCCAAGCCTCCCAGCAAATACGTGCGCTTCGCGAGCGGTACTACAAAGAAGTGCTCGTCCCCGGCACCGGTCAAGAATTCAACCAGAACCTGGAAAAAGCCCTGCGCGTGGCTGACTTTCTGGAGCTGGGCGAGCTCATGATCACCGATGCCTACCATCGGGAGGAGTCTTGCGGGTGTCACCTGCGCGAAGAGTACCAGACCTCCGAAGGCGAACCCCTCCGTAACGACGAAAAATACGCCTACGTGGCCGCTTGGGAGTGGAAAGGCGAAAATGAACCGCCCGTCTTGCATAAAGAGCCGTTAACTTTTGAGTTCGTCAAACCAACAACCCGTAGCTACAAATAAGCCTATGCGATTCACCTTGAAAGTCTGGCGGCAAAAAAACGCCCAGGATCCGGGACACTTTGAGACTTACGAGGTAGATAATATCTCGCCGAATGCCTCCTTCTTGGAGATGCTGGACGTCCTCAACGAGAAACTCATCAAAGCAGGAAAAGAGCCGGTTGCCTTTGATCATGATTGTCGGGAGGGCATCTGCGGCTCCTGCGGCCTATTCATCAATGGTCGGGCACACGGCCCCCTTCCAAATATCACCACGTGCCGGCTCTACATGCGGCACTTCCGGGATGGAGAGACGATCACCATAGAGCCTTTTCGCGCAAAGCCCTATCCAGTTATTCGGGACTTAGTGGTAGACCGGTCAGCCCTGGACCGTATTGTCCAGGCGGGCGGTTACGTGTCGGTAAATACGGGCAGTGCGCCAGATGCGAATAGCATCCCGATACCCAAGCCCGTAGCGGACAAGGCCTTTGACTATGCGGCCTGTATCGGGTGCGGAGCCTGTGTGGCCGCTTGTAAGAATGCCTCGGCCATGCTTTTTACGGCGGCGAAGGTGGCCCACCTTTCTCTGATGCCGCAAGGACAGCCCGAACGTCGCAAACGCGTTCTGAAAATGGTCAAGCAAATGGACCTGGAAGGCTTCGGCCACTGCACTAATACTGGCGCCTGCGCCGTAGAATGCCCTGCTAAGGTGCCCCTCTCAGCTATTGCTACTCTCCAGCGCGAATTCCTGCGGGCCGCCCTGCTCCCAGACCCCTACGCAGAATAAGACCTTATACAACCAGGGGAGGGGTTAGCCACACCCCTTCTCCGATAGGATTGGGGGAAGAAGGACCCACCCCTAAACCGGAAGGCAAGGAGCTGGAAGGGTCCTGCCCGGACTCTTTCACCCGCCTTTTCCCTGCCAGTAGCTGGAAAGAAAAAGCTTCCCGACGAGAGGGCGCAGTAAGTTTTTTCTCAGGTAGCCTCGCAAAGGCAGATTAGACTCGCCACAAAAGCAGCAAGTTCAGAGAAATGATGACCAAACTGATAGTAGCAGCAAGGCCGTAAGTCCACCGGCTTATACCTACGGCGGGGAGCTTCCAAAGGATAAACAGCATAGGCAGGAGCACNAAAGGCAGCTGCAAAGAGAGCACCACCTGACTGAAGACTAAGAGGTCATTCAGGTGATTTTGGCCCCATATTAGGAGGGCNAGGGTAGCGGGGACGATAGCGGCACCGCGTACCAGGAGCGCTCGCCAAGTAGGAGACAAGCGCTGAGGGATGAGGTGCTCAAGCACGATCTGANCGGCTCAAGCACGATCTGACCGGCTAAGGTGCTGGTGAGGGTGGCATTGTGGCCAGCGAGTAGAAGCGCTATACCAAAGGCTATCCCGGCTGCNGCGCTTCCTAACGTCGGCTCAAAGAGATAGTAGGCCTCTGTGATGCCCCAACCTGTTGGCGAGCTTTCAAACGTGTGCAGGCGCAAAGTCGCCGCTGTCCATAGCAGGGCGATATTCACAAAAAATGCCAGGCCCAGGCTGCGCACCGTATCTACGGTCAGCGCCCGAAATCCCTCCGTGCCCCGGAAGTGTCCCCGCGCCCAGGCACTATGTAGATAGAGGTTATGGGGCATGATAGTGGCGCCAATGAGGCCCAGAGCTAAATACAAAGCCTCGCCATCCCGGAAAATAAGCCCATTGGGCAGAAGACTCCGTCCCATCTCCGCAGCAGCAGGACGTAAAAGCCATAGCTCATAGACAAAAATCCCGACGATACCCAGTGTCAAGAGGCCGACCAATACCTCCAGGAGGTGGGGGCGCCGCCCCGCCCAGCTCAGAACCAGCAGCGTCTCTACGAGGGCCAGAAAAGCACCAGCTGATAAGGGTAGCTTAAGAAGGAGATTGAGCGCCAGTGCAAACCCCAGTACCTCCGCCAGGTCCGTCGCAATCACGGCGATCAGGGCCATAAGCGCCAAAAAGCCTCCCCCCCAGCGCCCGAAGTAAGTATAGCCCAGCCCAACGAGGTCTTGGCCGGTAACGATGCCTATGCGGGCCGATAGCACCTGCAAAAGCATCGCCACCATACTCGAAGCCAAAATCACCCAACCCAGCTGATACCCATACTGACTGCCCGCCGCAATCCCCGTCGCCCAGTTTCCCGGGTCCATGTACCCCACCGCCACCAGAATACCCGGCCCTATCAAGCGCATACACAAAGGTATGCACTTTTAGGCTGTACGAAATCGTTTTCTATAGCCTGAAATAGCTGCCTATGCTAAGAATCCAACGGGAGGTACTGCCCGGCGTAGGATAAAAGCCATAGCGCGCAAAGAAAGGAAACCCATCCTGAGTGGGTAACCCCAGCTCTAAGACGAGAATAGGCCGGATTTGCGCATCCTGGGAAAAGGTCGTGTAGGCGGGGTCGCCAACCTGCATCCAGTAGGCGTCTACGCCTGGGCTTATCTGTAAGTAAAACTGATCAAACTCCGGGAAAGCCACCTGAAAGGCAAAGCCTGTAGCAGCGCCAGGCACGACCTTAAGCCGTCCCATACCACCTGCCCCAACTACTGGCAGCGCTATGCGTCCCTCTCCCCACCACCGTATTTGATACGATCGCCCAGATCGGGCAAGGCCCCGACTCACCCCCAGAAAACCGCCATTCATTAGGAGCGGCGGCAAGTACCCCCGATGATAACGATGCCTAATCAGCTCAGACCCGCTGTACGCCATCCAGCTACCTTCCACCACCTGGGCCGACGCCCAGCTCGCTAATAAAATCAGCCCTAAACGCATCTCCCCAATATACGAAAAATCCTACCTCTCCGTTTCACAGCGTACATTTGACCATGCGAATCTGGGTAACAGGCGGTGCCGGCTTCATCGGAAGCCACCTTGTACGCCATCTCGTCCGCAACTACCCTCAGGACCACATCATCGTCGTGGATGCCCTCACCTATGCCGGCAACCTCGCTAACCTCTCGGACATTGCTGAGGCGCCCAACTACACGTTCTACAAAGCCGATATCGCTGATGCCGCCGCCATGGAAGCCCTCTGGCAAGCCCACCCGCCCGACGCCATCCTCCACCTCGCCGCCGAAAGCCACGTCGACCGCAGCATCCTCTCCCCCCGCCATTTCGTCCATACGAACGTCTTAGGTACGATAACCCTCTTAGAACTGGCCCGAGGCCTGTGGAAAGACCGCAGCGATGTGGTCTTTTACCAGGTCTCTACGGACGAGGTGTATGGGAGCCTATCCGATGAAGGGTTCTTTGAAGAAGGCACGCCCTATGATCCGCGCAGCCCCTACTCCGCCTCCAAAGCCGCAGCAGACCATTTCGTTCGGGCTTATGGCCACACCTATGGCTTGCCTTACCTCATTAGCAACTGCGGCAATAACTACGGCCCCTACCAGTTCCCAGAAAAACTCATCCCCCTCACCATCCTGAATCTCATGCAGCGCAAACCCATCCCCATATACGGAAGGGGGGAAAACGTTCGGGACTGGATTTACGTGGAGGACCATGTGCGGGCCATAGACCGGCTACTGCGGGCGGGGCGGCGAGGCCACACCTACCTCATCGGCGCCGAAAATCCCCGCCGCAATATAGACGTAGTTTCCCGTCTATGCCAGCTATACGATGAAATCACCGGCAGTCAAGATAGCCTCTCGCTCATCACGTTTGTAACCGACCGCCCCGGCCATGATTATCGCTATGCCATCAAGCCCTCTCCCCATCTGCTTGAGCTGGGGTGGCGCCCGCAGGTCTCCTTTGATGAGGGGCTGCGCCAGACCATCCGCTGGTACCTGGACAATCCCGATTGGATAGCCGGCGTCCAGACCGGCGAATACCGCCACTACTACGAAATGCAATACGGCTCCCGCCTGCGGGGATGAGAGATACGCCTGTACAAAGCTGGCCCAAAGGCCTCCCAGCCCCCCTCTCAAATCCCAATTTTCCCCGATATTTGTCTCTCCGATATGCCTAAGAAGCTGATCCTTTGCGTGGACGACGAAAAGGTTGTACTCAATACCCTCATGGCCCAGCTTACGCAGACTTTCGGTAATCGGTACAGCTATGAGGCCTTCACCAGCGCCGAAGAAGCCGAAGAGTACATTGACGAGGTTTACGCCGAGGGCAGCGATGTGCATCTGATTATCTGCGACTGGCTTATGCCTCGTATCAAGGGCGACGAGTTTCTCATCCGCGTGCATAAACGCTTTCCCCAGGTAGCGCTCATCATGCTCTCCGGGCAGGCCAGCCCCGAAGCCGTAGAACGCGCCCAAAAAGAAGCCCATATCCTCTCTTTCGTCCAGAAGCCCTGGGATAAAGACTACCTCATGAACCTCATCCAGAAAGCCCTGGAAAGCTGATGAGCCGTCCGGTGATTCTCTTCGTAGACGATGAAAAACTCGTCCTGGACTCCCTTATTGCGCAGGCACGCAGCGCTTATGAAGACACTTACGACTACGAGACTGCCCAAAGCGCCGAAGAAGCCTGGGAAATCATTGAAGACTATCACGATAGGCAGCGCCGTATTGTTCTTCTCATCAGCGATTGGCTCATGCCCTTAGAGAAAGGAGATAGCTTTCTCATTCGGGTAGCCCAGCGCTACCCAGATATTCGGCTTATTATGCTTTCGGCGTATGCGGACGAGGAGGCGATTCGGCGGGCCGAGCGCTATGCGAATCTCTTTGCCTTTATTCGGAAGCCCTGGGAACGGGAAGCGCTCCTGAATACGATTCAGAAAGCTCTCGCTACCGCACCATGAGTAAGAATAGCCAGTTAGATAGAAACGCGGATAGGGTTGAGCGGGCATGGGACCTCATCTGGCGGCCCGGGGAAGCCTTAGAGGCCTGGGCCTTACGTATGCTGCATGTGATTCGCCACCAGGTACCCCTCCTCTCAGCGGCATTTTATGCCGCTATGGAAGAAAAGCTACTTACCCCTATTGCCGTACTGGGACGCCCACGCGAGAAATTGCTTCCCTTAGCCTGGGGGGAAGGCCCCGCCGGTGAAGCCGCTCAGCGTCAAATCCCTATCTACCTCCGCCTGGATACCCAGAACTCGCACCCCCTCGCTATTGGCGCCCTCCCCGAATACGCCCTCTGGACGCTCCCTTGCCTCTACCAGCACCAAACCTGGGGCGTCTTAGAACTTCTCCTATACGACGAGCCCACCCCCGCCCAGCAAGAAGCCCTCCACGATATCCTCCCACTCCTCTCCGCCCTCCTCAGCAGCGCCATTCAGCAACACCGCATAAACCAGCTCCTCATAAACCTCCAAAACCAGAATGCGCTCCTCGAAGCAAAAATCCGCGAAGCCAGCGAAGCCCGCTCTGAATTAGAAACTCTCAATGCAACCCTCGAACGTCGGGTAGAAGAGCGCACCGCCGAACTCCAGAAGGCCCTGCAAAACCTGCGCTCTACTCAGGAGCAGCTTATCTTTTCCGAAAAGATGGCGGCCCTTGGCCAGCTTATCGCCGGCATCGCCCACGAGATCAATAGCCCCCTCGGCGCCATCAAAGGCTCTGCCGAAACCCTCATAGAAACGTTGCCCAACCTCCTGCGCCTGCTATCAAGTCTACAGGCCCAGGACCCCCAAACTATCTCCAACCTCTGGAGCTGGATACAAAACACGCTTTTGGCGAAGGAGCGGCCCACCCTCACCAGCCGGGAAGAGCGGGCCCTGCGTAAACGCTTCGCCGCCAGCCTGGAAAAAGCCGGCCTACCCGATACCGAAAGTGCCGCGCGCCGCCTCGTAGAAGCCGGCCTCCACCAGGAAAACGACCTGGACCCCATCCTGTCCCTCCTCCACATCCCAGAAACCATAGACCTCATCTACCTCTTGGGTCAGCTTCGCTTGCAGCTCGAGAACATCCTCCTTGCCTCTCAGCGCACCCGTAAGGTCGTCTTCGCCCTCAAAAGTTATGTCCATACCAGCGGCGATCGCTCCACCCCCGTCCTCACCGACCTCCCAGAGTCCATCGACACCATTCTCACCCTCTATCAAAATCAGCTCAAACAAGGCGTAGAGGTAGAGACCTATTACGACCCTGCCCTGCCAAAACTCTATCTCTTTGCAGACGAAATCGGCCAGGTCTGGACGAATATCATTCAGAACGCTATACAGGCCATGAATGGGCAGGGGCGCCTACGTATTGAAGCGCAGCTAAATGGCGATTTTATCCGGGTTTCCTTTACGGATAACGGCCCTGGCATCCCCCCTGAGATCCTGCCGCGCATCTTTGAGCCCTTTTTCACCACTAAGTCCCGGGGAGAAGGAACGGGCTTAGGGCTGGATATCTGCCGCCGCATCGTGGAAAAGCACCACGGCCGCATGGAAGTCTCCTCTCAGCCCGGCCAGACCACCTTTCACGTCCTTCTGCCGCGCCTACTCGCCCAGAATAACTGGTACCATGCTCAGCCCGCTCATTCAAGCACTTGAAGCCGTAGGCACGTATCTCTTGCTTCTGCGGCGCACCTTTACGGGGCTTTTGCACTGGCGGCTCTACTATCAGCTCTGGACACAAGAATTCCTCATCATCGGACGGGATAGCATCTTTCTCGTGGCTATCATCGCCTTTTTCGTAGGGGCCGTTACCACCGTCCAAACCGCTTATCAGCTCGTTTCGCCTTTCATCCCCAAGTCCACGATTGGTGCTATCGTATCTACCAGTTCTATTCTGGAGCTGGCGCCTACCATTACCTCACTCGTTTTAGCGGGGCGGATCGGCTCCAATATCGCCTCCCAGATTGGCTCCATGCGTGTCTCCGAGCAAATAGACGCTGGAAGTGATGGGTATCAACTCCGCCACCTACCTGATTTTGCCTAAGCTCTTAGCGGGGCTGCTGGCTTTTCCCACGCTGGTCATCTATTCTTGTTTGATTTCCCATCTGGGGGGTATCGCAGCGGGGGCTTTCACCGGCGCTGTAAACCCCACCCAGTTTGGTATAGGCGCTCGCAGCTTCTTTGAGGAGTTTCAGCTCGTCTTCATGCTCATAAAGGCCGTCACCTTCGGCTTCATCATCACTACGGTCTCGGCTTATCAAGGTTATTACGTGCGCGGAGGGGCCCTGGAGGTGGGCGCCGCCAGCACGAAGGCCGTCGTCATCAGCTCGCTCCTGATCCTGATTGCCGACTATGTCCTGGCCCAACTCCTCCTCTAAATGAGCGAACTGCGCATCCAAAACATCCAAAAGCGCTTCGGTCGTCAGGAAGTGCTCAAAGACATCTCTTTCACCTTTGAGCCCGCCCGCGTGAACATGATCATCGGCCCCAGCGGCTGCGGCAAAACCGTCCTCCTCAAATGCATGGTCGGCCTCATTAAGCCTGACGCCGGCGAGGTCTACTACGGCTCCACGAACTTCTACAAAGCTAAACCCGAACAGAGACAAGAACTGCTCAAAAATCTCGGTATGCTCTTCCAATCCTCAGCGCTTTTCGACTCCATGACCGTGGGTGAAAACGTCGCTTTCCCCATGCGGATATTCACAAAAAGTTCCGAAAACGAGATCCGGGACCGCGTGGCCTATTGTCTGGAACGGGTGGGCCTCCAAGGGGTAGAAGCCAAGTATCCAGCTCAGCTTTCTGGCGGTATGAAACGCCGCGTGGGCCTCGCTCGCGCCATCGTCCTCAATCCTAAGTACCTCTGCGATGAGCCCAACTCCGGCCTGGACCCCCTCACCGCTCGCCGTATAGACGAACTGATTCAACAGCTTACCGAAGACTTTCACACCACCACCATCGTGGTCACCCATGATATGCGCAGTGTCCAAATCCTGGGCGATAGGATACTCTTTCTATACGATGGAGAGCCTGTCTGGAAAGGTACCCGCCAGCAGCTGGAAGAAACATCTCCGGAAGAGTTCCCCCCACAGCTCCGGGCTTTTTTGCAAGCCTCTGGGCTTTATGTATAATCTTCTCCCTTACCGCGGACTTTCCTCTACCGGCAAAAGGGGCTTTTCTCTCGCCGGACCGCTTTTTTTAGCAGGAGCCGCCTGGCTGTCCCTTTGACCAGGAGACACTGGTGAAAGGGGACCACGTATCCCGGATTTGGAAGGTTTCTGGGCTTTTTGGGAGGCGGGCTGCCAGCGAAAGGTAGGATTTTCAGCACTGCCTGTAACGTCAATACGGATTCGCAACCGTTCTCCTTCTTCTTCCACGATATCTGCGACTTGGGAGGGGTTTTTCAGGAGGAGGTTGCGAGGGATCTCCACAAGTAGGTGGTAGCTCAGGTCGTTTTTCAGGGTATGGGAGCCGCTCACATGCAGGCGCCACTCGTTGGCTTGGAGAAGGGTCGTGTCTATCTGGATAACACCATCCCGCAGGGTGAGGCGGGTGCGTACCTCGCCAACCTGAATGCGTTTGAAGTCAGTGAGGGGGATAATAGCAAAGAGCTTGTACGTATAGGGTGACTCCGCTACGACAAAGTGCTGGAGGTGGATGTGGGCTTCGCCGGTGGCTTCAGTCCAGAGGAGCCGCTCGCCAAGTAGGGGAAGCGTAGCATGCACGTCAGCGCTCACCTGGCCTTGCAGGTGGGGTAAAAGTGGGAAAAGCGAGTCCAACNCCGGTAGGTCCCGGCGTAANGTGGGGATGTGGAGGTTTTGCGCTTTCACCTGAAGGTCCCAGATAGTCTGGCGCCCCCGAGCGAAGTTTAGCATGGTACCGGCGAGGCTTCCCTGAGCGAAGCCAGATAGGTGCTGAATGCGAAGCGTGAGGGTATCGGGCCCTTTATAGAGAACGGCCCGGAGTGGACCATAGCGGCGACTTTGCCAGAGGAGCGTATCCGCNGCGACGTGAAGATGAAGCGAGACATCTGGCGTAGGGGTGGTGTCCGACATCTGCTNAGTAGAAACGGGCAAGGGGAAAGGCAGCACAGGTAGGTGGAGGTAGCCAGCGAGAAGGAGATGTTTCTGCTTCCAGGGCTCGGTGGCAGGCTGGAGGGTTAGGGTCGGCGCTTCTACCTGGAGTGTGCCATACTGAGCTTTTACCTGGCTGAGGGTGATGGCGGAGGTAGTCCACCGCAGCTCGGCGTGAGCAAGCCGAAGCTCCCCATATAGGAGCTCTCTAAGATGGCCCTGTGCCTCTATGTGCCAGGTTTCCTGGCTCTGCCCCAGACTTAGCCGCCCCCGATANGCACCTATGCGCAGCGTATCGTAANGCAGGCTATCCATCTGGCCGGTAAAGTCCATGTGCCAGCTGGGGAGGCTCAGCTGGAAGGTAGCTTTTCCCTGGACCCGGCCATCAAACCCGACAACNCCCAGAATACGCAGCGTGGAGAGCGCGAGCTGCCCTTGAACCTGGCCCATACCCTTGCGAGCCGCAAAAACATANCTCCCGCTGCCAGTCAGACTATCCGCCATGCCCCGCACAGATAGAGAGTCTATGGTCAGAAGGCTCTCTCTGGGAGAGAGGGGGTTCCAAACGAGTCGGACTTGGGCGTAGAGGGTCTGAAGGGCGTAGTCGTGGATGCGGAAGGGTTTTTTCTGGTGGAGGGTGGCTTGGAGGCGAATGGCGGGGAAATAGCCCCGACCGAGGAAACCTTGCAACGTACCGGCCGCTGAAATGTGTCCCGGCCAGGTTTGCCATTCGGGGGGAAGGCGAGGCCAAAACTGCCCCAACCGCGCAAAGTCAATATAGAGCCGCCTTATGCCAAGCTGCACGTACAGAGGCCCCTCGCGCCATCGGAGCATGCCGCCCAAGCTCACCCGTAGCGCAGAAAGGCTCCCCTCCAGCTTGTAGAAATGGAGCGCCTGCGATTTCTCGCAAAAGGCGCCCTGCACCGCTAATGCCAAAGGGAAAGATGTCGGGGCCGACCCCGTAAGCTGCCGAAGCGCCGTACGAATATCGGCCATAAAGTGCCAGGTCGTATCAGAATGCGGTGTGTGGTTTATAGAAGCTTTTACGCCGAGGCTGTCCAGCAGGAAAGAGATATGGCCTCTTTCGTCTATGTAGCGGAGGCGGCCCTTGCGCAGCACGAGCTTTTCTATCTGCCAGGCGGTCTGGGTAGTATCTTCTGCGGGGCGAAAGACGGTTTGCCACACCGACCGGCCGGCTTTATCCCACCGTAAGCACAAGTAAGGCGCCTCCGCACTCACCCCCGTAATCCGATAACGCCTTTCTATCAGGAGCTCATACAGATTAAGGTACACGGCGAGCTGCTGACTGGTGAAGAGCGTTTCACCTGAGAAGGTAGTCAGGACCGGTTCATACAGCGTCAGCGTGAGCGCAGGGAACCCCCGCCATCCATCCACCGAAAAATCCCGCACCACGATACGCGCAGAAAACTGCGAACTAAGCTGACCTTGCGCCCATTTCCATAGCTGATCGCGCAAGAAATACGCTACTATGCCAAGGAGAAGTGCACCTATTCCTATCCCGATGAGACAGCCCAGGAAAAACTGAAAAAGACGCCGGAGCATGCTTTACTCTTCCCCTAAGGAATCCGGCGGCAGAAATATCCGACGGGCTGGACCACGCAAACAGGCTTGCGAAGGACTCAGCGACGTAAGCGAATCCTCAGGCAGGTAGTTCGCTTTCATGACAAAGTAGCCTATTTTCTGAAAGGCGGATTCAAGGAATTTTTTAGCGCAATGGGTAGAATCGTCAATGAAGTAGCGGTAGTTTCGGGGAGTGGGCAGGAGAAGACCCAGAAAAATGGCCTCAGCCAGGGTAAGGTCGTAGGGGCTCTTAGCGAAGTAAAACTGACTGGCTTCGGCCAGGCCATACACATCGGGACCCCATTCAGCCATATTGAGATAAAGTTCCAGGATACGCTGTTTAGACAGAAGGCGGAAGCGCTCCACGAGGGCAGTGAGGCAGATTTCTTCTATTTTTCGGGCGAGGGTTTTTTGGCGGGAGAGGAGTAGGTTACGTACGAGCTGCATAGTAATGGTACCGGCTCCCCGACGGTAGCATTTACATCGCCAGTTTTCCAGCATGGCTTTGAGAAAAAATTCTTTATTGAAGCCCTGATGGTAGAAGAAGCTACCGTCTTCGCTGTGGAGGATGGCAAAGAGTACGTAGGGATGAATCTGGTGGTAGGAGAGGTAGTTGGGGTTTTCAGGACTGAGCGGGAGGGCGCGGCTCGAACGCCAAGGACGGTAGACAAAAGGCCCTTGTAGCTGAAGCGGGCTGGGCGGCGGCCAAGCCACAATACGAAAGCCCTCCGTTTTCCAGGAAACTTGCAGGTCCAGCGTATCCGGCAAACAGGGATCATAGGTGAGCCGGAGGTCTATCCCGGAGGTCCCTTCCAGACGCGCCTGGGACAAAACCGAGAAAAAACCCCGAGGAAAGGCCTGCTGATACGCCGCAAAAGGCTGCGGGGGAATCCTCAGATGCACCCGGAAAGAGTCCCGCCCTGTCCCCTGTGCCTGCAGATGTAGGGCCAGCGGTATAGCTTGTGGGACGAAATCTACATACCACCGCGGGGCCTGATACGCCACGCGAAGCGTCCCGCCTACACTATCATAGGACAACGCCTGGGCCGCTAAGCGCGCATGAAAGCCCGAAATCCCCCGCCCTATCCCCGACACAATTAGCGTATCGCCCTGCCACCTGAGCGAGCCACGAAAACCCTCCCACCTTAAATACCCCTGCCTACTACGAAAGAAACCAGGCAAAACTTCCCAGGTATAATGTTTTTCGCCCTCTTTTGCTTGAAAGACACAGCTCATCGAGTCATAGCGCAGGCAAAGCTGAATAGAATCCCCCCTTTTTGTAAAAGATGCCGAGAAGCGTTCGGAAAGGGAGACAGCTGGGGCGGATAGCGTATCCAGACGATGCAAGTGATGAAGCGTTTTCTGAAAGAGCAGGAGCGGGTTGGCTCCTAATCCTGAAGCCGACGCNGAAGAAGAAGGCACGTCACTATGGGAAAGAACGGCTTTTCCCACATAAAGGCAGGGGCGCAGGCGCAGGCGCAGGGTGAGAGANTCCATGGCGAGACGCCAGGCGCCTCTGTGGAGGGAGACATCATAAAGCGTGATGGTCCGGCCTTCCCAGGAGGCAGCCTCATAGCGCAATCGGTCTATCGGTAGCCCCTTGAGCACCCAACNAAGCACCCACGGTAGCCACCAGAGCCGACTCAGCCACAAAACCACTCCCCCCACCAGGAATCCGCCCAAAACTACCCAGACGACCCAGCGCCTCATTTCTGCAAAAATCCAAAAGGATAAAAAACCCGTGCTACTCGCCATTTTCCACGCCGGAGCCTTTGCCAGGCCCGGTACATGTCATAGCTCCAGTAAATGTCATCACACACAAACCACCCNCCTTCTCGTAGGTGCGGATACAGTTGAGCGATATANGCCTGCAAAGCCTCTCCCTGGTGATTGCCGTCTATGTAGATCAGGTCCCAGGGGCCCGACAGGGTGGGGAGCACGTCCTCGAAGCGCCCCAGATGGAGTTTGATTCGGGCGCCGCAGAGGGCAAAGTGGCGCTTGGCATAGGCGGCCAGCGTAGCGGAAGCCTCTACCGTATGGATTTCGGCAGTGGAAACAGCGGCATGAAGATAGAGCGTACCCATGCCTAAGTGCGTACCCAGTTCCAGAATCCGCACCGGCTGTTGCCTCCGCACAAAGAGATACAGATAGGTCCCCTTCAAAGGTGGCGTGGCTGCGCGCCGGGTGAGCTCGGCCAGCGTATGCTCATGTTGGACCCGGTTAGCAGGGCGCGCCCCAAATGATTCCACGACGAGCTTGTAGCCCTGAGCATGGCAAAGCCGCCCGTAGAGTTCATACAAGCCCCGCAAGGTAGGAGGCGGCGAAAAGCGCGTCTTTAGGAGGGTGAGGAGGCCGGGGAAGCCTGCCGACGCGGCCATAGCCGATAACTCAGAAGGGTAGAAAACGTGGTATGATGGATGAGGGCATTATAGCTGCGAAAGAGGCCCCGGTCCCAGGCCGGCGACCAGTCCATCTCCCAGTGCAGCATGAGCGATAGGCGCTCCCCAAAGCGCTTCTCCACAAAAGCCCCTACCCGCACAATCGCCCGCCCATAATAGTCCTGAAACCGATAGACGCTGGCTGAATCCGGCGAACTCCGGGCCTTTACCAGAAAGGCAGCGCCAAGCGTGCCACCCCCATACCAGCCTTTTTCCGGCGAAAGTCGCCAGCCGGATTGAACGCCCGACACCGCATACAAGAAGCTCTCTCGGCGATTAGCCGGGTACACCTGAAACGCCTGCCCCCCCCACCAGAAACCCAAAAAGTGAACGGCATTCCGAATATACCGGCTCATCAGATACACCTTGAAGCCCGGCCCGGGCAGCCGCTTTTCCCCACCCCGATGAGAAAGCCCAGCCCACGGCGCCTGCCGAACGATAGGCACCTGATATGCCCCCAGCAAGCCACCCCCTACCCACCCCTCCACCTGCGCCCAAACCATCGCGCCCAATAGCATCGGCCATCCTCTCATGGCTCAAATATACAGCGCTAATACCTACTTTGCCGTAGCTTTGGGGTATGTACAGAGTGGGAATTACCACTTCACTGATACTCTGGCTAAGCGGATGCGGCCCAAAACCGCAAGGGGAAATAGTGCTCTCCGAACCAGTGCCCCTCTACGAGACGCCCAGCGGAAGTGCCCGAATTCTGGATACCCTAAGAGCTGGAAGCACGGTAGCCCTCCTCGGTCAAAAAGCCGATTGGACCTGGGTCTGCGTACGCGGCCTCCATGGCTGGATTAACCTCGCCACCACCTCCCTGCCCGGCGAGCCCCTGCCCGAAAGCATCCTCGCCGAAAAACGCCCAGATAGCCTCCTCGCAGACATCGGATTGGACAACGATAAAAACACCTACCTCCCCCTCACAGCCTTTCAGCCGTGGTTCGTGCAAGATTCCTTGCAATATGCCGGCTTTTATGAGGGGCTGCCAGGCGAGCCCTTCGCCCTGCTCATTGTCAACTTCGCTCCCCGCCTCTCCCTCATCCTGCGCGCCACCGAACTAAACCCCGAAACCATGGAAATATCCGAAAACGAATACGGCCTGTTCGGCGATTATTACCTGCTCGGCAACCTCCTCCTACCCAATGACCCCACAGCAGAACTACCTTTTAAGCGGGCAGAGTTTATTTTTTATCGGGGTAGACGGGGAGTTCTCATAGAGAAAGAACCAGGAACCTATAAGATTTTGTGGCGTAGGGAGATTTTTAGCTAAGGGATGTTTCGAGTCGCGCTCATCGGACGACCTAATGTCGGCAAGTCCAGCCTCTTCAATCGGCTATCCGGTAAAAGGCTTGCTATCGTAGAAAATATACCGGGCGTCACTCGCGACCGACACATCGCCCATGTAGAAATAGAAAGGCAGCCGGTCACACTCATAGATACAGGCGGGTTTCTGGCAAAGGCAGAAGGATTAGAAGCTCAAGTAGTGCAGCAGGTACAGTTCGCCATAGAAGAGGCTAACCTCATCCTGTGGGTAGTAGATGCACAAGCGGGCCTGACATCAGAAGACCATGAACTTCAAGCCTGGCTGCGTAAGCACCTTGCCCCCAATAAGCCCCTCTGGATGGTCGTCAATAAAGCAGACGACCCGCAAAAAGAAATGGAGGGCGCAGAGGCGCTTAAGATGGGTGTGGAACCGATATTCTTCGTCTCTGCGGCAAATGGGCGAGGTATAGCGGCTTTGCGGACAGCCATAGCCTCCCTGGCAGAAAAATCGCCCGCGTACACGCCCCCGACTGATGCCCCGCGCTTCGCCATCATCGGCCGGCCTAACGTCGGTAAGTCCAGCCTCCTCAATGCCCTCCTCGGAGAAGCCCGCGCCATCGTGAGTGACATCCCCGGCACCACCCGCGACGCCCTCTACATGCCCGCCACCTGGAAAGATAAAACCTTTTTCTGGGTAGATACCGCCGGCCTGCGCCGTAAAAGCCACATCGCCCCACACTCCCTCGAACGATACGCCGCCCTCCGATCCCTACAAGCCCTGGAACTCTCCGACGTAGTGCTCCTCACGATGGATGCGCAAGAAGTCCTCACCGCCCAAGACCTCTCCCTCCTCCGCCTCGCCGAAAAACACGGCAAAGGCATCGTCCTCCTCCTCAATAAAGCCGACCTCATAGACAATAAGCACCGCCCCAACATAGAGGCCTGGGTCCGTCGGAAAATCCTCCCCTTAGAGCCGGTACCGCTGCTCTGGACCTCGGCCCTCACAGGCGAAGGCATCCGCCATATCCCCAAGGAAGCTTTCGCTGTGTACGAGGCAGGCCAGTACCGCATCCCTACCCGCCACCTCAACGACACCCTCCGTCCCATCCTGCGCGACCACCCCCACCCCACCGTCGGTACCCTCCGCCCCGCCGTCAAATTCCTCCACCAGATCGGAACCAAACCCCCTACCTTCCAGCTCCACGTCCGCCACAAAGAAAAAATCCGCCGCAGCTATCTCCAGTTTCTCCTGCGACAAATCCGCAAACACCTCTATCCCTTCCCGGGATGGATGCCGAGATTTGAGCTGCTGGAAAAAAGTGAGTGAAAAACTAAAAATGACCTCACCCCCAGCAATCAGGCCTAAAACCACCCCTTATGTAGGCAAGGCGCTTTGCCGCCACCACACACCAGCTAGCCTGTGGGTATAAACTCCCTCATACGTCAAAAGCCTAAAATAGGCCTATCCAGCCTGGCTCCGGGAAAGCTCACCCTCCGCCCCTCGGCAGTTGGAGACTATCCAGCCCGACGGACGCCCCCCACCCCGCTTTTAGGTTATTGTAAACCGCCGTCCACGACAATCACCTCGCCCGTAATGTAAGAGGATAGGTCCGACAAAAGAAAGGCACAAACATGAGCGATCTCCGCAGGCTCGCCCAGACGTCCCAGCGCAATCCGACTCTGCCAGGCCTCCGCCGGCAAGTGCGTCGTCATATCCGTCTGAATAAAGCCCGGTGCAATGGCATTGATCCGGATGTTGCGCGAACCAACCTCCTTGGCAAGCGACCGCGTAAAAGCTATCAGCCCAGCCTTAGCCGCAGCGTAGTTGGTCTGTCCCGGATTGCCCGTGAGCCCCACAATAGAGCTAATATTCACGATACTGCCCTTCCGCTGGCGCAGCATAGGCTTGAGAGCCGCCTTGCTATACAGAAAAGGCCCCTTGAGGTTCGTCTGCATGACAGCATCCCACTGGGCTTCACTGAGACGTAGAAGAAGATTATCCTGGGTGATGCCGGCGTTATTGACCAGCCCGTCTAAGCGGCCATACTTCTTCACGAGTTCGTCCACGATAGCCTCGGCGCGCGCGCCATCCGTTACATCCGCCTGATATGGCAGGACCCGGTCGCGATGCGCTTCGGCGAGGCTCTGAGCGGCCTCTACGGAACCCCGATACGTGAAAGCGACAATCGCACCTGCCTGCGCAAGCACTTCCACAATAGCACGACCGATTCCGCGGCTTCCACCAGTTACCAAGATGACTTTATCCTGCAAGGAGAGCATATGCGCAAACTTACACCGAAGTGCCTTATCTTTGTAGAAGGATGCGGGGAGGGGAAGCAGGGTATATCCTGGCCCGCATAGCCGCTGGCGAGGGTCAGACGCTGGACTTCAAACAGCGCATTGACAGTGCCCGCAAAATCGCTAAAACGCTCGTGGCTTTTGCTAATAGCGAGGGGGGCTCCCTGCTCATCGGCGTCAAAGACAACGGCCGCATCGTGGGCGTCGCCCCCGAAGAGGAATACTACATGATAGACTTAGCGGCGCGACGNTACACCCAGCCCGTNACAGCTTTTACGGCTAAAACCCACATGATAGACAATAAAGCCATCTTGGAAGTGCATGTGCCGCCCCAGCCTGAGAAGCGCCCCCTCCGTGCGCTGGAAGAAGACGGCCGGTGGCGGGCCTANGTGCGCATTAGCGACCAGACACGCCTGGCCGGCAGCTTCCTGGAAGCCTTCTGGGAAGCCCAGAAAAAACCCCAACATATCCGCTTCCGCCGAGAAGAAGAGCTCCTCCTGCGCTATCTGCGGGAGCACCCCACCATTGACGAGAAGGCCTACCGTGCCCTCCTTGGCCCCCGCCACGCCTGGAAAGCCCGCCGCATCCTCATCAAGTACCTCCTCATCGGCCTCCTTGTCATGGACATCANNCCCACCGGCGAAGTCTTCCGCTTAGTGAGCTAAACCGCATCCACCTAAGTCCAAGGAACGCCCTTCACCAGAAGATGCGCAAAACTTCCCCCCCTACCCGCACAAGGTAAAAGCCCGGCGTGAGAGGAAGCTCATGCAATCCCGGCGACAATGCTGCAGACCACACCAGCTGCCCCAGCGAATTGTATACCTCAATAGCATACTTATCATCGGAGCCGCTAATGTACAGGTTACCCTGGTAAAACTTCACCTGTAAGGNGACTTGTTCCAGGACGAGCTCCACCGTTCGTGAATACACAGCGGCAGCACCGGGTTCCTCTACTCGTAAGCGATANTACCAGGGGCCTTTCCCGGGGCGCAGGTGGTCCTCAAAGGTGTAGGTCATAGAACTACCCCGTCCTAACAAACTGCCGATAGGTACAAAGAAATTCCCTTCACGCCTCTCCACAATAAAGGTCGTGTTAGGTGGCTCCTGAGCGGTTTGCCACGAGAGGCGGTTATAAGTAGCAAGAGCCTCCCCCCAGAGCTCTCGAGCCCAGACTACGGGCAATACAACACAGGAGAGCTGCGCCGTATCCCTACAATAAGGGTACTTGGAGGAGCTGGCCACCACATTATAGGTAATCAGCACATTGTTCGCGTTGCCATTGACGGGATAGGTGAGGTAGAGATGGATCCAGCCAGGCTGGCTATTGTCTATGAGGGTGTCTGGTGGGCCTCCTAAGAGGCCAGGAGGATTAGTGTTAATATTTCCGAGAACGGAGGAGAGCGGGATCTCCGAGGAGAACCACAAATGCACAGTCACGCCATCAGGGGAAGAGCATCCGTTAGGTGGTATTTCGGCGAAAACTTTCCACTTCGTCGGATCTATGTTGAGGATGAAGGCATGCTGTTCGGTATTGGTATACCACCAGGTATTGATGACCTCAGGGTTAGCATTATCATTGCCCCGATTTTGCCAGCGATGGCAGCCAAAAGTCGGTGTAGGCTGACAGCCGGTGA
>JGI24185J35167_1000327_pt1 | contig 21306 bp, 17 predicted proteins | sample YNPBryunderm2012_FD_35167 | JGI IMG/M metagenome (IMG submission 35167) | reverse complement strand
GCCTGCCGGTGCTCGGGCCCGTAACAGGCGGCGCGACCGGCGCGAAGGGGCGGAGGCAACAGCCCGCGCGCAATGTAATAGCGGATGGTGCGCTCCGGGACCCCGGTCTGCTCGGCCAGTTCCGCCAGCGTGAGCTCGGTCATCCTCCGGCGCCTCGAACTCCGAGACCAGTCTAGCAGGAAAATTTGACAGTGTCAAGTACTGTCAAACAAAATTTTCCTGCCCCGCCAGGCTACCGCAAGGTCAGCAGCAGCGCCAGAAGCGAGGTGGTCAGGAAGCCGGTCAGGCCCAGCACGGCGAGCAGCGGCGTCCAGGTTTTGAGCGCCTCGGACTCGGTGAACCCGGACATCTGTTTGTAAATCCAGAAACCGCTGTCGTTCATCCAGGATCCCATCAGCGAGCCGGAGCCGATCGCCGCGGCCACAAAGACGGGGTGATACGGCGGCGGTGCGGCGGCCACCAGCGGCGCCACGATGGCCGAGGTCGTGATCATGGCCACGGTGCCCGAGCCTTGCGCGAGCTTCATCAGGCCGGCCAGCAGGAAGCCGAGGAGCAACAGGGGAACCTGGTTGCGCTGCGACATCTCGCCCAGCGCGCGTCCGACGCCCGCTTCCACGAGCATTCCACCGAAAGCGCCGCCGGCGGCTGTGATCAGAATGATCAGGCCGGCGCTGGAGAAGGCCGACTCGGCCCGCTGGGCCAACTGGGCGAGATTGAGCCGTTTCTGGCGGGCCAGCATGTGCAGCGAGATGGCCGCAGCCACCAGCAGCGCGAAGTTGGGGTCGCCGCCAAACGCGGTCAACCTGGCCGCCACGCTGCCGGGCGCCACCGCTTGCACCACGGTGTTGGAGGTGATCATGAGCACCGGCAGGACGATGGGCGTCAAGGAGTGCAGGAAACCGGGAAGCTCGCGGTCGTCCCGACGGGCCAGCTCTTCGAGTTCGGCGAGGCTCAGACCCGGGGTTTCGCGGAAAGGCACGTCCAAGCGCCGGTCCATGAGCCGCGCGAACAGCCACCCGGCCAGTGACATGGGCACGCCCACAATCGCGCCCACGATGATCATCAGGCCCAGGTCCACGCCGAGCGTGGAGGCCATGGCGACCGGCCCGGGGGTGGGCGGCACCATGGTGTGCGTGACGGCGGCGCCGGCGCAGATGGACATCACGAACAGCAGGTAATTGCGGCCCGTCCGGACGCGCATGGCGCGCGCCAGCGGCACCAGCAGGTAGAAGACCGTGTCGAAGAAGACNGGACCCGACAGCACGTAGCCGCTGCCCAGCAGCGAAAGCGACGAGCGCCGTTCTCCCAGCAGGCGAACGAACACGCGCGTGATCTTGTCGGCCGCTCCGCTTTCCATCAGGCACAGCCCGATCAAGGCGGCCAGGGCGATGACGATGGCGATGCGTCCGCTCACTTCGCCGAAGGCGCGAGCCACCGCGGGCATGACCCGGGGAAGCTCGACGTTCGGCGCAAGCAAACCGACGGTGATGGCCGCGCAGATGAGCGCGACGAAGGCGTTCATCTTCCATCGCAGGATCAGTACGAAGACCACTGCGATGGCCACGACGAGGATGGCGACGGGAGGCATCTCTTGGATCGTAATCGAGCCTCGGACGGGGCGTCTACCCGTATGTGGCAGGAGCGCCGATCAGCGCGGGCCCGGCCCCCGCCAGGCGGGTCCGTAGAGCACGCGCCCGGGGCGTTCGGCCGTCATCCTGCCGTCGAGCAGGACCGGCTTGCCGTTGACCAGCACGTAGCGGAAACCTTCGGCGTACTGGTGCGGCGCCGTGAACGTGGCGCGGTCGGTGACGGTGGCCGGATCGAACACCACCACGTCGGCGTACATGCCCGGCTTGAGCAGGCCGCGGTCATGAAGGCCCAGGCGCGCCGCAGGGAACGAGGTCATTTTGTGGATCGCTTCCTCGAGCGAGAGCAGCTTGCGTTCGCGCACGTAGCGGCCCAGAACGCGCGCAAACGTGCCGTAGCTGCGCGGATGCGGCGCGCCTTCGCCGAACGCCGGGATTTCGCCGTCGGAGGCGACCATGGTGAAGGGAGAGCGCATGATCCGCTCGACGTCTTCTTCGGCGATGGCGTGGTAGATGGTCTGGCAGCCGCCGCGCTCTTCGATTTCCAGCAGCACCTCGGCCGCATCCTCGGGCGTCGGCTCGCGCCCGCGTTGCTGGGTCAGTTCGGCGAGGTTTTTGCCTGCGAGCGCGGGGTCGAAGGCGCAGTTGGCGAACACGACGTTTTTGGGATGGCCGCCGCCGCGGTCCTCCAGGATCCGCTTGACGACCTCCGCTTTGATCCGGGCGCGGAGGCCGGCGTCGCGCAGCCTTTCGAGCAGCACCTTGCGGCCGCCGGCCTGAGCCCACTGCGGGATCAAAGCGGAGCTCGCAGTACTGGAAGCGGTGTACGGGTACTGGTCAATGGTGACATCCACGCCTCGCGCACGCGCTTCTTCGACCAGGCGCAAGGTGTCCCGGCTTCGTCCCCAGTTGCCCGCGCCGACAATCTTGTGATGCGTGAGCTGGGTCGGCAAACCGCCCTCCTCGCCGATGCGAATGGTCTCCCGCACGCTATCGAGGATGCCCGCCGCCTCGTCCCGCATGTGCGAGATATGAATGCCGCCCAGCCGGCCTGCCTCGCGCGCCAGAGCGATGACTTCCTCGGTGGGAGTGTAGTTGCCGGGGACGTAGAACAGTCCCGTGGACAGGCCGAACGCGCCCTCGTACATGGCCTGCCGCACGAGCTGTTTCATTCGCTCGATTTCCTGCGGCGCGGCCGGTCGGTTTTCGCGGCCCATCACGGCCTCGCGAATGCTGCCCTGGCCGGCCAGCATGGCGAAATTGACCGCAGGGGGCAGAGCCGCCACCTTGCGCAGGAACTCACCCAACGGCAACGGCGAGCTGCCGTCCTGGCCCTCGATCAGCGTGGTGACGCCCTGGCGGACATAGTTTTCGGCGCTGGGCGTGTGGAAGATGCCGCGGCGGGCGTGCGTGTGGATGTCAATGAAGCCCGGGGCGACGACGAGGCCGCGGGCGTCGAGCCGCAGGACGGCCTGCGCGTCCTCGAGTAACCCGATGGCCGCAACGCGGTCGCCGCGGATTCCGACATCGGCGCGATACCAGGGCGCCCCGGTACCGTCCACGACGCGCCCGCCCGTGATGAGCACGTCGAAGCCGGCCGCTTGCTGGGCGAAAATTCTACACGCCAGCAGGAAAGAAATTACCAGCAGGTTCCGCATGCTGGCCATTGTATCCGGGCCGCCGACCGACTGCGGCGCCCTGTATCACGACGCCACAGGCGTGTGCCCAAACGGCATTAATCGCGTACGCGAGGCGAGGACGACAGCATCGAGAAGAACAAGCTGACAATGAAGAGGATAGCGATCCCCAGTCCGACCCACATGACGACTCCCTCCCGGGTGCTCCCCTGATACGGTTGCACGTGAACTTCCACTCTCTTGGATGCCCAACGGTGCGGGAAGTTACACATTTCTCGGAGGGATCGGACTCCTTGCTAGACTGGAGGCGCCCGGAGGACTCAGACCCATGTCAACTCGCGCTCGCCGGTTTGCACTGCTTGCAGCCGTACTCGCCGTGAATGCGTGCACGCGAACTCCGCAAGCATCGGTATTGCGGAGTGGTTACTTGAAGACCTCGGACGGAGTTCGGCTTCATTACCTGGAAGCAGGCGCGGGCAGCGCGATGGTGTTCGTGCCCGGCTGGACGATGCCTGCCGGGATCTGGGAGCACCAGATCCGGCACTTCGCCGCCAACCACCGCGTCGTGGCGATGGATCCGCGATCCCAGGGCGATTCGGACCGCCCCTCGGAGGGCCACTATCCGGAGAGGCGCGCGCAGGACATCAAGGAGCTGGTCGAGGGTCTCAAGCTGGCGCCGGCCGTGCTCGTGGGCTGGTCCCTTGCGGTGCCCGAGCTGCTGACGTATGTAGACCGTTTCGGCACGGGAACCATCCGCGCCCTGGTGCTCGTGGACGGGTTGATCGGAGAAGATCCCGACCCTGCCCGCAGCGCCCGGTTGTGGGCCTGGCTGAAATCTGTCCAGACCGACCGCAAGCGGGCGACCGAGAATTTCGTGCGGGGAATGTACCGCAGGCCCCATCCGGAAACCTATTACGACCGGATCGTGGCCGCGTCGCTGAGAACTCCCACCAACACCGCGGTTACGCTTCTGGCGAACGTTTTTTCGGGCGGCGATTGGCGGCCCGTGCTGAGCAAACTCGATCGCCCCTTGCTCTACGTGGTGGCGCCCGAGCTGCGCGCCCAGGCGGAAATGGTCCAGCGGCGATTGCCCTCGGCGCGCGTGGAAATCTTCGAACAGGCCGGCCACGCGCTCTTTGTGGACGAGCCGGAGCGCTTTAACCGCCTGCTCGAAGATTTCCTGCGCCGTCACTGAGGCGGGGCCGGAGAAAAACGGGCGTCGCTCCTCCCAGCCGGCAATGCCCCGTCCAGCCGGGGACTACAATAGGAACATGAACAAGGGCCACTTGCTGAAGGGCCTCCTGGCTGCGCTGCTGGCGGCAGCCTCCGTCCACGCTCAGAGAGCCAAGAACGAGGATGCCGAGCGACTGGATCGCGCGGCGGTCGTGTTTCAGGAGATCATGGACTCGCCCGACAAGGGCATTCCCCAGGAACTGCTGAACAAATCCCACTGCGTCGTGATCGTCCCCGGCCTGAAGAAGGGCGCTTTCATTTTCGGCGCTAAGTATGGCCGCGGTTTCTTTTCCTGCCGGAGCCAGAAAGGCGTCGGCTGGACGGGACCGGCGGCCGTTCGCATCGAGGGCGGCAGCTTCGGGTTGCAAATCGGCGGCTCCGAGATTGACCTGATCATGCTGGTGATGAACGAACGCGGCGCGAAGCGGTTGCTGTCCAGCAAATTCACGCTTGGGGGCGACGCGTCGGCGGCCGCCGGCCCGGTGGGTCGCACGGCCGCGGCGCAGACCGACGCTTACCTGACGGCCGAGATCCTTTCCTGGTCGCGCTCGCGGGGGCTGTTTGCAGGCGTATCCCTTCAGGGCGCCACCTTGCGGCAGGATCTGGACGTGAACCGGCGCGTATACGGGAAGTCGCTGGAGAACCGCGAAATCATCGAGGGTGACCTGGCGCCGCCCGAATCCGCGCGCCGGCTGATCGAGGCACTGAACAAGCATTCCAGCCGCAAGAGCTGACCCGACCCCGCGTCCGAAAGTAATAGGCGGAATAGGCAGGCCCGGCTAGTTCGGACCGTACGCTTGGGACCAGCCCGCAACAAACCCGCTCCGATCCGGCGCGCGCGGGAATTGCGCATCGAGGGGGGTTGACTTATCTTCGTAAGCGGGCGTAACCCACGAGTCGCGTGCGCAGGTGTCCTCCACCCCAACGGCCCTGATCGCGGCTCGTCAGCCCGATTACCTCAACCGCGGGCGGGCGCGACGCGCCGGACCGCGCCCGCCTTTTCTTTGAGCCTGCCGCAGCCCGGTTGTAGGATAATTGGCAGGCTATGAAATACCGCCACCGTGTCCTCGGCATGCTTTTCCTGCTTTCGATCATCACCTACATAGACCGAGTCTGCATCTCGGTGGCGGGGCCGGCGATGCAAAAGGACCTGAACATCTCGCCAGAGCGCTGGGGTTGGGTGGTCGGGGTGTTCGCGATCGCTTACGCCGCCTTCGAGATCCCGAGCGGCGCCTTGGGCGACCGTATCGGTGCGCGCAAGGTGCTGACCCGGATTGTGGTCTGGTGGTCCGCTTTCACCAGTTTGACTGGCACGGTCTCCAACTACTACCTGCTCTTGCTGGTTCGCTTCATGTTCGGCGCCGGGGAAGCGGGGGCTTATCCCAACGCCTCCTCGAGCATCTCGCGCTGGTTCCCGACCACGGAGCGCGCCCGCGCCCAAGGCATCGTCTGGATGGCGAGCCGGATCGGGGGCGCACTGACCCCGGTGTTGGTGGTTCCCATTCAGTTGCTGTGGGGATGGCGGGCGGCCTTCCACATTTTCGCCCTGCTGGGTGTCGTTTGGGCGATCGCCTGGTACTGGTGGTATCGCGACACGCCGCGCGAGAAGCCCGGGGTGCCACCCGCGGAGATCGAGGAAATCGAACGGGGACAGGCGGCGGCGCGGACCCATCACGGGTTGCCGTGGCGGCGTGTGCTCACGAACAACCAGTTCTGGACGATTCTGCTGATGTACCACGCGTACTGCTGGGGAGCGTATTTCTTCCTCTCCTGGCTGCACACCTTCCTGGCCAAGGGCCGGGGCTACACGCCCCAGGAGATGGCCTGGCTTTCGCCGCTGCCCTTCATCTGCGGCGCGATCGCGAACCTTTCCGGCGGTCTGGTCAGCGACCATCTGGTCAAGAAATTGGGGTTGAAATGGGGGCGCCGCGCCGTAGCGATGGCCGGGCTGGGCGTTTCCTCGCTGTTCATGGTGCTGACGGCCCTGATCCGGTACAAGTACGCAGCCGTCGTCCTGCTCGCGCTGGCGTATGCAGGTTCGGATTTCATGCTCCCTGTGGCGTGGGCGGTCTGCCTGGACGTAGGGCGCAAATACGCCGGCGCGGTAACCGGCGCCATGAACACGGCCGGGCAGATCGGTTCGTTCCTTTCTTCGGTGGTCTTCGGCTACTTGGTGCGCTGGTTCGCCAACTACGACGCCATGCTCTGGCCGATGGCCGGCATGCTGGCCATCAGCTCGCTGTTGTGGCTGAAGATTGATCCCACCAAAGAGCTGGCGCCGGAGGAGCGGGCGCCTGAGCCGGTGGGAGTGGGCCGTGTTTGAGGTCATCGAGCACACGGCAGATATCGGCTTCCGCGTCCGTGCGGCGACGCCCGCGGAGCTGTTCGCGCGCGCGGGTGAGGCGTTGATGTCGCTGGCGTTCGAACTGGACAACGTGGAGCCGCGCCAGTCCTGCGATCTGAGTGCCACAGGCTGGGACTGGGAGTCGCTCATGGTGAACTGGCTCAGCGAGGTCCTCTTCGTGCTCGACGCCCAGCGATTGCTGCTGCGGCGCTTCGAGGTGGCGCGCATCAGTCCGGAAGCCATCGAGGCACGAGGCTATGGCGAGCCCTGCAACCCCCAGCGTCACCGCGCTAAGCTGGTAATCAAGGGCGTGACCTACCACCAGCTCGCCGTGGAACAGCGATCGGAGGGTTGGTACGCCCAGGTGATCCTCGACATTTAGGGGTCCCGCGCCATGCAACTCATAGCCCTGGATGAATACCGCTTCCGAATTCCGCGCGATGAGCGGCGCGGCATGCGCACCGACGTCATCATCTACGCCAGCAAGGAACTGATCGAGCAGATCCGCAAGGACCAGTCGCTGGAACAGGCCATGAACGTAGCCACGCTGCCGGGCATCGTGGGCCACAGCCTGGCCATGCCGGACATTCACCAGGGTTACGGCTTCCCCATCGGCGGCGTGGCGGCCACCGACATCCAGGACGGTGTGGTTTCGCCGGGCGGCGTGGGCTTTGACATCAACTGCGGCGTACGGCTGGTCCGCACGAACCTGACGCGGGACGAAGTCCGCCAGCGGCTCCGGGAAGTGGTCAATCAGCTCTTCCGCGACATACCCTGCGGAACGGGCAGCGAGGGGCCGATCCGCTTGAGCAATGCGCAACTGGACCAGGTGCTGGTCGAAGGCGCGCGCTGGGCAGTCCGCCAGGGCTACGGCGTGGAGCGCGATGCCGAGTTTGCGGAGGAGGGCGGCGGCCTGCCCGGCGCCGATCCTGATAAGGTTTCCGCCAAAGCCAAGGAGCGGGGTCGGCCGCAGCTCGGCACCGTGGGCAGCGGGAACCACTTCCTCGAGGTCCAGTGGGTCGAGCAGATCCACGATGAGGAAGCGGCCCGAGCCTTGGGCCTCGAGCTTAACCAGGTGGCCGTGCTGATCCATTGCGGCTCGCGCGGGCTGGGTCACCAGGTGTGCACGGATTACCTGGCCGAGATGGGCGTGGCTATGAAGCGTTACAACATCACGCTGCCCGACCGCCAGCTCGCCTGCGTACCCATCCAGTCGCCCGAGGGGCAGGCCTATCTGGCTGCCATGAGGGCTTCAGCCAATTTCGCCTGGGCCAACCGCCAGGTGATCATGCACTTCCTGCGCGGCTCGCTGGAAAAGCTCTTCGGCAAGAACGTGCGCGTGGATCTGGTCTATGACGTCGCCCACAACATTGCCAAGGAAGAGGCTCACGTCGTGGACGGCCAGAAACGCCGCGTGCTGGTGCACCGCAAGGGGGCGACGCGCGCGTTCCCGCCGGGGCATCGCGAGATTCCCGCCGCGTATCGCCAGATCGGCCAACCCGTTCTCATTCCGGGCAGCATGGGCACGGCATCCTGGGTACTGGTAGGGACCGAGCGCGCCATGAAGGAGACCTTCGGCAGCGTCTGCCACGGCGCGGGTCGGTTGATGTCGCGTACGGCGGCCAAGAAGGGCCGTAACGCGCGCGAGGTCCAGGAACGCCTCGAGCAGCAGGGCATTCTGGTGCGCAGCGAGACGCGCGACGGAATCCTCGAAGAGGTTCCCGAGGCCTACAAGAATGTAGATCAGGTCATCGAGGTGGTTCACGCCGCGGGGCTGGCGCGCAAGGTGGCCCGCCTGCGCCCCATGGCCGTAATCAAGGGCTAGAGTAGACGCTCACCGCCGGCGCCGCTGCCCGCTCTGTCCGCCCTTGACAGAGCAAGTAACCTAAGCGAGAATTTCGGACGGGGAGTGCCGTCATGCAGTCCAAATTATTATTCTGAAGGGCAGGTCCGCGCCTGCCTGGGCAAGGAACAAATCAAAGCGAGCTGGGGCCGCGGCGAGCACTGCGGCGAGCGAATCCAGTGCATCAACGAAGCCTTTCGCCTCTTTTACATCTACCGCAACCGAATCGAACAAGTCTCGAGTCAAGATTTCAACACGTACTGGGCGATGCTGCGGGAATTGGAGGATGCGGGTGATACCGGCTGGGGTTCCGGCGTGCGAGACCTCGACGACGCCTTTCAACATCTGATCGCCAATAACGGCCATTGGGCCGACGAAAACACGCGGATGTACTCGGGCCTGAACGAACCCAGCGTCTACCGGCGTCAGGTCTTCGATGCGCCACTGGCGGCGGCAAATTTTCTGGACGCCCTCAACGACAAACTGAAAAAGCTCCAGCAATTGCGAACGCAATTGGAACAGGCGGCGCGGTCGGTGCAGGACGAAGTCGCAAAGGCCAAGAGGCTCTGCAAGATCATCCGGCAGGCGAACGCTCTGGCGTGGCTGGGACCCGTGGCGCAGGGGGCCACGGAGGCCGAACCGGGCTGGTATGAGCAGATGCTGCCGTGGCTCGAAAGTTTCACTAGCGCCATGGAAGTAATCGAAGTATTCGAAGAGGCCGAGCTTATTCGGATTTGGCCGTCTGTGAAGGCAGCCTGGAAGGTGACGGATTGGCTTATCCTCCGCCCGGATGCCGGCTTGCAATCCTATTCGAGCGCCAGGCAAGCGGGAATGGGCGAAAAGCTAGCCAGAGCATGGGGCGCGCTGGCCGTTCTGGTTACCCTCCTGCCGGTGCTCGACGATTTTTATGGGACCATCATCCAACAGAGCCCCGCTTTGATCGGCGGGATCGGAGCGCGCTTCGAGGAAAGGCAAAGGCTCCTCGATCGCGCCGCGGCCGGCGCCCGATTGCGGTGAGCCGGCGGCAGGTCGAAGGCGAGGGGTCAGCGCATCGCTCGCCGCCGCCGCCATTCCGCGCGGCGGACCTGGGATTCGGTCAGGCCGAAGTAGTGCGCCACTTCGTGCCAGACGGTCTGCTGGACCAGCCGGAACAAGTGCTCGCGATTGCGCGCCATGCGTTCGTGCGGCCCCTGATAGATCGTGATGCGGTCGGGCAGCGTGAAGCTGTCGCTCACGCTGCGGTGAATCAGCGGTCGCCCCTCATACAGGCCCAGCAGGCCGGGACGCGGCGGCTCTTTCTCCACCACGATCGCCACGTTGCGCAGCCTGCGGCGGAAGCGCGCCGGGATCGTGCGCAGCGCCTCCTCCACCAGCCGATCGAACTCTTTGGGCGACATCCCCTGCCTTCATTCTAGCCGCGCGCCAGGCTCGCTCCGGCGCACTCGCCCGCGGGCAGCGAGAAGCCTGGAGCACCGCCGCCCTTCCAGCAGTGGAGTCTCCTCATCCCGGCAGCGCGATCCTGGCGTGGTGATTCACGGGCCCGGCGCCGCCGCCCAGACCGGGATTCGTGCGAATGGCTTCCGTGATGAACGCCTTGGCGGCCCGCACCGCGTCGGGCAACTCCAATCCGCGCGCCAGGCACGCCGCGATCGCCGCCGAGTACGTGCAACCGGTGCCGTGCGTGTGGCGCGTGGCGATGCGCGGCGCAGGGAACTCGTAAAATCGCCCGTCGGCAAGCAGGACGTCCGTGGCGCCCGTCTCCAAGTGCCCGCCCTTGACCAGCACAGCCCGCGCTCCCAGCCTGGCGATGGCCTCCGCGGCGCGGCGCATCTGGTCGGGATCCCCCACGGGGAAACCGGCCAGCGCCGCCGCCTCGTGAAGGTTGGGGGTCAGGAGCGCGGCGCGCGGGATCAGCCGTTCGATGAGCGCCGCCCGCGCATCCTCGGCCAGCAGCGGCGCCCCGTGCTTGCTGATCAGCACCGGATCCACCACCAGCGGGAAATCGAATTCCGCGGCGGCTTCGGCCACCGCCTCCACGATGGCGCGATGGCCCAGCGCCCCGGTCTTGGCCGCTTGCGGCCGCACATCTTCGAGCACCGCGCGGATCTGCTCGACCACCAGATCAGGCGGCAGGCATTCCACCCGCGAGACCTCGAGCGTGTTCTGTACCGTGATCAGCGTCACCACCGCCTCGCCGTAGACGCCGAACTGGTGGAAGGTCTTCAGGTCGGCTTGCAGTCCGGCGCCGCCCGAGGGATCCGAGCCCGCGATAGTCAAAGCGATCGGAATCATGGAACCGGATGAGTCTGGTTCCAGTATGCAGGACTCAGAAGCCGATGCGCGAAGTGCGGGTGGCGGCCACTGAGTTTGCCAGCTCGACCTCGACGCCCGCGACCGCCCCGGCATCGCCCGTGACCGGAAACACGGCCCGCAGCGCGAACATGCCGCCCAGAGCCGAGCCCTCGAAATAGCGGCGGAATTCGGCCGCCAGATCCACGGCAATCGGACCCGGCTCCAGCAGGCGCCCGTCGGCGCCGTAGAAAGTGAAGACGATACGCGAAACCGAGCGCGTGTTGTCGAAGCCGGCCAGCGCGAGCTCGACACCGTTCGCACCGCGGGAGAGGCGAGCGGAATCCACCTGAACGGGCAGCGGCGCAAGCACGAGGGACGCCTGCTCCACGTGCTCGCCGAGACGCGCCGTGAGCGTGAGCCGGCCTGCGGTCGTCCCCGTTTGCATCACGATCTCATCCCTCCCGCCGAAAGTGGCTGCGCTCGCGCGGGCTTCGACCGAGAAGCGCGCGATGCGTCCGGCAGGAGAGAGGAACGCGATGCCCGGATCATCCGGCCATCCCGGCGCTGCGGGCTCGAATTGCAGGCGGAGCTCGCCCTCGCCGGCAGTGCGCGCGGGCTCGGCGAGCTGGATGCGGACGCGGACTTGCCTGCCGCTCCCCGGCGCCGCAGGATCCAGCACGATCCTCGGTCGCGGCAGCGGCGGCGCGATACCCACGCCCGCCAGGACGAAACCGCGGCCATTCACGATCAGTCGGCCTGTTTGCGGACCGGGGCTGTCCGGAGCGAACGTCACATGGAAAGCGAACTCCTGACCCGGCTCGAAGCGCTGCGGCAACCGCGCGCCGTCCGCCAGGCTGAAGCCGCTACCCTCGACCGAGAAGCGGTCCAGCGCAAGCGGCTCCCGGTGCGGGTTCTCCAGCACAAAGCGTCGCACCACGCGCACGCCCACTTCGGCCTGCCCGAAGTCCACCTTGTCGCCCGCGGAAAGGCGCGTGCGGCCCCGGTTGTCTTCGTGCGAGACGACAAGGCCGGCGACGGCACGCGCGCGGAGCAGCACCGAGGCGGCGTTCACGGTGAGAACCGCGCTGTAGACGCCCGGCCCGGCAGGCGTGAGCCGAACGATGAAATCAACGCTCGCCCCGGCAGCAAGGTTCGCCGGCAGGCCAGGCGCGGAAGCCAGCGCGAAGCCGGCGCCGGCCACCGACAAGGTGTGCAACGAAATCGCGGTGGCTGCCGAATTCCGGGCGCGGAAGCGGGCATCGAGCGCGTCGGAGGCGTCGGTAACGCCGAGATCCGTGACTTCGGCCACAGCCCGTTCCGCTCCGCCCTCGATCAGGCTGAGCCGGATCTGGCCCCAAACCAAGGCCGGCGCTGCTACGGCAAGGAGCAGGATCCTCACGGCGCGACCTCCGGCAGAGCAAACATCGCCAGTTCCTCGCGCGCGATCCGCACGGCAAGCCGCGCTGATCCTCCCGCAAGCTCGGCCTCGATCCATCCATCGCCCATCAGGCGCAAACCGGCGACCCCGTCGGGCATGGCGTAACTTCGGAAGCTGCCGTCGGCATGGCGCAGCAGCAGTCGGGAACCATCCGCGATGAGCAGATTGCCGCGTTCGAGCGCGATCACCGGCCCGTCCCCGGGCAGCGTTTGCACCAGCACGTCCGAAGCGGGATCGTCGGGGACAAATTCCAGCAGCTCGAGGCGGCCGGCGCGACGCACCGCGCGCAGGGCCTTGTCTCGATCGAGCCAGGCAAGCGCCACCGTCTCCTCCTCCAACGGACGCAGAGGTTCGGGGCCCTCCCGGTGCAGGCGGTACAGGATCCGCTCTTGGACGAAATAGACCAGCGCCGGCCAGCCTGCGGCGTCGTAAGCGAACAGCGCGGGGCCGGGCGGCGCCTGCCACGGGCCTGCGACAGCGCCGCGCTCATCCACGAGCTGCAATTCGCGCTCGAGCTTGATTGCAGCCCCGCCGCCCGGGCAAGCTGCCGAGACGACTCCTTCGGCCAGCAGCTCGCCGACTACGAAGTTCCCCGCGACTCCCCATAACCGGCGCAAGCCCCCTCGCTCATCGAGCAGGCAGCCGGCGAGCGGAGGGCCGGCCTGCCATTGGGCCCAGGAAGCCACGGCCAGCATCGTGAAGATGAACGCTGTCCTCATCGCGTCAGGGCCTCCCGATGGTGATGACCGGCGAGCCGATGCGGACCGGCGGGTTCGCAGCCGCAGGCTTTGGGGGATCGGAGCGCGCCAGGCCTGCCGCCACCGCGGCCGCTGCGGCGCCGCCCGCCACCGCTGCGACCTTCCACCAGCGGGATCGGGCGCGGACGCTGACACCACGGTAGGCGCTACCGCGCTCGGGCAAGACGAGGTATTGTTCGAAGACAGCGCCGGCTCGCGCGTCGTCCTTGAGAGCCACGACACGTATGCGGACCGGCCCCGGATTACGGTTCCAGCGGACTTCACGAACCGTTGCGCGGCCGTCGGGACCGGTCCGCATAGCCTCGGTGGGGAGGCCGTTGGAGAAAACCCCGCCGGCTCCCTCCACGGGCAGCCGGAACGTCACAGCCGCTCCCGCTACCGGCCGCCCCATCTCGTCCGTGACCAGCACCGTCCAGGGGGCACGCACGCGCGCCCCCGCGGGCTGCACGGCGCCCTCTCCTTCGACCACGCGGATCCCGAGCACCGCGCTTTGCGCCGTCCCCAGGACGGGCAGCAACGCCAGCGCCCAGACCGCCATCCGATGCCCGGCCGCGCTCGTCATCGGAAAAATCTAGTGGCCGCACGGAGAGTTTGCTCTCGGCGCCCGGCAGGCAAAAAAATTCGACCCGCGTCAGGCGGGTAGCAGCTCGGCGATCAAGGCGTCCAGGGCGAGATTCTTCTGGATGTTGCGTCGCACCAGGGAGGCAAGTTCGTCGGTGCGCCTCACCGCGCGTCGCAGCCAGCCAAAATCCACCCGGGCGGCCAACGATTCCAGGCGGGGCCGGATGTCGGGGTTCCGCAAAGCGAAACGATTTTCGCGGTCCCGGCTCAGCACCAGCACGTCGCGCATCAAACCGTAAAGCACCGTGAGCAGGACCTCCAGGCGCTCCTGCCGCACGGCTGCGGATTCGCTTTGCCGGATCCATGCGGCGAAGGGCGCAGCGCCGGCAGCCACTTCGAGCAAGGTCAGCATGGCCTCGCGCTGGCGGTCGTACGCTTCCAGATCGAGCGAAACGGCCAGGCCGGGCCGCCCTTGCGCGAGCGCGATGCGGCGCTCGGGTTCGCTCAGCCCTCGCGTCCGCACGAACTGGGCCATCTCTTCGTGGCTGAGCGGGCCCATGTAGAAGATCACCGAGCGCGAGCGGATGGTGGGCAGAAGTTCAAAAACGTTTTCCGCGGTCGCGACAAGGATGAGGTGCTCCGGCGGTTCCTCCAGCGTCTTGAGCAGGGAGTTGGCGGCCTGCTCGTTGGCCCGGTCCAGCTCGTCAATGAGGAAAACCCGGCAGCCGCCACGCAGTGGCTTGTACTGCGCCATTTCCTTAAGCAACCGCATTTGTTGAATGGAGATCTGGCGCAGCGGTCCGTCGGGCGCGAACGTCACGAAATCGGGATGGGTGGCGAAAATCAGAGGGTCTTCGTTGCGGCGATCGGCCGGCCATTTCTCGCGCTCGCGGATGGAGGCCTGGTTTTCGGGCAAGCTCAGATCGTCGCGTTCGATTTTGTCGGCTTCGCCCAGCAGGGCCGCAGCCAGTCGTCGCGCCAGCGTCGCCTTGCCGACGCCTTGCGGACCGGCCAGCAACACGCTTTGCGGCACGCGCCCCGAGTGCACAGCCTGATAGAGCGCCTCGGCTACCGGACGGTTGCCATAAAAGTTCGGGAACACGGCGTACTTACGATTGTACGGAGCGCAGCCCCTCAGCGCGGGGTGATCAACCCGCCCTGTCGCGCGGCCTGCCGGGACTCTGAAACGCGAGGGAGCCGCATGTAAAGGTCCAGGCGCCGCGAGCCCGCGGCCGGATTGACGACGACGACGCGATCCTCGGGCTTGAGGATTCCCTGCTCGGCGGCGCACGCCACGGCCTGGACGCAGGCAGCGCCCTCGAGCGATGGCAGGATTCCCTCCCGCGATGCCAGCCTCAGCGCGGTTTCCGCCAGCTCAGCCGTCCCCACCGCGATTCGCGCGCCGCCCGTATCCTCGAGCGCGCGGCGCACCAGTTCCTCGTTCTCCGGCTGCCCGAGCGCGAGTTCCGGAAAGAGCGCGAGCGAGGGCGGCCCAAACCCGTCAACCGCCGATCCGGCGCCTTCGATCGTCACGCCGACCAGCCGGGGGAACCGCCCGGCGGTCCAGCCCAGCTCCCGAAGCTCGGTGAACGCTTTCCAGAGAGCGACGAGACCCACTCCCGAGCCGCAAGGGCAGAGGATGGCGTCCGGCGGTTCCCAGTTGAACTGCTCGGCCAGCTCGTAGCCCAGCGTCTTGGCGCCCTCCAGACCGTACGGGTCGCGCCAGGGACCGAGGTCGCGCCAGGCCTCCGCGTTCCCGGACTGATCCGGTGCGGCGTCATCCGCCAGGACTTGCGCGCCGTAGATCGCACACTCTGCGCGTGCCCACGGCTCTGCGAAAGAGGGCAGGTACACGCGGGCCCGCATACCGGCAGCCGCGGCGTATGTCGCCAGCGCGACCGCGGCGTTGCCCGATGAAGCTACGGCCACTGTGTCGAAGTGCAGCTCACGCGCCATCGAAACCGAGAGGGCCAATCGCCGCGCCTTCCAGCTCCCGGTGGGGCCGGCGCCTTCCTGCTTGATCCAGAGCCGCCTGGCGCCGACCTGGCTCGCCAACCGCGGGATCAGCAGCAGCGGCGTCATGCCCTCGCCGAGCGAAACGATGGAATCCGCCTGGCGCACCGGCAGTACCGGCGCGTAACGCCAGAGATTCACCGGGCCGTTTCGAACCCAGTCGCGGCTCCAGCTTGCCCGGGCCAGCTCGAGGTCATAGCGCGCCAGAAGGGCGCCGCCGCACGTGCAGCGCCCCTGCCGGGAGCCTGCTTCATAGCGGCGGCCGCACCGGCCGCATTCCAAATGTGTGAAGGTGGTCACCTTCCTCGTCCGGGGCCCGGGGCAGCTCGCATCGGGGGTCAGTGCCGGTGCTCGGCGCGCGAGAGCAGGAGCGCGGAACCCGAGGCCATGGAATCAAAGTAGCGCACGAAGCGCTGGGGTTCAAAGGCCTGGTATCCGCGCAGGTTCGCCGCCCAGCGAAAGGCGATCGGCTGATAGTACAGCTCGGCGACGATTTTCAGCGGGCGTTCAGCGCCAGTGACGGGAACGGCAAGGCGCACGCGATCGCCGCCCGCCGTGAAATCGTCGTCCTCGGCCGCATGGCCCCACACGGCGATTTCCTTCTCGGCCGTCCGCTTGTCGAAGCCGTGAGGGAGCAGGCGATTGTCCTTGAGATACGTCATGGCGCTGAGCAGGCCTGTGGTCGGCGCGCCGGAGGCATCGCCCATGATGGCCTCGTAGATCTGCACCTGATCGGGGGCCGTAATTTCGCGGTAGTGCGGCTCGTAACGGCGGGGATCGGCGTCGTTATCGTTGCCCTGGATGGAGCCGTCCGGCGCCAATGCGCCCGATTCGAAGAGGACCCGGTCGTGGCGGTCGCGCACCTGAATGTGGAGCCACACGCGCCGCGACGGATACGCGGTGGGCAGCTTGTGACCGGCCAGGTTTTCCACCCGGATCGAGGCCGACAGGCGGCCGGCGTCAAGCGATACGTCTTCGACGGCCACCCGCGAGGCTTCCGTTTGCAGGTGCTCGATGGTCTGGAGAGCCGCACGCTCGAGCGCCTGCGGCGAGGCGAGAACCGCCAGCTCGTGGCGGAAGCGGTTGAGCAGGCGCTGCATGAAGAAGTTGCCGCCCAGGAACGTGTGGCGCGAGACGCCCTCGCGCAGCTCGCCGAGCACGGAGGCGATGAGGGCCGGGCGGCTCACCTCCGGCATGTGACAATCCTGGCAACTTTTGTTTTTTCTGTACTCGCTGTGCAGCCACTCCAGGTAGGGCATCTGTTCGGGAAACTCGCCCACGGCCTTGCCCGAGGCGTCCAGCGTGTGGGTAATCAGGGTATGACAGGTGGCGCAGAGCTCGGACTGCTGGACGTGCTCGGAGCGAACCGGCCGGAAGCCCGAGGAGGAGCTCATGATGCGGTTGCGGCCGGCGTCAACCTCGTACGGGCCGAAGGCGGTGCGCAGGCCGCCGGCGCCTTCGTCAATCACAAAGCGTCCGACGAAGCTCTCGCGCGTGCCCAGTTTCCGGCGGGCGATCTGGTGACAGAGCGAGCAGGAAACGCCGTCGGCCGCCAGCCGGTCCGCCCGATTGCCCGGATCGAATTTCGTGTGGGCGAAGACCTGCCCCTCGCGTCCGGCCAGAAAGGCCTCGTAGCGCGACATCGGCATGTGGCAGATGGAGCATTCGGCCTCGATGGCCGCCGCCGCTGCCGGGTGATCCATGACCTCGCGGCGCACGCCGGCCTGCCAGTAGGGATCCCGGCCCGAGTTGGCCATCATGCTGGCGCTCCATTCGTGCCCCATGGAGATGTCGGCGCCCGAAGCCGTGGTCAGCCCGTTGTGGCAGGGGAAGCAGCGGTCCGAAGTCTGAAACACCGCCGTGTTGCGATTGCGCTGGGCGACGGCCGGCAGGCAGAGGCCGGCCGCAGCGAGCGCGACAACCAGGCGATTCCGCGAAGGGGCACGCTCCGGCACGATCCCTCCTTACCAGCCCTCGCGCAGACCGCCGTCAAAACGATCCCAGAGCAGGTAGAACATGACCTGCACAGGACGGCCCGCGGTTCGATTGACAGGGATGCGAACGCCAAAGTTGGCGCGGATGTGCTGGCGACGGCTCAGCGTCACGTGCAACTGAGGCACGACGTCCCAGAGCACGCGGGCGCCGGACTCCAGCTCGCGGTCGGCCAGGAATTCGACCATCGGAGCCCAGTAACGCCCGTCGCCGTTGTTCTGGGCGAAGCCCCGGCCGATGACGGTACGCCAGAAAACGGCGCGCGCCGCGTCATCGGTGCGCGCAGGCAGCTCGACGCCGCCCTGGAATTGCAGGAAGCCTTCCGAGGGCAGCAACTGCCCGTAGGCCACGAAGGGTTCGAAGACCGTGACGCCCTGGCCGAAACCGCGCGCTTTGTCGCCGGTGGGCAGCAGGAGCTCGCCCGCAAGGCTCAGGATCGAGCCGCTGCGTTGGCTGTGAATCAGCACGCGCTTGTAGCCCAAAGCCAGATCCCCGACCCCGCCGCGCCATTTCGCCTCGGCAGGATGGGCGAATCGGAACGGCAGAGCCCACTCGACGTGATCTACGGCGCTCAAGCGCTTTTCGTAGACCAGCTCGCTGGAGAAAGCAGGCCGGCCGCGGGCGTGAATCGTCGTGGTCAGCACGGTTTCGTCTTCCGGAAAGGCTTTGGAAGTGATGAGGGGCCGCGGCAAGTTGAGCTCGCCGCGCGGCCAGGCCGGGTCGGCGCAGAAGCCGCGCAGATACTCGACCACCCTTTCGATCTGCTCGCGGGTCAGGGCCTCGCCGAAGGCGGGCATGATCTCGGAAAAGCCGCGCGCGGGACCGCCCCCGCGCACCACGGTGTGCCAGTCCGCGGCCTGCTCCCGGGTGTTGAAGTTGCAATCGGTAAAGTCGGGCAGGGGCTGCTCGAAGCCGACCATGGAGCGGTCCTGGCCGCGGCCATCGTAGCCGTGGCAGGCGGCGCAGGCTGCCCAAAAGATCATTTCGCCGGAATCGAGCTGCTGACCCCAGCTCGCCGACCAGCCCCAAAAAAGCAACAGTAAAAAGGACCGGGCCGTCAGGGCCCGTTTGCCGGACTCGCTCATGGCGAAGTTTCAGCTTAGCATCCCGTCGCGCCCCGGCTGGAGAAAGCACTTTGAATTGTAAAGCGCAATTCCGGGCTTGACAGACAACGGCGTGCCAAGTAGAATTCAGCCAATACCCACGACGCGCGTTGGCTGCGCGCGTCCATTTTCGGACAGGAGTGTCTCTTTATGCGGTCGCCCGTATATTTATTCATCGCCGCCACCATCGGCTGGGGTTGGATCCCTGCCTTGTTCGCCCAGACGGCTACCACGGCGGTCATCTCCGGGACCGTCAAGGATCCCTCAGGCGCCGTGGTGCCCGGCGCCGGCGTGGAACTGGTCGAGCTGAGCACGAAACTGAGCCGGCATCAGACGACCAACGAGGCCGGCCAGTACTTCTTCCCCTCGGTTCCGCCGGGCCAGTATGACCTGAAAGTCAGCGCGGCGGGCTTTCGCAGCGCCACGGTGCACGCGCTCCGCGTGGAAGTGGCCCGGAGCTACGTTCAGGACGTGGAGCTGGAGGTGGGCGCGATTACGGAAACGGTAGCGGTAACGGCCGAGGCGCGCGCCGAATTGCAGACCGTGGACGCGACGGTGGGCAACGTGCTCTCCGGTCGCTCGCTGCCGGTGTTGCCTACTTTCACGCGACAGGCCAACGAACTGTTGACGCTTCAGCCCGGGGTGACGCCGGACGGTCAGGTCACGGGCGCCCGCAACGATCAGAGCACCTTCTCGCTGGACGGAATCGAGGTAACCAACCAGAGCGTGGGCGGCCTGACGACCTATATGTATCTGGGCATCGAAAGCGTCGAGGAGTTCCGGGTGGCGGTGGCCAATCCCAACGCCAGTTTCGGACGAGGGGCCGGCGGGCAGGTCTCCATCATCGGGCGGCGGGGCTCCAACGAGCTGCGCGGCGCCCTGTTCTGGTATCACCAGAACGACGATCTGAACGCCAACACCTGGACCAACAATCGCAACAGGATCAAGGAGCCGGAACTCAAGGACAATCGCTTCGGCTTCCGCGCCGGCGGCCCGGCCCTGCGCGATCGAATGTTTTACTTCGTCAACTACGACGGCCGGCGTTTCCCGCGCTCCAGCGACATCAACCGCCTGGTGCCCACCGAATCGCTGCGCCGCGGCGAGCTGCGCTTCCGTGACGCCGCAGGCAACATCAACACCTACCCGCTGGCCACGGCGAGGCTCTGCGGTCCCACCGGCGACCAGCCCTGCGATCCGCGCGGACTGGGTCTGAGCCCGGCCATCGCCAAGCTGTGGTCCTTCCTGCCGCCGGGCAACGATCCCAGCCTCGGCGACGGGTTGAACACCATCGGCTTCCGCGCCACCGTACAGCACCCCTTCACCAGCGATTTCTACATGGGGCGGCTGGATTGGAACCTGAACAGCACCTGGCGTCTGGACGGATCCTTCCGCTACTACCGCGAGATGGATCGCAGCAACGCGCAGCTTTCCATCATCAACGGCAACGTGCAAAGCGTCCGCCAGTTTCCCAATCGCCAGAACATGGTCAACGTGGGCCTGACCGGCGCCTTCCGCCCCAACCTGACCGGCGAGTTCCGCTTCGGCTGGGTGCGCGTGCGTCCGGCCACCGATTCGTTGCGACCGAACGAAGCGGCCAAGATCCTCGCCATCCCCGAAACCAACACGCCGGACGGCTACATCGCCCTGGACCAGGGCGCGCTGGAGGGCACCTATGCGCTGCTGGCCGAGCCCATTGACGTGGGCACGCAAGTCGCCCGCAAGCAGGCCAACGACAACCGGGTCTTCCAGTGGAACGCGGACATGAACTGGGTGCGGGGACGCCACTCCTTCCAGTTCGGCTCGCACGTGCGCTTCCTGCCCACCCGGCATTTGCGCGACGACAAGGTGCTGGGAGCGCTCGGCGCGCTGGTCGCCCAGATTGATTCCGATTACGGCGCCATCCGGCTGCCCGCCGGCGTGGCGCCGCCCACCTGCGGCCCCGGACGCACCACCTACTGCTTGCAGGCTTCCGACGTGCGCCAGTGGAACCGGCTGTACGCTTCCGCCCTGGGGATCATTGACAACGTCAGCATCATGGTGGTGCGCGATGGCGACTTCAAGCCGCTTCCCTACGGCACGCTGCTCGAATCCGACACCCGGGGCATCCGCGCCCCCGAGTTCTATTTCCAGGACGTCTGGCGATTGAGCTCGTCGTTCACCGTAACGCTGGGCCTCAACTACGGCTGGCAAACGCCGCCCACCGAGCGGCTGGGCCGCTACACTTTCCAGATCCTGCGCGACACGGGCGAGTTCGTGACGGCGGAAAGATTCCTGAATGCGCGGCGACGCGCGGCGGAGCAGGGTCAGATCTACAATCCCGAGTTCGCCTTTCTGCCCATCAAAGCGGCGGGTGGAAAACGCGTTTTCGACGTGGACTGGAATAACATCTCGCCGCGGTTGTCCGCCTCGTGGAATCCGTCGGTCACCGGCGGCTGGCTGGGCAGACTGCTGGGCGACCGCAAGACCGTGTTCCGCGGGGGCTGGAGCCTGATTTACGACCGGCAGA
>JGI24185J35167_1000323_pt1 | contig 21440 bp, 17 predicted proteins | sample YNPBryunderm2012_FD_35167 | JGI IMG/M metagenome (IMG submission 35167) | reverse complement strand
GGAATGATCTCCCATTAGTAGATCTCCTTCATCTAAAGTCCGAGTTCTTGCTCAAGAGTTTTAAAATACTTTTTACTTCTATGAAGTTCCCTCACTTTATCTAAATCGATAAACTTCAGTTGATTATTCATCTCATGAAACGCGCCTGCAAGCAGGCTCTGTATCTTTTCTGCCTCCGTCGCAGAAGCGACTATAAAAATACGACTACCCCACAGGTCGTAAGCATGTTTGAGTTTTGATAAAGCACGATAAAGATCTCCTCTTACATTGACCTCGAAGACATAGGTTGGCACCGATTGGGGAACTCTTCGCCATACTACATCAAGGCGGCCAAGATCAAACGGATATTCTTCCTCAGCTATATAGTTCTGCATCCTTCCAATTTCTACAAGTTTTTCTTTAATCTCCTGGTGAGAAGGTTCTTCCTCCTCTGTCGGCCCCGAAGCAGCCTTAAATCGGCCAATAATCTCACGAGCCCAAGCCTCTTCTAATTCATATCTCCACGTTCCTGCCTTAAATTTCGATATGTCTGAACTTATACACTCTTTCTCCCACCTATCCCGCGGCAATACATATTCCACATCAAATTCAAACCGTAAAGGCCAGCGTACCCTGTTTTCCTTAATTTCTGCCGACCATAAGGGTTGAGTTTGACGAAACTTTGTTTTCACAATTCCATATCCAAGCACCCCTCTTATCGGGTCTGTAGCATAAAATAAGATGATATCTCCTTCTTTAAGCTTATTCCAAGTATGACTCTGACGCTCACTAAATCCCCAAATATTTCCCTTTTGAAAAGCTTCTTCCCAATTTTCGGGCGAACCAATAATCAACCAATAATTCATCGAAAAGCTCCTCTTTAACTCCACGCAAGACTTTAGATGAAAAGCCGTTTCCTTTTCGGAAAAGGATACCTGAGGAATACCTCAGGCAAATGACATAGGCTACTTACTTTTTGCGGGATAACATAGTGATATTTACAGTCCATATTCTTTAATTTTTCGGTAGAGGGTGCGTTGGCCGATGCCGAGGGTGCGCGCGGCTTCTTCGCGGTTGCCGCCGCAGGCCCGCAAGGTCTCGGCAATAAAGAGCCGTTCGATCTCCTCCAGCGGTTTTCCCACCAGGGCGGCCAGGGAGGCGGAAGCCGACGGTTCAGCCGCGGCCGGCGGCCCGCTCAATTCTTCCGGCAGGTCGTCCAGGTCCAACACGCCGTCGTAATCCACGACCACCATGCTTTCGATGACGTTTCGCAGTTGGCGGACATTGCCGGGCCAGGAGAAGGTCAACAGCCGCCGCCGGGCTGCCGGCGAAACCCCCCGAATCTGCTTTCCGTGCTGCTTGCAAAACTGCTTGAGAAAATAGTCGATCAGGGCCGGGATGTCTTCCGTCCGTTCCCGAAGCGGCGGAAGCCGAATCGTTACCACTTTCAACCGATGATACAAATCCCGGCGAAACGTGCCCGCTTCGATCTGCTCTTCCAAGTTCCGGTTGGTGGCCGACAGAATACGGACATTGACCTTGATCGGCTGGTTCGAGCCAACGCGGGTAATCTCGCCGTTTTCCAGGACGCGCAATAATTTGATCTGGGTGGCAATCGGCATATCGCCCACTTCGTCCAAAAACAGGGTGCCGCCGTTGGCATATTCGAACTTGCCGACCCGGTCGCTCACCGCATCGGTAAATGCCCCTTTGACATGGCCGAACAGTTCACTTTCCAGGATATGCTCGCTCAGGGCGGCGCAGTTGAGGGCGACAAAGGGCTTGTGTTTGCAGGGGCTGTTTTGATGGATGGCCTGGGCGACCAGCTCTTTGCCCGTGCCCGTTTCGCCCTGGATAAGCACGGTGGCATTGGTGGGGGCGATCCGTTTGAGTTTTTCGATCACCTCCCGCATTTGGCGACTGTTGCCGATCACCCCTTCAAAGCCGAACCGTTCGTCCAGCCGACGCTGGAGTTCCACGTTAGTACGTCGCAGGCGGACTGTTTCGGCAGCCCGTTGGGCCAAAGCCCGTACCTCTTCTTTATTGACCGGCTTGGTCAAATAGTAGAAGGCCCCCTCTTTCATGGCCGTTACGGCCGATTCGATGGAGCCATAGCCGGTCAGCAGGATCACCTCGCAGTCGGGTTGTTCGGCCTTGGCCCGGCGCAGAATCTCCAGGCCGTCCACGTCGTGCATCTTTAGGTCGGTGATGATCACGTCGAAGAACTTTTCCTGGATGCGGCGAACGCCTTCGGCCCCGCTGGTGGCCACCTGAGTACGAAACCCCGCCCGCTGCAGATGCTGGGCCAACACCTCCGCATGCGCCGGCTCGTCGTCGATCACCAACACTTCCGGAGTAATCGTCGGTTCCATGATGGGCTAGGAGAAAATAAGCGGGAAAAACAGGAGGAACGCATCCAAAATCCTTATTGTCGATCATACCGAAACCACTCGGTGGGGCATAGCCCCAGCAAAAGCCTCCCGAAGATCGTCCGGTGGCCTGTGTACACAGACGATGCTGCTCAGACCGGAAGCACCCTGAAGCCAGACGCTGCTCCGTAACCTGGTCTATCTGATACCGGGGCCACTGGAACAGAGCGGACCCCATGGTCAGGCTTCCCCAGGGAAGAGGTTGTATTCTGTTCAGTCCGAGGCTCCCCCGAAAATTTTTCCTCAAAATGCACCGGCTCTTTCCACAGGCAAAAGCCAGTGAAACTCCTCAAGGAAACAACCCTGCTGGTGGAAAGGCCTCGATTGAGGTTACATTAATCCACCCAAAAGTGGCAGATAAACATGAAAGCCGACCGGATTTATAATGAAGAATCTTGGAAACCTTTCCCAAAGGAAAATCCAATGGCTCCTTCAGACGCCCCGATGACGGTCAAACGGTTTATGGAGATGAAGTCGGCCGGGCAGAAAATTACGATGGTCACGGCATATGATTATCCAATGGCCCGGCTAGCTGACGAAGCAGGGATTGATGGTATCCTGGTAGGGGATAGCTTGGCCATGGTGGTCCAGGGCCATGACACCACCCTGCCGGCCACGATGGACCAGATGCTCTACCATGCGGAGATGGTCGCCCGGGCAGTTCGGAGGGCATTGGTAGTTTTCGACATGCCCTTTATGAGCTACCAATTGAGCGTCCGAGATGCTCTGAAAAATGCCGGACGGGCACTGAAACAGACCCGTTGCCAGGCCGTCAAACTGGAATGTGGTCCTCATCAAGCCGAGCTGGTCGCCGCCTTGGTCCAGGCGGGGATTCCGGTCATGGCCCATTTGGGCCTTCGGCCGCAAAGCGTCCACCAAATGGGGGGGTATATGGTCCAACGAAATCGGGAGGAATTGCTCCGAGAAAGCCAGGCAGTCGAGGAGGCCGGGGCGTTTGCCCTCTTGCTGGAATGCATCCCAGCGGATCTGGCCGCCGAAATCACCGCTTCGGTTCGGGTACCGACTATTGGCATTGGTGCCGGACCGGCCTGCGACGGGCAAATCCAGGTCCTTCATGACCTTTTGGGACTTACTCTAGGCCGACTCCCCCGCCACGCTAAAGCCTATGCCAACCTAAAAACCACCGTCCAACAGGCGCTAACCCAATACTGCCAGGAGGTCCGAGAAGGCCTTTTCCCCACCGCAGAGCACAGTTTCCGATAAACGATCCTGCCTTTACTTCCTTTTCGGTACCATTTTAGCCAGTGGGGGGCTATGGATCATTCGTAAATAGTTTGACTGTATCTGCCCGGCTGGCTCCTCCCAAGGGAGGGGGCCTGGGCTGGGCAGAGAGTTTAAGCATGGAATCCAGTAATCCAGTCGGGCGGGTCTTATTCTAGCCAGAATTTATCTAGATTTTCCAAATTGCCTAAACTCATATTGAGTGCGTCTATTCCCCGGCGAAAATTCGATCCGATGTGCCCCTCCAACGGGTAGGGGCCGGGGGGGAGATACAGTCAAAATAGGAACCCAGTTTATTCCCCTGGAAGTGGGGATCCAAGCAATATTGTGGAGGGTTATTTTCTAAACTGCCACTTTCGGGGGAATATCACCCCTCAGCCACTCAACCTGCTGGTGGGTCTTCCTCCCGCGGTGGGCCGAACCGAGTTCTCCCATCCGGTTAAAAAAATTGGTTCTGCCAGCAACCCGCCCTTTCAGCCAGGTGCAGTTCGGAGTTTGACCGGAGTTTGGTAGGTTAGCTGGACTGAGGATGGCTACTTGCAGTTGGGGAACTCGAGGATAGGGAAGAGGGAAAAAACAAGATGTCCCAAAACCTCTTTTTACAAATGTAAAAGATGACGGTTCGCTGCGGTCATCCCATTGCAAAACTGCCCGTTTTTTAGCAAAATTTTTGTCTATCTTTCCTATTTTGCGTAGATTACTATTCTCAAGGGCAGATTAAACTGGCTTGCCTGCCATCCTATGTTTTCTATTTTGTGTAAATTATCATTCTTCGGAATTTTATAAGACCCAACTCCTCCCCGCTACCCTGGTTAATTTGGAACTTTACAAAGTGCGAAATGCACCTACGTTACTCCCTTCGGGAAACCCTTCCGGAGAGGAGGAGAGGAAAAAGGAGAATCAGTCTGCCCGAAAGTTACCGAAAAAGTAACATTAGTTTGACTGTATCCGCCCGGCCACGCCCCCCAAGTTGTAGGGGGTAAAAAATTGGCCCGAACCCCACCGATTGTGGTAATTCCTTCCGGTGGATACAGGCAACTTAGCCGACTGAAGGGCAGGGATGTGTCATTGCTGCAGAAGCAGCAGTCCAGGCTTGTTCCCGTATAAGCGAGAATCCAGGTTTATTCCCGCACAAGCGGGCACCCAGAGAACACAACCTCTTCTTCTTTCTGGATTCCCACTTTCGTGGCACTCACACGCCAAGCAACCCGGCTTCCTATGGGTGCCGGCAAGGACCCCGCAGCCCCCCTTGTATGTCGTTCCCGCGAAAGCGGGAATCCGGTTGTTTTTTTCTGGGTTCCTGCTTGCGCAGGAATGACACATTGCCCCCTCACCCTTCATCCCACGGAGCTTCCCCATGCACAACCCGAAACTCCATTTTCCCTAAAAAACCCCTCGACTCCCAACACAGTATCTCACCCGGGGGTGCCTTCGGCACTGCCGGCCTCTCGACGGCCAGGAGAGAGGCAATTGGCTTCATGCGGATAAAGTGTTACCCGAAAAAAAAATAGCCTGCCAGAGTTCGTTTTCAAAAGTCTTCGAAAGTCCAAAGGGTTGCAGAAGATAAGCTATTGTATCTCTTTATCTGACAAATAGTTAGGACTTCCGAAAAACTACAAAAAATCGGCAGTCCGTCTCCTCTTCCGAAAGAAAACTCGCTACAATGAGGTAGCATGGAGGGAATAGGAGCTCGGCTTTCTCTCCGAGACAAAAAGGGCTATTAGAGGCTGTGCCGAAATGCCATTTTGATCCGGAGGCACCCCCAACCGGTGCCCCCAACCCGCAAAACCTACTAACAACGGCCCTTTTGGCAAACCTAACAGGTTGAGAAACGGTTCGGGCCGCCGCCCGGCTCCTATTTCAGCACAGGCTCTTAGGAAAAAGCCGGTGGCTCCAAACCCTTCCTACACTTTGCCAGGGTAGAAAACCGTGGAAGCAGGAGTCCTGAAAATCCCGGTGTCAAATCCTTTTGGAGCCCTTCTGCCCGAAGACCGAGCAGAAGCAGAAAGGGAGATTCCTTATTTTCTGGTAGGACCTGAAAATTCCTTGGTAGAACCGGCCCTTCGGACGGTCCTAGAAAGAAGAAGACCTCCCTATTACTTTCCGGTAGTGTTTTATGGCCCGGCCGGTACCGGCAAGAGCTTTTTGGCAAAGAGTTTCCTCCAGGCGTGGAAATCCTGCGACCATCCCGGACCGGTGATTTTGGAATCGGCTCAGGAGTTCCATCGGCAACTGACAGATGCCTTGGAATCCCAGGCGCTCCCGGATTTTCTGGGCCGGTACTATCGGGCCAAATTGTGGATTGTGGAGGATATCGACCATCTCCACGGCAAAACACTCAGTCAAATCCAATTGGCCCAGCTTCTAGATCACCTGCGAACTCAACAGAGCTGTTTGGTGGTGATTACTTGCCAGGCGATTCCCCCATCCATCCCGGGGTTACTGCCCCGGTTGCAGTCCCGCCTGATGGGAGGACTGGTGGTGAATCTCTCCCGGCCTTCCCTGGAAACCCGTCGCTACTTTCTAGAAGAATGGGCAAAAGCCCATCAAATCCGTTGTACTCCGGAAGNCCTGGAGTTGTTGGCATCCCGATTAACCGGTTCTTTGGGGCAGCTTCGGAAAGCCCTTGAAGAGCTAAGCCTTCTTAGTCCCAGGGGACAGGGGATCCAACTCCAGACCGTGCAGAGATATCTGCACCACCCTTCCCAAGACACCACCCAAGGAATGCGAAAAATCCTCCACCACACAGCCCGGCAATTTGCCGTCCGAGTTCGCGACCTCCAAGGCCCCAGCCGAAAAAAGCAAATGGGTTATGCCCGAGGGGTTGTCGTCTATTTGGCCCGTCAGATACTCGGATTAAGCTTTCAACAAATCGGCCTATTCCTAGGCAATCGAGATCATACTACCATTCTGCACTGTTATCAAAAGATGAAAAAACTTCTGGCCCACGACCCAGCTATAAGTCATATAGTGGAGAGTTTATATGAAACCTTGAAGTCTTTAGTTACTTCCTAAGAGGTTGTTCCGGAAATCCGTTTTTACCAGGTTGTACTACCAAACCAGCGGCCCTCAGACGGGCAACATCCCCATACAACAGCAGGTGGAATAAAGTAAAAACAGTTGGCAAAGGAATCGAACCCACCGCCCGGCTGTCAATTTCGGGACAGCCTTGAAGGGTGGAAAATGTGTTGAAAATCGTAACAAATCCTTCTATATCCTTGATGAAAAAGCATTTTCAAATCAAGATTTTCTTCAACAGTAAACAAAAACCAACTGGTTGGGAAGATTTTTCGACAGATTCTTAACAGGTTTTACATGGAACTCATTTGCCATAAATATTTATGATTAAAAAACTTAAAACAAAAGACTAAGATAGCACCCGAAAACGAACTCCATAAATTCTACAAACTACAAAACTATAAGTATTGAATCGTATGAAGCAAATTGCTTCTTTCCTGCCAGGTTAAACCCAGCAAGGCATTCCTGCGCCAGCGGGAACCCAGTGTTTTTCAAGATTCCTGCTTCCACAGGAATGATTCCCTGCATTCGGCTAAAATATTACCAAAAATTATTACCATAATGAGACATAACAAAACTAACTTTACACCTTCGGAAAAACGGAGGAAAGTAGCAATATCTAAAAGTCCGCTCCCCCAAAACAAAGCACATTGGTCGTTTAGAGTAATTTTACTATCGGATTGGAATATCATCATAGAAAGATTGGGTAACCAGTCTAACCGTCCGTTAGCAGAACCGATGGAAGCTCGGGAGTTTTAAGAACCTGTAGCGAAATTAGAAACCTGGGAGCGCTCCCAACCGCTTTCAAACCTTTCAAGTTTATCAAACTGTCCGTTTTATGGGGCTGTGGAGAGTGTAGAAATCGCCGGTTTGGTGGTACATCCGGCTAAAAATGGATTTTGGGACAGCCTTTAAGAGACTGTTTTGTTCGGGCGAACTGTTACGACGTATTCCATTAATCCTTTGAAATTAGAAAAGGTGAGATGTATGAAGATTACGTACGAACGAGAAAAGTTTTTACAGGCGTTTCATCATGCAGCTACTGTGGTACCGACACGAAGTCCCAAACCCGTTTTGAAGAACGTCCGTTTGGACGTTAGNCTGGAGGGCGGGACCTTAATGGCAACCGACCTGGAAATTGGGATCCGGGTGGAACTAAGCGGGTTGGAAGTGGAAGAGCCTGGTAGTGTACTCCTACCGGCGGAACAGATGATGGATATCCTTCGAGAGAACAAGGATGAACGTCTTTCTTTGGCAAGTGATCCCAGCGGCGTGGTAGTTCGGGGGGAACGAAGTGTATTTCGGCTGAGGACAGAACCAGTGGAAAATTTCCCACCGGTACGTTCTTTTCAGGAGGAGAAATATCACGAGCTTTCCGTTTCCCAGTTTCGGCAGATGATACGCCGTACTGTGTTTGCCACCGATTTGGAGAATCCCCGATATGCTCTGGGGGGTGTGCTTTGGGAGTTGCTCGAAGATCGGGCGATTGCGGTGGCCACAGATGGTCGTCGGTTGGCCAAAGAGGAAGGGCCTGCCCGTTCCATCGGAGGTCATACTACCGGGGAAGCGACGAGGATCATTCCTCTTCGGGCCATGCAGTTGATGGAACGAATTTTCACAGATCCTGAGGAAGAGATTCAGATTGTGTTTCGAGAAAACGATGTGCTGGTGCGAAGTCCTAAGATTACCGTGTATAGTCTTTTGGTAGAGGGGCGGTTTCCCCGATGGCGGGATGTTTTTCCGAAAACTCCTTATCCGATCCAACTGGAGCTTCCGGTGCAGCCTTTCTATCAGGCGGTTCGAGAAGCTGCCATTATGACTTCCCCGGAACACCAAGGGATTCGATTTACGTTCGGCGAAGGGAAGGTGGTTTTAGCGGCGCAAGAAGCCGAACTCGGGGAGTCCCGGATTGAACTGCCAATTACCTATGAAGGCCCGGAAATGCCGGTGGCGCTAAACCATCGTTTTCTTGTGGATTTTCTTCGCGTCTTGGATCAGGAGACGACATTTCGTATGGAGATGAAGGATTCGGAAAGTCCGGTGATTTTCCGAACGCAGAATGGGTATGAATATATTGTGATGCCATTAGCTTTACCGAGTTCCTAACCGATCATGGTCCACCCTCCTCGACATATTTCCGATGTTTTAACCGAGTTCATGGTACGATATGGCTATACACGCCAGCGATGGGCTGGGACTTTGGAGGAGGCTTGGCGTGAAGCGGCGGGTCCAGGGTTTACTTCGGCCACTCAGGTTGGCCGGCTCCGTCGAGGAGTGTTAGAGATTCTGGTGGCTTCCTCGCCGCTCCTGCAAGAGTTGACCTTTCAGAAGGCAGACCTCCTCCAGCGACTCCGTCAGCTCCTGCCGGATCAGCCTATTCATGACTTACGATTTCGTTTAGCACGGATTGGTTAAAACCCATTATTGAGGGATGTGTTCCAGAGATCAAACGCTAACCGATTTATCCAGGGAAGGATACTCGTTTTCTTATGGAAATAAAGCGTCTGCCGCCGTTCCGTGTAAATGTATGGAGGGGGTCTTTGTTTCCTAAAGGAGTGATCTTGGCGGAGTTTTTTATGGTCCGGACAGGTCGGGAGGAACTGGTTATAATAATATAGGGAAACCACCTATTCCTTTTCCTTTGTCTTTATACAAAGATATGGTGAACATTAGATAGATAGCAGGGTATTTTATGGCTACAGAAAACGAAAAAGCAATGTCCACTTATGACGTGTCGCAGATGCGGCACTTAAGCGATTTAGAGCACGTCCGGGAACGGACCGGCATGTATATCGGAAGTCGGGATATCCGTGGTCTGCATCATTTGGTCAATGAAGTGGTGGACAATTCTATCGATGAAGTAATGGCCGGTTATGCCAAAGTCATTCAGGTTACGATCAACCCGGACGGTTCGATTACCATTGCCGACGATGGCCGGGGTATTCCAGTAGAATATGACCCTAGCATTGGGAAATCCGCGCTGGAAGGCGTGATGACCATGCTCAAATACGGGGGGAAATTCGGCGGCACCGCATATAAAACTTCCGGCGGCTTGCACGGGATGGGTGTTAAGGCCGTCAATTTCCTTTCCGAGTGGTGTGAAGTCGAGGTTCGACGTGGCGGCTATGTTTATCAACAGGAATATGAACGGGGTAAACCCACCGGTCCGGTTCGCCGGATTGGCGTGGCCCAAGGCACCGGAACGAAAACCACCTTCAAACCGGACTATCAAGTTTTCGGTGACCTAAAGTTTGACTATAACATTCTCTATCGCCGACTTCAGGAACTTGCTTTCCTCAACCGAGGCGTAAAGATTATCCTTCAGGATCTTCGGACCGGCGAAGGGGAAACCTTCCAATATCAAAATGGATTGATTGAATTCGTCCAATATTTAAATCGGGCCACTGAACCTATCCATCCCGATGTCATTTATATCCATCATCGAGACGAAGAGGCAGGTGTGGAAGTGGAGGTGGCTTTCCAATATTGCAGCGAATATACGGAAAACGTGCATTGTTATGCAAACAATATTAATACCATTGATGGGGGTACGCATCTAACGGGTTTTCGGAGTGCGCTAACCCGTACGCTGCAATCCTATGGCAAGAAAGAGAACATTTTTAAAGATCTTGTTCCGACCGGCGAAGATCTTCGAGAGGGATTGACCGCGGTGATTTCGGTCCGGTTGCCCAATCCTCAATTTGAGGCCCAAACCAAGAGCAAGCTCAATAATCCGGAAATCGAGGGGATTGTGCAGTCGGTGGTTAGCGAATATCTCAATCAATATCTGGAGGAGCATCCCAAGGTCGCCCGTCAGATTGTGGCCAAGGCGATGTTGGCGGCCGAAGCCCGGGAGGCAGCCCGGAAAGCGAAAGCGTTGCTCCGGGAACGCAAAGGGGCACTTTCCGGCGGCACTTTGCCAGGGAAATTGCGGGATTGCACCAGTCGGGAAGTAGATAAATGTGAGCTTTACCTCGTCGAAGGCGATTCCGCGGGCGGAAGCGCCGAAGGCGGACGGATTCGAGAGTTCCAGGCGATCCTGCCGCTGCGGGGTAAAATCATCAATGCCTATAAATCCCGGGAGGACAAAGTATTGGCCAATGAGGAGATTCGCAGTATCATCTCAGCGATTGGTTCGGGCATTGGCGAAGAGTTCGATCTGCAAAAGCGCCGGTATGGGAAGATCATTATTATGACGGATGCGGATGTGGATGGTTCTCATATCCGGACGTTGCTGTTAACATTTTTCTATCGGCAAATGTATGACCTGGTGAAAGCCGGGTATGTCTATGTGGCGCAACCGCCGCTTTATCGGGTCCGGCGCAAAAAAGAAGTCTATTATGTCCAGACGGAAGAGGAGATGAAGGCGCAGCTTTTGGAGGCCGGGCTTGCCGATGCCGTCTTCGAGCCCGGTGATGGCCGGACGATTGCTGGTAAAGAAATGGAACATCTTTGTCGGACATTGGCTGCTTTGGAAGAATCGCTTCTTGCTTTAGAACGTCGGGGAATTAGTTTACGTGAACATGCGGCCCGCCGGGATCCCCAGACTGGCCGACTTCCGGTCTATCATGTGTTTATCGATGGGAAAGAGTACTGGTTTACCACGCGGGCAGAACTGGAGGACTTTTTGGAACGGGAGGAAATCGAAACAGGCGAGCAATTAGAGGTAACCGATGAACAGAAGAAGGAACAAACGCCCCCTTCTTCCCTACCGTCTGAGCGTCCTTCGGAACCTTCGTCGAAGAAACGGACTGAAGTACACATCGTGGAACTGCACGAAGTCCGTTCCATTAACAATCAATTGGCGGAACTACGGGCTATGGGGTTTGACATCGATGCCCTGATTCCTCAGGAGCGGACTGGCTTGGAAGAACCTCGTTATAAACTTCGACGGGGGGACACGGTGGTTGGGTTGGATGATCTTCGGGGGTTGTTAGCCGCTGTACGGGCTGCCGGCGAAAAAGGGCTTCAGATTACCCGCTTTAAGGGTCTGGGCGAGATGAATGCCGAAGAACTTCGGCAAACCACGCTCGATCCAGCCAATCGCACATTGTTAAAAGTTACTTTGGAAGATGCCGGCGAAGCAGATACCCTGTTTCGGATCCTGATGGGCGAGAAAGTCGAGCCCCGCAGGGAGTTCATCGAAAAACACGCCCTGGAAGTCCGAAACCTGGACATCTAGACCCTCAAGCCAGAGAACCCCCTGGAGCATGAATTAAACAATGGGTAACATGGTAGCCGAATGAAGCAACTGGCCTCTCCCCCGGCGGGTAAAACCTAGCGAGTCATTGCCGCGCAAGCGGGAATCCAGGCTTGTTTTCGTTCCGATGGAACCCAGAGATAGCGACTTGTCCTATCTTTCTGGATTCCCCCCTTGCCCAACGGGAACACCGTCGCGGGCACCTAGCAGCCTGGATTCCTGCTTTCGCAGCAGGGAGACATAGGCTCCTACATTCGGTACAAATTCTTTTTAGCGGTATTTCGAACCATCTTCCGGCTCGGCAGGGGATGAACGTTCATCTTAGCAGAGAGGTTAAGAACTCTTTGGCGGCTTGGGCAGGATCGGGGGCATTCCAGATGGCGGCATGAACGGCCACTCGGCGGATGCCGGTCTGCACCACCTGAGGGAGATTTTCCAGGCGGATGCCGCCGATGGCAAAGGCGGGGAGGCGAAATTCCTGGGCCACTTGTCGAAGCAGTTCCAAACCCGGAAACTGGGAGAACTCTTTGGTGGCGGTAGGGAAAGTGGGGCCGACGCCGATGTAGTTGGCCCCGTCCAGCACGGCTTGGCGAGCCTGCTGGATGGAATGGGTGGAAACGCCGATAAGCCGATCCGGTCCCAGAATTTGCCGGGCATCTTTCACCGAAAGGTCCTCCTGGCCAAGATGCACTCCATCGGCCTCGCTGAGCAGAGCCAGATCAGGCCGGTCGTTCACAATGCATAAGGTACTGGTGTCTGCGGTCAACTGTCGCAGAAGCCGCGCTCGCCGAAGCAGTTCTCGATCCGGCAGGTGTTTATCCCGTAATTGCAGGAGGGGTACTCCGGCAGAGATCAGAGAGGAAACTTTTTGCCGGAATTCCGCTTCGTTGCTTGCCCCATCGATCAATACATAGAGGCGTGCTTCGGCCAGGCGCTGTTGGCTCCGTTGGCCGATAAGGAAGACCCGTTCTAAGGTATAAATTTGATAACGGAGGTTTTTGGCGGTCTGGGCCAATTCAGTATGTACTAATTTACCCCATTCCTCCAGGCTTCGTAAGCCTTCTTGGACCCGATGGAAATTGGCCTTTAGGACGTCGTCGGCCTTTTGGCGGACCGCCTCGGTAGGTTCCGTAAGCCCTGTGCCCACATCCTGGAGGGTCTCCCGGGCGCTGAGGAGATGGAAATATTCGAGGGTCGAGAGGGCCTGGGTCAATCGGTGCCGAACCGATTTGAGTTGCTCCGTTAGCAGCGGATCGTCCAACACAAACCGGGCATAATCTTCCAGTACCCGAAGCCCTTCGCCGGTTCGATTGGCCGAGGCGTCCAGAATTCGGAGCACAGCCATATCCACCATCGGTTCCTCAGCTCAGCAAGCGGGACGGTTGGGGGGAGAGGTTCGCCTCCCTTTTTGGATTCTTCTATTATCCCCTAGGGATGGGGGTGTGGACGGAACGCCGTTTGGGAAGCTATCATAAACAGTATGGATCCTCCTCAGGCGGAATAAAAGAGAGGGGGAGGAGCAACTCTTTGGGTAGCGTGGAGACCCCATGGATTTTGGGTTCCCAAGGGAGGAGTGTGTGGTCCACCGGATCTTCGCTGTTGGTAGTCGAAGCATGGAAGGACGTTGGGGGTTATGAACGATTTGAAGCTGTTTAGCGGGCGGGCCAATCCCAAACTGGCCCAGGAAATGGCCGATTATTTAGGAATCCCGTTAGGCCAGATTACGATTGGGAACCACCCGGACGGTGAAATTTTCTGCAAGATCGAAGAGGATGTACGGGGCCGGGATGTGTTTATTGTCCAGCCCACCTGCCCGCCGGTCAACGAAAACCTGATGGAGTTGCTCATTATGCTGGACTGTTTCATGCGGGCCAGTGCCGAGCGGATCACCGCGGTGATTCCGTATTTTGGCTACGCCCGACAAGATCGCAAAGACGAAGGCCGGGTGCCGATCACGGCCAAATTGGTGGCCAACCTGATTACCCGAGCCGGCGCCAATCGGGTGCTGACCATGGACCTGCACGCCGCCCAGATTCAAGGTTTTTTTGACATCCCGGTGGATCATCTGTATGCCGCCCCGGTGATCGATCAATACTTCGAGCAGAAGGGCTTTTCGCAGGACGAGATTGTGGTGGTCAGCCCGGATGAAGGGAGCATCAAACGGGCTTTGGCGCACAAGATGCGCTTGGGCGGACGGTTGGCCATCGTGGATAAACGCCGCTCCGGGGGCAATACCCGGCAGGCCAATTTGATCGGTGGTCCGGTCGAAGGCCAGGTGGCCCTGGTTTTCGACGACATGATCAGCACGGCCGGTTCCATTACCGGGGCGGCGGCCATGGTCAAAGAGGCTGGCGCCAGGGCCATTTATCTGGGCGCTACCCATGGCATTCTTTGTGGTCAGGCCCCACAATTGCTTCAACAGGCCCCTGTGGAAGAGGTAGTCATTACCAATACCATTCCTCTGACCCCCGAGCGCATCATTCCGAAGATCACCGTGCTGAGTGTGGCGCCCCTTTTAGGAGAAGCCGTCAAACGCATCCACCGGAACGAATCGGTCAGTAAACTGTTTCCCCGGCCCCGGCTGCCCGGATAAGCGGGGCTTCGGCCCTCCGGTTTGGCCGGACGGTTCACCGATCGGCAACTCCTGGGGCGCTTCCTTTTATCCGAGGAACATGTTAGCCGAAGGGAGGGCCGCTAACGGCTCATCCTTGCGCTACCAGCAGTCCCGGCTTATGCCCGCACAAGCGGGAATCCAGGCAATGGAGGTCTACGACGGTCTGGGCTGCCGCTTTCGCAGGAATGACACAGCCGATTCCTCCATTCGGCTAAAATGGTACTTATGCGAGATTTAAGCAAGAGTGTTTCGGCCCATGCAAGGGCATGGCTGGATTGGACTGGCAATTGCCGGGATATTTGTGCTGAGTTTTGTCGGCCGGGGTCAGTGGCTCCGGGATGAAGAGGTCGTGTTTTCGCCCGGCGATTGGCAAGCAGAAAGGCCGTGCCAGCTAGCGCCGCCATTTCCGGCCTGTCTCTCGAAACCTCCTGGACGGATCGTTTCCTTGGCCCCGAGTATTACCGAAACGTTGTTTGCCCTGGGTTTGGGCGACCGGGTGGTGGGTGTGAGTCGATTTTGTGATTGGCCCCCCGAGGTCCGATCGATCCCTCAGGTGGGTGGGCTATTCGACCCCAACCTGGAGAAGATTGTCCGATTGGAGCCGGATGTAGTCATTGGCCTGGCCGGTCAGCCGGACACCCTTTGGCCTATGCGGAAATTGGGGCTTCCGTTGGTGGTGGTGGATCATCGGTCGATCGAGGGCCTGTTGGAGTCGATTCGGATTTTAGGCGGGGTGTGTGGGGCGGAAGCCGAGGCAGAAAGGCTGCTTCAGGATATCCAGAGCCGATTGGAGGCGGTGGATCGGCGGGTTTCCGGCCGGGCCAGGCCCAGAGTTTTGATCAGCGTGCAGCGAACGGTGGGCACCGGGAGAATTGAAAATATTTACATTGCTGGCCGGGAGGGCCATTTGGGCCGGATTGTCGAGTTGGCCGGCGGTGAAAATGCCGCCCCTGCCGCCTGGGCCGCCTTCCCTATGGTGGGGGCCGAAAGCCTGGTTCGGCTTGATCCGGAGGTGATCCTGGACCTGGTCCCGGGGTTTTGCTCGGCTCAGGTTTCCCGGGAGCAAATCCTGGCGGATTGGCAGTCGTTAGGTGGCGTTCGGGCGGTCCGAGAAGGCCGGGTTTATGTGCTGGACGAGGATTATGTGTTTCGGCCCAGCCCTCGGTTTGTGCGGATGGTGGAAAAGTTGGCCCGGTTGTTCCATCCGGAGGCCTTTGCCCCATGACGCTGCCCAGCTCTCCAATCGCCTTGGAGGTAGTGCAATTTTCGTTTCGGCTTGGGGAAAAGCAAATTCTCGAAGCGATTTCTTTTCAGGTGGCCCAAGGAGAATATGTGTCCATTATCGGGCCGAACGGGGCAGGCAAAACCACCTTACTCAAATGTCTGATCGGCATTTACACGGGCGGCCGCGGCGTGATTCGGTGGTTTGGGCGGTCCTTGGGAGCATATCCACGTCGGCAGCTTGCCCGCCGTATTAGCTATGTGCCCCAGGCCGACGGCCGACTGCCGCCTTTTACCGTCGAAGAGTTCGTCCTGCTGGGCCGGTATCCCTATTTAAGCCCCTTTACCACGATCCGGCCAGAAGACCGGCAGGCAGCCCGTCAGGCCATGGAAGCCACCCAGGTCGCCCACTTGGCCGACCGATTGCTGGAAACCTTAAGCGGCGGAGAACGGCAGAAGGTGTTTTTGGCCGCCGCCCTGGCCCAAGGGGCCGATGTCTTCCTGCTGGATGAACCGACCACTTTCCTGGATTACCACCATCAGGCGGAGATACGGGCGCTATTGCGTCGGCTGAATGCGGCGGGCCGGACCATCCTGACCGTTACCCACGACGTGAACCCGGCCGTCCTGGATAGCCAACGGATTTTGGCCCTTCGGGAAGGCCGGATCGCATTTTGCGGTCCGCCCGAGCAACTGATGCAACCGGACGTCCTCCGGAACATTTACAGCGCTGAGTTGGTCTTGATGCCGCATCCAAGCACGGGTCAGCCGATCATCCTCCCGCCCGCCTTGGAAACCAACGCAGAACAGAAACGTTTGGAATAAACCATGACCTGGAGGAAACACCATCTGGTTTTATGGAGTTTAGTGGGGCTGGCCTTGGTGGTGCTGGCAGCGGCGCCATTTGTCGGCATGGAGACGATCTGGCCGGAGAGCCTGTGGAGCGACCCGGCCGGCCCGGAAGCGGCGATCTTTTGGAAGATTCGTTTGCCGAGGGTGTTGGCGGCGTTTGTGGCCGGGGCGGTGCTGGCTGTCGGTGGGGCCGCCTTGCAGGCCGTGTTCCGCAATCCCCTGGCCGAGCCGTTCACCTTGGGCGTTTCCAGTGGGGCGGCCTTGGGAGCGGCCCTGGCCATGTATCTGACTCTGCCGCCAGCCATGATGCTTCGCCTGCTAGGCGTCCGGTGGAATATTCCCACATTGCCCTGGTGTGCCCTGGCCGGAGCATTGGCCGCCATCGGACTGGTTTATGGCCTGACCAGGCTTCGGAGTGGTTTTTCGAGCACCGCTCTGCTTCTGGCCGGTGTGGCTGTCAGCTTTTTCTTCTCCAGTATGGTACTTTTTTTACAGTACGTCAGCGACCCCACCCGAACTTTTCACATGATCCGATGGGTCATGGGCGGGTTGGATCGGATCGTTGGCTATGAGGACGTGCTGGCGATGGCGCCGTTTGCCCTGGCCGGTATGTTGATAATTTTCCTTCGCCGGCACGAACTGGATCTTTTGCTCACCGGAGAAGATTTGGCCATTGCTCGGGGCGTGGAGGTGGTGCAGGTGAAACGCCTTCTATTTGTGGCGGCTTCGGTGTTGGTGGCCGGGGTGGTGGCTATTTGTGGACCCATTGGATTTGTCGGCCTGATCTGTCCCCATATTTGCCGATTGCTGGTCGGTCCTCGGCATGGGCGATTGTTGGCGGCCTCGGTTTGCTTCGGTGGGCTGTTTTTGGTGCTGGCCGACACCCTGGCCCGCACCCTGCTTGCCCCCACGGAACTGCCCGTCGGGATACTGACAGCCCTGAGCGGCGGCCCCTTCTTCCTCTGGCTCCTGCTGCGCAGCAAACAACCGTTGTAAACCCCATCCCTACCGAAAAGCAGCCCTCGGCCTCTTTGTGTTCCCTCTCAGAGGCTGTGCCGAAAATGGGCACTCCGGCGGCGGCTCCGCGATGGCAGTTCCAACCATTTTGACTTTTCAGAATGCCGTTTTATGGAGTTTTGGCAGTTTGGGGGCCGCCCATTGGTCACCCGTCCCGCCTAAAAACGGAAATTCGGGCCAGCCTCTGAGATACCCCCTCGGATGAGGACGCCAGCTACAATTTGAGGATCATCAGAAGGGTTGACATTGCTTTTTGGAGCCTCTAGATTTAATTTCATAAGGCCTTCCGTAGGTCCTTGGTGGGCAAAAAGAGCAGCCGGGTCGAGATAGGTGGGATTTCTCTCCCGGAAATCAGCAGTTGAGGGTAATATGGGCGCTTCGCAGCGTGAATTCTATTTCGATGGATCGCCGGTATCAGATGGGGCGGAAACTCAGAAAGGGGCGAAAAAGTTATCTCCGATCTATTTAGATCAAGCCGAGGGTTGGGAAAACTCCGTGCAAGTGTTTCCTCGTCCCCCCCGGAAACGTCGGATCGTGTTTGGCTGGTACGGAGGTAAATTCAACCACCTGGACTGGTTATTACCGCTTCTGCCGAGATGCCATCATTATTGTGAACCTTTTGGCGGCTCAGCCGCTGTGCTCCTGAATCGTCAGCCGTCTCCGGTGGAGACCTATAACGATATTGATGGAGAAGTGGTCAATTTCTTTCGCGTCTTACGGGATCAAACGGAGGAACTGCTCAAGGTAATCTCTCTGACGCCTTTTTCCCGTGAGGAGTTTTATCAAGCGATTTACGGCAACACGGAAGGAATGAGCGATCTGGAGCGGGCGCGTCGTTTTTATATCCGGGCCAGGCAGGCCCGAACAGGCCTTGCCCAAACCGCTACCTTAGGCCGCTGGGCAAACTGCAAAAACACAAGCCGTTCCGGAATGTCCGGCGTGGTTTCCCGATGGTTAGGCGGATTGGAGGCATTGGAAGAAATTGCTGCCCGTCTGCTGAGAGTGCAGATCGAAAACCGTCCTGCCATCGATGTCATTCGGCTTTATGATGCCCCGGGAACTCTCTTTTACTGCGATCCTCCCTATCTGCACACCACCCGGGGCGACGCCAAAGCGTATGGATTTGAGATGGACGAAACGGAACATCGGAAGCTTGCGGCTGTGCTCAACCAGTGCCAAGGAAAAGTGGCTGTCTCAGGTTACCGATGTGATCTGATGGACGAACTCTACAAAGGGTGGCGGCGGTACGATGCTCCGGTAAAACGTTGCCATTCCGTGAAACAAATCCGTCAAGAGGCACTTTGGATGAACTATTAACAAATTCCCATGAACCCCGCGGGAAAAGAAAAGTTGGATTACCAGTTGGCTCGACAGCGTCTTGTCTGTCTCTTCCAGGAAGCGGAAGCAGCGTATCTCGCCGGGACCTCTCCGACCGTTCCCCCTCAGATCAAAGAAGCGGCTGATATTCTTTTCCATTCCTCGACCCAATCTTATAGAGAAACCTTGCTGGGATGTGGATTGGCCCGAATGCTGGACCCCACGATCAATATTCGTCTTCCCTATACCCAACTGGGACCCAATGCCTTCAGTGGGCGCACACTCGATGAGCGAGTCGTCAATCCGTTTTTACACGAGCAAAATATTCCTTGCTCTAAAGGGCCCTATCTGGCTACGTTCCGGCGGAGTGTCCAATTCGACAAGGATACCGCTCAAGGACTGCGGGATAAAAAAGGGTATGAGGCTTTCCTCGATTTCCTCAGCGCCTTCGAACAAGCACAAACGGAGGAAGAAATCCAGAATTTACTTCGTTACCTTTTATACCGTTTTATCCAGTTACGAGAGGCTGCTCACATTAAGTTAGCTCGAGTCGTGAGACTGAGTTTGGAGCAGTATGACCAGCTCCTCGATGGACTTTTGGAAGAGAAAAGCGGGGGCCTGATTCCCGTCTTACTGGCGGTTGCTATGTTCAAGACCCTTTGCCAGTACTTTAACCTGGATTGGGAAATCCAGTGGCAAGGAATTAACGTTGCGGATAAGGCTTCTGGCGCGGGAGGCGATATCACGATTCGGCGTGCCGGTCAAGTCCTATTAGCTATCGAAGTCACAGAGCGGCCCATTGACTGTTCCCGTGTGGTCTCTACTTTTCAGACCAAAATATCCCCTCAAGCGATCCAGGATTACCTATTTCTCTTAACAAAGCATTTTCCCGATGATGACGCTCGCAGCATGGCGCTTCGCTATTTCGCCCAAGGCCATGATGTAAGTTTTCTCCAAGTTAAACCTTGGTTAATCCATCTTCTGGGTACCATAGGAGCCCGGGGACGCCAAGAATTTACAAACAGATTTCTTGAGTTGCTGGATTCGCCTGAAGTGCCTGCTTCGCTCAAAGTCAGGTGGAATCAGTTGGTGGAAAGGATTGTTTCTAGGTAAGCTCCTTTTCGAGGCTGTCCCGAAATGGGTAGCCAAGAGGCGGCCCCAATTCCTTTCCAAACCGTTCTGACTAACCAAAATGCCGTTTTCTTAGGGTTTTTGGCACTCTGGGGGCCGCCCGTTGGTCGTGCATCCCGGCTAAAAATGGAATTTCGGGACAGGCTCTTAGAATATCTCCTTTTATGGGCCAGGGCGGGGGTTTTGTTGGAAGTAGCGGGCGATGGTTCGGCCAAGGGCGCGGCCGACGGCCATGTAGCCGTCGAGGGTGCTATGCGGGGTGTTCCACGGCGTTTCCAAACAGAGGGCCACGACATGGGGCCGGCAATGCAGGATCACCCAACTTTTGCTCATCCGCTCCCAGCGGGGATCATACTTGGCCCCGGCGGTGCGGGGTTTATCGGCCAAGCGCATCGGCTGGGTGATTTCCGCCTTGGCCGCCTCTAAAAATCGGGCCAGGTTCTGCCGGGCCGGTTCCCGCAGCACTTCCTCGGGGGGAATAAAAAAGAACGGTTCCCGGTCGATCGGGCCAGGATTATGCAGGTCCAAAAACAGGTCCATTCGGCCCTGGTCGTCCCATTGCCGGATGGCCGACTGGACGGCGTGCACTTCGGGCCAATGCGGCCGCTCGGACCAATCCCGGTTATGGTCCTGGGGTTTTTGTTCTTTGCCGCCGGCGCCCCGGCAGACGTTGTCCACATCCATGATGGGAACAAGGTTCAGGGTTGCCTTTTTGCGGAGCTGTTGGGCGGCTGGTTCCTCGGAAAGGAGCCAGTCGATCAGCCCCCAGGCCACCCAACTGCTGCCGCTTTCCCAGGCATGTTGCCGGGCAATGATCCAGACGCCAAACCGCTCCGGTTCTGGCGGTCCGGGTTCGGCGATGCGAAGGGCGGGGACCGATCGACCTTCCCGGGACCGACAAAGCTCAAACTTCTGGACCCACGGCCGCTTGGTAGCCGCCTCGGTCAGGAGCCGTTCCGCATCCGAAAGCCGAAACGGCGGCCCCCAGGCAAAATAGGCTTCCGGACCGTCGATCTTCTGCTGATAGACGATACGGTCTTTCAGCCGCTGGCCGGGCGGAGTATGCTGCCAGGTTTTGCCGTCCAGAGAAAAACTGGCCCGATCCGGTTTGCCCCAATCGCCCAGTCCGCCGGTTACTTCCAGACGGATCAGCTGACCGGGCTGGATGCCGGTAACATGAACAAACCACCAGCATGTCCAGCCCCGGTCTTTATGTTCGGTGGGCCGAAGCCGNATCAGCCCCCNCTCCGGGTCGATCNNTTCCACCAGGCCGGATCCGTTCTCAAAATCGCTTCGGCATTGGAGCTGGCAGGCGGACGGATTCTCTGCGGCCGCGGCTTGAGACGGGCTGAGTGTCCAGGGCGCACCTGCGCTCGGCTCGGACGCTGGCAGCCGATCAGCCCAAAACCCCGCAGCCCCG
>JGI24185J35167_1000318_pt1 | contig 21548 bp, 15 predicted proteins | sample YNPBryunderm2012_FD_35167 | JGI IMG/M metagenome (IMG submission 35167) | reverse complement strand
TGGCTTGAATTTCCAGTTGACGCAGCAGCCAGCCCCGGGGCTTGACTGAGCCGAGAGGCAAAGGAATGAACGCGGAGGGCTGAAGAGGCTCCCGATTGGGGACCGGGGCCGCAGCTTGCAGCGTCAAAGCAACCAGCAGGCACAGGGCGATAAAAGGCTTCATTATTATCCTACCTCCCACCGAATTGTAACACGCGGGAAAAGGCGGCGTTGGATCTGTTTGTGATTCTACGCGCCTCAAGCTTTTTCGGCCGGCCCGACGGCAGCCCAAATCAGCAGGACCGTCACAACGATCCCCGCGGCAAAGCTCGAGCCGCCGCCAATGTTCGACGGCCGTTTCCAGCAGGCAGTCGACGGCCACGCTGCCAGCGTCAATATGCTAGCATATGGGGTGCATTGATGTGGCGAGAGCCGAAGGAGGGACGGGAAAAATGAAAACAAGGAAATCAATGACTCTGCTCGTGGTCATGTGGTTTGCACTGGTCGGCCTGGCGGCCGCCCAGACGACCTTTGGCACGATCACCGGCACGGTGACCGACGCCAGCGGCGCCTCCGTGCCTGGCGCCTTGGTGGAAATCCGAAACCAGGACACCAATGCCGTCCGAATAGTGAAGACGGATCTGGATGGCGCCTTTCTCGCACCCTCCCTGTTGCCGGGCCCGTACAGCATCGTCATCGAAGCTCCCGGTTTTCAGCGCCAGGTGCGAACTGGCTTGCGGCTGCCCGTGAACGCGAGCATTCGGGTGGATTTCACCCTGCGCGTGGGCCCGGTGCAGGAAACGGTCGAAGTCACTGGTGAGGTCCCATTGTTGAACACCACCTCGGCGACCGTGGGCACGGTGATCAGCAACGCCACGATTGTCAACATGCCCTTGAACGGTCGCCAGTTTACCCAGTTGCTGTTGCTGGTNCCGGGCACGACGCCCCGTCAGGGCCCTGCCGCGGATAACAATCTCAGCGGCATCTCTCCCTCCGTCAACGGCGGCCGCCCCCAGAACAATAACTTCACCCTGGACGGGGCCGACAACAACGAGTCGTTTTATAACAGCTTTGCCATCTCGCCCTCGGTGGATGCTTTGGAAGAGTTCAAGGTGCAGACGCATATCGCCTCGGCCGAGTTCGGCAAGGCGGCCGGCGCCAACATCAACGTTTCCCTTCGCTCCGGGACCAATCAGGTCCACGGGTTGGCTTACCATTATTTGCGCAATGATAAGCTGGACGCTCGCAATCCCTTTCAGCCCGTCCGCGGCGCCTTCAAGCAGAACCAGTTCGGCGGCACCTTGGGAGGGCCGGTTGTGGTCCCCCGGCTCTACCAGGGCAGGGATCGAACCTTCTTCTTTTTTGCAGCCGAGGGCTTCCGCCAGCGTAAGGGTTTGACGCCGCCGCAAACCACGGTGCCTACTCCGGCCCAGTTGCGTGGTGATCTATCGAGCGGTCCCGCTATCTTCGACCCCTGGACCACCCAACGAAGTCCGACCAATCCTGCTGTGCTCACTCGCACGCCCTTCCCCGGCAATCAAATTCCCGCCGACCGGATCCACCGCGCCTCCCGGATCATCGCCGAGCAGTTCTATCCGGAACCGAACCTCTTCGGTGTCCCCGGCGTCAATCTGGTCAATCCCAAGAACCAAAATCAGGATGACAACCAGTGGCACCTGAGGGTGGACCATCGCCTTTCCGCCCGGAATAATCTTTTCGCGCGGTTCTCCCTGAATAACCGCGAGCGGGCGGCCCCCACTTCGCTGCCCCGGGTGGATACCACGCTCTTCAATCGGAACCGCAACTTCCTGCTCAGCGATACCCACCTGTTCGGCCCTAGCAGCATTCTCGACGTCAAGCTCGCTTTCAATCGCACCTACATCGCCTCGTATAATACGCCCCAGAATCCGGATGTCTTGTTCCGTCAAACCGGCATCCAAGGATATGTCATACAAAGCAACCAGTTCCCCATGTTCCCGATCATCACAATTTCCGGATTCGCCAGCATTGCCCAGGATGCCGGCTTGACCGGGCCGCTCAACAATTATCAGTACCTGGCTGCATACACAAAAATCGCCGGCCGCCATGCCTTCAAAACCGGATTCGATATCCGCAGACAACAGTATTTCGGCGCCAGCTACCGGGCGGGCACCATCGGCTTCGATTCGGTGCCCACTCGGGACCCTCAGAATCCGGGCCGCACCGGCCAGTCGCTGGCGAGCTTCCTGCTCGGCTTGCCCTCGTCGGCTCGCCGGATTGTCGGTGACACCAGCGTTCGCATGCGCGGCACGAATTACCACTTTTACCTGCAGGACGATATTCGGCTCACGCCGAGGCTGATGATGAACCTCGGGCTGCGCTATGAATACAATCAGCTTCCCTACGAGAAGCGAGGCCGCTTGAGTGGCGTGGATCTGCGCAATGGCAACCTGTTCTGGGCCGCCACGAATCCCATCACGGGCGAGCCGCCTAACGTCCGGCCCAGTGTGATCGACCCGGACTGGAACAATTTCGCCCCGCGTTTCGGACTCGCCTACACACTGGCCGAAAGAACCACAATCCGCGCCGGCTACGGCGTGTTCTACAACTCCAATTTTCTCTGGGAGTTACAGGGCCCTCGCGGCCAGTGGCCGTTCGCCCTCGAACAGAACGAAACCGGACTCAACGTCGAGTTTCCGGAACGAGCTTTCGATAATTTGTTTCCGCGGAGCCCCGCCAGCGTCATCTCTTTCGGCATTACGTCCAACATCCGGGCCCGTGCGAGTTACAGCCACCAGTGGAACCTGGCGATCCAGCGGCAGCTGCCCGGGAATCTGGCCCTGGAGGCGGCCTACGTCGGCGCCGCGGCGCACAAGCTATTCACGCTCTGGCGCGAGAACGCAGCCGTGCCCGGTCCCGGGCCCCTCGCTCCCAGACGCCGCTTCCCGCAATTCGGTACCATCTCGGAGACGAACTCACGCGCCAACTCCAACTACAACGCCTTGCAGGTCAAGGCCGAAAAACGTTATTCGCGGGGCCTGACTTTGCTGGCCGCCTATACTTACGGCAAGTCGATTGACGACGCTTCGGCTTACCTGTCTTTCAGCCAGCACAATCCTTTCAGGCTGCGCGATGAACGCGGCCGATCCGATTATGACGTCGAGCAGAATGTCGTTCTGAGCTATGCTTACGAGCTGCCCGTGGGTCCCGGCAAGCGGCTTTTTAACCGGACCGGGCGGTTCGCCCGGCTGCTGCTAAGGGATTGGCAAATCAGCGGGATTACATCGCTGCGCAGCGGCTTTCCGATCAAGATCGTGATCCCAACAGACAACGCCAGCACGGGAGTTACGGGCGGGCAGCGTCCCAACCTCGTCGGGCGGCTCCAATTACCCGCCAGGGAGCGCACCACCGAGCGTTGGTTCAACACGCAGGCGGTTGCGATGCCACCCATCTATACGTTCGGTGATCTGGGCCGCAACGCCTTCTCGGGACCGCGATTTGTGAACTTCGATTTCGGCTTGTACAAAACGTTTACCCTGGCCGAGGGTCATCGCCTTCAGTTCCGCGCCGAGTTTTTCAATATCTTCAATACAGTCAACCTGTCACTTCCGGGCGCAACCATGAACACCGCAGCCTTTGGCAAAATCAACAGCACCAGCACGGATGCGCGCGACATCCAGTTCGCGTTACGCTATCAGTTTTAGGCCCCGTGGCTGACTCGCTGCTGCTGGGGGGCGCATCTTGCACTCCGCGGCAGAGGGTGGAACCTGGGGCACTGCCTCTGCGGCTGGGGCCGGCGCAAGCGGTACGTGAATTGGTTGCGGTCGTATCAGGTTCGGTGGGCTGGGGCTTGGGCCCGCCCGGAGCTCATCGGGCGCTGCGAGCAGAGGACTCGACGCCCCAGGGCTGAGGAGAACAAATTCATCGACTCTCATGGAGGAAAAAGCATGGCTATTGAGGTGGGTCTGAATCTCGAATTCATCCGCTCGCAGGACAAGAGTTTTTCCGTCGGGGTTGCCGAGGCCGCACGAATTGGTTATCGTTTCGTCGAGCCGCTGGTCCACACCGGTCGCGAGTTACTCAGTGAGGGTGGCTATTATCATTCGTTCTCGATGGAGGATGACCCCTATGAGATGAAGGACATCCTGGACCAGCATGGCCTTAAACTTTCAGGCCTGAGCGCGCATTGTCCGCTGATGCGACCGGAGGTGAGCGTCCCATACCTGGAAAGAGCCATCCGCTTCGCCGCGGTGGTGGGTGCGCCTGTAGTCAATACCGATGAGGGAATCCGGCCGCGCTGGGTCAGTATGGATCAGGCGTTCTCCATCATGACATATACCTTGACTCGTGTGATGATGATCGCCGAACGCTACGGGGTTCGTGTGGGCATCGAGCCGCATCAAGAAATCACTAGGCGGACCGAGGGCCTGCTCCGCATCGGCACGCTGGTCCCGTCGCCGTTGCTCGGAATCAATTACGACACGGGCAACGCCTTCCTAGCGGGGGAGGATCCCTACGAGGGGCTAAAGGCCGCCGGCAAGCTGCTCGTGCACATCCACGCCAAGGACATCAGCCTGGAGCACGCCGAACGGGAACGGGGCAAGGTGACAGGCACGCCTGTGGGCTGCGCCTGCGGGGACGGGGTGATCGATTGGGACCGCGTGGTTCGTATCCTGCGGGAGGTGGGCTATGACGGTGTCCTGTCGGTGGAGTGCGGCTCTGTCTCACAAGCGGAGCGCAGTCTGGCCCATCTCACCGCTGTTCTCCAGAGGGTCGTCTGACCGGTCTGTCGCAACTGGGCCGTCCTTCGGCCTCGGCAAGCAGGTCCGGCATTTGCCCTGCCACGCCGCTTGCGACCACACTGGACGTCCGCGCCTCGAGGCCCAGACCACAGACACTCGCGGGCCGGGTGGTTATTCGAACCAGAGGCCGCCGCAGACGGCGGGTTCGGGACTTGGCGGCAGACCCAGGGCGGCTCGTCGGGCCGCCAAAACGGGCAGATAGGCCACCAGCGATTTGGCGTCGTAAAAGCTGGTCCAACGGGTGGGCAGACCCGCTTCGGGCCCGTGGTCGAGCAGAAAGGACCCGTCTTCCCGCTGGCAGGCCACGTCGCTGCGCACGACCTGATACAGCTCATCCAGCATGGATCGGCCCTGTGTTGCGAAACGAGTGACGGCGGTGGTGATCCAAGCGTGATAGAAAGCGTTATCCACCTTGCGCCCTCCCATGGCGTCCTGGACGACCGAAGTGCGAGGGCTCTTGTTGTTCAGGGTCACACGGACTATGTCCACGGCGGTGTCGCGTGCGATCGCGTCCCCAGTGGCCTGATACAAACTAACCAGCCCGCGCAACGCGTACTGGGACAGGTTCCAATTCCAATTATCCTGTGGGGTCGCATGACGTTGCTGCCAGCGCTCCGCTGTCCAGCGGCTCATTCGTAGGGCGCCCTCGAGGAATTCACGATCACCGGTTTCGCGATAACAAAAGACCAGCGCCTCCATGAAGTTGGAGGTGTCCACTCCGTCGGGATCATCGGAGCGGCGATTGTGCTCCGTGTCCCACCCACGCGGTATTCCCTGCTCATCGAAAATCTTGCGATAAAAGTTGCGAATTGTTTCAATCACCTCGCGCCGGGCCCACGGGTAGAGGATCACGTGACTGGTGACAAGAGCTCCCTTGGCGCGCTGGTAGCGGGGGTGAATCCAGCGCAACTCGTCGAACAAGTTACGGCGCGTATGGAACATCCAGCCCGGAGGCCGCTCGGACTTGCAAAGCTGGATGTCGTAAGTAAATTGCGCGGCCCGCCTGGCGCAAGCTAGAAAACGGCCGTCGCCCGTGCGCCAGTAATGATACAGGGGCGCCAAGGAACTGTGGCCATTCGCGGTGTCCTGAACCCCCATGCTCCGCGTCACGTCCCATTCCCGGTACCACTCGCCCCACCAGAGCGTCCCGCGCCACTGATGTCGTAACAACCACTCTGCGGAACGTTCGACCGCCTGTCGCCACTCTCCAAAGGTGACCGGATCCCCCTCCTCGGGCAATGCACCGACATCGGAGTAATACTGCGCGGGCAGGACCAAATCCAGAGCTGCCGTCTCCTCACGGGCGTCGGCCTCCGAACCGTTCGTAATCAGGGTTCCCTCGAAGGTCCGCGACATGCCATCATGAAACTGGCGCCAGACTCGCGGCGCGGGGCCCTCCAGCAACGGGCCGTCGTGGGGCATATCGAGCCCGCCATGGAGAAGAAAGCACCCGTCATCGGAACGACGTACGCCGGCCCCGGGACCGAGGTCTTCCAGGAAATTCGCCGTGGCGATGACTCGCTTGCCGTCGGCGCCAAGCGGCAGTTTCAAGGCGTAGCGCTGCAGCCACGTCTTGTTACCGGTCAGATTGGTGATCCGCCAGTGAAAACGTATGTGCGGGGATAACGCATTCAAGTGCAGACGCAAGTCACAGTCGAAACGCTTGCCNGGCTCCTCGACCATGCGTTGTTTGCGGTAGTTCTTCGTGTAACGCCCCTTCAGCAACAGCGTGGCCCGGTATGGACTGCGATCTTCCACGGCGATTGAGTCCGGTATGAACTCCCGCAGATACGTCCCCCAGAGGATGGCGCGCGCATCTCCCACGAGTTCAACTGACCAAACGCCGTTCAGGAGCTCGTGCCCGCCTGCGGTTAGCCGAATGTGCCCGGGCTGGCTCAACACCAGCTCGTAATGCGGAGTTCTGACGACAATACGATCGCGCAGTTCCTGGAGCTCAATTTCAGGTACTTGGGAGGCGCCGCGCTCGATTCGTACCGGGACCTGTCCTCGAGGACCGACACGCACCAGCGCGGTCACTCGGAGCCAGCTTACCTCACCCCGCTCGTTGTACGCCTCAGGTTCGACCCAACCGGGAGCCCCGACCAGGCGCAGCTCCCTGACCGCCGTGAGCGGCATGGGACGGATGGGAATGCCTTGTTCGAGCAAACTCGCTTTGCGCTCGAAACCTTCTCGCTCGACGATGACCCCGCTCGCAAGAATCGAGGCGCCGGCGGCCTCCGAAGCCGCCGGCGCGCTCATTGCGAAAAGCAAAGCCAGCTTCAGTACACTCTTCACGCGACCCGTCCCGTCAGAAAGTCAGGCGCAAGCCCAGCTGAATCACTCGCGGCAGGTTCGACTGCCGTGTGATCTGACCGAACAAGGCGCTCGTGGGACTGGTGTTCGGGCCGCCGAAGTTCGGGTGGTTGCGGATATTGAAGAAGTCTCCGCGCAGATGCAGTCTGATGGCTTCATTCAACCGGAATTGTTTGGTTACTGCAAGGTCCAGGGAGTTCACGCCGGGCGCGCGCACCGGACTGACGCGCAGCGGGAAATAGCGAAATTGGTACGCAACAACCGGCTGGCGAGCCGGCGCCCGCTCGAAGACCTCAGTATTGAACCAACGATAGATGGTACGTCCCCCGGGAACATTCTTGATATCGTCCCAGGTGCGTCCCAAAAACACCATGGGGCCCCAGGCCAAGGCAGGTCCGCTCTGGCTGAAGAAGATGCCGCTCAGTTGCCAGCCTCCCACGATGTGCTCTAACACCGCAGGCAGGTCNTTGCCGAAAGTCCGGTTGCGACCGATGGGCACGTCCCAAGTGGCGCTCACCGTCAATTGTTGCGGACGGTCCTCGGGGCCCAGTGCACGGGTCAAGCGGGTATCTTGCGGATTGAGCTTGGAGTTGGCCAAGAACTGTTTGGAGATCAGGTAGTTGGCCATAATCGCAAGCCCGGCGCTCATGCGTCGTTCCCAGGCGAAATAGACAGAGTTGAACGTGATGCTCCCGCAGTTGTCATATCCGTAACCCACGGAAGTGAATTGCGGGTGGGCGTACAAAAGCTGCGCGCGGCTGATCGTAGCCCGTCCCAGGGCAGTGCCGGCCGGGATCAGCCCCTGGAAGGGATTGGGTACGGGCGCGCTCAGGTAATCGATCGCCGCCTGATCGCGCGTTACCGAAGTACCCATGAACCGGCTCGGAACATAGTTCAATTGGATCACACCGGGCAAATGGTTCTGGGTGGAGCCCGTGTAATTTATCTCAAAGACGTCGTTCCGGGTCACTTGCACCTGGATACTGGCCTGCCAACGATTGTTGCGGTGCGGCAAAGATTTCCGGTTAATGGCGGTAACGCCCTGGCCCAGGAACGTGAGTGGCCCATCCGCGCCCCCGCGGGGCTGGTTCAAACCGCCCGGGAAGGGGTTGGAAAGGGTTGCCAGAAACGTGCGCCCATTGTCCACCGTGGCGACGAAGGGAGTCGAGGCAGTGAAGCCGTACTGCCAAATGCCCGGCGGGGGCGTCAGCGTGAAGTAGGATATGCCGGCGCCCAGTCGGAAAGATACGCGGCGTGCAAAGACTTCAGGCGCCCAGGCCAAACCCACACGGGGTTGCCAGCGTCCCCAATCCCGGTCCCACAGGTACTTACCCAGACCCTGCTGGCCCGCGTAAAGCAGGCCACCGGGAACGCGAAATTCCCCGACCGGACGCGCCGGATCGGGATTGGCGCGATAATTCTGTACGGCCTGCGCCTCGATTGGGTTCGGCCCTTCCAACCAACCGGCAATAGCCCGCTTGTGCCGCTCATAACCAGGGCTCTCGAAGTCATACCGAAAGCCCAAGTTCAAGGTCAGGCTCGGGCTGACTCGCCAGTCGTCCTGAACGAACACCGCCTGGTAGTTTCCGCGCACGTCGCCGGGCGAACGGATCTCCACCGAACCATCGTTGGGCAAGCCGAGCAAGAACGTAGCCAGATCGTGTCCGAAACCCGTACCGGCCGTCAGGCCGGGCCCTGCCGCAAACTGCCCGCTGAAGCTGAAGCCTCCGCTGGCGTTGCCACGGTCCCAACCGTTGTTTCGTTTCTGCCGAACCTCCCAGCCAAATCGGAGCCCGTGCCGGGCGCGAAAATGCGAGGCGGTCGCTGTGGCGAAATACACGTAATCGTGCTCGATATAGTGAGTGGTCCGCGCTCCGGTGCCGAAACCGGTGAAATAAACCAGATCCACACGCGGGAAATAGGTTGCGACCAGTTGGCTGGTATAAGCGCGCGGGAACCCCAGCGAGGCCGGGTCGAACCCGAGACTCTTCGGGATGTAGTCTTGCGTGTAGCGCATAAACCCAAGGCGGCCATTGACCAGCCAGGCTGGGGTGGGCGTGTGAGTGTAATCCAGGGCTGCGTTCCACATCGGCCATTCTTCATACGCCCCGGTGGCGACCGTCCTGAACAGGTCACCGCTCCTGATCGTCACGTCATAATGGCCAACCGACACAAACATCCTGCTGCGACTGGAGGCGTAAAGGTCGAGGCGGCCCAGAACGTTGTTGTAGTTGTCGTACGTACCCACGTTCGCGAAGTAGTTGTTTTCCAGCGTGCCTGGACCGCCGACGTTAGGCAAGGGCACATAATTGAGCATGTTGCGCGCGATCGGGTTGATCCGGTCGGCGGGCATGCGGTTGTTGGGAAAAGGTGTCCGCACCAAAGCGCCCCCGGGATCCTGACGCAGGGCGAAGGGGTCATAGATGGTGACGTTGCGGGCTAGGATTTCCGAAAAGTCACCGTTGCGCATGGCCGGGGTCGGGACGGTGGCGAAAGTCGCCGCCGGCTGCGCGTTGCGAATGCCTTCATAACTGAAGAAGAAGAAAACCTTGTCTCGCCCATGTAGCAGTCCGGGCAGTATTACCGGTCCGCCGAGACTGCCCCCGAATTGGTTGAAGCGTCGCGGCGGCCGCCTGGCGCCGCTGCGGTTGGAGAAGAAATTGTTGGCGTTCAGGCGGTCATTTTGCAGAAATTCGTATAAGGAACCATGAAACTCGTTGGTGCCGGATTTCGTGGTAACGCTGACCAGACCACTTCCGTTGTGGCCGTATTGCGCGTCAAACCCGTTCGTTACCACACGGAACTCCTGTGTGGCATCCACCGGGGGCGAATACGCCAGAAAACCGCTGAACAAGCCCGCATTCGCAGCGTTGGGAACGCCGTTGAGCGAAAATTCCACGGTGTAACGCCGACTGCCTGCGATGGAAATGTAACTGTTTCCGCCGACGTCGTACGGCTTGGTCTCATTTAGCATGCCGGCAGCGATGACGCCCGGTGACAAACGAGCCAGTGCGAACGGGGAGCGCCCGTTCATCGGCAGTGATGCAATGTTGCTCTCGTTGATCACTTGACCACTATCCGCGTTTGCCGTGTTGAGAAGAGGCGCTTCCGCGGTGACCTCCACAGACTGCATTACGTCGCCTACTTCCAGGCGCACATCTGCCGTGACGGTGCCCCCGGTTTGAACGATGATTTCAGCGATCGTGGCCTGCCGGAACCCGGTTTTCTGAGCCACGAGACGATAACGACCTGGTTGCACCAGCCGGAAGGTGTAAACCCCGGCCTCCGTCGTCCGGGTCTGCAACGCAACGTTGGTATCGAGATTCACCAGCCTCACTTCCACCTCGGGAACCACAGCGCCGGAAGGGTCCGTTACCAGGCCCGTCACCACGCCACGGTATTCCTGAGCGCTCAGTGTGAGGTGGAACGCGAAACCGAGCAAAACTAACAAGACTTCCCCCGGCCGCAAGGGCTTGGGCCAGAAGCGTGATTTACTTTTTTTCATTNTTGCCTCCNCGACGCGCAGTGCGCGCGTGCATTTCCTCTCTATTAAATCCTGATTGCAATCTGGAAGTCAATGCTCTCGACCGCTTAGCATCGTCGGTTTTTGAGGCGGTCTCGCGGCTGAAGATCCCGTCTGGCTGAGGCGCCAGTCGCGTTGTCTGGGCCGCGCTGGCGTNGCCTGCCGGCCCGGTTGGCGTGAGCAAACTTACGAAACCGGAACAGAGCCAGTGGGCGCTCGGCCCTGCGCGAGCGGAGGTTCAGGAGATGTCAGGCGAGCGGCTCGCGGCGCTTCCGTTTCGGTCTCAGTACGGACAGAGACACTGCGGCACCGCTCGCCGGGCAGAGGGAGATGCATGTGGTAGTGACTTGCTGCAAACCGCTTTGACCGGACGGCGTCGCTCCCACGATGCCGTTCCCCGCCGCCAATCGGTGCAAGATCTCGGCCAGTCGGGGCCAGGCCGAACGTGCCGCTGGGGGCTGCACAACCAATGCAAGGCCAGCGACAGCACTCCGAGCGCGCACCGTGTGCCTTGCCGGGGTCGTGCCCGCGGACGTTCCCAGCAGGCCCGCAGCTTCTCGGCCTCGGCATCCTGCCCCTACAGCAGAACCAGCAGGCAAGCCAGCGTAAAACGCATTAACAGGCGCAACAGACGCTCGGCCTNGGCTACCCGATAGGACCAACCNAGCAGCACTAAGTGACTCTTCCGATCNCGGAAGCAAGGCTCAATTTGCATGCGCNGGCGGTCGAGCTTCACCACCGGCTCGGTCCCCAGCCAGGATTCCGATTCGGGCGGCAGCACGGGAAACCAAGGGGCCTGANAGCCCGGGCCGCGGTAGACGATGACTTCCACAGGTTCTTGCTNGCTGCCGGGGTAGAGCACATGCGAGTGGCGCACGGCGGCGCCGGTGCGATGCGGTAGGCGGCCCAGCTAATGCCGCGCTTGCTTGCCCCTAACCTTAGCGCGCAGGAGGACGTCGGCCTTGGCGCGCAGCATATCGGGCTGGCGCATGGCATCGAGTTCGGCGGTCAGGGCCATGCGCGCGTAGCCGGGATCCCTCACCGGCACGAGGCCGGCTCAGGGTGGGGCCGCCTCCACCAGCCAGGCCGGCAGATCGCGCTGCATGAGCTTCTACGACAGTGGGCGGGTCGTGGTCCAAGGATGCTGCAAGCCCGCCTAAGCCACGGGCACAGCGCGGCTGGAGAGGGATTGCGAGGCCGAGGCGCTGCACATCGCCGGTGGTGGTCTGATCTAACAGCACTAGAGTCCAAAGGGGAGGGCTGGCGGCCCAACACGAAGGTCCGCAGGCACGCGGCCATGCGGGGGGAAGCCGAGGAGCGGCAGCGCAGCAAGTGGGCCAGCCACTAGTAGTTCCTCTTCAAAGCGTTTCCCTCGGGCAAGGCCCGGAGGACCCAGTTCAAGCGCAGGCTGCCGCAGCCGAAGCGGACGTTGTGCGCCGGCACCAGGAAGGCGGGCGTGAGGCGGGCCAAGTTGCGGTGCACGCTCTTGCGCAGGGGGCGGAAGTGGCGGTCCAGCAGGTCCCGCAGCGAGACCAAGATCACTTCCGTTTCGCCTCCTCACAATAGAAACGAAACCAGGACAAAAATCAGTCCTGGTGAGTCTGGACCAGCCAGTGCCCGTTGAGTTCACCGATCGCCCCCAGTTTCTGGCGAAGTTTCCGGTAGCTGCTCAACCAGCGCTCGGCCACGGACTGCTTCCTCTCCGACGGGCTGATCTGCCGGGTACGTTCTCTNGGGTCGCTGACCGTCAGCACTCAGACCCGGTGTACCTCGTCGCGGGCGCAGCGGNCATAGCCGTGCTGGTGACAGATCCGTCGCGCGAGCAGGGAGCCGCGCACGATCTGGGTGGGAGCGGACAACTCGCGGGCCAGGCGCTGCCGGGTCTTTTTGAGGTCTNTACGGTTCATTGATACAAGTGAAACAGATTCTTTTCCCACTGTCGAGCCTTTTTGCGCGTGTCGGATCCGCCTTCGGGCGCCCCAAGACGACCTCTTGGATCACCCTCGCCCGCCCGCTTGGCTCTGCCCGGGGCCGGAGCCCGCCACCCCTCTTGACCCGACGCCGGGACTACAGCTGCCGTACCCCGTTAGCCGCAACCCGCTGGGTGCCGCGCTAGCTGACGAGGTACTAAGGCATCGCCCCGGCCGGCGGCCCTATCTCAGGGCCATTCTTTAGTGTCCAGTCGATCAGATAGGGAAATTGGGGATGGCAAGCCCGAAATTGAGCCTTTTTCCGAACAAGGGGATCCTGACCCATCCCGTCTCAGGTTGATCACGGACCGAATCCGGCAGGAGTTGCAACGCAAGCTGCAAGCGTTCGGATCCATCATTGGAGACCGAGGGCATTGGCATCGAGCCGCGAGGCCACACCCNCGCAGCACGACTTTCGTTGCCCCTCGGCGGGGTCCCAGCGCCGCACACATCACGATTGCAAGACCCTACCCGAGGCCAAGCAGCAGGTGCTCGAAGGGTGATGTCAAGCGACTTGTGTGCCAGCAGTCCGCGGACAAAGTTGCAGGGAATGCGGAGACAAACCATCTCGGCCGCAGAATGTTTTAGCCCGGCGATGAGAGCATGACGCTCGGCAAGCGCAAGCCCAGGCAGATCTCCCTGTGGGTCGACGCCCGCCAGTTCCAAGCTCACGCCGCCCACCCGTTCTATCACCGGCTCGATGAGAGCCCGCAGCGGGCCAAGTTCGATCTCGACCTGGAGCGCCTCTGCCGCTAGTACTAGGTCCCCACCATGGGCCGCCCCTCCCTTGCGCCGGGGGTCTATTTCCGCTGCATTCGGGTGGCTTACTTCGAAGGGATCGACTCCGAGCGCGAGATCGCCTGCCGCATTTCGGACCGGCTCCGCTTGCGGGAGTTTTTGGTTCTGAGCCTGGAGGAACCCCCGCGGGACCACTTGACGCGGTCGAAAACGCGACGGCGCTCGAGCCTGCGCACACACCAAGCGGTCCTCCGCTGGGTGTTGCGGCGGCTGACACGAGAAGGCTTGCGGAGCGGCAAGAAGCTGCGGGTGGACGCCACCACGCGGCAAGCCCCCGGGGCATGGAAGCGATCGTGCGGCAGGACAACGGCGCCCGCTATGACGATTCCGTGGCGCCACACTGAGAGCCAACGACGGAGTGGAGGAGTCGATCCCGCTCGCCGACAACGCTCGGAACGTCGGGGCAAGAAGCCGCTGTCCCACCGCGAGTGGGTGAATCCGCACGATCCGGAAGCGCGGATCACCCAGCTGAAGGACGGGCGGACGCAGTTGGCCTGCCAGGCCGAGCACGCGATGGATCTGGACACGGGGGCGGTGGTGGCGCTGACGGTGCAACCCACCGACGGCGGCGATCCGGAGAGTCTGAGAGTGACTTTAGGTGAAGCCGGCAGTGTGCTGACGGAGAGGGCGTGCCAGGCGTCTGTAGCCGAGGCGGTCGGACCGGTGAAGGCGGTGAGCGAAGTGGGCTTAGAACGGGTTGCGGCCGACAAGGGCTATCCCAGCCAACGGCTGTTGCAGGAGCTGGCCGAGGTAGGTGTGCGCACCCTGATCGCCGAGCCGGAACGCAGGCGGCAACGTTGGGCGGGACAGAGGGCGGCGCAGGCGGCGGGATACGCCAACCGGCGGCGGCTGAAAAGCCGCAGCGGCCAGGCCCTGATGAGACGGCAGGGGACCCTGATCGAGAGACCTTTGCCCATCCGCACGACACGGGCGGCCTGCGCTGGGTGGGCTTGTGCGNCCAGGACACCATCGCCCAGCGGTCGCTGATTCACGCTGCAGCCTTGAATTTGAGCCTGATCCTACGCCCACGGCTGGGGGTCGGCAGTGCGCGACGGGCGGCGGACTTGTTTCCCCCTTTCCCTTTCGCGTGTGCACCTCGCGCAGGCCGCAAGTTCGCATCCGTTGCTGCTTGCCGCTCGCTCTCTCACCGCCCTCAGGGCCCAGGCGCTGCAGCGCCATCATCTCGTCGAACGACGTCGAGACTTACCTTTAGCCAGGGGCTGCCAGGCCTGACTTCCGGCCTTGTCGCGCGTGGCCTGCACAAGTTTCCTTGCTCAGCGGGCATCCAGATACAAGACACGGGGAGGCGCTTGTCCGTTAATTGGGTTTGTCCCCCGACGGCGACGCCACCCTGAATGCCATCTCATGGGTAAACTCGCGCGGAACACCACCCCATCCCGCCGTTCCTAGCTCACTTCGGGATCTAACGGCCCTCGCCAGTGTGTTGAGTGAACTGTCTCTTTGCGGGGGGCTCTCAGGCGGCTCATAAGTTACATGGCATTAACATGATGTTCAGTGATCAATAACTAAGAACAAGTATGGTAAAAATATGGGACGGCTGACTGGATCTNTCGCCATTTCCGGCGTTTTCTGGCTTGCCTGTTTGAGTCACGCGCAAACCGGCACGGTCAACGGAGCCATCGAGGGTCTCGTGCTGGATGCAACGGGCAGCGCGGTTCCCGGCGCGCTGGTTCGTGCGAGAGGCACCCTGACTGGTTTCGTCCGCGAGGTTCGAAGTGACGGTAGCGGACGCTTCTCGCTACCTTTACTTCCGCTTGGGACGTATGAAGTGACCGTGGAAGCACCCGGTTTCGTAACGTACACGAGAAGCGGCATCGACGTCGGCGCCGGTCAGGCGAGCTACCTTCGGGTTGACTTGTCCGTGGCACCCACCCAGGAATCGGTGACAGTGGAAGCCGACGCATCGATCCTGCGGGTAGAGCCTTGGGTCGCCAGCCGGCTGACTTCGGTGAGCCTGAGAAATTTGCCCATCACTTCGCGAAACGTGCAGAATCTCGCTCTATTTGCCGCCGGTTTGAACGGCCGCCGGGACGATGAATTCGGAACCACCCAATTCGCTTTTGGCGGCATACAGCGCCGGGGATTTATGGTAGACGGTGCGGATAATACCCAGCGGGGCGGTCAATTCCGCCTGGGTATTTTCTCCACCGAGGCCATCGCCGAAATCAATGTCATCCAGGGTGCAATGTCGGCAGAGTACGGGCGCACGGTGGGAGGCATCGTGAACATGGTGACTCGCGGGGGGACCAATGAATGGCACGGCTCTGGGCTGGTGCTGGCCCGTCGCCCCGGACTCATTGCACGTCCCTCCCTTGCCGTCACGAAACCTTTCCAGCAGTGGGGCGTTTATGCAGCCAACCTTGGCGGACCCATCCGCAAGGACAAGCTCTTCCTGTTCGGGAACTGGGAATACCAGCCCATTGACGCACCACGCCCGATCACGATCAGCCCTGCCAACGCTCAGGCCCTGCAGTTGCCGCCGTCGGAGTTGGGTAGCGCTCCCTTTGCGCAGCGATTCCGCACCTATCTGGCCCGCTTGGATTACAACCTCAATTCGCGCAACTTCGGGTTCGTGCGCTACGGCTATTTCTATACTCCCTCCAAATTCAATACTTCCGGCGGCCTCTTGGCGAAAAGCGCCGGTAACCATTTCGATGATCGCCAGGGTTCAGGCGTCGTGCAACTGACATCCCTGTGGTCGCCCGTAATTGTCAACGAATTTCGGTTCGGGGACTTGTTCCGGCGTTTTTGGCGGCCTCCGGTTTCCGGAGTGGTAGGTCCGGTCACCACGATCACGGGCGTGGCAACGCTGCGGTCCAACGCGAGTGCAGCCCAGTATTATCTCGAGCATCAAAATCAGTTCATCAACAACCTCTCTTGGAGACCGCCAAGTCATAGCGTGAAATTCGGCACGGACGTCGCGCGGATTCACTTGCGGCAGATCGACCGGTTGGCGCAGACCTTCACCTTTGCGAACCTGGCCGCCTATTTGGCCGCGATCAGCGGAGCGCCCAATCCCGCCAACGGCAAGCCGGCAACCCAGTACGTTACTCTAACTCAGCAGTTCGGGGACAACTCGGCCGAGCACGACACATGGTCAACAAACTTCTTCGTGCAGGACGACTGGAGCATGCTGCGCAACCTGACGATTTCTTTCGGCATCCGGTACGAGAACCTGCTGTATCCGGAGCTGAACCCGAACGCGCCGCGGCCCGAATCGCGCAGCATCCCCGGGGACTCCAACAACTGGGCGCCGCGCGTTGGGTTTGCCTGGTCGCCCGCAAGCAGATTGGTTCTGCGCGGCGGCTACGGATTGTTCTACGACACGCTGAACTTGCGCCTGATCAGCGCCGCGATCCGCGGAGATGGTGAGCGGGTCAAAACATTCCGGGTCGCTGGAAACAGCCCCGCGGCACCGCCGTACCCGATCGGCTTCGCCTCCCCACCGTCAGACCCCGCGCTCGCCGTCTTGCCCAGCGTATTCGGGTTTGCGCGCGACTTCCGGACCATGTACGCGCATCAGGCGAATTTCCAGCAAGAATTCGCCGTGCTCGACGACCTGTCTCTCTCCCTCGGCTATCAATTTTACGGAAGCCGCCGCGCCCCGTTGCTCGTAGACGTGAATTTGATCCCCAGTGGCAACTTCCGGCCCGACGGGCGCGCGATCTTCAGCGCTCAGCGCATCGATCCCCGTTTCAACCAGGTCCAAGTCCTCAAAAGTGTCGCCAACGGTTGGTACCACGGAGGTTTCCTCGCCGTCAACAAGCGATTTTCCCGCGGCTTCCTGGCCACAGCCAGCTACACGTTCGGGAGGGCTGAGAACATGAATGACTCCGCCAGCGACGCCGGCTCGCCGGTTAGCGACCCGCTCGACTACAGGCGCGACTACGGACCATCCTCGGCCGATCAGCGCCACCGCTTCGTGCTCCAGGCCGTCTGGCAGCCGTCTTTGCGGGCTGGCGCATTCGGCGCTGCTCTGTTCAACGGATGGATGGTTGCTCCCAATGTGACTCTCACTTCCGGCTTCCCGGTCAACGTCATCGCAGGGGCGGATCTCAATAACGACCTGGTCAACAACGACCGCCCCGATTTCCGGCAACGCAACGACATCCGTGGGCCGGGCTTCAAGGAGGTCAATCTCAGGGTGAGCCGGACTTTCAATCTCAAGAGTGAGCGTCTAAGCTTGGAAGTCATCGTCGAGGCCGAGAATCTCTTGAATTCGACCAATGCCGCCTGTGGCATCGGCGGCTGCTCCGGGGCCGTCGTGAACCGCTTCGGGGCACCGGATTTTCTCCGAATTACCAGTGCCCTGAATTCGCGCCAGATTCAGTTCGGCGGGCGGCTCAAATTCTGAGCCTCACGCCGCACCTCCTTTGCAGAGGTCGCAACCCATGTCCCTGACTCGCCGACAAGTGCTTTCACTAACAGCTCAACCCGTGGTTCCGTTGCTGCACCAAGCTACCTCGCGAAAGCTGTTCGTGCTTTCGGTCGACGGGCTCGATCACCGATACTTGAGGGATGTCGACAGGTTGGGACTGCACATCCCCACCCTTCGACGGTTGATGAAAGAGGGCAGCTGGGCCGACGGTGTGGTCGGCGAGCTGCCTACGGTGACTTGGCCCCTGCACACCACCATGGTTACAGGGGTGGCGCCGCGCGACCACGGCATTGTGTCGAACCGGCGTCCTCCTGCCGAAGGCGGAGATTACTATTGGGAGTTGGATTTGTGCAAGGTGCCCACCTTGTGGCACAAGGCTCGCGAGGCCGGTCTGAAAACCGGGGCGATCACTTGGCCGGTCACGGTCACCCCGATCATTGATCACAACCTTCCCGAATACTTCCGACGCCGGAGAGGCGGGGCGATGGATTTGCGGTCCATCGCCTCCCGTGCTACGCCGGGTTTGATCGAACGAATCAGTAAGTCCTACCCATCGTTTCCACAGGAATGGATGGACGACCGAACCCGGGTTTTGGCAGCCATGTATCTCCTCAGGGAGGAAAGACCTGATTTTCTGGCTGTCCATCTGGTGGATCTGGATAGCGAACAACACGACAACGGTCCCTTCTCCCGCGAGGCGTGCGCCGTTCTCGAGTATACAGACGAGCTGATTGCCAGGCTCCTCGATCACCTGCCGCCAGGATATGCGGTTGCTGTGGTTTCCGATCATGGTTTCCTGCCGGTGCGCCGCGTGGTCAATCTTCGGGTCGCCATGCGGTTGCGAAAGGCTTCGGGCGCCATCAGGCTCACGGCGGGACTGGCGGTAGCGGAAGACGATGCCGGTGCCGAATTTCTCGATCGCATGGCCGCCGATCCCCTTGCTGCTCTTGGGCGGCGAGTACCGGCCTCCGAGATTGCCAGGTTCGCACCGGAATTGAAAGACTGTAAAGCTGCATATGAGCCGGCTGACGGTGTGATGTTTGGCCAGGCAACCTCCGGCGAAGTGGAGGTGCTCCTGGACTCGCGCGGAGAACACGGTTTCTGGCCGGGAAGGCCCGATTATCGAGCCGCGTTCATTCTGTGGGGGAAAGGTGTGAAACCGGGGCGCTGGCCTGAAATGTCTCTGCGGCAGCACGCTGGGCTGTTCGCCGAAGTGCTCGGCATTGCCTTTCCCACTGCACCTTCCGACTCGAGAGCTCTTCGCTGACAACTCCGACAATGAGCCTGCGCGACGGATCGGCTCACGGATCTCTGCGGGTACACTCACTCAAGGGAGCCTTGGTGAGAATAGCTTCCGCGGGATCGCAATGGTTGAGTCTTTGAGTGGCTGCTTCAAGGCCCCGTATTCGAATCGATAGGCCGCCAGTGTCACATCCCCGCTGCCACCTTCATCGACCGGCGCGCCGCCTCAGCCGCTTCCAATACTGAGGCGCTCGAGGCCACGCATGAGAAATTGCCTGGCGGACGCGGCAAGCTTACAGCCCCGCGCCGGTCACGCTCAGGGTCGCTGCAACCTGCTTGGAGACCTAAGGATTCTCGTAAGGCATGCCGGACTCCTATCACAGGTTATGGAGTCGTCGCCAGTTTGCGTCTTTGGGAGGATGGAGGAACCGTTGAAGAGCTAGTCAACAGTGGAGTCGCCCATCGCTACTCGTGATCCGCAAGCACGGGGCCGAGCGATAAGCGCGCGGCCGGCGTAGCCTCCTGCGGCGTGACGCCGAGAAGCGAACTTTTGCCGCCGATGCCGTTCCGGAATTAGACAACTGAAACAGGTGAGGCACCAGATATGCGGATTCTCCATGATGGGTGCCCGGGCCGAAAAAGTCCCCTGCTCCCCCCACACAAACTTTAGGAAGTCGGCGAAGACTCATCTGTTTTTCAAAGTGCGCTTGACGATGCCCAGAAACTTCCGGCCAACGCGTGGGCGCCTTTCGCTGCTACTCGGCGGGTCTTCATGCACTCATATGAACTCTTTTAAAACAGGCTGCATTGGGACGCGATCAGCGCCGACTGCAACAGCGCCGTCCGCCCCGGCTTGCTTCCAGGTCTATGAATGGGCTCGGAGTGTGCCGTCAGACGGGAGTTCCAGAGGCGCGGCCCGATACAGACGCAGCTGGCCGGCCGGCTCTCACGGCAAACTCATTCAGGTCGCCGATCGCGCCCACCAGGAACGCGCTGGCGAGCCTACCGATTACCTCGATCGAAGTCAGGCTGTTGTGCGCTTCCAGGTTCGAGCCTCGGCTACGATCGTCTTTTACAGTTCGCCCAGGCTCTGCTTCAAGCTCTGAATTTGATTCATGATCACCCACAGCTCGATCAGAATGATCGGGGCGAACGGCAGGCTCAGCACCTCGTTGGATCTCTTCTCGCTCGACAGGACTTCCTTCGGCACCTTGATCCCGCGCTGAGAGGATGTTGTTTACGGGGTTCCTTGACGCGGTTCGCAACTTCACCAGGTTCTCGCTTGTTTGCGTTAGGCCCGTCCGTTGGCGGTGCTACTTGTGCTTCATCCACGATTCCGCCAGCAGGCTACGACAGGTACAGCGCCAGCAGTGTGGGGTCGCGGTCGTCGGTCTCCTTCACCGCCCGGCGCAGGACCCGGAACTGGTTCGTATCCACCCCCAAGACCCGCGCCACCTGCGGGAACTCTGCCTTGCAGAACCGCCGCGAGTCGCCCGCGACCTTCAGTCCCGCCTCAGCGTTGGGCCGCAGCTTCTTCACGGACCGCGGCAACTGCTCCCGCAGCCACTCGCCCAAGTAACTTGCCCCATGGCCCAGCTGCCTGCAGCAGCTGAAGTCGTACCGACGCTGGTCGATGCCAAAATGTAGCTCTTTTATAGATCTCGCCTGGCGGTTGGAACTGCCAGGTGGAGCAAACACACTTTGCGACCGTCGTTACGTTCCTATCCGAGGTCGCCGAACGTCTCATGATTCCTTCCAGTCAAAGGTCTGGCCCCACTCCTTGAAGGGTTCCATCGCCCAACCTAGGACATACCGCCTGTCACTGGTCTGCTCCGGAGGTCACCTCCTAGAGCTTACCGCAGGCCGGAGTCAGTGTCCCATAACCAAGCGCTTGTTTACACTGCCGGACTTTGCGCATGATCCGGGCAGCCGAGGGGGTCCAGACAAAAGGACGGGCGTGCCTGTTGTGCTCGGCCCCATACTCCCGGATGGCCCGTTCCCGCTCGCGCACGCCGCGAAAGCTGCCCCGCCGGATCCGCTTGCGCGTCCGCTCGGCCAGGAAGCGCTCCGCTTGGTTGAGCCAGCCGGCGCCTTTGGGCGTGAAGGGGAACTGATAGCGGGGATGGGCTTCCAGCCCCTGCTCGATTCGGGGCTGGGTGTGGGCGCCCTACGTGTCCAAGATCAGATGCCCAGCCAACCCCTCGGGAGTCTGCCGTTCGGTCTTCTCCAGGAAGGCCGGCAACTCGGCGTGGCGGTGTCGGGGCAGGCCGGTGGCAGTCACCTTCCCCGTCAGCCCATGGAGCGCCGCAAACCGCGTGGTGGCGCCGTGGCGCCGGGAATCGGGGGTCTGCCGCTCGGGGATGTCGGGCCGCAAGGGCAGGATGGGCTCGATGCGCTCCAGGGCCTGGATCTGGCTCGTTTCGTCCACCGCCACCACCAAGGCCTGATCCGGCGGGTTCACCTACCAACCCCACGATGTCGCGCACCCGGGCCACGAACTCGGGGTCGGTGGGGAGCGGGAAGCGGTCCCCCCGGTGGGGCTG
>JGI24185J35167_1000304_pt1 | contig 21963 bp, 17 predicted proteins | sample YNPBryunderm2012_FD_35167 | JGI IMG/M metagenome (IMG submission 35167) | reverse complement strand
GGCGGGCACCCGGCTCCTCCCCCCAGCGGGGGGAGGCTGGGAGGGGGGCTGAACCCTGCGAACGATGGTCACCTCAGCCGTCCATGCCGCCGGGCGGCACACCGCCCAATGAAAACGGGGGTATGGAGGAACCTGGTTCCCCCATGTTCACGTTAGCCGTCCATGCCGCCGGGCGGCACACCGCCCAATGAAAACGGGGGTATGGGGGAACCTGGTTCCCCCATGTTCACGTTAGCCCCCCATACGGCTGCGCCGCACGGGCGTAGCCCTCCCAGGAACAACCGTACGTTCATTGCGGCGTTGTCTGACGCAGCCGCATGGACGGCTGACACGAAAAACCTGCCATTCGCAATTGCGCTCGGAAGGGGGCGAACCATGGCCGTTGACACGAAGCAGGCGAGGCTGCGGCTGATCTGGGAACAGAATGGCGAACTCGTAGTGAGCCTCGATCCGCTGCAGGGCCACTGGACGGAGGAGCAGTACCTGCTCATCACCAACCAGACCAACCGGCTGCTGGAGTACACCGACGGCACTATCGAGGTCCTGCCTATGCCAACCGAGGAACACCAGAATATCTCACAGTTTCTGTTTCTGGCTCTGCTCGCCTTTCTCCAGCCAGTTGGCGGCAAGATCCACTATGCCCCGCTGCGCCTGCGCGTGCGGGCAGGGAAGTTCCGCGAACCCGATCTTCTGCTCGTGCTGGATGCTCATGACCCGCGTCGTCAGCCCCGCTACTGGCTCGGGGCCGACCTGGTGGTCGAGATCGTCGGCCCCGACAACCCCGGGCGCGACATCGAAGAGAAGCCCCGCGATTACGCCGAGGCGCGCATCCCGGAATACTGGATCGTGGATCCCCAGGCGGGCGCGATTACGGTGCTCACCCTCGAAGATGACGCCTACGTCACCCACGGCGTCTTCCGTCGCGGTGAGCGCGCCGTCTCGAAGCTCCTCGCCGGGTTCAGCGTGAGCGTGGACGAGGTGTTCGACGCCGCGTAGCCCCCTGGCAGCGCGCAGGACAGGATCGTAGCGTATGAACCGGCTTCCTATCAGGCCGGCCGCGGCGCCGTGAACCGACGGGCGACCTGAATCGCCCGCTCCTCCCCCGATGCTCTAACAAAACGCTAACGTTCCGTTTACAGCCGACTAACACAGCTTCACTATCTAATGGGTATTGAGAAATGCATTCGCTACATCTGGTCCTTTGGAGCGGGGTGTGGGGAAACCAGGTTTCCCCATACCCCCGCCCGCGGGAGGGTTTGGGAGGGCGCAGCCCTCCCGAGAACAATTGTATGTTCATCCCATAACAGCACATGATCGAGGGAGCATGAGCTATGGCGAAGCAACTGGTCTTTGATCAGCAGGCCCGCGCGGCGCTCAAGCACGGCATCGATACGCTGGCAATGGCGGTGAAGACTACCCTTGGCCCCCGTGGCCGCAATGTCGCGCTCGACAAGAAGTGGGGCGCCCCCAATGTTACCCACGATGGCGTCACCGTCGCCAAAGAGATTGAACTCAAGGACCCCTTCGAGAACCTGGGCGTGCAACTCCTGAAACAGGCAGCGATTAAGACCAACGACGTCGCCGGTGATGGCACCACCACGGCCACGGTGCTGGCTCAGGCCATCATCAACGAGGGTCTCAAGCTGGTTGCCGCCGGCGCCAACCCCATGCTGCTCAAGCGCGGTCTCGACAAAGGCGGCCAGGCCCTGGTGGCCCGCATCAAGCAGCAGGCGATTACCCTCAAGGGCCGCGAGGAGATCCGCCAGGTAGCCACCATCTCGGCCCAGGACCCCGAGGTCGGCGAGTTGCTGGCCACCGTGATGGACAAGATCGGTCGCGATGGGGTGGTAACCGTCGAAGAGGGCAAGAGCACCATCCTCGAGCACGAACTGGTCGAGGGCATGCAGTTCGACCGGGGCTACATCTCTCCCTACTTCGTCACCGACCCGGCCCATATGGAGGCCGTGATTGACGACCCCTACATCCTTATTACCGATAAAAAGATCAGCGCGATTAACGATCTGGTGCCGATCCTCGAGGCCGTCCTGGCGACCGGCAAGAAGGAACTGGTGATCATCGCCGAGGACGTGGACGGCGATGCCCTGGCCACCCTGGTGGTCAACAAGCTGCGGGGCACGCTCAACGGCCTGGCGGTGAAGGCCCCCGGCTTCGGCGACCGCCGCAAGGCCATGCTGCAGGATATCGCCATCCTCACCGGCGGCACGGTGATCTCCGAGGAGATCGGGCGCAAGCTGGAGAATACGACTCTCCAGGACCTCGGACGGGCCCGCCGGGTCAAGACTGATAAGGACAACACGGTGATCGTCGAGGGCCACGGCGACAAGCAAGCCATCCAGGCCCGCATCGCCCAACTCAAGCAGCAGATCGAGACCACGACCTCCGACTACGACCGTGAGAAGCTGCAGGAGCGCGTGGCCAAGCTCTCCGGCGGCGTGGCGGTGATCAAGGTCGGCGCGCCCACCGAGCCAGCGATGAAGGAGCGCAAGGCCCGCGTCGAGGATGCCCTGAACGCCACCCGCGCCGCGGTGGAAGAGGGTATCGTGCCCGGTGGCGGCGTCGCCCTGCTCAATGCCATCCCCGCCCTCGATGAGGTGCAGACCCGGTTCGACGAGGAGCGCATGGCCCTCAACGTCCTGCGCCGCGCCCTCGAAGAGCCGCTGCGCCAGCTCGCCGCCAACGCCGGCGACGATGGCTCGGTGGTGGTGGACCAGGTGCGCGCGACCCAGCGCAAGCACAACAATCTCAACTATGGCTACGACGTGCTCACCGGCGCCTATGTGGACCTGATGGCCGCCGGGATCATTGACCCGGCCAAGGTCGTGCGGACGGCGCTGGAGAACGCGATCAGCGTGGCGGGGATGATCCTCACTACCGAGGCGCTGATCGTGGACGCCCCCGAGCCGAAGAAGGAGAAGACGCCGCCCGTGCCCGATGAGTTCTAAGCACTACACTTTTGGAGCGGGGGGGAGAAACCAGGTTTCCCCATCCCCCCGCCCGCGGGAGGGTCTGGGAGGGCTGCGCCCTCCCAGGAACAGCACTTCGCCAACCCGTAGCGAACCGATACGCATATCGCCGAGGCGCGTCAGCCGTCCCTGCCAGGCAGAGCCGGGGATGGCGCTATCGGGCTGCACCACCCCACCCGGATCCACCAGGTAGTTCCGCAGCAGCGGAGCGGAATGCCGCGGATGCGCGTCTCCATCATCCTCCGGCCACGGCGGGGAAAATGTCAATGGTATCGTCGTTGCCGATGATCGTCTCGACGCCTTCGGGGAGATACGGCGCATCGCGCCCGTTGACAAAGACGTGGACATGGGGATAGAGCGCGCCCTGCTCGTTGAGCAACTCGCGCCGCAGGGGCGGGAAGCGCGTCACTACGATGTCGATCAGTTCGCGCACGGTGACGCCCTCGGGTACGTCGAACTGCACCGTGCGCCCGCCTACGATGGGGCGTAGGGTTGCGTAAAAGTTGATGTGCATCGTTTCTATTCGAAGGGGAGGAGCAGGGAAAGCTGCGCCCTCCCGGACCCTCCCATACCAGCCGTCCATGCGGCTCCGCCGCACAACGCCGCGATGAACATACGGTTGTTCCTGGGAGGGCGTAGCCCTCCCAGACCCTCCCGCGGGTGGAGGAATGGGGAAACCCGGTTTCCCCACACCCCTCTTCGAGAGCCTATGTTCACGGTAGCCGTCCATGCGGCTCCGCCGCACACTGACAGGATGAACATCCTTCCTGGGAGGGCGCAGCCCTCCCAAACCCTCCCACCGGGTGGGAGGAGGCCAGGGCAACCCGGTTGCCCCGGCCCCCTGGCGCCTCAGTCCTCCAGAATGCCCAGTTCGCGCAGCCTGGCCTCTGGCACCACCCCGTTGACCCAGCCCCGCGCCCGGTAGTACTCCTCCAGCATCAACTCCAGCTCGCACACGTGCCCCTCCGACCCCGGCATCGTCGAGGCTTCCTGCGTGAAGCGCGCCGGCAGGTAGTCGCTCCCCTCCCGGAACCCCGCCAGGTTGTTGTAGTAGCGCTCCAGATTGTAGATCCGCTCCCCCGCCTGCAGCACGTCCTCCGCCGTGAAGGGCACCCCCACCATCGCCGCGTACTGCGCCGCGTATTCCGCCGCCCCCTCCGCGAACGCGCTGAACTTGCACAGGTCCAGACTGTCCGAAAAAGCGTGCACGTCCTGGAAGATCTTCACCAGCTCCCCCTTGCCCTGCCAGGCCAGCGGGTCCACCTTCAGCGAGCCGAAGGGCATCACCCCCAGCTCCGCCGCCGGGGTGTAGGCCCGCAGGTGGCAGGCCCCCCGGTTGCTGGTGGCGTAGGCGATGCCCATGCCCTTCAGCCCCCGCGGGTCGTAGGCCGGCACCCCCTGCCCCTTCACCGTCATCGCCAGTTCCGGATGCCCGAAGTGCCGCGCCGTCGCGTCGGCCCCGTCGGCCATCACGTTGCCCAGGCCCTCGCGGTAGGCGATCTGCCGCACCGTCTCCACCATCCCGAAGCTGTCGCCCCAGGCCAGCCCCGGCGCGCCATTGGTGTAGCCCTTCTCGGTGGCTTCCATATAGATCGACAGCGGGTGGCCGGTCTCGATGGCGTCCATCCCGTAGTCGTTGCACAGGTCGATCAGCTTGGCCACCGTGGCGATGTCGTCGTTGCCGCAGTTGGCTCCCAGCGACCAGGCCGGCTCGTACTCCACGCTCTCCATGCGCAAGCCCTTCCAGGGGCCTTCCGTAATCTCGACCTCCTTCTTGCAGGCCACCGGGCAGGCGTGACAGGTGGGGTCGTCCACCAGGATGTGCTCCTTGACATACTCGCCGCTGATCTTCTCGGCGCTGGCCCCGAAGGAGGTGAGCTGGCTGTTGCGCGTGGGCAGGGCGCCCATGGTCGAGGTGATGTTCATCAGCACGTTGGTGCCGTAGACCGACAGACCGCCCTTGCGCGGGCTGGTGATGTTCTGCTCGTCCATAATCGTGGCCAGGGCGCGCTTGTGGGCGGCCTTCCAGGCCTCGCGGTCCACCGCTTTGGGCATCTGCTTGGGGGCCTGGATCACCAGGGCCTTGAGCAGCTTGCTGCCCCCGACGCAGCCGGTGCCGCCGCGACCGCTGGCCCGGTCGTCTTCGTTGACCCAGCAGGCGAAGCGCACCAGATGCTCGCCGGCCGGGCCGATGGCGATGACGCTGAGGTCCTTCTCGCCGAACTCCTGCTGGAAGTGGCGCACGGTATCGTGGACGCCCTTGCCCCACACCGCGCGGGCGTCGCGGATCTCGACCTGGCCGTCGTGGATGTAGAGGTAGACCGGATGGGCGGCCTTGCCCGTGACCAGCACGCCATCGAAGCCGGCCCAGCGCAGGCGGGCGGCGGACCAGCCGCCGTGGTGGCTGTCGGTGACGGTGCCGGTGAGGGGCGACTTGGTGACGATGGCCATGCGCCCGCTCATATTGGCTTCGGTGCCGGTGAGGGGGCCGTTCATGAAGCAGAGCAGATTGTCGGGGCCAAGGGGGTCGACCTGGGGGCCGTTGGCGAGCAGGTAGCGCACGCCGAGGCCGCGGGCGCCGATGTACTTGCGGGCCCAGGACTCGGGAATGCCGCGGTACTCCACCGTGCCGGCGGAGAGGTCCACGTGGGCGATCCGGTTGGCAAAGCCGCCGAGGGTCATAGGTGCCTCCTTGTGTACGTGTGCGTGTAGGCGACGAACGGGAACGAACCGCATCGGAGCGGGGGCCGGGGAACCCGCGGGTCCTCAGCCCCCTGGGATTACCCAATCAGGCGCGCGGGTGCCAGGGGGCGCAGGGTGCGGCGCTCCCGGCAGCCGCGCCAGACGCCGAGCTGGTAGGCGCCGAGTTCCAGCCAGTACAATCCAACGAACAAGATCAGCGGTAGCCGCGGGCGCAGGCGGTAGTAGTCGAGCACCGGCGGGGTGAGGCAGAGGAGCAGCAGCGCCGGTAGCAGGGGCCGCCAGAGCAGGGCCAGGGCCAGCAGGGGCAGGCTGTAGTAGCGGGTGACGTTGGCCCCCAGGTGGTAGAGCGCGGCCCGGTGTTGCAGCACCACCGCGGCGCCCACCCGGCCCCAGGGCAGGGGCACGCCGTGCCGCCGCAGTTCGCGCCGCTTATGGCCGATCTCGCGCGCCAGGGCGACGGCGATGCCGGCGCCGAGCAACCCGGCCAGGACCGGGGCGCTCCAGAGGGCGACCAGGGCCGTCAGGAGCGCCAGGGCCATCCGCGGGAGGGCCATGGTGCGCCGGCCCGCGGGGTGGCGCCGTTGCAGGTCGGCCTCCGAGGAGGCATAGTCGGCGCGGCGGCGCAGCAATGCCCCCAGGCGCACGCGGTGGTGATGCACCACCGCGCCCTCGGCCACGTAGCGCGCCCGCGCGCCCGTGGCCAGCGCCCGCCAGATCAGGTCAACATCCTCCCCCAGGCGCATCGCCGGGTCGAAGCCGCCGATGCGCGCGAACAAACTACGCCGGATAACCAGGTTGCACGAGGGCATGTAGCTAATCGGCTCGCCGGGGCCGACCGGCCCGCTCACCGGCCCCATATCCAGCGGCGAGCGCGCGGCCTCGAAGGCCGCCACCGGCCCCTCCGGCGGAGGAGCCAGCACCCGCCCGCCNGCGATGTCCACCCCCGGCTCGTCCAGCGCAGCCACGAGGGTGCGCAGCCAGCCCGGGGCGGCGACGCAGTCGTTATCCAGNANGGCCAGCACCTCCCCACGGGCCAGTTCCGCCGCGCGGTTGCGGGCCGCCGACTGGCCGATGTTCTCGTCCTGGCGCAGCAGGCAGATGGGCAGCCCGGCCAGGGCCGGGGCCAGCGGCGGAGCGGAGGCGTCGTCAACCACGATCACGTCCAGCAGGTCCGCGGGGTAGTCCTGGGCCAGCAGCGACTCCACGCAGGCGCGGGTGGCCTCCGGGCGCCCGTGGGCCGGGACGATCGCCGTGACGGTGGGCAGGCGCTCCGGCGGCGGGGCCTGTTTGAGCAGCAGGCGCCGTCGGGCCAGCGAGTCGAGGAAGGCGGTGGTCGTGGGCAGCGACAGCTCGGGACGCGCGGCAACCAGTTCGAGGGCGGTGCGGCCGCCGTCGAGGGCGGCAAGGGTGTCGAAGGCCTGCTGGTTGAGGCGCAGCGCCACCAGGGGCCGCGTGGAGAGCAGCGTGCCGCCCGCCGCGTCGGGGCGCAGTTCCAACCCCTGGTTGAGCCGGTAGCGCGGGCCTTCGCCGCGCCGCAGCAGCAGGCGGGCGTTGCCGCCGCGCTCGATCCGGCTGCTCTCGCCTTCGAGCCAGAGACCGGCGGCCTCCAGGTGGCGCAGGAGGGTGGCTGGCCGGCGCCAGAGGTGCATCGGATGGCCCGCGCTGGCGTTGCCGGGCAGGTGGATGAAGAGGGCGCCGCCGGGGCGCAGGGCCGCGGCCAGGGCCATCAGGGTTGCGCCTGGATCGGGCAGGTGCTCGAAGACATCCACCGCACTGATGAAGTCGAAGGCCGCGGCGGGCAGGTCTGGCGGTCCGGGAGGCAGGTCAAGGACCTGCGCCGGCAGACCCCGCCGGACGAAGCGCCAGCGGGCATACGCATTCAGGCGCGGATTGACGTCGGCCAGGGTCACCTCCAGGCCGTGGCGGGCCAGCAACAGCCCCAGCGAGCCGATGCCGCCGCCGAAGTCGAGCGCGCTGCGGGCGTGGTGGGCCAGGGCGGCCTCCAGGGCCTCGACCTGCACCAGGGCGCTGTCGTCCTGCGCCAGGGCGTGCCACCAGGTCAGGTCATAGAGGTAGGCGTCGCCGTCGCGGTAGAAGGCGGTAATGGCCGCCGGGGTGGCGGGGGCCCGTTCCAGCCACACGCGCGCCAGTTCACCGGCGGCCCCGCGGCAGCGGGCTTCCACCTCCTCCACCGGACGCTCCAGAAAGGCGGCCAGTTCGGTCACCAGGCTGCGCGCCAGGTCGGGCTGCCCGGGGAGGGTCAACGCCGCGGCCCAGAGCTGGCGGCGGTCGCGCTGAACTGTGGGAGATGCTGTCATCATGCGAGCAGTTCCTTTGCCAGCGCGCCGGCCCGGGCGTCGAGATAGCGCTCGCCGCGGGCGGCGCGGGCGCGGGACGGATCGCCAAGCACGCCGTTGGGCGTCACCGCTTTGAGGCCCAGGCGTTGGAGCGTATCCACAACCGTTGCCATCGCGCCGCGATAGCCGGCCTCGGCGGCCTCGGCGCGCACCAGGTCGGGGCGCAGCCAGAGCAGTTCGGAGGTTTCGCCCTCGCCAGCGTGGAGACCGAACTCCTCGGGGGCGATCCCCGCCTCGGCAGCCACGGCGAGCGCCGCGTCGTCGGGCGCAAGGGTTTGCGCGGGCAGCCAGACGCGCAGGTCGGGCAGTTCGCGGCGCAGGCGTTCGACGGCCAGGGCCAGGGCCTGCCCGTTGCCGCCGTGGGCCGAGAGCAGCACCAGCCGGGTGACGCCCCAGGCGGCCATGCGCCGCGCGCAATCCACGATCACGGCGGCGAGGGTGGCGGCGTCGAGGCTCAACAGGCCGGGGAAGCCCGCGTGCTCGTCGGAGCAGCCAATGGGCAACGCCGGAGCCACCAGCGCCCCCGGCAGCCGCGCCGCCAGGCGCCGGGCCAGGGCCTCGGCGCGGAGCGTGTCCGTGCCGAGGGGCAGGTGCGGCCCGTGTTGCTCCGTCGCCCCCAGAGGCAGAATGACCGTATCGGCCCCCCCGGCCACGGCGCGGGCCACCTCGGGCCAGGTCAGATGGGCCAGGTCGGGCCAGGTTGGTGACAGGGCATCCATGGCTTAGGTATGTTTTAGACCCGGATCTCCCAGCTTGACCGTTGCTCCACAGCCCCGTATGACTGGTCTGTGGAGATGTCGAGCTGTGGAGGTGTGGCGGTGTCGAGGCGTGGAGCCACGGTCAAGCTAGAACACCTGATCCGAAAATATGCCTCAGGCATGGTTCAAACTCGCGTGACAATCTGGCCTTCACCTCCACACCTCCACACCTCCACACCTCCACACCTCCACACCGCCAGTCTGTAGAGTTGTGGAGCAACGGTCAAATTGGCATAGCCGCTGCCGGACGAAGTCTTACACAAATCCCCGTTCGCGGAGGAACTCGACCAGCGCATCGGCCATCTGCTCGGGAGGACCTTCCAGCACCTTGCCGGATTTGCGGGTCACGCCGGCAGTGATGATCTGCGTAATGCGCTCGTGGGCCGGGCGGGCGCTGTCGGGGGTGAAGATCGGGCGCGTGCGCGGGCGCGGCGGCGTCACCATCCGCGCGGTCGCGGCAGGGAAGGCCAGGTCGGCCGGCTCCAGCCCCAGATCGTCAAGTTCGCTGACGGGAATGGCGGCGCGCTCGGCGCGCATCAGCCCGGTGAGGCTGGCGTGGCGCAGGCGGGCGATGCCCGTTTCGACGGCCAGGACGGCGGGCAGGCGCACCTCCAGTTCCTCGCGCGCCCCGCGGTCGAGGCGCCGCTGCACCCGCGCCAGATCGTCTTCCACGGTGATCTGGGTGACATCGCAGACCACCGGCCAGTCGAGGAACTCGGCGAGCAGCGCGGGAACCTGGCCGCTGCCCTGGTCGCTGCTACGGGCGCCGCAGAGCACCAGATCGGGGGCCTCGCCGCGCTGCAACCACGCGGCCAGGAGCAGCGCAGTCTGCGCCGGGGCCTGGAGCGGGAGGAACGACGCCCAGAGGCGCTGCGCCTCCGTCGCGCCGGCGGCGAGCGCCAGGCGCAACACCGCGTCGGCAGCGGGTGGGCCGACGGACAGCGCGCTGACGTGGCCCTCCGCGCCGGCCAGTCGCAGGGCCACTTCCAGAGCCGCCGTGTCGGCCAGGCCGGCGATGTAGAGCATCCGGCGCGCATCGAGGGCCGCGGTCAGCGGATCAACCTCGACCGTGGCCGGGTCGGGCACCTGTTTGAGACAGACGGCGATACGCATTATGCCTCCCTGAAGGTAACCCCATAGCCGCCCCGCGGGTACGACCACTGAATGGCCCCCTCCTGATTACAGGCGATGTAGCAGGTCCCGCACTCGAAGCACTCCTCGTAGTTGAAGAGAATGCCTCCATCGTCCAGCGGCACGAAGAGGTTGGCCGGGCACACATAGACACAGGCGCGCACGGAGCACGTGTTGCACACCGCGGCGTTGACCACGATGTGCGGCCGGTCGTCCACCTTGAAGCGCACCGTGCGCATGCGTTCTTCGAGAGGAATGCTCACCATCCGAATGACCTCCCTGCTTGCCAGGCATCCTGGAGCATATGCACCGGCGAGATATTGGCGCGACGGAGCGTATCGAGGGCGATGGGCAGGAGCTTGCGTTTGGGGCCGCCGTTGACGCGGAAGACCTGTTCGGCGCCGGCGGCGATGAGTTCCGGGTAGAGGTTCTGGAGGCGCGGGCTGTTGACCAGCCCCGGCGCGTGGCGGTAGTTGGCGAAATCCGTCAGGACGTGACGCGCGCGCAGGCGTTCGAGGTAACGGGCCAGCGAGCGGGCCGAGAAATCGCCCTCGCGGTGGGCGGCCACGGCCGTTTCGCCGGCGGCGATGCCCGACTGGACGGCGTAGTTGATGCCTTCCAGGTACAGCCCGGCCACGAAGCACAACGCCGCCGCGTCGCCCGCCACCAGCATACCGTCGGTGTAGAGCTTCGGCAGCATGCTCCAGCCGGCTTCGGGGATGACGTGGGCCGAGTATTCGCGCACCCTGCCACCGCGCACCAGTGGGGCCACCGAGGGGTGGCGCTTGAAGGTCTCCAGCAACTCGTAGGGGCGGCGCTTGTGCTCGGCCAGCGAGGAGATCTGCCCGATGACGCCCAGAGAGAGGCTGTCGCGGTTGGTGTAGAGGAAGGCGCCGCCGCTGACCTCTTCCGTGATCGCCCCGATGTACTCGATCGCCAGGCCGTCGTTGTCGTAGAGGTGAAACCGTTCGCGAATGGTGGCCTCGTCGAGGGCCAGCACCTCCTTTACGCCGAGCGACATCTCGTGGGCGTGGAACTCACGTTGCAGGCCGGCGTTCTTGGCCAGGAAGGAATTGGCGCCGTCACAGGCGATCACCACATTGGCGCGCAGGTCGCCCTCGTCGCGGCGCACGCGCACCCCTACCACCTGATCGCCCTCCCAGAGCACCTCGTCCACCACTGCGGCGTTGAGCAGGAAGGCGCCCGCGGCGACGGCCTGGTCGGCGAACCAGCGGTCGAACTTCGGGCGCAGGATGCTGAAGCCGTTGTAGGGCGGCTCGGCGAAGCGGGTGGTGCGAAAGTCTATTGCCACCGAGGTCTCGGCGGTCATAAAGGCGAGGACGCGGCGGGTCAGGTAGCGTTCGACGGGGGCCTGTTCCCACCAGTTGGGGATCAATTCGTGCAGGACGGCGCTGCCGTAGAAGGCCGCGCCGGAGACGTTTTTGGACCCGGGGTACTCGCCGCGCTCCAGCAGCAGCACGTTCAGCCCGGCGCGGGCGGCCACCAGGGCGGCGGCGCTGCCGGCCGGCCCCGCGCCGACGACGATCACATCGAAACGCTCGGCGCCCGGGCGCGGGGCGCTGCGCTGGCGCCGGGGTTGGGGCGTGTCGTGGGGAGTGGCGCCGTTCTGCATGCCGATCAGGCGGTGCACCCGCCGCACCAGCGCCAGCGAAGCCTCTTTGCTCAAGAAAGCCATAGCGCATCCTTCAGGCCGCCACCTGGCGGCTGTGGTCGTTGTCTTGCGTCTCTTGCCGCGATTGCGGCGCCAGGCGTTCCAGCAGGGCCGGAATGAGGCGCCGCACGTCGGCCACGATGCCCAGGTCGGCCAGGCCGAAGATGGGGGCGGTGCGGTCGAGGTTGACGGCGATCACCGTCTCGCTGCCGTTCATGCCCGAGGTGTGCTGGCTGGCCCCCGAGATGCCCAGGGCCAGGTAGAGTTTGGGGGAGACGATCTTGCCGGTGGTGCCGATGAAGCGATCGGCCGGCAGCCAGCCCCGGTCGGAAATGACGCGCGTGCCGCCCACCGCCGCCTGGAGCCGGTTGCCCAGTTCCCAGAGTTGCGCCACGCCCTCCGGCCCGCCCAGCCCCAGGCCGCCGGCGACGATGCGCTCGGCCTCGCGCAGGTCAACCGTGCGCGGGTCGGCCGGAATGGTGCGGACGGGCCGGTCGCGGAGGCGGGCGGCGTCAATGGTGGGATGGACGTGGCTCACCTGGGGGCGCCGGCGCACGTCGCCCCGCCCGATGCCGCGCGCGTTGGGCGCCAGGGTGGCGCAGATGACCGTCGCCCCGGGGCAGACCATGTGCTCATGGCGCGCCCCGCCGTAGGTGGGGCGCACGAACACGAACCCGGTGCCGTCCTGGCGCACTTCCAGGCAGTGGCTCACCAGAGGGGCGTGCAGGCGCAACGCCAGCCGGGGCAGCCATGCGCGCATGTGGCTGGTGTCGGGGGCCAGGAGCAGCAGGCCGCCGTAGGAGCGCTGGCTCAGGGGCCGGATCACCGGCTCCAGCGCCGCCAGCCAGGCGTCGGCGCTGGCCTGGGCCAGGGCCTGGTGTTCGATCAAGGTCACCTCGTCGGCCCCGTGAGCCGCGAGGGTGGCGGCCTGTTCCTCGAGGCCGACGCCCGGAAGCAGCGCCCGCACCCGCAGGTCGCGCGCGCCGGCCAGGTCGCGGGCCTCCTCGACGCACTCCAGCGTAGGCCGCGTCACGGCCCCGTGCTCGGTCTCGGCGATTACGACGATTTGCATAGCTGATTCCTGTCAACGCATCACGACCGGATGGCGCCTTCCTGGGGGCGCCAGGCCGTCCCGGGCCTCCCCGGGGCGGGGGCACGGGGCAACCCGGCTGCCCCACCCTCCTACAAAGCCCGTCCGACCCGTTCGCCCTCGATGATCGCCGCGTGGGCCCGGCGCGGGGCCAGGGCGTCGCCGATGCGGTGCAATTCGGGCACGCGCCCCTTCAGCGCGAAGTACAGCCCGGCGTCGGCGCGCCGCTGCACTGCCAGCACGATCGTGTCCACTGGATCGAAGGTGATGATCTGCCCGCTGTAGTTGTGGACCGCGGTGACCAGGCCGTTGGCGGCGTTGAGCACCGAGACATTCGGTGTGCAGACGATGTTGAGTTGTCGGGCGCGGCGGTACCAGTTTTCGAGATCCAGGGTGACGCCGAGGTCCTGGCCCACGTAGAGCGTGGGAGTGACGATCTCGACGCGGCAGCCCTGCTCGGCCAGGTACTCGGCCACGCTGGTGGCCTCGTGAAAGCCCAGGCGATCGATGATCATAACCCGCTTGCCCGGGGTGACCCGTCCGGCGAGGATGTCGGTGACATCGGCCACCTCAGGGCCATCGGCGCCGGGGAAGGCGTTGCGGTCGGGCGTGGAGCCGGTGGCGATCACCACCGCGTCGGGTTGCCCGGCCAGGACCATGTCGGCGTCGGCGGTCACGCCGGTGCGCACGGTGACGTCGAGCTGGTGCAGTTCGTGGAGCAGGTTGCGCACCAGGTCGCCAAACTCGGCCCGGTTGGTCACCTTGACCGCCAGATTGACCTGGCCGCCCAGTTCGGGCTGCCGCTCGTAGAGCGTGACGCGATGGCCGCGCCGGGCGGCGATGACGGCGGCCTTGAGGCCCGCCGGCCCGCCGCCGACCACGGTCACCCGTTTGGGGCGCGGGGCGGGCTTGAGGGTGCCGATACCCAGTTCCTTCTCGCGACCGGTCGCAGGCGTCTCGATGCAGCCCATCCAGCGATTGAGGCCCATGCGCCCGACGCACTCCTGGTTGCACGAGAGGCACAGGCGGATATCCTCGACGCGGTTCTCGCGCGACTTGCGGGCGAACTCGGGGTCGGCGATCTGGGCGCGCACGATCCCCACCAGGTCGGCGTGGCCCTCTTGCAGCACCCGCTCGGCCTGGATGGGGTCCTTGATGCGGCCCACGCCGATCACCGGGAGCCGCACCGCCTTGCGGATGGCTGAGGAGATGAACAGGGCGTAGCCGGGGGGGATGTGCATCGAGGCTTCGATCATGTAGAGGGTGTGGGTCGCGGTACCGATGCTGGTATTGATGTAGTCAATCAGGCCATCGGCCTCCAGGATGCGCGCCGCGGCCACGGCCTCATCGAGCACGATGCCGTCGCGGATCAGTTCATCGCCGCAGAGGCGCACGCCGAGCACATAGTCGCGCCCGACACGGGCGCGAATGGCGGCGATGATCTCGCGCAGCAGGCGCATGCGCTGCTCCAGCCCGCCACCGTAGCCGTCGGTGCGCAGGTTGTTGTGGCGCGAGAGGAACTGGCGCACAATCGAGGAGTGCGAGCATTGCAGTTCCACCCCATCGAAGCCGCCGAGCTGAGTGTGGTAGGCCACCTGGGCGTAGCCGGCGATAATCTCCTGAATATCTTCCAGTTCGACCGCCTTGGGCACCTCGCGGAACATCGGATCGGCCACCGACGAAGGCGCCCAGGCCGGCAGGCGGGTGAACATGCCGCTGCTCTGGCCGCCGTTGTGGTTGATCTGCGCCAGGATGGGCGTGCCCTCGGCGTGGACCGTGGCGGTGATCTGGCGGTAGCCGGGGATCACCGCCGGGTTGAAGGCGTGGATCAGCTTTTCATAGGGATGATCGGTGGGATGGGTGGAGTGCTCCTCGGTAATGATCAGCCCCGCCCCGCCGCGCGCCCGTTCGCGATAGTAGTACACGTGGCGCTCGGAGGGCATGTACCCTTCGGCGTAGTTCGTGAGGTGCGCCGAGAAGACGATCCGGTTGTTGAGCGTCAGGCTGCCGACCTTGATCGGCGTGAACAACAGACGGGCGCCCTGGTTCATCTCACACCGCCCTTCCAGCGCGATAGCCTTCGAGCACGGCCTGGCTGATGCGCCGCGGGGCCACGCAGTCGCCCGCGCGGTACAGGGCGGGCATGCCCTCGGCGCCGAACCCCGCTTCCTTCAGGGTGAAGTAGAGCGTCTCATCGGGCCGGTCGTAGGTCACGTCAACGATCAGGTCCACCTGCTCGATACGCTCCTCCTCGCGGCTGAAGCGATCAACCATGATCAGCGTCCGGTTGGTGACCCGCACGGCCTCGCGCTGGGGATGGAAGATCACCCCTTTGCTCCAGGCCCGCTGGTTCCAGGCGGTCAGTTCCTGGGTGGCGGTGAGGCGCTGACCGCAGAACATATCGCGGGTGACGATCTCGACCTTCCAGCCCTTGTGCACCAGCCACTCGGCCACGGCCATCCCGTCGTGGTCGCCGATCTCGTCGAGCACCACGGCCTTGCCGGTGGGGGGCAGGGGCGCCCCGCCGAGCACGTCGCGCTCGTTGAGCACCGGCACGCTATTGTCGAAGTCTACGCCGGGATAGAGCACCGGGACGCCGCCGACGGCGACGATCACCGCGTCGGGCAGTTCGGCGCGCACGGTCTCGAAGGTGGCCGTCACGCCCAGGTGGATCGTCACGCCGAGCTTGCGGATCTGCGCTTCGAGCCACTGGCCGATCAGTTCCAGGCGCTTGCGCCCCGGTTCGGCGGAGGCCAGGAGCAGGGCGCCTCCCAGGGTCTCGTTCTGCTCGTAGAGGGTCACGCGGTGGCCGCGCAGGGCGGCGACACGAGCGGCCTCCATCCCCGCCGGGCCGCCACCGATGACCATCACGCGCTTCGGGCGCACCGCCGGGGGCAGGGTGGCGAACTCGGCGTGGGCCTCGTGGCCCGCGGCGGGGTTGATCGAACAGCTCAGGCGCGGATTCTGCACGCTCTGCACCACACAATCCTGGTTGCAGAGGATGCACTGGCGCACGTCCTCGGCGCGCCCGTCGCGCACCTTGCGCGGCAGATCGGGGTCGGCGATCAGCGCGCGGGTCATCTTCACCGCGTCGGCCCGGCCCTCCACCAGCACCATCGCCGCCTGCCGCGGGTCCACAATGCTGCCCTGGGCAAAGACCGGTATCTGCACGGCCTCCTTGATCTCGGCGGCCAGGTGCAGGGCGTAGCCGGGGGGCATGTACAGCCCGGCGCGGATGAGGTGGGGGGTGTAGATGCTGCCGCTGGTCACGCTGAGGTAGTCGATCTGGTGTTCGCTACTGAGGATGCGGGCGATCTCGGCGGCGTCGCCGGGCTTGATGCCCGCCCAGGGGGCGTGCTCGTCGCCGCTGAGGCGCAGGCCCACCACCGCCTCGTCGCCGACAGCCCGGCGCACCGCGGCGATCACCTCGCGGGCGAAGCGCAGCCGGTTCTCCAGCGGGCCGCCGTACTCGTCCTGGCGCTGGTTGGTCAGCGGAGAGAGGAACTGGCGCACCAGGCTCTCGGGGCCGGCGTTGATCTCCACCCCGTCGAGACCCCCTTCGATGGCGTAGCGCGCCGCCGTGGCGAAGCCATCAATCACCGCGGCAATGTCCTCCGGCTCCATCTCCTTAGGCACTTCGCGACTGTTGACCTCGGGGATGGGCGAGGGCGCCCAGAGGGCCGCCTGGGAGTAGTGGCTGGTGCCCTGCATGCCGCTATGGGTCAGTTGGGCCAGCACCACCGGGCCGTGGGGCCGCAGGGCCTCGGCGATCATCTGGTAGGTGGGGACGATGCGTTCATCGTAGCCGAAGATCGCGTACTCGTACGGCCAGTCGGAGGGGTGCACCACGCTGCCTTCGAGGACGATCACCCCGGCGCCGCCGCGGGCGCGCGCCGCGTAGTAGGCGGCGTGGCGCGAATCGAAGCGATTGTGGCGCGCGAAGTTGGTCTGGTGCGCGGCGAAGACGATCCGCGAGGGCGCCGTTTTCCGTCCCAGGCGCAGGGGTTGGAACAACGGGGCGAAGGGTTCGGCCATGGTCTCCTCATTTCCAGAAGCGCCTACCACTGCTGCAAGGGGATCAGCCCCGCGCGCAGCGTCGTCGTGTCGCCACCGAAGATACAGTCGGGATCGGGGTCGTCGAGCGAGCGTCCGGTGAAGTGTTTGACGGCCATGCAGCCGCCGTGACACAGGGCATAGGCGTTGCACTGCTGGCACGCGCCGCCTACCTGCCACTGCCGCAGGTGGGTGAAGAGCGGGGCGTGCCGCCAGATGTGGGTAAAGCCCCCCGGCGCGCGCACGTTGCCCGCCGAAAACTCCGGCGCCAGCACGAAGGGACAGGCGTACACCTCGCCGACGGGGTCCACGCAACAGACGATCCGCCCGGCGCCGCACATGTTCAGGCCATCGATCGGCGTGCCGTACGCCGAGAGATGGAAGAACGAGTCGCCGGTCATCACGTCAGGGTGAGCCAGGAGCCACTCGTAGAGGGCGCGGTTCTGGGCGTGGGTCGGGCGCATATGCTCCCACACCTCCGCGCCGCGCCCGGAAGGTCGCAGGCGGGTGACGCGCAGATGCGCGCCGTAGCGTTGGGCCAGGGCGTAGAGGTCATCGAGTTGATGGGCGTTCTGGCGGGTGACCACGGTGTTGATCTTGAAGGGAACGCCCTCGGCCGCCAGCAGTTCCATGGCCCGCAGCGCCCGCCNGAAGGCGCCCGTGCCGCGCACCGGGTCGTTGGTCTCGGCNGTGGCGCCATCCAGGCTGATCTGCAGATCGAGGTAATCGCGGGCGGCGATCCAGGCCGCGGCGGCGGCGTCAATCAANGTGCCGTTGGTGCTGAACTTGACCCCGATGCCCCGTTCCAGGCAGTGGTCCATCAACGTGAAGAAATCGGGCCGGCTCATCGGCTCGCCGCCGCCCACATTGACATAAAATACCTTCATCGCTGCCCACTCGTCGATCAGGGCGCGGGCCTCGGCAGTGCTCAACTCGCCGGCGTGGGGCCGGCCCGACGACGAAAGGCAATGGACGCAGCGCAGGTTGCAGCCGTAGGTCAGCTCCCAGGTGAGGCAGATCGGCGCGTCCAGCCCCTGGCGGAAGATTTCGTAGGTCATGGCGATCCTTACACTGGTACGGGCGAACGAGGTTTCGCGTACCTGTTCACACCTGGGGTAACCCATGAGTCTGGAAGCGCGGGCGTCTCGCTCTCGTCGCCTCTCCGCGGGCAAGCTGCCCGCGCTCCCAGGAGAACGGTGAACACGTACGGTTTCGCTCCAACATCACCGATCCACCACCAGCCAGCAGCCGTGCAGTTCAAAGGTCTGGAAGCGCCCGCCGAGTTCGCGGCCCAGGATCTCCAGCCGCGCGGTGGTGAAGGTCTGGCGGTGGCCGAAGCGCGGATCGGGCTGCTCCTCGAGCGGCACGGTCACGATCAGGCGCCGGGCGGCGAGGTGCCAGAGGGCGCGCAGGGCGGTCAGGGTTTGCTCCGGCGCCAGATGCTCCAGGACGTGCACGCAGGTCACGGTATCGAAGCGCCCCAGACGCGCCAGGTCGTCGCCGAGCAGGTCGGCGACGGTGAACCTGACGCTGGCCAGCCCGGCGCGGCGGGCATAGGCATTGGCGAAGCCGACCAGGGCGGCGTCGAGGTCGCAGCCGACGATGGTGTCGGGCCGGTCGTCGCGACGAGCCAGGAGCAGGGGCAGGAAGCCGAAACATGTGCCGGCGTCGAGCAGGCTCGCGCCGCGCGCCAGGCCCATCAGCCGGCGGTAGATCGCTCCGAAGGGGCCGATAAAATCGGGCGTCGGCTGATCGCTCTGCATGGCCCGTTCGAGGGCCGCCAGCGAGTTGACATAAAAACGATGCCAGGCGCGGCCCTCGTTGCCGTCTATCGAGCGCACGATCGCCCCGACGCACTGTTCAAAGAGGCTCTGCTGGTCGTGGGCGAAGGGGTCGTCCACGGGCGACGCTTCCGGCAGGCGCCCGCGGGCGGCGCTCAGCAGGGGCAGCAGTTCGTTGGCCACATAGAAGCCCAGGTTATTGTCAATCTGCTCGGGGGGGAAGGTATGCACCACCACCAGTTCCGGGCCGGCGATCGAGGTGTGCGGGGCCGGTTCCAGGCGGTACACGGTAAAATGCTGGCTGCCGGCCGTGGCGGGGAGGTTCGCGGCCAGACAGGCGGTAAGGGCGGCGTGGCGCCAGGGTGACAGCACCAGGGGGATCATGGCTATCTCCGGTTGGCAAAGGAGCTACGCACCAGGTTCTCGGCCACGCGCCCCAGTTGATCCAGGTTGCGCACCACTTCGACCTTGTGGCAGATCGGCGCGTAGGTGGGCATATCCGACGCGCCGAGGCTCCAGCTCCCGCGGGACTCGGGCGTCAGCCAGATCACCTGTTTGCAGCGCCGGCGCAACTCTTCCAGGATCCAGGCATTGGGCGGGTTGCGATTGCCGCGCCCATCGCCCAGGATGATCAGCGTGGTGCGGCTGGTGGCCGCCGAGCGGTAGCGCTCGTAGAAGATCTCCAGCGCCCGGCCGTAGTTGCTATTCTCTTCGGTATTGATAATCTCGCCACTGAAGACGCGATCGATCGTCTCCTCCAGGCTGGAGCGTTCGATCTCCGCGCTGATTTCGGCCAGATCGCTCACAAACACAAAGCTCCGCACCCGGCTGAAGAGCGATTGCAGGCTGTAGACCAGGTGGAGCATAAAGCGCGCCGTGGTGCGCACCGAGAGGCTGACGTCGCAGATCACCGTCAGGCGCGGGCGCTCCTCGCGCTGGGTGGAGAGCACCGGGAAGAAGGGCACCCCGTCGTACTTCAGATTGCTGCGAATGGTGCGCGAGACGTTGATCCGCCCGCGGCGGTTGGCGGTTCTGCGGTAGGAGAGCGCGCCGCGCATCTGCCGGCCCAGGCGGCGGATGATCTCGTCCATCTGGCGGCGCTCGTGGTCGTTGAAGCGGTAGCTCCGGCGGGGCCGGGGCGGGGCCGCGCCGGCGTCGCGGGGGCGCTGCAGGGCGGCGTCGCGGGCGCGGTAGCGCCGCAGCAATTCCGGCAGTTGCGAGAGCCCCCCGGCGAGGCGGGCTTCCAGTTGCTCCAGCAGGTCCTCGTCCACCTCCAGCGCGCGCAGATCGGCAAGCAGGGCCGCGACCGCGCCGCCGAGATCGATCTCGTCGCCGGGGTCGCCCAGGCTGAGTTCCCCGCCGCCCGGCATGCCGGGGTTCTGGCGGGCGTTGACATGGAAGGTCGGCTTATAACCCGTCTCGCTGCTGTCCTTGCGCTGTTGCAGCAGCAGATGCTGCCCGAAGAGGGAGAGGTCAACGCCTTCATACTCCGGCGTCACCGGGGCGCGGGTGCTGCGATCGGTGTCCATCTCGACGGGGGCAAGCTCCGCGCGCGCCCCCTCCGCCGCCGTGGGGGCCTCGGCGCCGCTCTCGTCGGGCAGCAGGGCGACGGACGCAGTGCCCGGCGCCGCGGGAGAGGCCCCGTTGCCGGACGCCGGCAGGCTGAAGAACAGGTCAAACAGCCGGTCAAACTCGGCGATGGCCTGGCACTGCTTCACCAGCGTGCTGCGGAGCGCCACACGCACCGTCTCGCGGTCATCGAGGCCCGCCAGGTCCAGCGCCTGGAGGGCGTCAATCGCCTCGGCCGGCGAAACGGCGATGCCGTGGCGTTTCAGCAGCGCGACGAAGCGCGTGATTGGGACGTCCATGCCTACTCCTCCCGGCGGGAACTGAAATAGGCCCGTTCGTTGATGCGGTAGCGTTCCTGCTGCTCGCGCAGATCCATATTGTCGAAGGTCAGGCGCGCGGCGCCATTGGCGCCTTCGAGCAGCATGGGCAACTGGGCGCTCACCTGCTGCACATCGCGGTCGTACTTGAGGATCAATTGCAGCGTCTCTTCCACCAGTTCGCGGTTCAACTGCTCGGCGTTGAGCAGCACCAGGGCCTGAGCCCAGTCGAGGGTCTCGCTGATGCTGGGCGCCTTGCGCAGATCCATGGCGCGGATGCGGCGGATCAGGCTCACCATCTGGCGGGCCAGGCTCTCGCGCAACTCGGGCACCTTCAGGCGAATGATCTCCAGTTCGCGTTCTTCATCGGGATAGCCGATGGCCAGGTGCAGACAGCGCCGTTTCAGCGCGTCGCTCAACTCGCGGGTGCTGTTGCCGGTGATGCACACCAGGGGCGGATGCCGGGCGACGATGGTGCCGATTTCGGGCACCGTCACCTGGAAGTCGCTCAACACCTCCAGCAAAAAGGCCTCGAACTGCTCCTCGGCGCGGTCAATCTCATCAATCAGCAGCACCACCGGTTCCGGCGAGGCGATCGCCTGCAGGATCGGGCGGCGCACCATGAAGTGTTCGGAGAAGAACACATCCTCGTGCTGGCGCAGGTACTCCACCGCGGCGCGCAGATCCTCCATCTCGGCGAACAGGCTGCCGATCTTCTCGCGCAGGATCTGCGTGTAGAGCAACTGCTTGCCGTACTCCCACTCATACAGCGCCCGCGCCTCGTCCAGCCCCTCGTAGCACTGCAGGCGGATGAGCGACCGATCCAGCGCCCGCGCCACCGTCTTGGCCAGTTCGGTCTTGCCGACCCCCGCCGGACCCTCGATCAGCACCGGCTTGTTCATCTTAAGGGCGAGGAAGATCACCGTCGCCAGCTTGCGGTCGCAGATGTAGCGCTGCTGGCGCAGGAGGGTCACCACCTGGTCAATCGTTTCAAACACTGATGTATGCTCCGTGTGCTGAGAGGGGGTGTGATAGGATCTGCCGCTTGCCTGCCGCCGGTGTTTGCGGCGCGGCGGCGGGCGCATGAATGGACCGTTCGCAGCGTTCTGCCCCCCTCCCAGCCTCTCCCCACCGGGGGGGGAGCCGGACCCCCTCCCCCAGCAGGGCCGGGGAGGGGGGCAGTCACCCTCCTATGACAGGACGTACGCGGTGGAGGGGTGCGGGGAGGCGCAGCCTCCCCGCATACCCCTGTTCCCGCCTGCGGCGGCCAGTCAGCCCGGCGCAACCCCCACCGCCCTCCCGCCGCGGGCGGGCAACAACCGGTTGGTCGAGGGCCTGCGGCCCTCCACTCCTCCCCGCCGGAAGGCGACCGCGTACCTCCTGTAACGTGAAAATAGGCTCTCGAAGAGGGGTGTGGGGAAACCGGGTTTCCCCACGCCCCGCCCCGCAGGGGAATGGAGAAACCGGGTTTCCCCATTCCCCCACCCGCGGGAGGGTTTGGGAGGGCGCAGCCCTCCCAGGAACAACCGTATGTTCATTGCGGCGTTG
>JGI24185J35167_1000295_pt1 | contig 22272 bp, 20 predicted proteins | sample YNPBryunderm2012_FD_35167 | JGI IMG/M metagenome (IMG submission 35167) | reverse complement strand
GTGTTGCGCGCGCACTTTCGAGGCGAACGCCGCCCGCCCTGGCAGCAGTAACACCCCAAACCGAGGAGTTGCGCCGCGACGGACAAAGGTTAGACTTCTTCATAAATGCTTCGCTAGAGGAGATAGCAAATGGCCAGACCCGTGACGCTATTCACCGGCCAGTGGGCGGATTTGCCCTTTGAGACGATCGTAGAGAAGGCAAAGTCGTTCGGCTACGATGGCGTGGAGATCGCCTGCTGGGGCGACCACTTCGACGTGGAGAAAGCGCTCAGCGACGACAGCTACGTGCGTGGACGGCGGGACATCCTCGAGAAGCACGGCATGAAGTGCTTTGCGATCAGCAACCACCTCGTCGGCCAGGCTGTGTGCGACCGGATTGACGAGCGGCACAAGGCGATCCTGCCAGCCCGTGTGTGGGGCAACGGCGTGCCGTCGGAAGTGAACCGCCGCGCCGCCGAGGAGATGGCCAACACCGCGCGCGCGGCGAAACTCTTCGGCGTCCAGGTGGTGAACGGCTTCACCGGCAGCAGCATCTGGCCGTATGTCTATTCTTTCCCGCCGGTCAGCCCGGCGATGATTGACGCCGGCTACGCCGAGTTCGCCGACCGCTGGAATCCGATCCTAGATGTATTCAAGGAGCACCAGGTCAAGTTCGCCCTGGAGGTGCACCCCACCGAGATCGCCTTCGACATCGTGAGCGCCGAGCGCGCGCTGCAAGCGCTGAATTACAGACCAGAATTCGGCTTCAACTACGACCCCTCGCACCTGGGATATCAGGGCGTGGATTACGTCGGGTTTATCCGCAAGTTCCGCGACCGCATCTTCCACGTGCACATGAAGGATGTGGCCTGGAGCAATGTGCCCACCCAGGCCGGCGTGTTCGGCGGGCACACGAACTTCGGTGATTCGCGCCGCTACTGGGACTTTCGCAGCGTCGGGCGCGGCAACATCAACTTCGACCTGATCATCCGCGCGCTCAACGAGATCGGCTACGAGGGGCCGCTGTCCGTGGAATGGGAGGACAGCGGCATGGATCGCGAGCACGGCGCGATGGAGAGCTGCGCCAACGTGCGGCGTTACGACTTCAAGCCCAGCGCCAGGGCATTCGACGCAGCTTTTGAACGCAAAGCTTAACGGAGAGAGGAGCGAGTACCATGTCAGACGAAGTCGGATTCGTGACCATGGCCGGGCCGCGCGCCGAAGGGCAAGCCCCGACGATCGGCGTGGGCATGCTCGGCTATGCCTTCATGGGCAAGGCCCACAGCAACGCGCTGAAGAAGCTGCCTTACATGATGTATCCACCGGTCGCCATCCCGCGCCTGGTAGCGGTCGCCGGCCGCAATAAGGAAGCCGTCGAGGAAGCGGCCAAGCGCTATGGCTACGAGAAGGCCTACACCGATTGGCGTCAACTCATTGACGACCCCGACGTGCAAGTGTTCGACAACGGCGGACCGAACAACGTCCACGCCGAGCCGAACATCGCCGCGGCCAAGGCCGGCAAACACGTCATCAGCGAGAAGCCGCTGGGGCGCAACGCCGAGGAATGCTGGGAGATGTGGCAAGCCGCCAAAAAAGCGGGCATCAAGCACATGGTGGCGTTCAACTACCGCTTTGTGCCCGCCGTGCGCCTGGCCAAAGAGTTAATAGAGCAGGGCAAACTCGGCCGCATCTACCACTTCCGCGCCTGCTATCTCCAGGAGTGGATCGCCGACGAGAACTTCCCAATGGTCTGGCGGCTGGACAAAAGCATCGCCGGCAGCGGCGCACTCGGCGACCTTGGCTCGCACATTATTGACCTGGCGCGCTTCCTGATCGGTGAACCCAAGAGCGTGATGGCGTTGACCAAGACCTTCATCCCCGAGCGCAACGCCGACGGCAAGCGCGAAAAGGTCACCGTGGACGACGCCTTTGTGGCCGCCGTCGAGTATGAGAACGGCGCGATCGGCACGCTGGAGGCCACGCGCTTCGCCCCTGGCCGCAAGAACTTCAACACGTTCGAGATCAACGCTGAGCGCGGTTCGATCCGCTTCAACCTGGAGAACATGAACTATCTCGAGGTGTTCATGCGCGACCAGCCCAAGGAAATTCAGGGCTTCACCCAGGTGCTGGTGAGCGAGAGCTACCATCCGTTCTGGAAGCATTGGTGGCCGCAGGGGCACATCATCGGCTGGGAGCACACCTTCGTGCACGAGTTTCATCACTTCTTCACGGCCATCGTCAAAGGCGAAGAGGTGAAGCCATACGGCGCCGACTTTGAGGATGGCTACCGCAACGCCGTGATCTGCGACGCGATCTCCCGCAGCGCGCAGGAGCGCCGGCAGGTGGACGTGAAATACGCAACGTGAAAGGCAACCAGCGGCGGGCTGGCCAGTCAGGCCGGCCCGCCGCGCCAAACCAGAGATGATGAGACGCTTGTTGTTAGCAGTGGCGATCGCCGCGTTTGGATTGACTCCATTGCTGGCCCACGCAGCGCCGCCTGCTGTGCGCGGCACACCTGTGCGGCAGGTGTTGGTCCTCGCCCCGCTGAACATCCGCACCGGCCCAGGGACGCACTTCCACGTGGTCGGCCGCTATCACCCCGGCCAGCAGGTCGCCGTCACTGGCATCAGCGACGATTACAACTGGTGGCGGGTGCGCTGCCCGCGCGGCGGGACGTGCTGGATCTCGGCCAAGCCGACCTACACGCTGCCGATCGCCTGGCGGTGAGGGTGCACCGATGAGCAGGCGACAGCCGTGTCGTCCGCCCGTCCTCATCGCTCAACGGTCGCCCAGTGCGCAGTCCGTAGGCGGCTGCTCCCATTGACAAACACATTCTCTACTCACGCCGCTCCAATGTCGCGCGGTATACTCCCGGCGTTCACGAACAGACACCTCAAACACATACGGAGCGCACGATGACACTTGCCGAGAGCATCCAGGCCATGGTGGCGAACTTCAACCCCGCGCTGGCCAAGGGGATCAATGCGGTGATCCAGCTTAACGCGACAGGTGATGGCGGCGGCAGCTATGCGTTGTCCATCGCCGATGGCAAGCTGGACGTCACCGAAGGCGTCGCTGACCAGCCAACGGTCACCATCAACGTGGCAGCGCAAGACTGGGTGGACATCATCGCCGGCCGGCTGGACCCGACCAAGGCCTTTATGAGCGGCAAGCTGCGCATCGCCGGCGACCTCGGCCTGATGATGCGCTTCCAGCGCATGTTCATACCTTCCTAAGCCGGCCAGGATGGAAAGCCCCCTGGACGCGATCGCCGGCGCGTGGCGCACCGATGGACCGGAAGGCGTGGCGAGGTTATGCGCGCCGGATGCTGCGTGGATCGTGGACGGCCAGACCCACGCAGGGCGCGCGGCCATCGCGGCGTGCCTGCGCGCGCTCGGCGATTCACCCGACTCGGTGCGCATCTACGTCCGGCGCGCGTTTTGTGACCTGCGTGAACCCGAATGGTGGGCCGGCGAGTGGGTGATGCGCAGCTCACCGGATGGGCGGCGTTGGCGCGAGATAGAACAAGGCGTCTTGCTCCAGCTCCGGGGCGATCAAATTGCCTATTTGCGCCTCCACAGCGACCAGCGCAGCGTCCGCGAGGTGACGGCGGANGCNCCGCTGCGCGNNGAGCCATGGCCGCCGGCCATCCCCGCGCCGGCGCGGGTTATGACCCACGAAGAAATCCTGGCNGTGCACCTGCGCCACACCACCCAGGGTTGGGCGCGCGGGGATGCCGAGACTGTGGTGAGCTGCCACGCGCCGGAAAGCGTGATCCACACCACCTTCGAGGTCGTCCGCGGCCATGATCAGCTCCGCAGGGCCGTGCTGGCTTATCACGAGAACTACGCCGACACGGTCATCACCGTTCACCGCGTCGTATACAGCGGGGAATATCTGGCCATCCACCAAACCTGGACCTGCACCAACCGCAAGACGGGCGTCCGCGCGGGGGACGAGGACTTAAACATCGGCGTGTTGCAGGATGGCAAGTTCTGGCGCTGGCGCGAATACTACGACAGCCGCATCTCGGCCCAGACGCTGGCGCAGACCGTCTTCGGCAGGCCGGGGGCAGCGTGAGCCAGGCTCATCATTGGTAGAGCGTCTGAAACAGCGCCGGCGCGTATGCCTCGACGATCTCGCTGGTGATGGCGCCTGACCGGATGATGTCGCGGTAAAGCCATGCGCTGCGCCGGAATTCGCGCGCTTGCGTCTTCGGGTCCATCGCCACCAACCCAAACTTCATCCGCCATCCCTCTCCCCACTCGAAGTTGTCCACAAAGCTCCAGTGGTAGTAGCCGCGCACGTCGTAGCAGGACTGGATGGCCTGCCATGTGGCGTGCAAATGCTGGATGAGAAACGCCGGCCGCAGGTCGTCGTCGTGATCGGGCAGGCCGTTCTCGGTAATGTAGATCGGCAGCCTGTAGCGCGCCAAATGTCGGACGAAGCGCAGGATGCCCTGGGGGTAGATCTCCCCAAAGTTGAAATCGGTCATCATCACGTCCTGCGGGTAGATCAACAGTTCGCTGAAGAACGTCTCGCGCTTTGTGTGGTCGAACGCGACGCGGTGGCGCGTGTAATAGTTCAGGCCGATCCAGTCCAGCGTGCCGCGCAGCTTGCGTGCGCTGGCCGACGCGCCGCGCCTGAGCACCAGGTGCCACTTCCCGTGGATCAGCGCGTCGAGCACGCTTTGATTGAACATGCTGTTCAGGNCGCGGGCGACGAGCGCATCCAACGGATGGCCGGGGCGCATCGGCTCGAAGTAGCGCATGTGATGCGCGATGCCCACGCGCGCGAGGCGCTGGCTTTGATGAAGCACCTGATAAGCCGCCGCGTGCGCGATCAACATATTGCGCATCACGTTCACCGTGCGAGAGATGTCTTGCACGCCTGGCGGCATCCTGCCACCGGAAAGGTAACCCATCACGGCATAGACGTTCGGCTCGTTGATGGTGCACCATAGGTCGCACAGGTCGCCCAGGGCATGGACCACCATCTCGACGAAGCGGCAGAAGCGCGGCACCACCAAGTCGGCATCCTCCCAGCCGCCGCGCTCCTCCAGCCACCAAGGATTGGTGAAGTGGTGGAGCGTGACCATCGGCTCGATGCCGCGCTGGCGCAGGGCGAGCAGCATGGCACGATAGCGGTCCAGCGCTGCGCTATCGAAGCGGCCCTCGCGCGGCTCAATGCGGCTCCATTCCACCGAAAGGCGATGCGCGTTCAGCCCCAGCGTTACCATGCGGTCGAAGTCGGCTTCCGCGTCGTTCCACCAATTACAGGCCAGGCCGGAGCTATCGCCGTTCATGATGCGGGCATGGGATTGCTCCCAGCGCCACCATTGGTTGTTGGTGTTGTTGCCCTCGACCTGATGCGCGGCGGTGGCCGTGCCCCACTTGAAATCGCGGGGAAAGTGCAAAGCAAACGTGGGCCTGGACATACGCGATGCGACAGGGAATGATAGCGGGGATTCTTATGCGGCCAGGCCGGTGGTCTTGCGCCACCGGCAGGCTTGCTGGAACAACCACCAGCGCAGCGGAGAACGCACGTCCACCCAAGCGCCGATGTAGCGCACGACCTGCCCGCCGAAGCCGCGCTTGAAGCGATACACCCCCCACAGGCCGTCGCTGCGCCGCTCAAAGTTCGCCTCCAGCGTNGCCTCGTCTTCGTCGGGTATCCCCCACAGGTCGTATGTCTTGCAGCCGCGCCGGCGTGCCCAGAGCATCGCCTCCCACTGTAGAAGATAGGTGGGCATCAGTTCGCGCTGCTGGTCGCTGCTTGCGCCGTATAGGTAGATGGCGCGCTCGCCAACCGCGGCCACGACCAGCGCGGCGAGCGGCTGTTGCTGATACTCCGCGATCAGCAGACGCGCCGGCGCGTCCTCGCCTTGGGCGAAGAGGCGCAGGAAGTCCCGGTAGTAGTCAAGCGTATGGATGGAGAATTGGTCGCGCTCGGCGGTCGTGCGCAGCAAGCTATAGAAGAGGGGAGCATCCTCCACGCTGCCCGCGCGCACCGTCACGCCTCGGCGGCGGGCCAGGCCGATGTTGTAGCGCGTCTTCGGCTTCATCGCCGCCAGCATGTCCACGTCCTCGTCCACGTCCAAGTTCACCCAGATCGTGCGGCGCGGCTGCACGCTGAAGTGCGCCGGCTTCAGCCCCAGGCGCGCCAGCAGGCGCTGATCAGAGGGCGTATCCAGCAAATCCGGTTCGACCACAGTGGCGAACACCCTCAGCCTACAGCCCAGGCTGCGCACAGCGTGGAGCGCTGCGGCGGCGCTCGCTTCGTCGTCCCAGTCCACCACCGGCCCATGCGGCACGTAGCCAATGCGGCCTAACCCGTAGGGCAGCGCGCGCATCAACATCATCACCATGCCGATCGGCTGCTCGCGATTGGTGAAGATCGCCGACCAGTTTGCATGCCAGCCGTGCGCTGCCTTCAGCCTTCCCCAGGCGTGGGTTTGCAGCAGATGACCGTGCGGATGTCGTGCGACAAGGGCATCCCACTCCGTTGCGGATAGCTCTCGCAAGCGGGTGTAAGGAGGGAGGTAGCCTGAGCGCATGCTCACGCAGTAAAACATGCGTCGAGATGATGGGCGAACAACATCTCGACTTGAGAATCGGGGAACAGGGATTTGAACCCTGGACCTCTGCGACCCGAACGCAGCGCGCTACCAGGCTGCGCCATTCCCCGCAGTAGAAAGATTATACGACAGTGTATATCTGCGGGAGTGCCGACTTTGGGGTGACTTGGCTCAAAACCGCCGAGGCGCAGAGAAATGACCTTTGCGTCCTCGGCGTCTCTGCGGTGCATGTTTCTTGTATCGCCTTCAAATGGCGCACTCCCGTATCTGCGGTGCATTCACCAACGGGGGCGACGGCACTGACATCGCCCGCCTAGGGTTCGCTGTGAATGCACCCTCCGCGCTGCGGCATCACACGCTCACCATCAGCCGGCGTCGCTCCGCGCACGGCGAAGTATGCTCGCACCAGTCATAAACCACTTGTAGCTCGCCGATCACCACAGCGTTCGCCATCTTGGCCAGCTTGTAGAGCGTGGGTTTCATGTTGTTCACCTCGTGATCCAACCCGCGCTTCATTAGCCATGAGAAGGGCGGAATCTCCGGCACAGGCATAAGCGGCCAGCGCATCAGATTCGAGACCAGCGTCGTCCGTGAGTCCAGAGGTTCCAGGTCAAACCCCCACAACTGACCAAACGGCGGCTTCTTAAAGCCAGGCCCGGATAGCCAGATGAACTGACGCGGAGGGTTGTATACCTGGATATAGGATCGCGTGGGATATTGATACCAGCCGATGCACTGACGCGACTGGAACGCCGAGCCAACCTTCACGGGCGGCGGCGTGATCCACTTCACGTCCATCACCTCACCGCTGCCGGCCAACTCTGGGTGGCGTGGGGTCGCTGACGATCGCAAACAGCTCCTCGCACGGCGCTGTGATCAGACCAGTGACAGTCACACTAGGGAATTTCACCTTACATTTACCTCTAGAGAACCTTTCGTTTTGCCGAATCTTCCCCAGCGAAACTGAGACTAGCCTTAGGTTTAGGTCGTGATTTGCATAAGTGAGTTCTAGATAAGTGCATACGAAGAGCTGGCGATCTGCCCCTGGTCGGGATGAGGTACCCCAAGATGTAGGGAGCGTTAAAGCTGCTTGCTCGCCGCGCCGGCCCGTCATACACTCAGAATGACAGGGTGGGGAGGGGTACTGGCAACCCTTGTGCACTTCACGCCACGCACATGCACCCCAAAATCATGAATGCACCCAAGATGTACATCTCGTGTAAGCTAGGCGCATGATACGCACTCGTCAATTTATCCAGATTAAGACAGAACTCCCTGGCCCCAAGAGCCGCGAATTGATCAGCCGGCGCGAGGCGGCTATGCCGGCTGGCTACGGCAAAGCCACCCCGATCGCTGTTCGCCGCGCCCATGGCGCGCTGGTGGAAGACGTGGACGGCAACATCTTGCTCGACTTCGCCGGCGGGATCGGCGTCTTGAACGTCGGCCACACGCCGGAGGAGGTCGTCAATGCTATTTGCCAGCAGGCCAGCGCGCTGATCCACATTTGCGGCTTGGTGGCCACCACGGAACCACACGTGCAACTGGCCGAGACGCTCAACCGCATCGCGCCGATCAGCGGGCCAAAGAAGGCCATGATCGCCAGCACCGGCGCGGAAGCCGTGGAACAAGCCGTTCAGATCGCACGCGCGGCCACCGGCAGGCCAGCGATCATCGCGTTTGAAGGCGCCTACCATGGTCGTACCTTGCTCACCCAGACCCTGACCAGCAAATATGCGCTCTTCAAGAAGGGGTTTGGTCCATTTGCGCCGGAGATCTACCGCGCCCAGTTCCCCTATCTATACCGCACGGCCATTGAGAGCGGGCTGAGCGAAGAACACAAGGAAGCGCTGGTCTGGGAGGCGTTCGAGCGCCTGTTGGTGGCGCACATCATGCCGGAGCACGTCGCGGCTGTGATCATTGAACCGGTTCAAGGCGAGGGCGGCTTCATCCCCGCCCCAGAGACGTTCATGCGCCGGCTGCGCGAGGTGTGCACGCGCTACGGCATCTTGCTGATCGCCGATGAGGTGCAATCGGGTTTTGCGCGCACCGGCAAGATGTTCGCTATCGAGCACTACGGCGTCGAGCCAGACATCGTGGTCATGGCGAAGAGCATGGGCGCCGGCATGCCGATCGCCGCGACGGTTGGCCGCGCGGAGGTGATGGACAAAGTACATCTGGGCGGGCTGGGAGGCACCTACAGCGGCAACCCAGTCGCCTGCGCCGCTGCCCTGCGCGCGATCGAGATCATCGAGCGAGACGACTTGTGCGCACGGGCCGTCCGACTCGGGCAGGTGGCTCGCGAGCGCCTCGAACAAATGCAAGCGCGGTTTGAAGCGATTGGCGATGTGCGCGGCTTGGGCGCGATGTTGGCGATCGAGTTTGTGGAGGATCGCCGCACGCGCCGGCCTATTGCGCCAGAGCGAGCCGTCGCGCTGGTGCAGGACCTCGCGCACAACGGCGTGCTCTCCATCCGTTGCGGCCTCTATTCCAACGGCCTGCGCTTCCTCTTCCCGCTGGTGATGAGCGAAGCGCAATTGCACGAAGGCTTGGATGTGGTGGAAGAAGTCATCGCACGTGCCTTTATGTAACCTTAATGTTGCCGCGTCGGTAATTCATCATGCTTTCACGTTTCGGTGAGAGTATAAGAGTGGAGGAAATCGCCATGAGACAAACACGCTTCCAGTATGCTCTGGTTACTGTCGCAACTGCGCTGACCATGGCTGCGTGCGTGCCTGCGCCGGTCAGCACCCCAGCGCCTACTCAGCCCCCTGCGCCGGCTCAGCCCACCGAGCCTCCTACGCCAACCGCGGCGCCTGCGCCCGCCGAGACGCCCGCCGTTGAACCAACGGCGCCTGCAGAAGCGCAAGTGATCGTCTATCAGATTGACCCAGCTGCCTCAGAAGCCAGCTTCACGATTGACGAGGAGCTATTCGGCAGGCCCACCACCGTCGTCGGCGTCACTTCCAAAGTCGCCGGCAGCATCAGCGTGGATTGGGGCAATCCTGCCAACACCCAGATTAGCAAGTTGGAGATCGAGGCCGCGGACTTCAAGACCGATGAGGAGCGGCGCAACGGGGCGATTCGCCGCTTCATCTTGCAGACGGATCAGTACCCGAAGATCGAGTTCCAGCCGACCAGCATCGAGGGCCTGCCGGCGTCCGCAACGCCTGGCCAGACTTTGAGCTTTAAGGTGACCGGCGACCTGAAGATCCGTAACATCAGCAAGCCGGCGACGTTTGATGTGACGGCCACCGCCGACGAGACCAAAGTGAGCGGTCAAGCCACCACCGTTGTCACACGCGATGCCTACGAGCTTTCGATCCCCTCGGTGCCCGGCGTCGCCAACGTCACGAACGAGGTAACGCTGACGCTGAAGTTCGTCGCAAACAAGCAATAGGCCATTCTTGCTCGTGACCATCAGCGCCACCTGCTATCGGTGGGGCTGATGCGTTTTCTAATCAGCGCAGCGCGCTTAGCGCGGCCAGAGCGACCACCTCGCCGATCTCGCAGAGCGCGCCGTAGGTGTCACCGGTCAAACCGCCCAGCGCTGCGTCCAGCGCGTCGCCAAGATATGGGTGACCAGCCACACCAGCCCCATTGCGATGCCTGCCCGCAGCCACGCCGACGGCCAATCTGGCGCGCCTGCGCCTATCCCGGAGACCAGGGCCAGAATGACAATCGCCTGAGCAGTGGCCAAAACGAAATCGCGGCGGCGGGCGAAGGCTTGAAAGCGGCGGCCCAAGCCGCCTTCGCGGGCTGGCGGGAAGAAGAAGATGCTGTGGACATCGGCCCAGCGCCCCAGCGTGGTCGAGATCAGCACGGCGCGCGGCCAATGCGTGCCGGCTGCGAGGATGAACGCCACTTTGAGCGCGAAGATCGCGATGAGGGCCAGCGCCCATCGCCCCGATCCGGCTGTCCTTCATGATCTCCAGTTTGCGCTCGCGCGGTCGCCAGCTCATCAGCCCGTCGAAGGTGTCGCTCAGCCCGTCGAGGTGCAACCCTGATGTGATGAGGCCCAGAGCGACGACGATGAGCACCGCGTGCGCCGGCCCGTCCCAAAACCACTCGGCTGCCCAGCCAACGAGGCAACCCAAACCGCCGATCAGAAAGCCGACCAGGGGAAACCAGAGCGTCGCGCGCGCGATTGCCCGCTCGTAATCTTCGTCTGTCTTGGCCGGGACGAAGGGCAGTGGGATGAGTGTGAGAAAGCGAATCGCCTCGAAGAAAGCAATCAGCATCCCCGCTCCGATAATGGCGGCAGGTAGTTCAGCACGCGCAGGATCGTGGTGTTCGGGTAACAATCCAGCGCCGAAGCGCTGCCCAGGTCAACGCGCCAGCGCCAGTGTTGGATGAGCGGCACGCCCATCGTCATGCACAGCAGGGCCTGAATTGGCCCAGCGTGCGTGACCACGACCACCCGCAGGCCGGCATACTGCCTGATTAAATCATCCCAGGCCTGGCGCACCCGATCGGCCATGCGCGCCAATGATTCCCCACCTTGGGGTGCATGGTGGAGCGGATCAGCCGCGCGGCGCGCGGCATCTTGCGGATAGCGCTGTAACACCTGGCGATAGGTCAGGCCCTCCCAGTCACCGTGGGCAACCTCGCGCCAGCGCAAATCCGCGGCGAGCGGTAACGGCCGGCCAGCGGCGATCGCTTGGGCGGTGAACTCGGTGCGAGACAGGCCACTATGCACGATCACGTCCACTTGGCGCGGCGCGAAGAAACGCGCCAGGGCCTGTGCTTGGCGCTGACCATAAGGCGTCAGCGGACGGTCGGCGCTGCTCATGTAGCGATGCTGGCGATTCCAGTCCGCCTGGCCATGTCGGACCAACCACACCTTGCGCGGCATTGCGTCGCTCGCTCAAGAGGCACCACCGGGTGAACGTTGGTGCAACACGTCGGCCAAAGCGTGCGCAGCATCCCAGACGTCAACGTAGCGCAGGTAGAGCGGCGCAAAGCCGAAGCGCAGGATGTCGGGAGGTCGAAAATCGCCGATCACCCCGCGCGCCACCAGGGCCTGCATGACCGCTGCTGCGCGCGGATGTGCGTAGGACACCTGGCTGCCACGCCGATGATGATCGCGCGGCGTGAGCAGGCGCAGGCCGCAGCCGGCGCACAGATCGTCCACAAGCGCGATGAATAGGTCGGTGAGCGCCAACGATTTGGCGCGCACCTCGTCCATGGATGCTTCGAGCGCGATGTCCACGCCACACTCCAGCGCGGTCAGGGCGAGGATGGGCGGGGTGCCGCACAACGCCCTGGTGATGCCATCTGCCGGCTTATAGGTGGCTTCGAAAGCGAATGGCTGCGCATGTCCCATCCAGCCTTTGAGCGGTTGCTGAAAATCAGCCTGGTGGCGGCGCGCGACGAAGAGAAAGGCCGGCGCGCCTGGGCCGCCGTTGAGATATTTATAGCCGCAACCAACGGCAAAGTCGGCCTGGGCGCCGGCTAAGTCCAGCGGCACTGCGCCGGCCGAATGCGCCAGATCCCAGATCGTCAACGCCCCCCTCGCATGCGCCTGCGCGGTGAGGGCGGCCATGTCGTGCATCTCGCCGGTGCGATAGCACACGTGGGTGAGCATCAACACAGCCACGTCGTCGTCAATCGCTTCTGCGATCGCCCCACGCTCGACCATCCGCAACTGATGTCGGTTGCCGAGCATCTCGACCAGGCCTTGGGCGATGTAAAGATCGGTGGGAAAGTTCTCGCGCTCCGTGACGATCACGCGGCGTTCGGGGCGCATGGCGAGCGCGGCAAACAGGACCTTGAATAGGTTAATTGAGGTGGAATCGGCGACGATTACCTCGCCTGGCTGCGCCCCGATCAGGCGCGCGATCTTATCCCCGATGCGCTGCGGGAGCGAGAGCCAGCCGGCGCTCTGCCAGGCCTGGATCAGCGCATCACCCCATTCACCACCCAGCACCACGGCCAGCCGCAGGTGGGTGCGCCAGGGCAGCGGCCCTAGCGAGTTGCCATCCAGGTAAATCACCCCATCTGGCAGATAGAAATGTTGGCGGATGCTGGCCAACGGATCGGCAGCGTCCTGTTGGGCAAGCGCTTCGCGCGAAGTCACCTCTTTGAATAATAGCAAAGTGTGTGGAGTGCGGGCCACTCCCGGTGCGTTCACAGTTGGAGGCAAGGCTGATCTCACGCGGAGGCGCGGAGAACGCGAGGGATCTGAAGGCGCAACATCTTTGGTCGCTGCCTAGAAGGCACGCTGTGTTGCCCCTATTGGCGAACGACCCCACTGAACGCCTGACGTCCCCCGAATGTTAGAATCAACAGCGTTCTCTGCGCCATGCGAGTGCCGCTTTCCTGGTTGAAGGACTACGTTGAGATCACCCTGCCGGTCGAGCAACTGGCGGAGAAGCTGACCCTGGCCGGCCTGGAAGTCGAATGCATCGAATACGTCGGCTTGCCGGGCAGCGAACTGCCCTGGGATCGCGACAAGATCTTCGTCGGCCAGATTTTGGAGGTGACGCGACACCCGAACGCAGATCGCCTGCTGCTCGCCACGGTGGACTACGGCGCAGCTCAGCCGATCACCGTGGTCACCGGCGCGCCCAACATCCGCCCCGGTGACCGAGGGCAGAAGGTGGTGCTGGCCTTGCGCGGCGCGCACCTCTACGACGGCCACAAGCCCGGCAAAGCGATCATGGTGCTCAAGGAAGCGACGCTGCGCGGCATCAAAAATGATTCGATGGTGTGCAGCGAGAAAGAGCTGGGGCTGAGCGAAGACCACGAGGGCATCCTGATCCTGCCGGACGACGCGCCGGTGGGGGCGCCACTGGCCGACTACCTCGGCGACGTGGTGTTGGAGATCGCGATCTTGCCGAGCTTTGCGCGCGCCGCTTCGATCATCGGCGTGGCCCGCGAAGTGGCCGCCCTCACCGGCCAGACCGTGCGCTACCCGGCCATGGACTTCGTGGCTGAGGGCGATCCCATCGAGGGCCAACTCAGGATTGAAATACGCGACCCCGAGCGCAACCCGCGCTTCACCGCCAGCATCATTCACGGCGTCACCCTCGCCCCCTCGCCTTTCTGGATGCGCCGCCGGCTGACGCTCTGTGGCATGCGGCCGATCAACAACGTGGTGGACATCTCCAACTACGTGATGCTGGAGCTGGGCCAGCCGACGCACGCCTTCGACCTGGACGCCGTGCGCGTTGGGCCGAGCGGCACGCGCACCATCATCACCCGACCGGCTGAGGCGGGAGAAACCCTGCNGACGCTGGACGGCCAGTTGCGCGCGTTACAAGCGGGCGACATTTTGGTGTGCGATGAGATCGGCCCGCTTAGCTTGGCCGGCGTGATGGGCGGCGCAGAGAGCGAAGTAAAGGAGACCACGCGCAACCTGCTGTTCGAGGTGGCCGCCTGGGACAACATCAGCATCCGCAAGACGGCCCGCCATCACAACTTGAGCAGCGAGGCTGCTTATCGCTTCGCGCGCGGGGTTCATCCGTCGCTGGCGATCCCGGCCCAGCAGCGCGCCTTGCATCTGCTCCAGCGATACGCCGGCGGGGTGATCGCCCGCGGCATCTTGGACGCTTATCCCTCGCCCGCGCGCAAGGTCACGGTGGCGTTGAACCTGGAGCGCGTGAACCGCCTGTTGGGCGCGAACATCCCCTTCGAGGAAATGGGCCGCATCCTGCGGGCGCTGGAGTTCGACGTTCAACCAGATCGCAATGCGCCCGCTGTGGTGCAGGTGACGGCGCCAGAGCATCGCCTGGACATCGAAGGCGAGCACGATCTGATAGAGGAAATCGCGCGCATTCACGGCTACGACCGTCTGCCGGAGACGCTGATGCGCGACGAGCTGCCCGCAGCGCAGGGCGAGCCTATGTTTGAATTTGAAGAGCAGGTGCGTGACCTACTGGTGGATGCCGGCCTGCAAGAGGTGGTGTGCTACCGGCTGACCACGCCGGAGCAGGAGGCGCGCTTGTTGGCCGCCGACGCGCCGGGGGCAGCGCCGGCGTATGTGACCCTGGCCAACCCGCTCAACCCGGAACGGACGGTCATGCGCCGCACGCTCCTGCCCGGCCTGCTGGAGGTGTTGGCCAGCAACCTGCGCCACAACAGCCCGCGGATTGCGCTGTTTGAAGTTGGGCCGGTTTACCTGCCACAGGCAGAGGGGCAATTGCCAGATGAACAACCGCGCCTGGCGATCGCGCTGAGCGGCGCGCGCCATCGGCCCTCCTGGCGCAGCCGCGACGGCCAGATGGACTTCTACGACCTGAAGGGCGTGGTCGAGTTCCTGCTCGATGGCCTGCACGTGGGCGAGGTGTCCTACGAGCTGGCGGCGCACCCCGGCTATCATCCGGGCCGTTCGGCGGTCGTGCGGGTGTGTCGCCCGCCTCACCCCGTGCTGGGCATATTCGGCGAGCTACATCCGATGGTGCGTGAGCGCTGGGACTTGCCGGTTGATCGGCCGGTGTTGATCGCCGACTTTGACCTGCGCGCGCTGCGCGAGGCTGTAGCCGGCGAGCGAACCATCCGCGACCTGCCGCGCTTCCCCGCCGTGGTCGAGGACCTCTCGATTATTGTGCCTGAGACGATGAGGGCAGCCGAGGTGATCCAGGCCATCCACCGGGCAGGCGGCGCGCTGCTGTACGCAGTGCGCCTGTTCGATGTCTATCGCGGCGAGCAGGTCGGGACGGGCAAGAAGAGCCTGGCCTTTTCGCTCACCTATCAGGCTGAGGATCGCACGCTGACGGACAAGGACGTGGAGAAGGTGCGCGCCCAGATCATCCGCGCGCTGGAGGGGCAGCTTGGGGCGATCGTGCGCCGCTGAGGCGCTCGCGCGTGCGCCGGCTGGCCGGGAAGCAGGCCAATGATCAATCGCAGCGGGCCGGCGCTCTTCGCCCTTGTGGGGATATTCCTGATATGCGCCTGCGCCTGTTGCGCCGCAGGCGCAGGCGGCTTGACCTGGCTCACCATCACGACACTGGGTGACTCGTTCCAAGAGCTGCTGCGAAGTGCGCTTGGCGAAGACGCGCAGATGGAGGAGGCCGAAGCAGCGACGCCAGAGGCCATCCTGCGGCCGACCATCTCACCACTGTCATTAGATTCAGTTGAGGACCCCATCGCGCGCATCACCGCGGCGAGGTTGCCCCGCGAAGACCTGGCCGAGCTGGCCATCCGCTTTAAGGGCGTCCCTCCCGACGCGGCGCGGGTGAATTGTCCGGCGCTGGCGCCGGGCTACGACGTCGGCGCGACGCGCACCTTTACCTTGAGCAACGCCGACACGGACGAGATGTTTGCAATAGAGGCGCGCCTGGAGCATAAAGGGGAGCACGTGTACATGTGGGTGCAGAGCGCGCCGGAGCGCGTGCGGCTGGCCCAGGCGAAGCTAAGCCGCGCCGCGCAAATCTTCGATCAGCAGATTTACCCGCGCACGCGCGCGTTCTTCGGCAGCGAGGCGCAGCCGGGGGTGGATTGCGATTTGCGCATCCACGTTGTGCACGCCAAAGGGATAGGGCGCAGCGTCGGCGGATACTTCTCGGCGCCCGATGCCTATCCGCGCGCCGTGCGCAGCGACTCAAACGAAGGCGAGGTCTTCATCATGCACGCCGAAGCCGGCTACAACGGGGCCGACCCCGGCAGCGAGACCTATCTGAGCACGCTGGCGCACGAGTTCCAACACATGATCAGCTTTCATCAGACCCACGCGCCGGAGTTGTGGTTGGAGGAGGGCGCAGCCCAGTTCGCCGAGCGCTTGAATGGTTACGAAGACGCCATCACGACGATTTACGACTTCGCGGCTGCGCCGCACACCCAGTTGAACGCCTGGCAGGACAGCAGCGCAGGCGGCAACGGCGCCAACTACGGGGCCAGTTATCTCTTTTGGGCTTATATCTATGATCGCTTTGGTGAGGAGATCACGCGCCAGTTCGCGCGCTCGCCCGAACGCAGCACGCGCGCCCTGATGGACATCCTCGCCGCGAACAACGTGGTCAACCCCGATACCGGCGGCCGGCTGAGCTTTGAAGATCTTTTCGCGGATTTCGTCATCGCCAACTACATGGGCAAGGAGGTCATCGAGGTTGACAAGCGCTTTCATTACACTACGGTGCGCGTGCCGCCGATGACCGTACATGCTTCGCTCGCGGTGCGCGACTATCCGTTTTTTATCCGCCAGCGCCTGGCCCAATTTGGGACGCACTATTACAAACTAGAGGGCGAGTCGCCGGTCACGGTGGTCTTCACCGGCTCAACCGCGGTCGCGCTCCTGCCCACCGATCAGGCAGATGGGATGTTTTGGTGGTCAAACCGCGCCGACGTCAGCAACCCGCGCTTGACGCGCGCCGTGGACCTGACGGACGTCTCAGGAGCGACGCTGACCTATCGGGCCTGGTACCGCCTGGAGCGCAACTACGACTATGCTTACGTGACGGTCAGCGCCGATGGTGGCCGCACGTGGGCGATCCTGTCGCCCACCTCCTGCACCCGCGAGAACCCGCAGAACGCCAACCTCGGGTGTGGCTACAACGGCGCGTCGGGCGGGGACGACGATGCCCCGCGCTGGCTGAACGAGCAGGTCAGCCTGGATGAATTCGCCGGCCAGCGCATCCTGCTGCGCTTTGAGATGGTGACCGACGCCGCGATCAATCGCGAAGGGCTGGCTATAGACGACATCGCCATCCCGGAGATCGGCTTCTTCGACGACGGCAGCGTGGAGCAGGGATGGGAATCGGAGGGCTGGGTGCGCGTCGGCAATTTGCTCCCCCAGCACTGGCGGGTTCAGGCGATTGTCACGCAGCGCGACGGCCAGCGCCGGCTACAGCGATTGTCGCTGGTGGATGGCATCGGACAGATGACATTTGACTTTGCGCAGGACGTGCGCAGCGTCGTGCTGGCCATCTCGCCCGTCACGCAGGTCACGACCGAGCCGGCTGCGTACGAGCTACACATATTGCACGACGGACGATGAAATATGAAGCTGGTCACTTTTGAAATGGATGGGAGGATGGGCAGCGGTGCGCTCCATCCCGACGGTGGCATCGTTGACCTCACGGACCTGGGCGGCGTGTTGGAGCTGCTCACAAACGCCGAAGCGCGCATGGCGGCCGAGCGTCGGTTGGCCGACCCAGCAGGCAAGCGGTTGACGCAAGGGCTGCGCTTGCGGGCGCCGCTCACGCCGCGCGCCTTCATTTGCATTGGGTTGAACTACATGGACCACGTCAAGGAAAGCAACGCGCGCGTCCCGGCCCGGCCGGTGGTGTTCGCCAAGTGCCCAAACGCGCTGGCCGGCCCGGACGACGTCATCACCTGGCATGCGGATGTCACCCAGCAGGTGGACTGGGAGGCCGAGCTGGGCGTGGTGATCGGCCAGCGATGTCACCGCGTGGCCAAAGCGGAGGCCTTGCGCTATGTGGGCGGCTACACCTGCGTCAACGACCTGAGCGCGCGGGATATTCAGCTTACCGACAGCGCCGGTCAGTACACGCTGGGCAAGACGCTGGACGGCTTCTGCCCGATCGGCCCTTGCCTGGTGACTGCCGACGAGATCCCCGACCCGCAGAACTTAACCATTCGCTGTCTGGTGAATGACGAAGTGAGGCAGCATTCCAACACCCGCGAGATGATCTTTGGGGTGGCCGATCTAATCGCTCACCTGAGCCGGTTCATGACGCTGATGCCTGGCGACCTGATCGCCACAGGCACGCCGCCCGGCGTCGGCATGGGCATGAAGCCGCCTGTTTGGCTGCGGGATGGCGATCGGGTGACCGTGGAGATCGAGGGCATCGGCGCGCTGACGAATATCTGCTGCGTGTTGTGAAGACAGGGTGCATCCACAGCTAGGAGCTGGGTGGGCGACGGCAGTGCCGCCGCCTACCCCCGTAAAACAACTTTTGCCAACTATCAACTCGCGAGCGGTCGCCCCTATCGGTGAACGCGCCCGAAGATAAGGCGCGTTATATAATCCCCTAACTTCCAGCCACTTCGTTCTCTCTTCAGCGCAGCCCAGATGAATTTCTCGATCAAAGAATGGCGGGTGTTAAAAGGTGAGTGTTATGACCTGCGGTCATTGGCGAGTGCGCTACAGCCTGGTTGTGATGGGTTTAATTGCCTCGCTGGGTTTGGTCGGCTGCGGCAGCGGCTTTGGCAACCTGTTGAATCGTCGCGTGACGCCGGCTGCGCCGGTGGATGTGTCACCAAAGGTCGCAGCCCAGCTACGCGACTTTGACTTTGCCGTACAAAGTCTGCGCGAATCGTATCTGCGCGCAGATGCGTTGGATGAGCGCTGGCGTGTTCTGGTCGAAACCTCGCGCGCGCGCATTGCCTATGGCGATGGAGGCGATCAGTTGCTCATCGAGAGTCTGCAGACCCTCCTGGAGGGTTTAAAGGATGAGGACGTTCTGCTCCTTCCGCCGGCGCTGCCGCAGACAACCGCCACGTCCACTTTAACCTATGGCGGCATCGGCGTGCTGGTTGACCTGCCACAGGAGGGCAGGGATCGCCTGTTGATTTTGAGCGTGTATCCTGACTCGCCGGCCGATCGCGCTGGTCTTAAACCGCACGACGCAATCATTGCCATCGAAGGGAAACGGGTGACCTACGCTGAGCGCGACATCTTGATCCCTAAGCTGCGCGGGCAGGTCGGCAGCCGAGTGACGGTCACCGTGCGCACGCCAGGCCGGGTGCCCCGGGACGTAACTTTAACTCGCCAAGCCATCGTCCCAAAGCGGGTGTTTGAATACAAACGCGTGTCTGGCACGAACATCGCCTACATCGCGCCCGATGCATCTCAGCTCAGCACCATGCGGGCGGATACGGTCAATGCGCTGCGCGATCTGACGACAGATCAAGACCTGAACGGCCTGGTGCTCGACCTGCGGATCATTCGCGGCAACGATTTCCCGCTAGAAGATATGCTCAGCCTGTTTGTCAACGGACAGGTAGGCGTGGTGAAGACGCGCAGTCAGAAAAAGGTCATAGAGGTCGCCGGCAAGAGCATTGGCGGTTCACAAGAGGTGCCGATGGTCGTGCTGGTCAGCGAGATGACCAGCGGACAAGCTGAGGCGTTCGCCGGCCTGCTCCAAGACTTGGGGCGCGCCTGGGTCNTCGGCAACCGCACGCGCGGCCTACTGGCCGAGTTCACCACGACCACGCTGCCGGCTTCGCGCTTGCGGCTGCAAATCCCCACCGGCGATTACCAAAGCGTGAAAGGGGTGTCTTGGCGCGGCCAGGGCATCACTCCCAATCTGCTGTCAGAAGCAACCTGGGAAGATTTCACCGCTGAGAACGATGTCCACCTCAAGCAAGCGATAGAACTCCTCACTTCGCCCTAGAGATCAGGGGGCCCCTGCTGTGCTTGTTGTAGGTTCGTAGCCGTTGGCTTCGCCCGAAGTGTGATGCTCGTCCCTGCTCAGGCTGCTCTTTGCCGGGTTGAGCAGCGTGCGGCATAAAGGGTTCTCGCAACCCAGACAACGCAGTTTGTATTGTGAGGAATGTATGCGACTGCTGCGCAGATGTTCAGCGACGATTTGGGCCAGGGCGCGGGCAAAGCGCGGGTCGTCGTTTAGGGCCGGCGCACGCTTGAAATTAGCGATGCCCACTTCGTGGGCCAGCTCCGCAAACTCGATGTCAATCTCGTGCAGCGTCTCGATGTGATCGCTGGTGAATGCTATTGGGATGACCAGCACGTTGCGGCGGCGCTGCGCGCCCAGATTGCGAATCACCTGCTCGGTGCTCGGCCCCAGCCATTTGAACGGTTTGATCTCAGACTGATAGGCCAGCAAGAACTCGTGCGAGAAGTTCAAGCGCTGCATGACTGCCTGCACCGTGGCTGCGACCTCTTGGGGATAGGCGTCGCCTCGTTCGACTACGCTCAGGGGGAGTGAATGGGCGCTGAAGAGCAGCAATACGCTATCCCTCTCTGCCGGCGGGAACTGCGCCAGGCCCTCGCAGATTTTGCTGGCTATGGCTTCGATAAATGCGGGATGCGTGGGCCAGCGGTCAATCAGGCTCCAGGCAAACGCATCGCGCAGCCCCAGCCGNAATATCTCTCGCCATAGCTCGTTCAGACTCGCGCCGGTGGTGCTACAGCTCCACTGCGGATACTGGGTGAACGCCACGGCACGCCGCACGCCGTCCGCCTTCATTTGATGCAGCGCGTCAGCGGTCAGCGGGTCGGCGTAGCGAAATGCGATATAGAAGCGGTGCGGGGCTGTCTCTGGCGAGATCTGATCCAGCCACTTCACCATCTGCTGGCCCTGATGCTGCGTCCATTGGTAGATGGGTGAGCCGCCGCCAATTTGGGCGTACTTCTTCTGTATCTTGGGCGTGCGCCGGCGCGCAATAAACCTGCCGAGCCACTCTTGAAAGGGCAGTGGGATCAGCTCGCGGTCGAGGAACATGCGCTCTAGATACGGCCCAACGTCGTCCGTGGTCTGCGGGCCGCCCAGATTCAGCATCAAAATCGCGGTCGGTCCCGTCGGGCTTTTGCTGTGATGACCGTTGAGGGATGGCGAGATCTGAATGATTGGGTCAGGCGTAGACATCGCTTCTTGAGCATATTCTGCGGGACAGATATAAATGGCAGGTGAGGAATCAACGACAGGGGCAAGCGCGATAGCTAGCTCGCTGCGCAGTCCTCGAATCGCAGGCCGTGACCGCGCACAGTGACGATGTACTCGTGATGGGGGTCATACTCGGCGATGCGCTCGCGCAGGCGGCGCACCAGGGCATCAAGTGCCTGTTCGCTGGCGATGTGGTCTGTGCCTCCCCAGATATGTTGAGTTATCTGTGCCCTCGATACCAGGCCGCCTTGCGCTTCCATCAGCACCTCCAGCAGGCGGTACTGCTGGAGCGAGAGTGGGGGAACGATCTCCTCGCCGGCCACGAAGACGCGCCGGCTTTGCTTGTCCAGTAAATACCACACGTCTTGACCGGCTTTGCCTGGTTGAGCGAATACGCATCAAGTGGCGCGGTCTCGTCGCTGCCGACAAACACCAGCTTGATACTGAAGGCCAGGACGATCTCATCGCCGTCTTGTAGCAGGTGCGGTTCGCTCAGCAAGCTGCCGTTCACGCAGGTGCCGTTCTTGCTGCCCAGGTCGGTGAGCATAAAACCGGTCGCAGTGCGCTCGATCTTGACGTGGCGGCGCGATACCTCGCGGTCTGGGATGACCAAGTCGCAGGCTTTGGCTTCCCGACCGATGACCACCGTATCGCGGTCAAGTAGCCAGCGCTGACCGGCGAAACGGCCACTCTCAATGATGAGCATGGGGGCATCTTGGCTCATCTTGGCTTAATTTTAGCCACCATTGTAAACAAACGGGAGTGAACCAATAAGAAGAGGTTTAATTCTCTAGAAGACCAGTCAGCCATCCAGGTGTGCAGTGCCAGTTCTGCGGCAGCCAAGAGGTGCGCAAAGCACTCGCAGTGGCTCGCAGAAGTATGAATGCAAGCGATGTGGACAGAAGAGCACGCCTGAGTCAAAACCCAGAGGACACAGCGCTGCTTTGTATCGCAGCTTGTCCGCCGAACACGAGGATTTGCCAGGAGAGCTTCCATTGCCCTCTTCGTACACTGCTGGAACGCTCGGCAGTTGTTTAGACAGCGTTGTCTCAGATACCATCGTGGCCTCTCTAAGCTTATATCACTCCGAATTTGAGCACTCCCAAAAAATAGGGGTGCATTCATGGATGGGGGCAGAACGCTGGGTGAGCGACGGCACTGCCGTCGCCCACCCTCCATAAGATTCACCTT
>JGI24185J35167_1000286_pt1 | contig 22547 bp, 20 predicted proteins | sample YNPBryunderm2012_FD_35167 | JGI IMG/M metagenome (IMG submission 35167) | reverse complement strand
AAACAAAATTACTGTCAAGAAAGGTTTTGGCAGGCTTTGCTCCCCACATAACATTGAAATCAGAGCCGAAGATGGCACCGTAGAAAAAGTGGGTGCTCTCTACACCATTATTGCCACTGGGGCTAAGGCTCGTTCCCTTCCTAATGTCCCTATCGATCGCAAGCGCATCATTACCAGCTACGAAGCCATGATTTTGCCTCAGAAGCCAGAGACACTTACCATCATTGGCGCTGGCGCTATCGGTGTCGAGTTTGCCTACTTCTACAATGCTGTGGGCACCGCCGTTACGCTCATTGAAGCCATGCCGCAAATTCTTCCTAATGAAGATGAGGAAATTTCCACGCTGCTTACGCGTGAGTTCAAAAAGCAAGGCATCAGCATTATGACTAGTGCCAAAGTCGAATCCGCTACCGTCGAAGGTGATAAAGTCAAAACGGTGGTCATAGATAGCAACGGCAAACAGAAAGAGCTGATTTCTGACTACTGCCTTGTTGCCGTTGGTCTTGTAGGCAATATCGAAAATATCGGTCTGGAAGAGGTTGGTGTTAAAACTGAGCGTGGGTTTATCAAGGTTGATGCGTTCGGGCGCACGAATGTCGAGGGCGTATATGCAATTGGCGATGTGGCGGGCGGAATGCTATTGGCACACAAAGCTTCCGCAGAAGGCATTCGTTGTATCGAACACATCGCTGGACTCAACGTTCAGCCGCTTGACCCGTTGGAAATTCCGGCATGCACCTATTGTCAGCCTTCTGTGGCTCATGTCGGATTGACCGAAAAGCAAGCTCGAGAACGGGGCTACGACATCAAAATTGGCAGATTTCCATTTAAAGCCTCTGGCAAAGCAACTGCAGCTGGGCACCCAGAAGGCATGGTCAAGCTCATCTTTGATGCCAAATATGGCGACCTGCTTGGCGCCCACATCATTGGCTACGAAGCCACCGAACTTATTGCTTCACTCTGTCTGGCACGCAAACTTGAGGCCACCGCAGAGTGGATTCACCACACGGTTCATGCTCATCCAACTTTTTCTGAAGCTATTAAGGAAGCGGCTGCAGATGCATACGGCGAAGCGATTAACATTTAACTTGTTATAAGCTTTAATCAATTCAGACCCAAAGAGAATAGAAAATGGGTGTTGCATCACTTGTTCTTGGCATTATTACCATTTTGGTTGCTTGGGTGCCTTGTATCGGCTGGTTTGCCCTTCTGCCTGCACTCATTGGACTTATCTTAGGCATTGCTGAGATTGTTCAGAAAAATGGTACCAAAGGAGATAACACCGCTTCACCTGTCCTCGGATATGTCGGCACCGGTCTCAATGCACTTTCCATCGGTATGATTATCGTTGTGACCTTGCTGCTTGGTAGAGGACTTGAAGAAGTTGCTAAGGAAGCTGGCTAAGCAGCGCAAGTGAAATGTTCAAAGACATCAAGAAAAGCATTGAATACTTTGCAAACTATTCAAACAGCGCTTGAGCCAGAACAGGTTACGAAAGCTAATTACAACCGCATCCAGCCCGGCATGTCGCTCGCTGAAGTAGAAGCAATTTTGGGTAAAACTACTATGTCAGAGGAAATTACTAAATCCAGCTCGCAAGACGGCACTTTATTTTGGAAAATCGATGGCTTCAGGTTCGTTGTGATTACTTTTGAAAACGGCAAAGTCAAAGAGAAAAACCAGGTTGGCTTAGATTAGTCCCGCACGAGGGTTTTTACATCCGCTGTAGCCATCGGCAAGGAGCTTACCAAATCGCTTACTATAGCTCTCTTATGTCACATTTTCGGCTTCACGCTTTGGGGGAATCGTATCGGGTCGTCAGCCTTGTGCTGCTTGTGCTGAGCGGCTATGCCTTGATTTTTCCGTTTGTATCGCCTCTGCTTACCAAAGTCTTTCCATCTCTTTCGCACTGCTGGTATCAGGCACGCACGGGTCAGCCTTGTCCCTTTTGCGGCATCACACGCGATTTTGGTCGCTATACGGTTGGCGATTTCACCCAAGTCCAGCGCATGAATCGCCTCAGTTTGCCTCTATTTTTTTGCTGCGTCGGTGAGCTGTTTTGGCGCATGGCGCTGGTGCTCGTCTTACCTCATATTCAGCGGCTCTATCGCCTTGTTTGGCTTGATACTACGATTCACTTCGTCCTTTGCATGGTCTTTGTTTTTCTCTATCTTGCTTAGCCTCTTGCAACTCAGAAAGAAAGGAGTTCTTCACTATGACCGCTATTATCATTCTCGTTATTATTGCGCTTGTGCTCTCCCAATGCTTTGTTACGGTTAAGCAAGGCACCGTGGCTGTTATCACCCAGTTTGGGCAATACAAGCGTGTGCTACGCCCCGGTCTGAACTTTAGGATTCCTATTCTTGAAAAAATTGAGACCCGTATCTCCATTCAGAATCGCTCGGTAGAACTTACATTTCAAGCCATCACTGAAGACCAAGCCAATGTCAATTTCCAATCGCTCTTGGTGTATTCTGTGCTTAACCAAGAAGAAGAGACTATCAAAAATGTGGCTTTTAAGTTTGTCAATGAACAGAACTTTATGCAAGCCTTAGTGCGCACGGTAGAGGGTTCGGTGCGCGGTTTTGTTGCTAAGAAGCGTCAGGCTGAAATTCTTGGGCTACGCTCTGAAATTGTCCATTATGTCAAAGAGCAAATTGACCCGACGCTGGAGTCGTGGGGGTATCATTTAATTGATTTGCAAATTAATGACATTACGTTTGACGAAGCCATCATGCGCTCGATGTCGCAAGTGGTAGCTTCAAAGAATCTTAAAGCGGCGGCAGAAAATGAAGGTCAAGCCCTGCTTATTACGAAAACCAAGCAAGCCGAAGCAGAAGGCAATGCCATCAAAATTGCCGCCGAAGCGGAACGACAGGCGGCACAGCTGCGCGGTCAGGGTGTAGCGCTCTTCCGCGAAGAAGTGGCACGCGGCATGAAGAATGCTGCTAAGGAAATGGCAGACGCACATCTGGACGCCTCTTTCATTCTTTTTTCAATGTGGACTGAAGCCATCAAGCACTTTGCTGAAAATGGTAAAGGCAATGTTATTTTCCTTGACGCCTCGGTCGAGGGCATGACTCGCACTTTGCAGCAGCTCATGGCACTCAGTCACGGCATTGCAGACTTGAACAAAAACAGCTCTGAGCGCACTGTTCCCAAAGTGTAGCATGCTTGTTGCTCCTGTCATCATAATTGCTGCATTATTCTTTTGAAGAGAAGCTTTGATATTTTATTTGCTTAGCTGAAAATTGCTTCTCTTTTTTGCTATGCCTGCAAGCCTTGATACGCATCAGCAAAAATCATCTTGCACTTGTCGCCACTCCCGAGTTATGTTGCACTCACGCTGCTCTGCACTGACCTTGTTACCACATCCATTAACGCGCTGGTTACAAGTCTCGATAGGTTCGTCAAGACAATCCATATCTGCTTACGGTGCTTGGCATGATGATTGTCGTCATTTTGTTTTACCCTGCATTTGAATTTTTGAATCGCTGGTCGAGCTTATTTTGTGAGCGCCAGTGTGTTTGGTCGTAAGAATGTACTCGTCTTTGTGGCTTTGCTCTTGCTCTTTTTGCTTTACACTGGTTTCTTATTTTTGTGATTTCATAAGTCTTTATTCAGCGATGTTGTCCGTGTAGTTCAGAAATCTCATTTCATTCGATAATCAACACACTTTTGTATTGCCATGCGTTTTCTTTTTTGCACACTTGTTTTTTCCATGATAAGCCTTCATGTTCAAGCGCAGCCTTCAGCACCTGCTACGGGCAAAATTGCCTTTGCTATCCATGGCGGCGCTGGCGTTATTCGCAAGCAAGATATGTCGCCTGAAAAAGAGCAGGCTTATCGGGAAAAACTTACCGAAGCGGTGCTGGCTGGATACCGCATCCTTCAATCTGGCGGCAGCGGGTTAGACGCCGTTGAAGCGGCAATTAAAATTTTAGAAGATTCTCCGCTCTTCAATGCGGGCAAAGGCGCTGTGCTCAACGCTGACGGCAAAGCAGAACTTGATGCCTCCATCATGGACGGCAAGACACTTGCTGCTGGCGCAGTGGCGGCTGTGCACCGCATTAAAAACCCTATTTCGCTGGCACGCGCCGTGATGGAAAAATCGCCGCATGTTTTGCTCGTCGGCGAGGGCGCTGAAATCTTCGCCCAATCGCAAGGGTTTGAGCTGGTGCCCGAAACTTACTTCATCACGCCAGAACGCCAGAAAGGGCTCGAGCGCGCCAAAGAGCGTGAGAAATCCTCGCAAGGGCGTCAGCCTGATAAGAAAGGCACGGTTGGCGCCGTAGCTCTCGATAAGTTCGGCAATCTTGCAGCGGGTACCTCCACAGGCGGCATGATGAACAAGCGCTACGGTCGCGTCGGCGATTCACCTATCATCGGTGCTGGCACTTACGCCAACAATGCAACCTGTGCCGTTTCCACCACAGGTTGGGGTGAGTATTTTATTCGCACCGTTGCGGCTTTCGATGTCTCCGCCCTGATGGCTTACAAAGGACTTTCGGCGGCAGAAGCCGGCAAACTTGTCATTGAGAAAATTGGCAAGCTCGGTGGCGACGGTGGCATGATCATTCTCGATAAGCATGGAAATATTGCCATGCCTTTCAATAGCGAAGGCATGTATCGTGCTTACATCAACGAGCGTGGCGAACCCGTTGTTCAGATTTACAAAGATTCACCATAGCCTCCTTCAAGCACGCATCACTTGGTGCGATTGCCAGCTTTTTGCAACGTTATCAACTTCGCATGCCTCGACTGCTTGGCTTTCTGCTTTTGACATTGCTCTGCTTTGCGGCGCGCCTGCTCTATGCCCAGCAGGATAACATTCCTCTCAACGCCACGTTCCACGCTGTCGATATCTATGAATACCTCAAGGAAATGCGCGTCAAAAAAATCACGTCATTTTTTCATGACGACAACTTGCCGCTCTCTCGCTTGGAAGTTATCCGACTCCTGCGCGAAATTGCCGCTAAGGAAAATGAGCTTAGCGATACCGAGCGCAAGCTGCTGCGCCGCTTTCAAATCACCTTCGATGAATCGTTTCAAAACAGTGAGACCTTTTCTAACCTCATTCAGTATGACCGTCCCTTTGATGAACGTGCCGCTGAAATTTTTTCTGACAAGGAAAAGAATTTTTTCTTCTACAAGCGCGATAGCACCAGCGTTTTCACCGAGCTTTTGCTTGGCGGTTACAATGTCTTGCGACTTGAGCCACGCCCAAATGTTTCAGCATTTGTTTATGATGCCGCATTTCGTTTTCGTGTAACGCTCTTCGGTCAGCTTGGCGCCATGCTTTCTTTCACGCAAGGCATGAACCCAGGCAGCCGCGACCTTGTGCTTGCCGCTCGCCCAGACTTGCGCACCAACTTCAAACTCATCGAAGGCAATATCCAACCCGAAGAATTTCCAAACTATACGCTCAGCGAAGGGTATGTGCGCTTCTACACCGAGCCCACCGCTGACCTCAATCTCGCCTTTCAAATTGGACGCGAACCCATTCGCTATGGGTTCGGATACGGCAACCGCTTACTCGTCTCTGGCTCCGGTCCTGTGTTTGATTTCTTCAAAATCAATGCCAACTACGGCATTTTTCACTACTCTATGGTTCATGTCTCTACGGTCGGCAATTTCAGTTTCAATCGTGACGAGCGCTTTACCAAGTTCTTTGCCATGCACAAACTGAAAGTCAGCGTGCCGAACTGGTTTTCTGCCACCTTTGGCGATGTCATGGTCTATTCAGGCAGGGGCTTGGAGCTTGCTTATCTCAATCCAATTGTCTTCTACAAGTTTTTGGAACAAGATGTGCTACAAGACCGCGACAATTCTCTCATTTTTGTCGATGTGCAAACTCACTTTTTTAAGAATCTGGAGTTTCAAGGCACGTTTGTGATGGATGAGGCGCTCTCGTTTCAATTCTTTTCGCCAAATGAGTTTGTTACGGATAAATATGCTTTTCAGGTTGGCATGTTTTGGTATGAAGCCTTCTGGATTCAGAATTTTTCCGCTGTTGTGGAATACACTTACATCCGCCCGTTTTTTTACTCGCATGTTGACCCGCGCAATGCCTTTACAGCAAGCGGTCTGCCCGTTGGCAATCCTATTGGTCCAAATGCGGATGAACTCTATGTGCGCTTGTCGTATAATGTGCTTGAGAATTTGCGTCTCAATTTTGAGTTTCGCAGCATTCGTCGTGGCGAAAACATCTACGATGAGCAAGGTCGCCTTGTCAAGAACGTGGGTGGCGATATTGGTCTGACACATGGTCCAGATATTCCCTTGCGTCGTGCTGCGCCTTTTCTTGATGGCGAGCGCTTTAACGACTTTATCTTTACAGCCTCGCTACGGTATGAACCGCTGAAAAATTATGTCTTTGAGTTACGCTATAGCTATCAAGTTGAACAGCAAGTTTCGCTTGGATTGTCTCGTCCGTTTAGTTTCGGGTTCTTGCGTTTTACAGCAGAGTATTGAGTTCTTTCAAGAGAAGTGTATTTTTGCGCTCTATACACTTTGCCGTGCCTTCAGATACATGAGGCAAATGCGCCGCGGCGTTGAAGTGTTGAACTATGCGGCTAAGAACTTCCGTGCTGTTACTCCGACCAAAACAGCCTATGCTCAAGCCTGAAACCACACAGCGCCTGCTGACCCTAACTATTGACTTTTTCTCATTCAACCTTGCCTTTTTGCTTTACTATGCTATCCGCAACTCTATTCATTTTGTGGCTTTTACCGAACAAGCCCCCATGCTGGTCTTGCCGATGCTCACGCTGACGGTTGGCTGGATACTTATCTTTTGGCTGTTTGGTCTTTATCGCGATTGGCGTTTTAGCTCACGCTACGAGGAAGCCGTAACTGTGCTGAAAGCCATCACCTTCGGCACTTTTCTTCTCTTCATTTTGATTTTTGCTGACGATGTTGCCGAATTTCATGCCGATGATATGCCTCGCACCTACTCGTCGCGCTACGGTGCGGCACTGTATTGGCTGGTGCTCTGCTCTGTGATGCCCGTCGGTCGCTTGATTCAGCGCAGCTATCAGCGCCGCTTGCTTGTGGAAAAAGGAATTGGTCGCCGGCGTGCGGTTATCATCGGCACTGGTCAGCGTGCCTTATCGCTTGCATCGGATATTGCCCAGCATCCTGCGCTTGGTTTGGATGTCGTGGGGTTCATCAAAGAGTGCTCTCATGCTACATCACTTCCATCTCGCACACTTGGCGACTTAGATGACCTTGAAGATTTGCTTACACGGCACAACATTGCCGAAGTGATTATTGCCATGCAATCAGCGAAGCATGACGACCTTCTGCGCGTTATTGGTCGCTGCGAAGGCAAAAACATCAGCCTGAAAATTCTGCCCGACATGTATGATATTCTTTCGGGCGCGGCACGCACCACGCAAATTTATGGCACGCCGCTCATTGAACTTTCTCCACCTTCACTGACACCCTTCGCTGAAAACCTTAAGCGGCTTTTTGATATTGTGTTTTCGCTCTCTGCTCTGATTTTCCTCTCGCCAGTTTTGATTCTCATTGCCTTCATTGTGTGGTATGACACAAAAGCCTCACCGATTTATTGCCAAACTCGTGTCGGTCGGCATGGGCGGCATTTTACGATTTACAAATTTCGCTCCATGCACAAGGATGCAGAAAACGGTGTGCCGATGCTTACGCAGAAAGATGATGCACGCATTACTTCATTTGGCAAGTTCTTGCGCAAGTATCGCCTTGATGAGCTACCGCAGTTTTGGAATGTTTTAATCGGTGATATGTCCATCGTGGGTCCCCGCCCTGAACGCCCTTACTTTGTTGAGCAGCTGAAAGCGATTGCGCCTCACTATGCGCGCTTGCACCGTGTTCGTCCGGGCATCACCAGTTGGGGACAAGTGAAATTCGGATATGCTTCAAATCTTGATGAGATGCTCGAGCGCATGAAATATGACCTGTTCTATGTTGAGAATATGAGCCTTTCAATGGACTTCAAGATTTTGTTAGCCACCATTTATGTCATCTTTGCTGGTCGCGGTCAGTGATGTGCTTTGGCTTAGATAATTTTCGGCAGCGCCGTGATTTCTTCAATTTTTCCATCCCTGACCATGAGCGTCTTGGCAGGCAGTTTTTCAGCGATGTGATAGTCGTGCGTAACCACGATAGTTGTAATTCCCTTGAAGCTAATGCGTTTTAGGATTTGCATGATTTCCAGCGAGACTTCTGGGTCTAAGTTTCCTGTGGGCTCATCTGCCAAGAGCACATATGGCTCACGCACAATGGCTCGTGCGATGGCAACGCGCTGCTGCTCACCGCCAGAGAGCGTGTGGGGCATCTCGTTACGCTTCTGCGATAAGCCAACTTCAGAGAGGGCATCGCTTACTTTTTTCGGAATGTCTTTGCGACGCGTGCCGGTTACTTCCAGCACAAAAGCCACATTTTCATACACAGTGCGGTCTTCAAAGAGACGAAATTCTTGGAAGACGATGCCCAAGTTGCGCCGCAAGTATGGAATCTCATGCTTTCGAATGGTGCGTGAGTTAAACTCGCCGACTTGCACTTCCCCGCTATCAGGGAAAATTTCCATGTAGAGCAACTTGAGCAGCGAACTTTTGCCTGCACCGCTTTTGCCTAGGACGTAAAGAAATTCACCGCGTCCGATTTCTAACGACACTCGCTCAAAGATTGACTTATTGCCGAATCGCAATGAGACGTCACGCAGAGCAATCATGCTTCTACACCAGATGAGACCTGATATTTTTTGCGCTGTGCAGCAATTTCACACGCCAGCAAAGTGGCTTCAATGAAGCTCTTTGGATTGGCAATGCCTTTGCCAGCGATGTCAAATGCTGTGCCGTGGTCAGGTGATGTGCGCACAATTGGCAATCCCGCCGTTACATTGACGCCGGTCTCAAACGCCAGCATCTTGAATGGAATCAGTCCTTGGTCGTGATACAGTGCCAGCACCGCATCAAACTGCTTGTAGAGTTTGGCGCCGAAAAATCCATCTGCCGCAAAGACGCCATGAACATTGAATGTTTCTTTCAACCTATCCAGCTCTGGCTGAATCCACTCAATTTCTTCGCATCCAATCACGCCACCATCTGACGCATGTGGATTTAGCCCCAACACGGCAATGCATGGCGATGGAATGGCAAAATCCTTCATCAAGGCTTTGGACAGCGCCTCTATGCTGGTTCTTAGAGCATCCGACCGTCGTAAGGTTTCAGAAACTTCCTTGAGTGGAACATGCACGGTCGCCAGCGCCACGCGCAGTGCGCTTGGGCGGTCAACCAAAATCATTTGCGCCTTTGCGGCTTTATCGTAGGGGCGAGATAGATGCTCAAGAAAATCAGTGTGTCCTTGAAACTTGTATCCTGCCAGTTGAATCGCTTGCTTGTGAATGGGTGCGGTTACCATGGCATCGGCTTTTTGCAACAGGCACAGCGTTGCCGCTGTCTCGATGGCTTGCATGGCTAAGTTTCCCGCATCCGCTTGAATTTCTCCCACGCGTGCTTTTATGTTGCATGATAGACTAAGCACATAAAGTTGTCTCTCTTCTGAATCCGCTGTTGGACTGATTTCATGCAGCGCGGTGATTTCCTTGATAGGCACGTTCAAGCCCAGATGTTTTGCATAGTATTTCATCATGCAGTATGAGCCGACCACCACAAACTGATGCTCGCTCTGCTTTAGCGCCTCAAATGCTTTGAGAATAATTTCTGAACCAATCCCGTTTGGGTCTCCTTGTGTCCAAAGTATGAGCATTGTTTAGCTTTCCTTTCAGAGTCGTTTGTAAGCCGTAGCGATTTCTTCATCTTTCAAAATTCCTCGCCTTGCTAAAAGCGCAAAAATCGGCGAAATCACCAGCAACACGAAACCGAGTTGAGGCACGTGCCGCACACTGTCTGAGCCCAGTTTAGCTTGCAGTGCCAGTGCTGCCACCGTGCCAAACGCAATAGCGACGATTTCCACTGCAGCTATAATCAGTGCCAACTTGGCTTGCAAGCGTCGGTTATTAAACAGTGCAATGTTAATCAGTGGCAAGAGTGTCGCAACAGCAATGCCTGCATTGAAAATCCAGAAGAGAATTCCCATTGACAGACCTTTGCCGAAACTTCCGAAGCCATACAGCATCATTGGCGCTGCATCGGGGTTGGAAAACTCATATTTCCAGAATGGCACCACACCGATATTGAGCGCCGCGCACACGGCAGCCAAAAAAAGATACACGGTTTGAATGCGCGCCAGCATTGTTTCTATGCGTTTGAGTTAGCACTTGACAAATTTTCTTTTTGCATGCTTTTTCTATCTGCTACGGCACGAAATATCCACCATGCCACGTGTGAAGTTGCAATTCCTATTCCTGCACCTGCCAGCACATCCACAGGAAAGTGTGCGCCTACATATATGCGTGAAATCGCCACAATTCCTGCTAAGCCATAGAGCCCAGCTTTCACCCACCAACTTAGTCTTGTGCATTGCAATGCTAATGCATGAGCAACTGTAAATGCCGTCTGTGCATGCCCCGAGGGAAATGAGTATGAGTACAGCGGCTCAAACATCACGTTGATATGGATAAGCCCCGCTTGAATTTGGTCGTGATATACTGCCAGCGGTCGTGGAGCATCAAAAAATAGCTTTGCTTGTGTGAGCAAAAAACCGCCTATAACCCCTGCCAATGCTAAGTAGCTCAAATTTTTCCAAAAGGTGGCGCGCTCATACACAAACAGCACCAGTGCCGCAATCGGAAAAAGTATCCAGCCATTAGATCNNAAGTGCGTGCTATAGCCCAGCCAAATATCGTTGATGGCATGCTTCATGGAAGCATTGACGAAAAAGAACACTTCTGTATTGATGCGCTCTATCCACTCTTGCATAACTATTCAGTCTGCTTGTCTTTCACTTTCCGAGATTTTTGCGCTGCTAAGGTTTTCTTGCACGGCTTTGGCGTTGCGCTTCAAGCGTCGCAGTCCTGTTCGCCAGACAGGCGTTTCACCGAAGAGCCGCTTGAATGTAGACTTGGTCATTTCCAATATCTCACGTTCAGAAAGAGATTGCAACGCTTCAATTGGTGCAAATTCAGCGAGCTCGGTTACTTTCGAGAATCTTGTCCATGGGCACACTTCTTGGCAGATGTCGCATCCAAACAGCCACTCGCCCAGCATGCTTTTTTCTTCATCTGTAAACTCGCGCTTAAGTTCAATGGTAAGGTAAGAAATGCACCGTCTTGCATCAACTTGATAGGGTGCCACAATGGCTTTTGTTGGACAAAGGTCAATGCATGCAGTGCAGGTGCCGCAGTAATTTTTTGGCAGTGGCTTATCTGGTTCAAGTTCGCAATCCAGTAGCAAGTTGCCAATGAAGAAGTATGAGCCGATTGAGCGATTGATGAGGTTGGTGTGTTTGCCAATCCAGCCCAGTCCAGCGCGTGCTGCCCATGCCTTGTCGAGCATCGGCGCTGAATCCACGAATGCCCGTCCATTTACTTCTCCCACCAGCTGCGTGATGTAGTCAAAGAGTTGGTAGAGTTTCTTTTTCATCACCGCGTGGTAGTCTGCGCGTATGGCGTATATGGAGATTTTTCCTTTTGCTTTTTCACTTTCGCCTTCCGTCGAATTGCAGTCCTTTCTTTGTTTTTTGTCGGAGTTATGAGTTGGGGTAAAGTAATTTGCAATAACGGAAATAACTGTTCGACATTCAGGCATCAATTTCCTCGGATCGATACGCTTATCAAAATTTTCTTCCATGTAGCGCATCTCGCCGTGCATGCCGGCTTTCAACCATGCTTCCAATCGCCGTGCCTCTTCAGTCAGCTCTTCAGCCTTGCTTATCCCAATCGCTGAAAACCCTAACGCGTAGGCGTATTCTTTAATCTTTCTTACAATTGTCATTGCTTGCCAATAAAAAAGCGTCGGTCTTCAAAGGTAGAAGACCGAACGCTTTCCACAAAAATTTTATCGCCTTTGTGCCTATGCTTACTCAATCTGTATCTCACGGATGTTGCCACTGGCATCTCTAAACTTAATGATGATACGCTCATTGAGCTCTGCCAAAACTCGCCGAGCTTCATCAAGTTCTTCGATTGTGGCGTTGCGTACTTGCACCTGACCGTTCACAATCTCGCCAATCTGCCCACTTGTGACCTCTGTTGCTCCTGTTCCATCAGGCAGCGACAGCGAGGCTGAACCCTCCAAAATCAGTAGCCTTTCTGCGCTGTAGTAACCCGATGTGCCTTTGATGGACGCCACAGAAGTTGGCGATACAAAGCGGAATTGTTCGTTTGGACCTTGTTTTTTGATATTGAAACCCACTTTGCCAAGGTTTAGCTCTACGGTCTTGCTCATTGCACCAGCTCCACTTTTATCGCCACGCACAACAATCTCAGAATTTTCGGGCACACGCACAACAGAGTTATCTGCAAACTTCAAGATTGAGAAGGATTGTACGCCAGTGCGAACTTGCGCTCCCGAGTTGAGCTGCTGTCCGCGCTGCACACTTTTCCAGTTTTCTTTTCCCTCTCGTGCTTCTACAATCTTGATAGCTTTAATAACTATAGCTATACCCTGTGGCTCTGCCTTGGGGTTTTCGCTGGAAAAACTTTCACTGCTCGCCAAGGCTACGGTCAAACTCAAAATTATGGTGAGCATTGTTTTCATGGTAAAAACCCTCCTTGTTGTCATTTTACTGGAGCTCTGCGACGCAGTTCATTAAGTAGGGTTGCAACATCGTTGCTATTTTCGTACAACGTACCGCCAGCCACGCCCGTCCAGCTGACAAAAATAAGGTCATCTATGTCCTGAATTCCGTACTTATCTTTAAGCAACTGAATCAATTCCGACACAGCTCGGCTATTGACATTGCTTATTTTGAATGTGTAGACAGGTGAAGTGGAGAGTGGCGCGCTACCTGCAAAGGCTACTTCGGCAAATGATTTGACTTGCCAATACACCGTCTTCCCAGGTTGAAGCGGTCGCACCACACGACCAAGTGTTGTTGAACCGCCGCTCGGAAATTGATAGCTTGGCACGCGCACACGCTCTCTTACATTAGGGTTAGGATGCGGACTATTTTCTTCGTTAAAGCGCCTGCCACTGCCTTCTTCATTATCATCTGTCCAAATGGTAATCTCATATTCAGGGGCGTCGCCTTGCCAGAGGAAGAATGGCAGCACCGAGTTTACCTCCTCTTGTACCACGTCGCCCACCGGTGTGCCCGGACTAATAAGCTGAACAAAGCCCGTTGGATTCGTGAGCGTAAAGACGATTGGCACGGTGTTACTTTCATTGCCATTCTGGTCGACAAGTGTCCACTCCAGCGTATAAACGCCTGCAGGCAGTTGTGAAGGAATATTTGTTACTCCAGCAACAGTTTGTACTGCTCCAGCTAGTGTTCGCAGCGCACACTCATCGAATGAGAAGCCTCGTGGTGCCCATGGACTTGAACCGATTTGATTGCTCGTCAGGCGCAGTGTACCCGGTGCAAGCGTACGCGGCGGAATGTTGCTTGAAAAACCGCGGGCAACTTCAATGCCATCCTTGCGGAAAATTAGCCGCAACCTCAACCCTACGACATCTCGCCCTGAGCTGTTGTTGAGCGCTATAAAAAACAGGTCTTGCCCTGATGGGGAGGCACCTGTCTCTGGGTTTAGCGCCAAAATATCCCCCGTGCGCACAATTTGCGGGTTGCTTGTCAGTGCCCCGCTTAGACTAACCCCGGCAGGAAACTGCGCTATGGCTTCTCCTGCTATCAAGAGCAGGCACATTAACGAGAGCAACTTTGCATATTTCATCATATTTCGCAGACTTTAGGTTGAGAAAATATCATCGAGCGATGACGGGTGTAAAGGCCTTGCTAGCATACTTTTTTTTCATCTTTTTTTCTGTGATATTCATCACGCATATCCTTGTGTGTCACGCCTGCCCGTTGCTTTTTGCAAATCGCCCCTGTTTTGCAATTGCAAATCTAAGCTAAAACAGCACAATTACTCATCAATGAACTTGCGCACAGAGAAAAAACTTCCCAGTAGCCCTAATGCTGAACCTGTCAAAACTAAGACTGCACAGTGCCACAGCGACATGGGTTCCAGCGCAGTATAGATTTCTGGCAATCCGTGTGATAGCAGCAGCATCAAAAGTAGTAGTAACGCTGTCGCTAGCAGACCGCCCACTGCACCTTGAAAAAGGCCTTCCAAGAGAAAAGGCATTCGAATAAAGTTGAAGGTTGCACCCACCAGCTTCATCGTGCGAATTATCTCACGCTTGCTGTATATGGCTAAGCGTATGGTGTTGGAGACCAACGCCACAGCCGCCAGTGAAATCAAGATGCCTAATCCTGCTGTGAGCAAAACAAGCACTCGCGCGTTGCTATCGACACTTGACAGCAATTCCTTATTGTATCGTGCCTCTAATATGCCTTGATACTGCGATGCCTGACGCGCAAATTTTTCTAAGCTATCGAGCGTGGCATATTCAGGTTTGAGATTGACTTTGATGGACTGTGGCAGGGGATTGGTACCCAAAATTTGCTCTATCTTTTCGCCGAATTCTTGCTCAAAAATCTTTGCTGCAGTTTCTTTGGAAATGAATGTGGACTTGGCTACAGCTGGATGCCTTGCTATCTCCTCAGCTATGGCTTTTGCCTCCGACACCGACACTGCCTCACTCAGGAAAAACTCTATCTCCACTCGGCTTCGAATTTCCTCCAGCACACGTGCTGCACTTTGCGTCAGAATCAGGAAGACACCCAGTAGCACCAGCGAGACAGCAACGGTCAGAATTGAAATGAGCGTCGAAAGCCTTGCCCTTCGAAAACCTGAAAAGCTTTCTTTCAGGATATACGGGATATTCATGCGCTCTGCATCAACTCTGTTCAGATTTTTATCCTGAGCATTGGGGAAGATGGTTATTCGATTTTGCGTTGCAAGAACCACTTTTCGCCGATGTTTAGTGCTGCACCAATTCGGAAGATGTTTTCCTGAATCAAGTTGCTCTCTTTTGTGCCGCGCAAGGCATAGTGCAAGTAAATATCCAACCGCGAGGATTCAGCACTTAGTGGTATTCCCATACCGAAGGTAATACCCAGCTCATCTATGCCTGTGCCAGCGATTTGTATATTCGTTCGATGATAGTAGGCACCGAGACGATAGGCTGAACGCAAAAACACATTTGCTCTTGCTTCACTGCTTGGAATGATTTCGGCGCCAAGTGCAAGACGCAGAGCGTTACGCTGAATTTCACTTTGCGCGCCAAAGTAGCGTACATCAGCCCACTCTTGCACTGTTAGGTCAGCCGCAATAGTCAAGCTAGAGTTAGCTGTGTATGCTGTGCTTATCGTTATTGAGCTTGGCAGTTTGGCTTCTCCGTCTAAAACCCATAAAGTATCACGGGTTTGGAATTGCGAGCTACCCAAGTTATTTATCAGTATGGCTTGACGAGTTCCTTTCAGTGTGGTTCCTGTTGTCCATGAGACGCCCAGCGTGAATTGGTCTGCCGCCGCAAAGATACCTTGCCTAGTGCTATACGCTGCGCCAAGTGTAAGGCTGGTACCGGCTAGCCTGTCCTCGAACTCAATAGCTGAGTCGACAAGTTCGAACGCAGCAAATTGGTGTTCTGAACCTTGGGTACTTGCCCCAAAGATGAAGTTGATAGCACTACCCAATCGCAGTACTCCCCATTTTTCTTCGTCTTTGACTGGAACAACGCCAACGGCTACAGGTGCTGAGTTCAATCCGCCCAGTCCCCGATATGAAAATGTGTAACGGACGGTATCGCTGGATGATTGTGCAACAAATCGACCTTGCTGCGTTTGTTTGTAATTGATGCGCGAGTAAGGCAGCAGTCCAGTTGAGAGCACCACTCTTGCATTCCAAATGGGTATAGCTAAGCTTGCGCCTTCCCAGCCAGCAACCACCTGATAACCAGAAGCCTGTGCTGTCGTAGCCAGATAGCCAATGTAGCTAAAATCGCCAGACACACGAGCTTGGTCGACTGCCGTCAGCATAGCTGGATTGATGCGATTGATGTAGAAAGGGTCGGGAATCGCTGCGCCTGCAAAGCCCATGCCTGCAGACTGTGCCGTAGCCTGTGTCCGTATTTCACCGATACCGAATCGTGAATAGAGCGAACCTCCTTGCGCCAAAGCTACACTTGAATGGCAGACTACAAGCGCTACTAAAAGAAGCCTCGTCTTCACAAGCAATTCACCTTCCAGTTTAGTGAACGACTCGCCCAATACGCGACCAACGAATGGAAGCCAGCTTATCGAATATGCGGAAGATACTGATGTCGGGGTCCCACGACCAATAGATAATCAAAGCAGAGCCTACAATGTGCGAATGCGGCACAAATCCCCAATATCGGCTATCTAAGCTGTTATCTCGGTTATCGCCCATCATGAAGTAGTAATCCTGTTTGACTTCATATTCGGTTGCGGGCTTGCCATCTACATAGACTTGGCGTCCCATCAGCGCCGTTGAATGCCCTTCATACTCCAAGAGAAACTTATAGGTGTAGTAATTTTCGGCTGTTAGGGTAATCTTATCCCCTTTCTTGGGGATATACAGCGGTCCAAAGTTATCTTTGTTGAAGGATGAATACGGCGGAAAAATGTTCATCTCAGCTTGTCCAGGCGGTATCACCTGCCTTGAGAGGAACTGTGCCTCTGGCGGGAGCGGAAACTCAATGCCATCGACGAATACCTTCCTATCTTTGATTTCAATGGTCTTACCAGCTGTTGCTACACAGCGTTTGATGTAATTGACTTCTTTGTCACGCGGATACTTAAAGACCACCACGTCGCCTTGCTCGACATTTTTGAAGCNGGGCAAGCGGTAGTCTGTAAATGGCACCACTGCCCCGTAGATAAACTTATTGACCAGCAGAAAATCGCCAGCCAGCAAGGTGTTTTCCATAGAGCCTGTGGGAATACGATAGGCTTCGATGACAAATGAGCGCAAAATGAAGGCGGCAATGCCTGCAAAGATTAAAGCTTCTATCCACTCTCGAGACTTGCTTTTCTTTGCCGATTGTTTCGCTTCGTTTCGCCCGTTGAGAATTTCACTGGATTTACGCGCAGGGCGTGGCTCAGCGTCTGGCTTCTTTGTTTTTGCTTTGGCAGTGGACACGTTACGATAAATTTAAGTTTGCAAACTTCATATTAGTCATCATTGACGCTCAATACTGCAAGAAAGGCTTCTTGCGGGACCTCAACTCTACCGACCTGCTTCATGCGTTTTTTTCCTTCCTTTTGCTTTTCCAAAAGTTTGCGTTTGCGTGAAATATCACCGCCATAGCATTTTGCCAGAACATTTTTGCGCAAAGCGCTAATGGTCTCTCGCGCAATGACACGGCTACCGATGGCCGCCTGAATTGCCACCTCAAACATCTGGCGTGGAATCAGTTCTTTGAGCTTTGCGCACAGCTTCTTGCCCCATTCGTAGCTTCTGCTACGATGCACAATCATAGAGAGTGCATCAACGGGCTCCCCATTGAGCAGAATGTCTAGCTTTACAAGGTCGGACTCACGATAGCCAATCGGCTCATAGTCCATGGAAGCATAGCCTTTGGAGACTGACTTGAGCTTATCGTAGAAGTCAAAGATGATTTCAGAGAGTGGAAATTCAAACTTCAAATCAGCACGTGTGGCGTCAAGGTATTGTGTATCCTTGTGTTCGCCACGCCGCTCCATAGCAAGTTTCATGATATTGCCAATGTACTCTGTTGCCGTGATAATCTGGGCTCGAATGTAGGGCTCTTCAATGCGCTCAATTCTGCTAGCATCTGGCATTTTCGCTGGATTATCGACCAAAATCTTTTCGTTGTTGGTCGTATAGACGATATACTCTACATTCGGCACGGTGGTAATGATGTTCATTCCATACTCGCGCTCTAAACGCTCTTGGACAATTTCCATGTGTAGCAAGCCCAAAAACCCACAACGAAAACCAAACCCCAGCGCCACCGAACTTTCAGGCACATATACGAGTGAAGAATCATTAAGCGATAGTTTATCGAGCGATTCGCGCAATTCTTCGAAATCTTCCGAATTTACAGGGTAGATTCCACTAAAGACCATCGGCTTGACTTCCTTATAGCCAGCAAGCGGTTCGGAAGCCGGATTGTCGACAGTTGTAACTGTATCGCCCACTTTGGTGTCTTTCACATCTTTGATAGAACAGATAAGATAGCCCACGTTGCCTGTCTCCAGTATATCTGTCGGCTGGCGCTTCAAGCCCAAGACACCAATTTCTTCAGCGGTGTAAGTTTTGCCACTTGCAAAAAAGCGCACTTTATCGCCTTTGCGTAAGACGCCATCGACGATGCGAATGTAGGCAATGGCGCCACGATAGTCATCGAAGACCGAGTCGAAGATTAGTGCCCGTAGCGGTTTGTTCGCATCTGACCGCGGCGCAGGAATGCGATTGACTACAGCTTCCAAAATCTCTTCAATACCAATGCCTTCCTTTGCCGAAGCCAGAATTATTTCTTCATCTTTTGCTCCAATCAAATCGCGTAGCTGCGCTTTGACTTTCGGTATATCTGCTGATGGCAAATCAATTTTGTTGATGACCGGGATGATTTCCAGCCCAGCATCGATTGCCAGATACAGATTAGCTATGGTCTGTGCCTCTACGCCTTGTGCCGCATCCACGACCAGCAGTGCCCCTTCACAAGCTGCCAGTGAGCGAGAGACTTCATACGTGAAATCTACGTGTCCCGGTGTGTCGATGAGGTTCAAGGTGTAGGTTTCGCCGTTTTTGGCTTTGTAGTGCATCTGAATTGCATGGCTCTTAATGGTAATGCCACGCTCGCGTTCCAGCTCCATGTCGTCGAGCACTTGGTCCATCATCTCACGCTTTGAAATCGTCCCTGTCATTTCCAACAGCCTATCGGCAAGCGTGGATTTGCCGTGGTCAATATGGGCAATGATGCAAAAGTTGCGAATCTTATCTTGCGACAGACCCACTTTGGGAAGATATGCCAGCGATTGAACAGCGCTCATGTCTGAACTGTGTTGCGGTGCTATAACTTTTTTAGCTTTTGAACAACTTTCAATATAGTGAAATCCGTTTCATTTTTTGCGTCTTGGCTTTATACGAATAGGTTCTAAAAATTTCAAGCTAACACCAATGAAGCAACTTACTTGGCAACTTCTCGCTGCCGACCCAGAAAAAGTGCAGGCACTGATGCGTGCCATCAACGTTAGCGAGCCTATTGCAAGAGCCCTGTATCATCGTGGCATTTTTAGCTACGAAGATGCCAAGCAATTTTTTTGCCCTTCACTCGAATACCTTCATTCGCCGTTTCAGATGCAAGATATGCACAAGGCGGCCATGCGCCTTTCACAAGCCCTTGACCGCAGTGAAAGAATCATGATTTATGGCGACTATGATGTGGATGGCACTACAGGCACATCGCTACTACTACTTTTTCTTCGTGAGCTTGGCGCTGATGTGATGTTTTACATCAACGACCGATTCAAAGAAGGATATGGCGTGGCTCGTTCCGGCATTGACTATGCTCATCAACACGGCGTGAGCCTTATCATCTCTGTCGATTGCGGTATTAGCGCTTTTGAGCCCGTTCAGTATAGCCAGTCGCTCGGCATTGATTTCATCATTTGTGACCATCATGAATCTGGCACGCAGATTCCATGTGCATTTGCTGTTCTTGACCCCAAGCGCCCTGACTGCAATTATCCATTCAAAGAGCTATCAGGCTGCGGTGTTGCCCTTAAACTTGCTCAAGCCGTTTGCCTCTTACGCGGTCTGGACATTGACATCGCATACCAATACCTTGATTTGGTTGCTCTTGCGATTGCCGCCGATATTGTACCCGCGGTTCAAGAAAATCGCATCTTGCTGGCTGAAGGCATCAAGCGTGCGCAAGCCAATCCTCGTTTGCCTCTTGTTGTCTTGGCAGAGGAAGCTGGTCTGTCGCTTTCTCAGCTTAGCTCTTCGTCCGCGGTGTTTACGCTTGCGCCGCGCATCAACGCCGCCGGTCGGCTTGACCACGCAAGGCAGGTTGTTGAACTTCTTACTACATCGGATAGTGCTCTGGCTGAGCAGTTGGCTCACTCTCTTGAAGAGCTCAATGAAGAGCGCCGAGACCTTGACAAACAAATCACGCAAGAAGCTCTCGAGGAAGCGTCTCGTTTGCTGATGACCTATCCTTCGTCTGTTGTGCTCTACAAGCCTGATTGGCACTTGGGCGTCATTGGCATTGTCGCCTCTCGTATTGTGGAGCACTTCTACGTGCCCACCATTATTCTGACCGAAGTTAATGGGGTTTTGAAGGGCTCAGCACGCAGTGTTCCCGGGTTTGACATTTACCATGCTATCTCTGAGTGCCGTTCTCACTTAATTCAGTTTGGCGGTCATGCCGCGGCGGCTGGACTTTCGCTCAAAATTGAGTCGCTCGATAGTTTTCGTTCAGCCTTCGAGCAGGTCTGTGCTGCGCACCTTACACTTGAGCACCGCACGCCAAAGCTTAAAATCGATGCAGAACTGGCTTTAGAGCAGATTACGCCCAATCTTTTGAAGGTCATTAAACGATTCGAGCCCTGCGGTCCAGGAAATCTTCACCCAGTTTTTATCGCTCGTGGTGTTAAGCAAACCTCTGAAGCACGTCTTTTACATGAAAAACATCTTAAACTCCATCTTGCCACACTGCAAAGCCCTGTCTATGGTGCTATTGGATTTAATCTCTCGCACCACTATGAGCTCGTTCAAAATCGCGACATAGCGTTGGATATTGTGTACTCAATTGAGGAAAACACTTACAATGGCAACACGACCACACAACTTCGTTTGCGCGACTTGCGCCCAAGCAGCGCATGATTTTGCTACGAATGCAAAAGAAAAAGGCGTGCCAAAGGGCACGCCGTAGCAAGTTGTGCGTCGCTTATTTCAGCGAAAAGCGTATGGGAATAATCATTGCACTTTTGACCGGCTTGCCCTTTATGCTTGCTGGAATGAACTTTGCATCTTCGGTAATCACCCGCAAGACCTCAGCATTGAGCAAGGGATGTGCACTCTTAACAAGGCTGATTTGCGTAATGTAGCCTGATTCATCTACATAGACTTTTGCGACAACTTGTCCCTCAATTCTTGCTCGTTCCGCAACAAACGGGTAGATTATTTTCTTGTAAAGGCTTTCAATCCCACCGACCAGTTCAATTTCTTTGTCAGGTACAGCCACGCTTTCCTCTATTTTCGCAAATTCTTCTGCACTTCTCAAGGCACTCAGCAATCCAGCATCACTTGCAATAGCACTGACCTCAATGTCTCGAGCCACGTTATACTGTATGCTCTCGCTTGCTTGCTGTTGCTGCTGTTGTTCTTGCTGTTTGTTTTTCTCTCTGTCGCTCGCTGGGCTTGCCTTGAGAGCTACATCTGGCGATTCTCCAAGCTTAATATCCATTCGCTTTGTTACTGATGCCACAACAGCAATATCCATTCGCTTTGTTACTGATGCCACAACAGCAATTTCAGATTTCCATTCTGGATAGCCCTTGCGCTTGACACGCATTTCATAGNCGCCTTCCTGTACGCCTAAGAGCACATAATAGCCTTGCCCATTTGAAATTGCCGCCTGCGTTACTGCTACATTCTTCCCAATAAGTGAGACGGTAGCGCCACCTACTGGCTCGCCTCGCTCATCTACTACTCTTCCAATCACTCGTCCCTGTGCTAATGCAATGTTAGTTGCTACAAAGCACAGCGCAATGAAGAGATAGGTCGTCCGGTTTGTCATATCCAATTGATGTTGCTTTGGTTAGACAGGCTCAATCCGTGAAGCACTTTTGACGCAATTTAATCATTTTTTAACACCATATCAAGTCCCATACTTGCACAACTTAAAATAATCTTCAAGTACCCTTTTATTTGCACTTTGTCTATGTAAAGCTTTATTATGGCATCATATTTGCAGCTTAATTATCTGGTAGGGTTCAGTATGCCCAGCTGAAGGTCCAGAGGCAAATTTTTGCGACTTATCCCCCCTGTTCTTTGATAAATTTTACCTTTACTTTTGTTGAAGTTTATACAATGTGCGATTTTCTGCACTTTTAACTTAACTTTCAAACGCAACATCGGAGGGATAACTATATGAAGAAAGACAAATTTCAATTTTCGCCCATCATTACGGATGCCAAGGATGCTGAGTTTTTGATGGATATCTACGAGGCGGTCGGCATTGCTATCTGCGTCACAGATGCCAACGGTCGCTATGTGGAAGTCAATAAAGCCTACTGTGAGCTCTATGGCTACACGCGCGAGGAATTGATTGGCAAGTCTTTTACAATGGTCTTGCCTGAAAACATGCGAGAGCTTGGTCAGCAAATTCATGATGCCTTTATTGCTGGCGCGCCAGAAATGCCCGCAGAGTGGAAAGTCATGCGCCGCGATGGCACATTGCTTGATGTCTATGTTGTACCGACACTCATGATTCGCAAAGATGGCACTCGCTGCAAAGTTACTGCTGTCGTCGATATTACTGAGTATAAGAAGATGAAGGAATTGGCTCGCATGTCAAGCGAAAGTGCCGCCGTCACAAAGTAGC